>Ga0180438_10011811_pt1 | contig 10486 bp, 10 predicted proteins | sample SS_ome_12_FD_132455 | JGI IMG/M metagenome (GOLD analysis project Ga0180438, IMG submission 132455) | Hypersaline lake sediment archaeal communities from the Salton Sea, California, USA - SS_3_D_2 metaG | ecosystem: Environmental > Aquatic > Non-marine Saline and Alkaline > Hypersaline >... | reverse complement strand
TGGCTTTCAGGTGGTCGTCTCTGACCACACCAATCGCAACATTATCCGTCAGGGGGTGGAGAATGTTGTCGAGGAACCGTGCTTTCCCATAAAAGTTGCCCACGGACATGTGCTGAACCTGCTGGAAAAAGGTATTGATTTTCTTTTTCTGCCCGCTCAGTGCAGCATGGAGAAACTGAGTGAGGATTTTGACCGGTCGTGGAACTGTCCCCTGACCCAGGGTCTTCCCTTTACCATTCGCAGTTCGATGCAGATTGGGGAGGCATCCCCCACATTGGTTGATGGCAGACCAAGGGTGCTCAATCCCGTGTTTTATCTTGACCGGGGTCGCCGGTGGATGCGTAAGGCATTGTTCCGATTGGGGCGTGAGATGGGTATTACCAACCGCAGGTTGCTGGGGAAGGCTGTTGATACTGGCTTTGACGCCCTTGCTTCGTTTAATCAATGGCAGCAGAGGCGGGGTCAGGAGGTGCTGGCACAGCTAAAGTCTGACGAAAAGGCTATCGTTATCGTTGGGCGCCCTTATAATACCTGTGACCCGGGAGTGACGCTGAATTTGCCGGAAAAGCTTCGTGAACTTGGCGTACTGGCGATTCCCCTGGACTTTCTGCCCCTCAAAGACTATGCCAAGGAGGTTATCTCGGTCCATCCCAATATGTACTGGAAGTCAGGGCAGAAAATTCTGGCGGCAGCTAGGATGATTGCTAACGACCGGCGGCTATTTGGACTCTACCTGACCAACTTTAGCTGTGGTCCTGATTCCTATCTGCTGAAGTTTTTCACCAAGGAGACCGAGGGCAAGCCTTTTCTTACTATAGAAATTGACGAACACTCGGCTGATGTTGGCATTATTACCCGCTGTGAGGCATTCCTCGATACTATACGCAATGCTAAGACTCGAGGGGTAAGGAAGCCTATCCTGGTACCTAGCTTTGTTCCCAGCTATGCCAATGGCAGAACAGTATACATTCCATATATGTTAGACCATGGATACATTGTGGCGGCGGCGATGAGACACTACAAGGTTGTTGCCGAACCGCTACCTATGGCAGACGCCCTCACCCTGGAACTGGGCAGGAAATATACCAGTGGCAAAGAATGCTACCCTGCTATCATCACCACTGGTGACCTGGTTAAAAAAGCCCTTTCTTCTGATTTTGACCCCCACCGGGCTGCCTTCTTTATGGCTGATGCCCGCGGACCATGCCGCTTCGGGCAATATAACCGACTCCATAGAATTGTACTTGATGAACTTGGCTTGGAGGAAGTCCCTATCCTCGTTCTTGACCAGAGCAGGAATTATCAACAGCATGTTACCCGTGTCGGTTCGGGCTTCAAACTGCTTGCCTGGCGCGGGCTGGTTCTTATGGACTTGATGCAGAAGGTGCTTCTGGAAAGGCGTCCCTATGAAGTTAACCAGGGGGAAGCCGATGCCGTTTACCAGGAGGGGATGCAGTCGCTGGTGAAGCTTGTTGAGGAGGGTAGCAATGGTTTTGAGGCATTCAGCAAGCGCCTCAGGCGTGCCTTTGACACGATAAAAGTTGATAAAAGTGTTCGTAAGCCCTGCATCGGTCTGGTGGGAGAAATCTTCACTCGTGATAATGAATTCGCCAACGATTTTATTGTTCGTAAGCTGGAAGCGCTGGGTGCAGAATGTTCCCTGCCGCCGTTTGAGGAGTGGATGGATTACATTGATTATGAGCGGAGACTCGAGTATCGCTGTAACTGGCAGTGGAAGAGATACGCCAAGCAGAAGTTTGCCGAGCTGGTCCAGGAAAGGTCGGTGGAGCAATTGAGGCGGCAGTTTGACGGGGCTCTGGAGCATTTTGGTCGTGAACTCCCGGCATCGGAGATTGTAGCTCGGGGCAACGCCTATTTAATCGACGGCACGGGGGGTGAGGCGATTCTGAGTATGGGACGCGCCGTGGAATATGCGGAACATGGTTTTAATGGTGTGGTCAATGTTATCCCCTTTGGCTGTATGCCCGGCACTGTTGCCAGCGCTCTCTTACACCAATTTCGCAACAAACATGGCATCCCTGTGTTTAACCTCATCGTTGACGGTAATAGGGACCCGGGGCAGGAGATAAGGCTGGAAGCCTTTTACCATCAGTGCTGCGAACATAAGAATCGGCAGGACAGAGGGGCTTCTGTCTCTCAAACCTGAATGAAGAAGCTAGCCGGCATTTCTGGCGAGTATCACCTCTCTTCTTAATCACAGCATCCAGGCTTCATCCGGGATCATCTTTGAGGTACTTCTTTGGATTCTCATCAAAGGCTTTCTTGCAGCCGGGGGCACAGAAGTAATAGGTCTTCCCCCTGTACTCTGATTTAGCTGGTGCCTTCTTCTCATCCACTTCCATGCCGCAAACAGGGTCTTTTGCCATCTTAATCACCTCCTCCCCTTTTCATTTTTATCTCCGGGGTGAACCTCTTTAATAGGAGTGAGTTGGAGACTACAGAGACTGAACTCATAGCCATGGCAAAGGCAGCTATTTCGGGTCTTAACAGGATACCGAGGAAAGGATATAAGGCTCCGGCGGCTATGGGGATGCCGGCACTATTATAAAAGAATGCCCAAAAGAGGTTCTGTTTGATTTTGCTCATGGTGCGTTTACTGAGTTGAATGGCGGTAACAATATCCCTCAAATCACCTTTAATCAAGGTGATATCGGCTGCTTCCATAGCCAGGTCGGTTCCAGTGCCGATGGCTATCCCGATATCTGCCTGCACCAGTGCCGGGGCGTCGTTTATCCCATCCCCTACCATGGCGACTATTTTCCCCTCCTCCTGCAGTCTCTTTATCTCAGCGGACTTATCTTGAGGAAGAACCTCGGCCAGAACCCGGTTGATGCCCAGTTGTTGGGCAATCGCTTTAGCCGTCCGTTTATTATCGCCGGTGAGCATCACCGCCTCCAGCCCCATCTTCTGTAGTATTTGTACTGCCTCTCGGGAATACTCCTTCAAGGTATCGGCCACGGCAATGACCCCGCTGGACTCGTTGTCCACAGCGACGAGCATTGCCGTCTTTCCTTCATCTTCAAAGAGCCTTATCTTATCTTCAAGGTTTTCCACCTTGACGCCATTATCTGCCATCAGTTTGTGAGTCCCGAGAAGGATGCGTTTCCCTTTGTATTTTGCCTCGACTCCGTGTCCGGGGATAGCCTTAAAATAATCGGCATCATCCACCGCGATGCCTCTATCACTGGCCCCTTTCACTATCGCCTCTCCCAGGGGGTGTTCCGATCCTTTCTCGGCTATGGCGGCAAATTTCAGCACCTCTTGCTCCGTCCAACCTTCGGCAGTAAATATATCAGTCAGAGAGGGCTCCCCTTTGGTCAGGGTCCCTGTTTTATCAAAAACGATGGCATCGAGCTTGTGTGCTCTTTCCAGAGACTCACCGCCCCTGATCAGGATTCCATTTTCTGCCCCTTTCCCGGTGCCTACCATAATGGCGGTAGGGGTAGCCAGCCCCAGAGCACAGGGGCAGGCGATAATCAAAACAGCAATGGCAGCCATAAGGGCAAACAGAAATGAGGAGCCGACTATGAAATACCAGATGAAAGAGGTGATTAAGGCGATACCTATCACCGCGGGGACGAAATATCCGCTTATTTTATCCGCCAGCCGTTGAATCGGGGCTTTAGAGCCCTGGGCTTCCTCAACCAGCCTGATTATCTGGAACAGGGTGGTGTCCTTTCCCACCTTGGTGGCTTCAAATCGGAGCATGCCCGATTTATTCAAGGTTGCTCCGATGACCTCGTCCCCCTCCTTTTTCTCGACAGGGATGCTTTCACCGGTGAGCATGGACTCATCTACTGAGGAGAACCCTTCCTTTACTATCCCGTCCACCGGTATTCTCTCCCCCGGTCTGATGACCACGATATCACCAGCAGAGACTTCTTCTACCGGGAGCTCGGTCTCATCCCCGTTCTTTATCACTCTTGCTGTCTTCGCCTGAAGACCTATCAGCTTCTTGATTGCTTCTGAGGTTCTGCCCTTGGCTATGGATTCCAGTGTCCTGCCCAGCAGGATAAAGGTGATGAGAAGGGCTGCCGTCTCGTAGTAGACTTTACCCCCGATAAAGAAGGTAGCAGCCACACTGTAGAAGTAAGCAGCCGAGGTGCCCAGGGCAACAAGCACATTCATATCGGCCAGCCTATTTCTCAATGCGGCAAAGGCACCCTTGTAGAACTGGAATCCGGCTATAAACTGGATGGGGGTGGTCAGGGCGAAGAGAATAACTTCCCTGAAGGGCAGCCCTTTGAAGAACATGCTGATGAGAAATACAGGAATACTCAAGGTCAGGGCGAAGGCGAAGATACGCCTCTGCCTTTTGATTGCTTCTTCCTCTGTCCTTCTCTCTTCTATAACCCTGTAGCCGGCATCTTTTATGGCTTTTTTGAGCCGGGAGGAAACGACTTGCTCCGAATTGTAGTCAACGACGGCGCTCTCGGTACCGAAGTTTACGCTTACCTCATTAACGCCCTCCAGTTTGCCTACCGCCTTCTCTATCGTCTTGGCACAGGTGGTACAGGTCATGCCGCCTATTTTAAAGATAACCTTATCGCCCATTTTCATCCACCCCCCATTGTTTTTCCTCTCTACCGGAGAGGGTTTTTAGTCCATATTACTACGAAGAGCTAGGACAAGTCCTTCTTGATTTGCTCAAACTCTTCTCGGGATAGCTCTCCTTGGGCATAACGCCCTTTAGCCACATCCACCGGGTCATGTGTGGGGGCAGAGTCATTTCGCCTCGTCAATCTTATAATTCCCCAGATGACAAGGGCGATAAGCCCTCCCCAGAATATTAACGTCCACCACCCACCGCAGGCTGTCCACCAGCCCATACCTGCAGGTATTTCCCATATGTGATACATTCTATCACCTCCATAAGCATCATAATATAATTTGCCATCGACTTCGTTTCTGACCTCGTCAGGCTAGGTCTTACCTAGCGACTAGGAGCTATTAGCTCCTAGTTTCGGCCTATATCTCTTTATTTAGTATCTTCTGCTTCAGAACCTCCCACTCACTCTTAGTCAGAACGCAGACGTTATCCTTCTCGCCTATCTCGACATGCTCGTCAGCTATCTTGACTACCGGGCAGCACTGGCCTGAGCCGCACAAGTTCACAATTTTCACCTTTCTCACCTCCTTTTTAGAAAGAATCGTGGTATCGTCAAATTTTATGTGTGAAGGTCGCTATTGTGTAAAACCACCGGCATTAACGCCTCATAGCTTTCCGTATCGTTGCTATCAGCTCCTTAATATGAGCCTCACCGCGTTTTTCATTAATAGCATCAGCGACACAGCCCTCAATGTGATTCTCCAGGATGAGTAGTGATACCTCATCAGCAGCTGCCGACAGGGCAGTTAACTGCTGGACGATGTCAATGCAGTAGCGACCATCCTCAATCATCTGCTGAATACCCTTAGCCTGACCCTCAATTTTCCTCATCCTCGCTAGGAGAGAGTCCTTATCTTTGGCGTATCGATATCGCCTTGTCACTGCAGACATCCTATTTATCCCTTCCTTATAATCTATAAATTTAGTATACTGTATACTACCATATAGTATTATTTTTGTCAAGCCTTTTCTTCCTTTAAGTCAAAATATTTTCATAATATTAGGGGGAAATTTCACCCCTACCACAATCTAGCAAGATTTATATTTCTCAAGGGCACTGTAGAAAGCCCTCCAGAAGGGGTCAACTACAGGGTGCTCCAGTTTTCCCTCGGTTCCCCCGCTTACCAGAACCATTCCCTTCTCCGGCTCGGTCAATTCCCCTACAATAGAGGAAGCAATTCCCTTATGACTCAGGGCTTCCACCACTTTTTGGGCTTTGTGCTCACGGCAGGCGATGATTAGCGTCCCCTCGCTAATAGAGGAGTAAGGGTCAATGCCAAAATAAGAGCATATTTCGGTTACACAATTATCAACCACAATCTGGTTCTTGTCTACCCTCACCCCCAAACCAGCAGCTTGAGCCAGCTCATACAAGCCACCCCATATCCCGCACTCAGTGGCATCATGCATGGCAGTAACCCCATCTCCTCTCACCCCCACGCTTACCGCGGTCATTGCATCCTCCACCACCGACATCCTATAGAATACCTGCTGTGCCCTCTGGCTAAAGCCAGGCCCGAATTTCCTCTCAATAAGGAGGGGAAACATAGCGGCGAAGATACCTGTTGCCTCGATAGCCGGCCCCTTGGTGATGATTATCTTATCCCCGGCCTTAGCCATTCTAGGGGTAACATACTCATCTTTCTCACCGACACCAATTATGGTAGCTCCCCCCACCATCGGATAATGACAATTCTCATATCGGGCAGTATGACCGCAGATGACGGAGATTCCCAGCCGCTCACACTCCCGGTGCATGGTGTCCCACACTATCTCCAGTTGCCCTTTGGTCATCTCCATGGGCAGGTTCAAGTCTATGGATAGAAACCGGGGCTTCAGCCCACAGGTCACGGCATCAGAGGCAATGATGTGAACCGCAAACCAGGCAGCCCCCTCCCAGCCATACTCAGGGACGATAAATACCGGGTCACAGGTAAATGAGACTGCCTTGTCCCCGATTTCTGCTATTCCCACATCCACCCCGTGCTGTGGTCCAACCAGAACCTGTTCACTCTTGGCCCCGAGGCGGGGAAATATCAATTCGTTGAATATTTCAGGGGAGATTTTGCCAATTTCAGGGATTTGATTCACTTTTATTACCCCTTTATTTGCTTTTAGCAAGGTAGTCATCAATAGCTGATTTAAGCGCTTCCTCAGCCAGAACCGAGCAATGCATCTTAATCGGGGGCAGCCCGTCCAGGGCTTCGGCTACCGCCCGATTGGATATCTCCAGCGCCTCGTCTATGCTCTTACCTTTCACCATCTCGGTAACCATAGAACTGGTGGCGATGGCAGCTCCGCAGCCGAAGGTCTTGAATTTAGCGTCAACGATAGTGCTATCATTTACCTTGATATAGAGCTCCATTATATCGCCACACACCGGGTTCCCTACGTGACCGATGCCATCGGGGTTTTCTATCTCCCCTACATTCCTCGGGTTCTTGAAGTGCTCCATCACCTTCTCACTATATAGCGACCAGACATCACGCATCTTCCCTTCTCCTACTTCTGGCTTTTCAAAAGCGGCGACATAGCTCTGAGTTTAGCTATAACCCGGGGTAGGACCTCCAGAACTCGCTCTATCTCCTCCTCGCTGGTCCACTTCCCCAGGCTGAACCTTAACGAGCCATGCGCCTGTTCCGGGGATAGCCCCAGTGCCAGGAGCACATGGGATGGCTCCAGGCTTGCTGAACTGCAGGCGGAGCCAGTAGAAGCACAAATGCCTTCCAAATCAAGATTCAGCAGCATTGATTCCCCTTCTACATAGTCAACACTCACATTGACATTGTTGGGTAGCCTCTTCTTCCGGGGATGACCATTCAAACGGCTATGGTCAATCCGCTCCAGGAGACCCTTAATGAGCCGGTCACGAAGATAGGTCAGCCGCTCTGCTTCCTCACCCATATCCTGCTGGGCGAGTTCTACCGCCTTACCCAGGCCAACAATCCCGGGCACATTCTCGGTGCTTGCCCGCCGTTTTTTCTCCTGCTCACCCCCGTGCATAAAGGGGACCAGTTTGGTACCTTTTTTGATGTATAGTACTCCAACCCCCTTGGGACCATAAAGCTTGTGGGCTGACATAGAGAGTAAATCTACCTCAAGCTCATTCACATCCACCGGGATGTGCCCCACCGTCTGCACGGCATCAGTATGAAAATAGATTCCCGCCTCCCTGGCAATTCTACCTATCTCGGCTATCGGCTCTATGGTACCCATTTCATTGTTCGCCTGCATTACTGAAATGAGGAGGGTTTTATCGGTGATAGCTTTCTTGACATCGCCGGGGTCAATCCCGCCATATTCATCTACGGGAAGATAGGTTATCCTGAATCCCCTTCTCTCTAAAAACCTGCAGGTCTCTATCACCGCATGGTGCTCGATGGGGCTGGTAATAATGTGGTTTCCCTTGGACTCGTTGGCAAAGGCCACACCCTTCAGGGCGAAGTTATCCGCCTCGGTCCCACCGCTGGTAAAGACAATTTCCTCCCCCCGGGCACCGATAAGGTCGGCAACCTTGACCCTCGCCTCTTCTATCGCCCCTTTTGCCTCCTGCCCGTAGGAATAGATGCTGGAAGGGTTACCGAAGATATCGGTAAAGTAGGGGAGCATTGCCTTCACCACCTCGGGGTGTGTTGGTGTGGTGGCGGCATAATCAAGGTATATCCTTCTCATTTCTTAACCCTCTACAATATCTCCAATGACGGGGTCGACCCTTACCCCCTTGCTAACCACCCAGGCGATGCCCTGCTCGATTTCTCTCTCTTCTCCCTCCAGCTCTAATACCACCCATCCCTTATCCTCGGATATATCGGCACGGCGGATATTGGTTACTACTTTGAACTGGTGACCGAGGGTATAAATAATGGGCTCCCTGATTAGCTCCTGGGGAAAGGTAAACATTACTTGTCTCTTGACCATCTTAGCCCCCTTTATCTTTGTCGGGATTAGTATAGCACAGGTGAAATATGATGACTCAAACTCGCGCACCGACTACCTCTTCAAATGATTCGGGGCTGGGCTGGACAGCAAAGGGCTGAACGATATCGGACACTGTTTCCTGGGTCTTTGGTCCGGCCCCGGTAATGAAAGCCACGGTCAGCTCGTTCTTTTTAATTACCCCTGAAGCTGCCAGCTTCTTGAGGCTGGCAATCACTACTCCCCCTGCCGCTTCAGCAAAGATACCCTCCGTTTGAGCCAGCAGCTTCATCCCGGCGATGAGTTCCTCATCGGTAACGGCACAGGCACCACCCCCCGACTGCCTGGCGACCCGCAACGCATAGTAGCCGTCAGCGGGGTTGCCGATGGCTATGGATTTAGCAACAGTATCTGGCGTTACCGGATTCACATGGAGACTGCCGGCTTCAAAAGCATTGACAATAGGCGAGCTGCCGGCAGCCTGGGCAAGATACATGTGGGTATTAACCGGCTCGATTAAACCCAGCATGGACAGCTCATCCAGTCCCTGCCATATTCGGGTAAAGCTGAGCCCCGAGGCAGCGGGAGACACCACACAGTCGGGGGCACGCCACCCCAGTTGCTCCGCCACCTCATAACCCAGGGTCTTGCTCCCCTCGGCATAGTAGGGGCGGAGGTTGATGTTGATGAAACCCCAGTTATGTCTTTCTACCAGCCGGGCACAGAGGCGGTTGACATCGTCATAGCTGCCATCAACGGTAACCAGAACCGGGTTATAGATGGCGGCCCCTACCAGCTTGCCCGATTCGACATTAGAGGGAACGAAAACGTAAGCCTTCATCTTCGCCTTGGCGGCGTGGGCGGCAACACTGGCTGCCAGGTTTCCTGTTGAGGCGCAGGCTACGGTATCAAACCCGAACTCCCGTGCCTTGGTGACGGCAACCGAGACCGGTCTATCCTTGAACGAGTACGTGGGATTAAGGCAGTCGTTTTTGATATAGAGCTCATCGAGCCCCAGTTCCCCCCCCAGCCTGTCGGCTTTGGTAAGAGGGGTAAAACCGGCGCCAATATCCACTACCTCCCCTTCTACCGAGAGAAGGTCAATATAGCGCCACATGCTCAGCGGTCCTGCTGCCAGCTTCTCCCTGCTTACGGCTCCAGCCATAGCCTTGTAGTCATAGTTGACCTCCAGCGGGCTAAGGCAGAAATCACAGAGGTTGAGAGGCTGCACCGGATACTCCTGCCCGCATTTTCGACAACGCAACGCTCTGGCATAAGACATGTTGCCCTCCTTCAATCAGGCTCCAGAGCCTGACCCAAATCCTCAATCAAATCGTCAATGTTTTCCAGTCCCACCGATAACCGGACCAGTCCATCGGTGATTCCCACCTTTTCCCGGTAATCCTGGGGCATTGAGGCGTGGCTCATGGTAGCCGGGTGCTCAGCCAGGGAGACGACACCACCCAGCGATTCTGCCAGAGAAAAGATTTTAATTCTTCTGAGAAAGCTATTGACCGCTTGAATTCCATCTTCTAATTCAAATGAGACCACCCCACCGAACCCCCTCATCTGCCTTTTAGCGATTTCATAACCGGGGTGAGACTTGAGTCCGGGATAGAATACCCTCTTTACCCCGGGGTGCACCGCCAGGTAATTGGCTACGGCGAAGGCATTCTTCTCGTGTTGCCTCATTCTCAGCGGCAGTGTCTCAATCCCCCGGAGCACTAGCCAGCAATCAAAGGGAGAGGCACAGGCCCCCATGGCATTAAGCAGAAATTGGACCCGCTCCGTTAATTCATCGGTAGTGGTTACTACGGCACCACCGACAACATCGCAGTGCCCGTTAAGATACTTGGTGGTGGAATGGACAACGAGGTCAACCCCGTACTCAATGGGTCTTAAGAAATAGGGGGTGGCAAAGGTGTTGTCTATCACCGTCAT
>Ga0180438_10011810_pt1 | contig 10487 bp, 10 predicted proteins | sample SS_ome_12_FD_132455 | JGI IMG/M metagenome (GOLD analysis project Ga0180438, IMG submission 132455) | Hypersaline lake sediment archaeal communities from the Salton Sea, California, USA - SS_3_D_2 metaG | ecosystem: Environmental > Aquatic > Non-marine Saline and Alkaline > Hypersaline >... | reverse complement strand
TATAAACAATTACTTGTATTAAAAAATATAAAAATAAATCTTCAATAAAGAAATTAAATAGAATAGCAATTGAAAAATTAATTATGAACCAAAAAAAACTTAATAGTAAAGCAGGTTTGAAATCAGTATTCCAATAACTAATTGAAGGAGTATTTTTCTTTTTTAAATACCATCGAATAATGAGGATACTGATCGGGAAAATAACTAAGGAATTCAGTATACCAATCCCAATATATTGAAAACCAATTTGAAATAACATAATTGTAACTTAAATGATCTTATTAATAAATCAAAAAATAAAAAAAAATATTTATTATTTTGTTAATTGCCAAAATCTTTTGTAGCATAGTTATCCAAACCATTTATCAAATAGATCATACACAGTACCATCTAAATAGGCATTAAGAATAACATCGTTCATCGTGTATAATAACTCAGGTTCACCATATCTCGTCCAGAGCGCAAAAGGCTCAGATCCTGTGCTGTAAATAATTCTTAAGTTCTCGGTTTGATTATATGCGGTAAAAATTGGTTCATCGATATAAACACAATCCACTACATCACTTATCAAATTTGTCATAACAGTAACAGCGTTAGGTGACGCAGTGATTGTAACATTATCAAGAGCTAAAAGCTCATCATGCATCACTGTACCGGTTTGAACTCCAATATCAATCGGTTTGTCTTCAAAATATGTTAAATTAGTGATAGTTGTAAGAGGTGATGCTTCTTTCACTACAATAACTTGGCTGACTGTTATATATGTCACTGAGGCTGCGAGACTTTTAGCGCGTTCTTCATTGTATGTCATTGCAGCCGCGATCATGTCAATAGTACCTGCACTACAAGCAGAAATCAAACTCCCAAAATCTAAATGGGTCATAGTAAGAGTAACCCCTAGTTCATCAGCAATTAATTGGGCTAGATCCACATCAAAACCCTCAATTTCTCCGGTGTAGGGATATGTGAAATTTTCAAATGGTGGGTAATCGGCACTAGTTCCAACGATTAGTTCTCCACGGCTAATAATTTGATCGCGTAAAGAAACACCTTCAGGAGCTGCAAATGGTGAAGGGATAAACCAACCGAACAATAAACCTAATCCTAATGCAATGACAATTCCTAATATTGCAATTTCTCTTTTCATATAAAGAACACCAATTTGTTCTTATTTATTTTATTTTTTACTCTTTTTATAGCTTAACTAAAATTAAATTTTTAATTAGATTCTAACAGTGATATATTTACCGAGTTGCTTAATAAAAATTACTGTTCTTTAAAAGTAATTAGAAAAAAAATTAATAACGGGGTAATAAATGGAATTATTTTCCTTTTAGGGCAGTAGTTATCGCTCTCGTTAATCTTACAACATCCATTACTTTTCCTTGCACCACTGTAATTTGTTCTCTTGATATAGCATGAGTAAAGTCACCCTTTCCGTTGGATATCCTTATAATTGCTTCGGGATCACCCGTCATAATAATTTCAGCATCTGATTTGGTCCCATCCGACAGTACTCCTTTTCGATTAGTGATACTTAAATAGAATGGATCTTCATGTTCGAGGTTAAATTGAAATGACATATCCCAATTAATATCTTTACCTGAGATATTCGTAACAAAAACGGCTTGTGCTTTCTCATTTTGATTTACTTTTTCTAGTATTCGCTTTAAATTCTCTTTTGCAGTAGCCATGATTAATTGCCTCCTTCGTATTCTGGTTTATTTATCCATTTTTCATATTCATCTTCAGGAACAAAAAAGAAATCAGTCATTTTGCCCTCTCTTTCCTTTAAAAATACAGCTTTAACGCGTCGTCCTTTCTTTACTTTAGATGGGACTAAATTCTCCGAAAAAATCCCTTGAAGCAAAGATGTTTCCGCACCATCGAGTTTAATAAATCCAATAGCATACGGAATCGCCTTAATAAAGGCAGAGGTAGTATACCATACAATTGTACTGACTTCAATCGTACCTGTTTGCTTAAGCTCAACCCACTCAGCGGGAACATAGCAATCTGAACAATCGATTCGTGGAGGCATCCATGTCTTGCCACATTTCGTACATTTTGTACCTAAGAGTTTTTTATTTTTCATTATTTCAATAAAAAACTTAGATTGACCACCCATTGTATATTTGTAGTTTATTCTTATAACATCGCGTATTTGATGTTCTTGGAATTCACCGGTCATAATTATTTCATCCCCTCCTCATTTGCCATTACAATTATTGCTGCATAAGCAGCTCCTGGACCGCCAATAGAGTGCGAAATCGCGCGTCCTTTCTCAATGGGGACTTGATGTTTTCCAGCTTCTCCCCGTAGTTGAAGAGCGGCTTCCCCCGTGCTCATAATTCCTGTGGCACCAACTGCATGCCCGCATCCTATTAGGCCACCTGAAGGACAACAAGGTAGTTCTCCCTCAAGCCAAGGTCCTTCTCCCGGTTTTTCAAAAGAATTCTCTATCCAAGGCCCACCTTGTCCAAATGGAACAAAACCTAATTCCTCATACGAGATTACTTCTTGACCGCTAAATGCATCATGAAGTTCGGCAAGATCTATTTGCTTTTTTATGTTGTTATAATCTAAGCCCGCCATTTTATAGGCTACTTTCGCAGCATAAATATTAGAATATAAGCGTCCCATATCTTCCCGATTTCCTATAAAACAGTCGGTATTTGCGGCTCCTACCCCAGTTATCCAAATAGGATTCTCAACACCTAATTCTTTGACCTTTTCTTTATTTGCTAAAATCAATGCTGCGGATGCTTCTGAATAAAGGCAACAATCGAGCATCTTGAAAGGATAACAGATAATTCGGGAATTCATGACATCTTCTACCGTAATTTTCATTGGAGATTGAGCTTTAGGATTAAGCATAGCGTTTCCATGATTTTTCACGCCAACATATGCCATTTGCTCTTCAGTTGGATTACCAAATTCCTCATAATGAGCGTTAACCATTGATACATAAGATGAGGCGGCCATCATTCCCATAGGATACTCATAGGTCATGTCTGCTGAATAAGCAATAGCATTAAGCACTTCTGGAGTTGTCGTTCCCGTTTGTTCATCATAACAATCGTTACATTTTTCAAGCCCGATGCATAAGCATAGATCAGAAATTCCCGACGCTACTTCAGCATAGGCCATTCGCACAGTATAGCCCCCTGTAGCACCTCCAGTAGCTACTCTAGTTCCTGGTTTATTATTCATACCCAAATATGAATTTGTAAAAATATCGGGCATAAATTGACGTTCAAAAAGTTCGTTATAAATACCATATACCGTCGATTGAAGATCTTTATGTGTTATTTGGGCTCCATTTTTATTTGCGTCTTCAAGAGCTAATTTTGTAGCGTTATATGCGAGTTCAAAATAAGTTTTATCCAAATAGCGAGCTCTAAATGGTGTGATTCCAACACCAATTATCGCTACTTCTTTCGTCATAATTCTTTTTCACCATTTTAATTATTAATTTTTTATATCTCAACTAATATTTGAAAATTAATTAAAATTCGTTAGCGAAATATTTATAAATTTTTTTTTAAAGAAGATTAGAATTTAAACAAACAGATTGCATATAGGACAAGGAAATTAGGGGTTATATTAGCTTTATTTCCAAGTTTAGAATAACTTTAAATAGTTAATAGGGTATATTTTTCAAAGCAATCTAATAACTTGTACTAAAGTGTACAAAATGGATAAAAAATATTATAATTTAATTACTGTTTTTTTGTTGAGTTTGCTACTTTATTCAGGTATTTATTCGGTTTTTGTTCTTGGTGATGATCCACCTTCTCAAGGATTATTATTCAATGGACATACGTTTTCTGAGAATTATTGGGATATAATGGTGAGTAATAACTCAAATTGGGATCATCCAGATGTCGATCCGATGGTAAGCTGGTTAAATAATACTTGGAATGTTAAATGGATAAAGGAAGATAATTTTGAGATGGGGATGTTTGCGTTTATGAATAAAACACAGTGGGATATGGGAGAGGAAAACCTATTCACATCTCCTGCTCAAATGTGGTGGCAACATGCTCACATTGCTGGTTCTGAAATAATTGTTGCAACAATGCATTCTGCTTGGTATGGTTTTGGCGATCATAATCATAATAGAGTCTATGATGAAGGTACTGAAGAATTAAATCCGTATTTCTTCATGGGAGCAAATACCCAAGATGTAAGGGATACGAATTTAACCTCAAATCCTAAAACAACAGCATATCCAATGACACGATCAGTAAGTGGTCCAATAGTTACCTATAACTGGGGGTATAAATATGAAAACATCATATTTTTCGTTCCAAATATAAACCGAACTTCACCTACTCCTTACTTTAATTGGGGATTCAATTATTCAGACCCCGGAACCTATGTTGAAGGATCTCATCATATTGGAAACATGACATACTTTGAATACCTATACACTTTGGAAGTAGATACTTCTACGGGGGTTTCGACACTCTATCAAGATTATGAAACAGGAGAAATTGATAGTATGGTATATCGAGATGATCCAATGGATGATTGGGCATTTGCAAGTTATCCTGATGATCACTGGGTACCAGAAGATTTCGCTATGTGCCTTGGTACCTATAGCTTTATCTGGGCAGGACAGGATTGGGCGCTTTCGCACCTTGGAGGGGAAATCAATAGAACTATACATGAATCGGGGTTATCTATCGTAGAAACATACCTCGGAGGTGTTCATGCATTTGATTTTCGGTTTAGTCAAAAACCAGTATATACGCTTACTAACAAATCAAATTTAGTGACCGGAAGTTATAACGTTTCCTACGAATGCTTAGACGTAGTTCATGACTCTGAATTCATTAATCTTGTGTCGGGAATGACAGAACTGGTCGGAGAGTTTGGTAGATTAATAGTAGGATATGCAATCAACCAAACAAATACGTTTGTTCATGGTATCCCTATGGAGGACGCATATAATCAAACCAATCCTCAGAATATGGCCGCATTTTTTGTTTCATGCTATCCAGAATATGGTGCATACGGAGGAGGAGGGTTATCTCACGACCCTGTTTTTGTCATGTACTTTACAACATCTAAAGAAATTCCTGGTTTTCCATTGTTCGTCATTCTAAGTTCTATGAGTATAGGGATTTCAATAGTAATAATTATTTCTGCCAAAAAAAGAAAAGATATCTAATTCTTTTATTTATTTTTTTTTTAATTTTTCTAAATCATTTGCGATGTATTAGATTTAATATGGATGGAAGTTTCGATAAGTTGAGTGTAACTTTTTTTTAGCATCATAAATTATGGGGTTCAAGTGAGTGAAAAAATAAGTAAAAATTGATTATTTAATGAATAAAAAAATCAGAGCCAAAGTAAAGAAGTTTTATGAGAAGCCTATAAAAAATCAAGCTATAAATGTGTTAAAAGAAGAACTTGATTCTTTACCAGCTTTAATTCAAGATTATTTTCAAAAAGTTGATCTCATCGGAAAAGAACGAATAAAGCGAGTGAGATTATCTCAGAAAGGATACTTTAAATTAAAACCCGATTCTAATTGGAAACCTTTTAGTGCTGAGCAATGTGTAAATACTGAGGATTGGTCATTTTTATGGTATGCGAAGATAAAAATGATTCCTCTAGTTAATTTTCATGTAGTAGATGAATTTATCGAGGGAAGGGGAGCTCTCAAGGCAAGATTATTTAATTTTATAACCGTGGTAGATGAAGAGGGAGAGAAAATAGACCAGGGAGAATTTTTGCGATTTATTAGTGAAGCACCGTGGTATCCTTCGTTCTATTTGAATGAAAAAATAGTATGGAATACATTAGATGAGAGGACTCTCGAACTGACCATTAAAAAGAATCATATTCAAATTTCAGGTAAAATTTTATTTGATAATTTAGGATTCATCGAAGAAGTGACCGCTAAGCGCTATTATACGAACCAAAATAATATAACTTTGGAAGATTGGCACGGATTCTATGAGGGATATAAGGAATTCAATGGAATTTTAATTCCAACTGATTTTAAAGTGTGCTGGCATCTGGAAAGTGGAAATTATTGTTATATTAAAGGAAAAATACTTAATATAGAATTTAATTAAAACATAATACTTAAAAATTCAAAGATTAAATAATGCATATTCAAAATGAAATATGAGTGATTATAATGTCTTGGGAAGAATTTAAAACCGTTCCTCATACAATTAATGGGGTTATTGATAAATGGGCAGAAGAAAGGCCTGGCAAGGTTGCTTTTATTTTTTATGATACTGAAAAGAAATACACCTTTAAAGAATTTCGTGACGCAATAGAAGTTGTGGCCTTTAAGCTTTATAATTTAGGTTTTCGGAAAGGAGATATAATCACCACTTCATTACCATTTCTTTATGAACATATCATATTGGGATATGCTTGCGCCAAATTAGGAGTAATGTGGTGCCCGATGGATTTACGGTTAAAACCTCCCGAAATTATGAGGAACTTGAGTTTATTGCAACAGAGATGCAAAATGTATTGCCATTTAGGGAGGACTTCTGCTGCGAATTTTGGCATGATTGGAGCTGCAGTTATGAAAAATAATCCGTGGTTAGAATATGTAGTTCAATTTAGCACCCCTGATGATAAATATCGGAAGGGTATTATCCCTGCATTTCAGTTAATGCAAGAAGCTCAAAAAGAATATGCAAAGACAGACATGGATTCAGAAGTTATGAAAAAATTTCACGCAGAATGTGAGAAAGTAGGAGAAGATGATCCGATACTCATCATTTTCACAACGGGATCTACCGGTTTTCCAAAACCTGCTATGTTAACAAATAAAGGGATAACTTGTCAGAATATGTGTTTAGCAAAAGGACTTTATTCTGAAGAGGATGATACGATGTTAGTTAATTTACCACCTTCTCATGTAGGAGGAACGACTGAACAGTTTATGACTCCTATATTTAAAGGAGGGGGAGTTGTAGTACTCCATATTTTCGATCCCGCAAAAAGTCTGGATGCGATTCAAAAGTATAAAATTACGGTTATGGGGCAAATACCTGCGTTGTTCGTAATGGAATGGAGGCTTCCTAACTATGATGAATATGATCTTAGTTCCTTAAAATATGCGATCGCAGCTGGCCAACCAGTTGATAAACCATTCTTGGAACGATTAACAAAAATGGCTCCCAATTTATTTACTGGGCTGGGACTAACTGAGACTTCGGGATTTTGTTCTTATACCCCCACAAATCTTTCATTGGAAGAATTTACAGGCACTTTAGGTTATGATTTTCCAATTTACCCGATGTCAATTCGAAAACCTATGAAAGAAAATGGAAATGCTGGAGATGAATTACCAAATGGAGAAATTGGAGAAATCTGTTATAAAGGACCTCAAACATTTTTAGGATATTTCGGAAATAAAGAGGCAACACGCAAGACATTATCATCAGATGGATATTTGTATACTGGAGATATGGGATATATTGATGAAAAAGGTCTTCATCTTGAAGGGCGAAGAAAGTTCTTGATAAAGCCAAAAGGTTATCAAGTATTTCCTCCCGAAGTCGAGGCTTATATCGCAGAATTGCCCCAAATTGAGTTTGTGGGAGTAATTGGAGCAAAACATGAGGTCTTTACAGAAGGAGTCGCCGCATATATAAAGTTGAAGGAAGGTGAGATACTCACAGAACAAGAAGTAATGCAACATTGTAAGGGAATGGCATCCTATAAAAGACCCTCTATGGTCGTATTCTTAGATGAGTTTCCTCTTAATCGTGTAGCAAAGACGGATTATGTAGCTTTACAATCTCGAGTTGAGGAGGATATTAAAAACGCTAGAGCTCAAGGTGGGTGGGATAGTTAGAATTCTTTGATCAAATTAATTTTAGCTTATTCTTTTTTTTAAACAAGTATTTCATTGTCGTTTTATTGAATTCTTCAGAAGTAAGATAATTTCTTCTCTTGCTTTCAATAATGTTCTTTCTGTAATACCTTTCATTTCTGCTGAAGGTAATACTTTTTCTTTCAAGACTTCCTTATACCACATATATTCATCTTTTCTGCTAAGAAAAGGCTCTACTTCTCGAGTTTCAATGAAATCTTTAATAGAGGTTTTCTTGCCATTAATGTTTCCTTCTGTGAGATCAAATCGGTATTGATTATATATTAAAAAACAGTGAACCATAGGTATGTAAGGTATATTATATTTATTTAGAATTTCCTCAGCACCTGTCGTAATCGTTTCAGTGAATCTGTATACACCTACTTTTTTATGAAGTGGAATATCAAGTTCCCTCGCAAGTCCCGCAATAATTGCATGTTTGGTGGTACAAGTCCCTTTATTTTCTTCAAATAAGATCATGTCATCGTCATAAGTTGAATTGTACCCATAGGTCATTTCATGTACATAATGACAAGCTTGTTTGAATGATTTAATCCCTAGCTCCAAAAATTTTTTCGATATTTCCCCTTTAGATGTTATTATTGCATCGGGCAGATTATCATGTGAGTCCATATTATCTCTAGTGATATTTTATCTCATAAATTATTCCTATATAAAATATATAAGTGTATTCTTGAGCCATAATACACCATTTTTCGTCAATCCTTTACTATGATGTCATAAAAAAAAAGGGTCATTTGGATAATTTTTTTAAGTGCAAAAGAGTAATCATAACCATACTTCTAGATTTTTAAGAGTGAATAAAAAATGATTAAAACACGATTAACAGAGGAGTTTGGATTAAAATTTCCAATTTTTAGCGCTCCGATGGGTCCATTTTATACTACTGAGCTTACAATAGCTGTTTCTGAAGCGGGAGGCTTGGGTGTTGTGAGTCATGCCACTCTACGAGGTAAAAATTCTGTTAAGGATATGAAAGAACAACTTTTTCATGTAATTGAACATACGGACAAACCTTTTGGAGTAAATGTAAGAACCGCACGAATTCAGACTGATCATAAAATCATGCTCAGAAAGATTGCTCAATGGACGAAGGAAAATCCTAAACTCCGTGAACAGCTGATCTATGTTCTTACGAGCGCAGGTGGACCAAGAACTGCGAGTAAGATATTGAAGGATAAAGCTCCTTATATTCACCATTTCCACGTGGCCCCTGCATTGTGGTTAGTTGATAAAGTCGTTTCATCAGGATGTGATGGAATTGTTGCTACTGGTACAGAAGGTGGAGGTCATCAAAGTTATGAAGGAATTTCTACTTTAGTTTTAGTTCAACAAGTTGCTCAAAAGCACCCTGATAAGCTATTAGTCGCATGTGGAGGGTTTGCAACTCCCGAAGGAATAGCTGCGGGATTAGCAATGGGGGCTGATGCTGTTGCAATGGGAACGCGTTTTATCGCTTCGAATCAGAGCGAATTCCATCCAAACTATAAAGCACTTATTCCTCCTGCTACTGCAAGAGACACTTTATTAACTACAGGCGGTTTTGGCCCAATTCGATTATTAAAAAACAAATACTGTATCGAACATGGCAAAGTGGTAAGTAAGAATGAAAAAATAGCTCAAGAATTATCTTATAGTATGGATGAGTACTTAGAAGACCTTATGCATTATGAAATTGTGTATACTAAGGGAGATGTCGAGAATGGGGCAATTCCAGTGGGTCAAACTGTTGGTCTGATTGACTCAATGATGGATGTAGATGAAATTTTAACCACCTTTACTAAAGGAGCAGAAAAAATTCTTAAAAATTTATGTTCGAATATAACATAAATTTTATTCTTTCTTTTTAATTTATGTAAATCAGATTTATTGTTTTTTTGTATATCTATTGTGTAAAATTATGAATAGTGCTTCGACAAACTTAGAACGTAAGATAAAGGAATTATCATTACTTCATTATAAAGCAATAACTATTTTAGAACGATGTCGAAGCTGTGGAACATGTGTAAGATTTTGCCCGTTAAACATCCGAAAGTTCAATGAAGTGGGTAAAGCAATTACAATTAGTTCGGTCAGAGATTGTGGAGGATGCTCTGTTTGCTATCATAGGTGCCCAAATAAAGCAATTGAGTTAATAAAATTGCAAAAAATTAATAAATGACGATCATTAGATATTTTTTTTTTATCAGCTCAAAGTTTCCATTTATAAAGATTTTCATCGGGAATGAAACTCATCATAACTAGATCATCCCTTATATCCCATTCTAGTTTCTTATAAAAATTTATCACAGAACGATTGTATTTTTCGATAAAAAGATGAATCTTATGAACTTTCATTTGTTTAAATCTCAACATGAGTTCATCCATTAACATTTTACCGTAACCTTTATTTTGATAAGCAGGATCTACTGCTAAATGATGAACATATCCCCTTCTTCCATCAAAGCCACCTAAGACGACTGCGATGATTTTTTCATGCACTCTTCCAACTAGAAAAAGATTTGGATTCCTATTAAGCATTTTTTCAATTTCATCTTCAGTATCAGAAGAGCCGATATTGATTCCCGCTTCTTGCCAAATTTTAATAATTTGATCATAATCTTTTATG
>Ga0180438_10011809_pt1 | contig 10487 bp, 11 predicted proteins | sample SS_ome_12_FD_132455 | JGI IMG/M metagenome (GOLD analysis project Ga0180438, IMG submission 132455) | Hypersaline lake sediment archaeal communities from the Salton Sea, California, USA - SS_3_D_2 metaG | ecosystem: Environmental > Aquatic > Non-marine Saline and Alkaline > Hypersaline >... | reverse complement strand
TAATCAAAATGCCTTGGAGTTTCTTCAGGCCAATTCTTATCAATACCATAAAATTGAATTAAATCTTTTTTACTCAATTTTTTTCACTTCATTTTTGTACAAATATGATAATAATTAATTGCGTTCTATTTAAAATTATAATCATTTCAAAGTTTTAAGATTAGAAGATCTCAAATGCTTGATCTATATAACGCATCATCAGGAACAAAACTCATCATAGTTAAGTATTTCCTCTGTTCCCACCCTAATCGCTTATAAAAGGCAATAGCATTTTTATTATGTTTTTCCACAAATAAATGAATTTTATGAACTTTATTTTGCCTAAATCTGTCCATTAGTTCATACATTAACATTTTACCGTATCCTTTTTTCTGGTAAGCCGGATCGACAGCGAGGTGGTGTACATATCCCCGTCTACCATCATAACCTCCTTGAACCACAGCAATTAATTTATCATTTTCTTTTCCGATTAAAAAAAACCTTGGATTTCGTTCTAACATTTTTTGAGTTTCTATCTTATCATCAGAAGATCCGATTGATATACCGGCTCGAATCCATAAATCTAAAACATCATTATAATAATCCATCTTAAAATCTTCAATTTCCATCAGTATCAACAAATGATTCTAATTTTAAATTGATAATTTTTTTTCTTAGTTCAGTCTTTTCTTTAATAATTGATTCTATATAGCTGGAAATCCGTTTTCTCCTATTTATATCTGATGGTATTGGCAGAATTACCTCTAATAATCGGTTTCCAATAGTCGCAATAGTTCCTTGAACAAAGGTTATTGCTTGAATTTGTTTTTGGACAATATCAAGATTGAGTAAATATAAAAGCAGATATGGATCAATTAAAGATGTGTTTTCTAATACTTTAATCTGAAAAATATGACTTTGAATTATAATTCGAGTGTCTAATTCCGTTATGTAGGCAACGTTACCAATAAGATTGGGGCCACCGTCTTTGACCAAAAGAATATCGCCTTCTTCAATGTTTTGTTTATCTTTATATTGTTGATATACTTCTTCAGAAGTTTTCTTATGTGAATTCAAATTAATTTCCCAGGTGCTTATATCACTAGTTCTTATAAAGGGTATATTCCCTAAACCATATAGATTTGAACCAATTTCATCTCCACGAGGTAATAATCCATTTTTATTGGTGAATATAATCCCTCGTTTAATCAATTCTAAGATTGAAATTAATTCATATCTAATGTCTTTCGCTAGCGTCTTTAATGCTTTTTCCACACCAATATAATAACTGGGGATATAAATTTTATCTTTGATATCAGAAAACTTAATCTTGAAGACCTTCTGTTCTTTAAAATAATCAATTACCTCAGATTTATGTAAGTTTACATTTAGTTCGATTAATTCATCATCGATTATTTGAGTTCCATTCTCATCTAATACTTTAGTTCCATTTTTATTCAATTTATGTAAAACTTTACCATCTTTATCATGACCTACTTTATCAACAATAGCAAAGTCTATTGAATAGTCCTCCTTTAAATTCTTTAATTTCTGAAAGAATAATATACTAGTTTTATTACAAGTATATGGCTGGAATGTATCCTGATCTAGTGATATAATTCCAAGAATTTTGCCATTTTGTTCTAAGAACTCCCAGATATAGCGATCAGAAGGATTCCCGAAAATGCCTTCAGGGAGTACAATCCCTAATTTCCCACCATTTTTGAGTAATTGAACACATCTTTCAATAAATAATATTTGAGGAGGTTGTTTTTTAGCTAACTTCTTTTGCATTACCCAAGAATTATCTAATTGAGGTTTCCAAAGATGCCCCAAAGCATAATGTTTGAGAATATCCTTATTATCTATCGGAATTTTTGCTCCGAATGGTGGATTTGTAAAAATATAATCAAACTTGTCATTTTTTATTACATTCTTTAGAGGTTCTTTATAATGAATGAAATCTAAAGAATCCTCACAATAGATATTTGCAGTTCCACCACTTAAAATCTCTAAATACAATTTACATAATTGAGCCAAAAAAGAATCCTTATCTATTCCATAGAAGTTAGAGATAATTTCTCTTTTATTTTTATCTAAAGTTTCTGCATCATCTTGATAAGCATTCCATAATTTCTTCCAGATTAGACTTTTAGCTTCTAATAGAAAACCTCCATGTCCACACGCAGGATCAAGTATCTTGGATTGAATATCCGGATTTAAATAACTAACCATGAAAGAAATAACATTAGAAGGAGTAAAAAATTGACCTCCTTCGTCTTTTAAAACCTTACTAACAAAAATTTCATACGCATCACTTAAAATATCTTTTGATGATTTAAGAAGCGATATCTCTTGTAACTCCTTTACAATTAAAAAAACTAATTCTTTAGTAAAATCGATTTGTTCATTATTACTTATAGTATTTCTAAAGCGTTCTTTTACCTTAAACTCAAAAAATTTTCGGATTCGCTCCAGTAATTCCTTTTCATTTTCCCCTTGTTTAATGTAAAACTCTAATTCTTCCTCTTCCTCTTTGTCTAGTTCATCCACTAATTTACATAACAATAAATTAATTATTTGTTTCGATCGAGCTCTAGTATCAGTATCCGTGTATTTTAATTTCCCGTATATATGTTGATTAATTATATTAAATGTTGTTTTTAAGTTGGGAGATATTATCAAATCCTTTTTTTTCAATATAAACGGTTGGTCTTTTAGAAAGCTAAATATTTTTTCCTGCATCTATACTATTTTTTTTCCAATTTAGTTTTTAAACAGTGTGAAATCAATATCCTCTCTATGGTTACCTTTATTATTATTATTTTTTATTAAATGAAAATTAATTTTATTTATGAGTCAAGATGAGTTAAATTTTGGAAACTTTGTCGATTTTAGTATAAAAAAGCGATTTGGGATAATAACACTAAATAGATTACATCGATCAAATGCATTTACAATCGATTATCTCAAAAACTTGAAAAATGCCATCGAATATTGTCAAAATAATTCTAAAATAAAAGGAATAATCCTGACTAATAATGGAAATTCTTTTAGTACTGGTATGGACTTAGGAGAGATTACAAATTATGATTATAACCAAGTTAAAGAATTAGAGAGTATTGCTGCAACAATTTGTAAATTATTGTATAATGGCAAACCAGCCATCTGCGCGGTTAATGGAAGAGCAATGGGAGAAGGTGTAGTTTTTTTAGTTTGCTGTGATTACAAAATTGCTACAAAAGGGAGTTTTTTTCAAATGCCAGAGATAAATTCAGCTATATTTCCCGGAACTGGCTGTGTGATCTTATTTGCAAAGATTATAGGAATAAATTGGACAAAGAAGATGTTAATGTTTAGTGAAAAAATTGAAGCAATCAAAGCTTTGGAAATTGGCTTAATCGATTCTATAGTTCAGGATAATGATGAGCTAATGAAAATCGCATTAGAAAAAGCTACATTCTTGCATTCTAAAAATCAAATTGTATTAAGCGCTATAAAGTTAATGAGTAATCATTTAATGGATAAGGACTTTTCAAAAGCTTACAAGATTGAAAAATTGGGTTCAAATTGGTATAATTATGAAGACAAAGCTCTCCTTATCGAAAATTTAAGAAAGAAATTCGATTGGGAAACATAATAAATAAAAAGATAGAATATAAAAATACACTATTAAAAATATTAATAGTTGATAAAAATGTCTTGGGAAGAATATAGTCAATATCCTCACACTATAAATGGTGTAATAGAAAAATGGGCAAAAGAGAGACCAAATAAAATAGCTCTTTTCTTTTATGACACGGGAAAAGAATATACCTATAAAGATTTTAGTGACGCCATATTTGCAATGGCTTTTAAATTATTTAATATGGGGTTTAGGAAGGGAGATATTATTGCAACGTCATTACCTTTTCTTTATGAACATATCGTTCTTGGTTATGCCTGCGCTAAATTAGGAGTTATATGGTGTCCAATGGATTTGAGATTAAAACCCCCAGAAATAATGAGGAATCTCAGTTTACTAAAAGAAAAATGTAATATGTATTGTCATCTTGGAAAAACTTCAGCCGCCAATTTTGGAATGATTGGAGCTGCAGTTATGAAAAACAATCCTTGGCTAAAGTATATAGTCCAATTTAGCACTCCAGAAGATAGATATCGGGAAGGTATAATCCCCGCTTATAAAATTACTAAAGAAGCGAGGGAGGAAATAATCAAAACCATGAAAAATCCTGATTCTATGAAAGATTTCAATATAGAATGCTTAAAAGTTAGTGAAGATGATCCCATATTAATCATTTTTACCACTGGTTCAACTGGATATCCGAAACCTGCTATGTTAACTAATAAAGGAATAACCTGCCAAAATATGTGTCTCGCTAAAGGCTTAAATTCCGAAGAGGAAGATATCATGTTAGTAAACCTCCCCCCATCTCATGTGGGAGGGACTACAGAGCAGTTCATGACACCTTTATTTAAAGGAGGGTCAGTTGTTGTCTTACACATATTTGATCCCGCAAAAACACTTGATGCCATCCAAAAGTATAAAGTGACTATTATGGGACAAATACCTGCCTTATTTGTTATGGAATGGAGACTTCCGAACTATAATGAATATGACATTAGTTCTCTTAAATATGCAATCGCTGCTGGGCAGCCTGTTGATAGACCTTTTCTTGAAAACTTATCCAAAATGGCTCCAAATCTCTTTACAGGGTTAGGGCTCACAGAGACATCAGGATTCTGTTCTTATACACCAACAAATCTAACGTTAGATGAATTTACTGGAACACTTGGTTTTGATTTTCCAATTTATCCAATGTCGATACATAAACCAATGAAAGAGGATGGTATCGTCGGAGAAGAAATACCAATGGGAGAAATAGGTGAAATATGCTATAAAGGACCGCAAACGTTTCTGGGGTATTTTGGAAATGAAGAAGCCACTAGAAACACCATAACTCTCGATGGATATCTCTATACAGGTGATATGGGATACATTGATGAAAAAGGTTTACATCTTGCAGGAAGAAGAAAATTCTTAATAAAGCCTAAAGGATATCAAGTTTTTCCTCCGGAGGTGGAAAATTTTATTGCAGAATTGCCACAAGTTGAATTCGTAGGTGTAATAGGAGCACCACATGAAGTATTTACGGAAGGAATAATCGCTTATATAAAGTTAAGAGAGGGAGAAACACTTTCAGAACAAGAAGTTATAGAACATTGTAAAGGTATGGCTTCATATAAACGACCATCTTTAGTGGTGTTCTTAGATGAATTTCCATTAAATCGCGTAGCGAAAACCGACTATATTGCGTTGAGAGAAAGAATAGATGATGATGTTAAAAAGGCAAGATACTTAGGAGGGTGGGATAAATAATAAAAACTTTTATTTTCCTTTTTTGAAACTTTCTGATTTGCTTATAGCCATTTCTTATGTGGATTATTCATAAAAAGGAAATTTACATAATCTTTAAATCAAGGTTAAAGTTAATAATCCTTAGCTATCGTTATTTGTTCAACATTCCGTTAAACAAATCTCTTATGAGAAAAAAGCTGAAAAAACAAAATAGAAAAAATTAACAAAGTAAATCTTAAAATAAGATACAAGATTTATAGGTGAAGAATTTTGGCAAAAAAAGATGACTCAAAAGTATTTATTGGCAGAAAAAAATCGATGAGCTATGTTATGGCAGCTATGGTGATATTAAATGATAAGCCCGTAAGAATTCTGGCCCGTGGACGTTCAATATCCCGTGCTGTCGATGTAGCAGAGATAATCATTAGGAAATTTGTTCCTGGAAGTACTTATGGTGAAGTATTAATTGATACAGAACCCATTACCAATCAAGATGGAACAAATACAAATGTATCATCCATAGAGATTGAGATTTTTCCCCCAAAGAATAAAAAGTAAATAATCAGGAGAAAATCAGGAAACTTTCTCGCTTCTTTTTTTTATTTTTAGTTTTAAATAATATTTATCACTTAGATACAAATTCATATTGATCCACATCAATTACAGTTCTATATCCTATTTTTTGATAAATGCTATTCGATATTGGATTTGATAAATCGGTAAATAAAAAACAAAATTGATTTCTCTCCTCCAAAATATGTTTACTTAAAAAAGCTACGCATTCAGTTGCATAACCCCTTCTTCTTAACGCCGGTGGAGTATATACATAATTAACCAAATTTCCGTTTGGAGTTTTACCTGCCTTTCTTGCCATTGATACCACCTCTTCGTTTTCTAATAATAAAAAAAAATTTCCTTGTTCAATCTCGGGTTCTAATCGCTTTTCAATATTTTCCATCTGCACTTCAGATGACTCCGGAAAAGCTTCCTTTATAAAATCCTTAGCCCAGCGAATAATTAAAGAGTGATATTTTTTGGTGGATCGTATTACTTTTCTCTTTCCTAGTGTATCTTTAGAAACCCTAGTTAATTTAAAGATTCTTTCGTTGTTATTTAATTTTGAATTTATATTTTTACTGGTACACCAGAGATCTAAGAATTTTCGTACCATATTTTTAGGTCCTAAAACTCCGGGTAACTCTATATTCCTTTGAATTAAATTAGTAATTAATATTTCTATGGTTTGCAAATTATCCGTATAAGATAAAACAAGATTAAAGGGAGGGGTTTGAATAGAGACAAATTCTATATTTTCATCGCTTTTCACTAGAATTAAAAGCGGAGGCAGGTCTCCATAAAGATTTATGTTTAATTTTAATGCGTTAAGAAGGGAAAAAATAAGACTATTCTCAGCTTCTCTTTTAATTAAAAAAGAAAAAGCGTGATCATAAAATTTTTCTACATCATCGTAAAACTCTGCGATCATGTTGATAAATAACTTTATTTCATTAAAATTATTTGCCAATGTAAAGGGTGATGGTCCTAAATCTCCATTTTGAATTCGTCCAATTTGGTCTTAAAATCGTCTATATCAGATTTTATTGCTCCTTTTTCAGTAAACTTTTTAATTAACTTTATAAAATCCTTAATAAGTGGATGCTCTACTATTTCACATTTTTGATTTAAAGTATTAACACTAAGAATTAATGCAGAATCCAATCTTTCTCCCATACCTAATACATCCTTGAATAATAATTCATTATTTTCAGTATAGTAGATAACTACGATATCTTCCAAAATCTGCGACCCATCATTTTTCTTGATTATTTTAAACTCGCACATGTCTTATATTCTCCTCTTTTTTATTTTCTTTTATTTTAAATTAAAGCTATTGAGTTTATTTAAAGTAAATAAAACTAACTTTTTTATTTTAGTCTTAATTTTTAGAATTAATATATAGTTTTACCTATTTTTAAATCGAAAATTGAGGAAATATACATGGCAAGACCATATCAAAAAGCAAACATTCCCGGACCAGAAATGGGTACCTCTGTTTTTGATCCGAAGGTGATGGCAAATATTCTTAAAAGTCCAAAGAAAAAGGTTTTTGTTATCGGAGCAGAATCATTAAACTGGGAATTAGATGGAAAAAAAGTTGCTGATTATTATATCGACATAGCAAATAAAATTAATACCCATGTTGTCTCTACGGGGCATACGTATGGATATTTAAAGGATAAAATTCCCAACGATAAATTATGGGATATGTCCTTAATTAATATTACAGGTAGACTTCAAGATAAAGACTGGAACGGGTTAGATGGAAAAGGTCAATATAGTATGGCAATCTTTGGTGGACATTTAGTATATTATGTGAGTCAAACGCTAAGTAGGTTAAAAAACTTCCAAAATCATTTGAGAACTGTTGAGTTAGATAAATATTCACACCCAAATGCCCGATTTAGTTTACCGAATCTTAGCGATGCTGATTGGAAAGAATTTTTGGAAAAAGTAATTGAAAATTTATAAAAATCAAATTAATGAGATATTATAAAAGAGGTTAAAAATATCTTTTTTATCTTATTTTTTTAAATAATTAAAGATAAAATTCGAAGACGACGCTTTACATTCTGAGTCATTACATACCTTCTAATCACACCTAGAGCGAACTCGGATATACATCAAAGCCCAAATTACGGACCAAAGTGCCGTAAACGGTAAAAAGTAAAAAATAATCTAAAAGTTCTGGACTTAAAACCTCATCTTTAATTAAATTAAAATATGCAATTTTAGGAAAAATTGCGTATATATTAACAAATTGAAGTCATTAATTATTAAAAAAATTAGATATGGATTTACTTAATTTATTATCTCTCGAACTCAGGTAGTTCAAAGTTATCGTTATTTGAATTAAAGGTTTATATCTAAAAAATAGAAAAAAATAAGATAATTTAATGGCTAAAAGCGAAAACGTTTAGCTTTTTTCTGACATTGGAGTATTTCGAACTCGATATCTCTGAGGAATTGGCTGAACTCCCGAAGTGCAGCTTCTTCCATTTTTGTGATTGCATCGAACAATTTGGGATAATTCTTGCCCGTAATACTGCGAATCTTGAGGAGAATATTATATTCTCGATACATTATGATTATCCCCCATTAAAAATCATCCTCATCTTCAGTATCTTCATCGAATTCCTCATCTTGTTCTAAGGCTCTTGGGGCGAGATAAGTTATTGCTTTAAACGTGGCAATGGGAATTTCTTTCACTTTATTCGAAGAAGAGTGATTATTATTTGATTCTACCTGTGTTAAACTAATTTCATAAACTAACTTAATGGGATGGTCATATTTCATAAAGAAGGTGATCACTCCGTCTTTCTCTAAAAGACGGAGTCTTTTTTTTATTACATTTTTATCAATTTCTCGTGAGATTTCAGCAAATTCACTGTAAAGAGTATTTCGTAAAATTTGCATCTAAGGAAAATTTAGTTAATAAAAATAGTAGTTAGGAATGTAAGTTTTTAATTATCTAAAATTAATAGAAACTTTTATTTTTCAAGTCATATAACATTACTTATTAGTTTTATATACTTAAAAATTGATTAATATGAATACAGTTAATTTTATAGGAGGTTTATTAAATGAGTTTTAGTGATATGCCTGTGGATGTGGGCCCAGTTTATGAGGGTGAGCGCATCAGAGCAAACCAAATGTATGTGGAACTCGGCGGACCTAAAATGGAGAAGCATTTTGAGCTCGTGAGAGTAAAAGATCCAAAAGATATCAAAGATGGTCAAGTAAAACTAATTGGACCTGATATTAAAGACATGAAAGAAGGCTCAACCCATCCCATTGGTATTTATATTGAAGTCGCTGGACCTGAGCTTGAAGAGGATTTAGAAGCAGTCTTCGAAAGAAGAGTTCATGAATTTTGCAACTTCGTAAATGGAATAATGCATTTAAATCAAAGGTATACCAATTGGATGAGGCTTTCAAAAACCAGTTTTGAAAAAGGGTTCAATTCATTCCAGTTGTTGGGCACAATCTTAATCAGATTGTATAAAGCAGAGTTACCCATCATTAAACAAGCACAAGTAACATTTTACACCGATCCAAAAGAAATTGAAAAGCCTTACGAAATGGCTATGGAAATTTATACTAAGAGAGATGAACGAGCGAGAACTATCCATGATGAAGATGTGGATATGTACTATGGCTGCGTATTTGAATTCCCAAATCGAGGGTTCAGCGTAATATGCCAGTCTTTCGCTCCTACCCATGCTTGTTGTATTACACCTGACCGAACAAGCCTATGCGGATCAATTAATTGGTTTGACGCCAGAGCCGCTGCTAAGGTGGACCCAAAAGGACCACAAGCTCTGCCAATTTGGTAGACTGGTTAATTTTTGAGGTCCCGCCCGGCGAGTGCATAAATAAAGAAGCAGGGGAATTTACAGGAATAAATGAGATGATTAAAAAACGTTCCCTTGGTGAAATTAACAGAATCTTTCTTTACTCGGGTATGGAATATCCTCATACTTCTTGTGGTTGTTTTGAGGCAATCGATTTTTTCATTCCTGAGGTGAACGGATACGGAATTGTAGACAGAAATTACGACGATGTTGCTATAAACGGGCTTCCCTTCTCTGCAATGGCAAATCAGACTGGAGGCGGTAAACAAATGCCAGGATTCAATGGAATAAGTATTCAGTATATTGTTTCTCCAAAATTTCAGCAGTATGATGGTGGTATTGAAACCGTCGTTTGGATGCCAAAAGCAGTTAAGGATCGCGTAGCAGAATTTTTACCTCCAGATTTAGTTCCTAAGATAGCCACTGAGGAAGAGGTTAAGGATTTGAATAAACTAAAAGATTGGTTAAAGGAACATGACCATCCTGTAGTTAAAACTTGGACTGAGCTTGAAGCGGAAGAAGAAGAAGTTGAATACGAAGCAGAAGGTGCAATGGTTCCGATGGGTACTGTTGGAATGACCATTCCAGGAGTTGGCGGTGCTGGTGGTTTTAAAATAATTTTAAAGAATTGCAAGATTCACGCAGAATCAATCATTATTAAAAAGATTGAGCCCAAAGGCAGAAAATAGATTTTAAAAATATAATCTTTATTTATTTTTTTACTTTTTATCATCAAG
>Ga0180438_10011808_pt1 | contig 10489 bp, 10 predicted proteins | sample SS_ome_12_FD_132455 | JGI IMG/M metagenome (GOLD analysis project Ga0180438, IMG submission 132455) | Hypersaline lake sediment archaeal communities from the Salton Sea, California, USA - SS_3_D_2 metaG | ecosystem: Environmental > Aquatic > Non-marine Saline and Alkaline > Hypersaline >... | reverse complement strand
TGGTGTGTAAGGGCCAAAATTGCCATAATACTTCACAGCAGAGATATCGGTGCTAACACCTACAATTGTTATTGATCGCCCATGGAAATTATTTCTACAGACAATAATGTGTGCTTGATTCTTGGGTATTTTCTTTTTTATATATCCCCACGCGCGGCACACTTTTAATCCTGTTTCTACTGCTTCAGTGCCGGTATTCATTGGGAGAGCCATAATGCCTGATTTAGTTGGATCATTAATATGGGGACCTACTACCTCGCACAGTTTCTTCAAAAAGGGACCCATTATGTCATTATGAAACGCACGAGATGTAAGTGTGACTTTATCAGCTTGTTCTTTTAAGGCTTTAATAATTTCTGGGTGACAATGCCCAGTATTTTGGCTTGAATATGCCGATAAACAATCTAAATATTTTTTACCTTCAGGATCGTAGACCCAAACACCCTCAGCCTTACTGATGACCACGGGTATTGGATGGTAATTATGGGCACAATATTCTAGATCCATATCAATAAAGTCTTTTGAACTTGGCATAATATCTTCTAATTTTTATTCTTTTGTAAGAACGTTGCCGATGATTTATATTTTTTTTCTATACTCATGCACCCTCAACATAAGTTTCCAAACTGGGAATAAAATGGGTGTAAATCAAGGAATTATTATTTTTTTGGAACATTGTAACAAAGACCGTAAACTATTCAAATAGTTGTACATATGATCTTGTCAATCTTAAGGGAAAAAATTAGAAAATACGCAATAGTGAGATTTGAATGCAAAATAAATATATTTTAAATATCGTTATTGCGAATCTATTATGGAGTTTTATCCCCGTTTTAGTTTCTGATTTAATTTCTGAAATTTCAATATTTATGATTATTTTTATTAGATTTACTATATCGGGGATCTTCCTGTTCATTCTTGCAATTGTATTTGTCCTAGTAAATAACCATTTCACTACTAATAAAGCTATCTCTCTCAGGCTCCTATTTGAGAATATTCGGCATAAAAATAGAAGATTTAACAATATAAGGAATTATACCTATTATATCTTAATTGGATTTTTTGGAGTCATTCTCAATCTCATTTTTTTCTTTCTGACATTAAAGATAACATCAATCTCGTTTACCATGATTGGCTTTTTACTGAGCGTAATTATGATTGCGATCTATGAAGCGGGGAGAAATTTCGAGAAGTTTGATATTTTTAAGGTCTTATACATAACATTAATGATTTTTGCGATTCTACTAATTCTTTTTGTATCCTTTGAAAGCGCTCGATTACATGGAGAAGAAGTTTCGTTTAATGGATTTATCTATTTAGTATTATTTAGTGTGTCAATATCTTTTCTCTATGTTGGAATTAACAAAGACTCCTATTCTAAGTTAGAAATAACAAGCATAAATGAAAATAAATATTATAAAATTCCTCGCTTTCTTATTAAAATGTCATTATCTTTCTTGATAGGGACATTATTAATGATTCCATTTTTAATGATTCTAAACTTTTTACCAATTTTTAATGATTTTAGATTAGAAATCGGCTCCTTTTTTTACGGGTTTTCAAATTTCTTTACATATTTAGGAAGGTGGGAAATAATTTATCTTATCATTTTTTCCACTATTATTCCATATCTACTCATTTATCTTGCAAACGTGAATTGGAAATCACTTAATTTGACTTATAGTCAATGGAGTAGTATTTTAAATCTCATCGATCCTATGGGTTCAATCATCCTATCTGTGCTGATTGTGAGTGAATATTTCCCTTTTGAATTACTAGTGATATTTATCTTTATAATATTAATTTCCATCATTTTACGCTATGCTCATGAGGTTAAGAATATAGTTAATGCCTTTTTATCAATCACGCTAAGTAAAGGTGCAATAGGTAGTTTGCCGATAAAAATTCTAAAAAATTATGGAATTATGAGGATTGATTCCTTGATTGGGGCACATGATTTATTAATTCAAGTAAGGATAAGTTCAATCAAGGATTTTTATTATCTTGTGGATAAAAAACTAAAAAGTATTAACGATATCAAAAAGATCGAAATATATTTTGTAAATAAATTTGAAAAAATTAGTTAAAAGAAAAATAAGTGATAAAGATTGACTATTAGAGCAGTAATGTTTTGTAAGTTAGGTTTAAGCGTAATTAATAAGGTAATTGAGGAACTAAAAAAAATCGACCAAATTAAGAAAATAATGTCATTGACGGGAGATTATGATTTGCTAGCAGAAATCGAAGTGGAGACATCAGAAGAGTTATTCGATATTTTTGCAAATCAGATTGACTTAATCGAGGGAATAGTACAAAGTAATACTCATGTTATAATGAAATCGTGGGAGAAGTAATTATAATATTTGAAAAATAAATTTAAAGAAATATTTCATTTATCATAATACTCTTGTAGTTTTTCTAGCATTTTTTCATTTAATGGTAGAGAAATCGAAAAGAGGTTGACAATTTTATAAATTTCGGGATAACCTCTAAGGTCTTGCAATTTTTCTTTATCTCTATCTAATTCCTCTTTTATTTTTCTTAAATTAGACTGCCATTCAGCAATCTCTTTTACAGCATTAATTGAAGATGCAATAAATGATTTTTGTATTGATTCCATTGAATATATTATCTTTCGAGAATTATATACTTTATTTTCTTCTATCAATTCCATTTTAATGAGATTTTGTAGTTCTTGGGATACTTTTCCAGCAGAAAGACCGGTAATTTTTCGAAGAGATGCTTGGTCGAGATATTTCCGAGTTATAAAATATGATTTAATCATTGAAAGGATTTGATTTTGATCGAAAAAGAGCGGAGACCTTATCATGAATTCGATAAGTTCCTTTTCAAATTTGGCTAATTCTTTATCTATAGACTTGATACTCATCATAAGTTCAAATTGATAACTGGTTTTTTTTCATAAATTCAGTAAATAATAACTTCTGATATTCAATCATTGATTTCCAAACATTTAAGAAATTAAGTAATTCTTCTATTCTCTGGTGCAATAAACTATACCCTTTTCTTTCTTGTAAATTACTTTTTTCAAGTTGTTGCTTTTTCTGGGAAAAAAAATCTAAAGCAGTTTGAACTGATTCTAATTTAAATTTACTCGATTGTGGAGTTAAACTTTTATTTTCACCAAATAAATAATATTCATATTCATGTGAATTAGGCCTTAGACGCTTATTAGCTAAGTTTAAGCTAACCATTAATCGTAGAGTATTTGAAACCGTCGCTATGGAATATCCTGTTAGTTCACTTAATTCCGATTGAGAAAGACTATGATGAATAATTAGGTACCCGAAAATCATCGAAAATTTAGGATTTAAATAACGATGCTCTCCAATTTTAACGAAGAAATCAATGATTTGTTTTTCAATTTCACCTAGTCTTCCTTGATAAATATATTCTTTAGATATTTTCTTATCGTTAAGCATCTCCATTAAGTATTAAGAGGTTTAATATATTTATATTTTATTTTCAAATTTTAAAGATTGTGAAAACATTTAAATAGGTATTTCAATAATTAATTCATAGAATCTTTTTAAATTTTAAAATTTATGAAAATAAGGAATTTTAATTATGAATATTATTGAAGTCGAAAATCTTAAAAAATACTATGATAAAGGCAAAGTAAAGGCTGTCGATGATATTTCATTTAAAGTGGAAAAAGGAGCACGATTTGGTTTTTTAGGTCCGAATGGAGCAGGAAAGACCACTACGATACGTTGCATTCTTGGATTCCTCAATCTTGATGAGGGACAGATTTCTGTTTTCGGTGAGAAAGTAAATCCTAAGAAGGATGTGAAGTATCGTAATAAGGTTGGGTATTTGCCCGGTGAATTAGGATTATATAAACAAATGAATGCTGAAGGCTTAATTAAGTATTTTGCTAAGCTCTACGATATTGAGATTGATTGGAATTTTGTTCAAGATGTTTCAGAACGCCTTCAAATAGACATGGGAAGGAAAACTAAAGTACTAAGTAAAGGAAATAAACAAAAAGTCGGAGTCTTGACCGCTTTAATGGGCGATTTTGATCTTCTTATTATGGATGAGCCTACATCTGGTTTGGACCCATTAATGCAATCAGAATTCTATAGAATAGTATCAGAACGGCAGAAAGCATCTAATATAACTGTTTTTGTTTCGAGTCATGTTTTACCAGAAGTGGAAAAATTCTGTGATACTGTTGCTATAATAAAAGAAGGGAAAATAATCGAAATTGCCAATGTACAAGATCTAAAAGCTAAAAATCTTAAACATATTGAGCTAATTTTTGAATCTTCGAGGAGTATGGACTCATTTAATTCTTTCTTATCAAGTGAATATCCTCAAGCTGTCGTGAAATACAATTTCAACGTTCAAATTGAATTTTTACTTCCTCCTCGAGAATCAAGGGAGATATTACATGAAATATTTGAAAGAGAGTGGGGTGGAACTCCTATAAAAGATTTTTCTATCAGACATTCTACCTTAGAGAATATTTTCCTTCAATATTATCAAGGAAGGACTAATATAAAGGAGGGAATGATATGAAATTTCTAAGTATCACTTGGAATGATTTAAGGCAAAATCTTAAGGGATTTTTAATTTTTAGTATTTTAATGGCTTTATTTTTCTTATGGTTTACGTCTCTCTTTGACCCCGAACTCTTTGGTGATATGGAGGAGTTAGTAGCAGGGTATCCTGAGGCAATTCAACGGATGATTGGTGAATCTATATCCTTAACCGTATTTACGGGATTTATGAACGTATATCTTTTCTCTCTTTCATGGTTCTACTTTGGAATCTATTTTATGATGAAAATTTCACAAGATATTCCAAAAGAAATTGAGGATAAAACTATTGATATAATGTTATCAAAACCAATTAAAAGATGGAAATTTGTCATTGGAAAATATCTAAGACATGTTGCATCATCAGCATTCCTAACATTCTGGGCGGCAATTGCTGTTATTATAGGAATATTTGCATTTCCAAATGTTGATCCAAGTATCGTATATTTTAATGAACTGATTATAAGCTTTCTCTGGCTATTTGTATTCCTGGTGGCTTTAATAAGTACGGGACTATTTTTCTCAACTTTTTTGACCCCACGTAAATCTCTAGGGTTAACACTCGGACTGGTAATATTTTTTTATATCATCGGAGTTTATTGGCAAAGTTTTGGAGAGAACTTAGAATTTCTTAAGTATATCAGTATTTTTAATTACTTTGAGACATCTAATCTAATGGTTAATCAAGTGTGGGACAATGTTTTAATAAATAATTTAATCTTAGTAGGATATTCGATTGGATTAGTAATAGTGTCAATTATTATATTTAATAAACGGGATATTCCAGTTTAAAAAGTATTATTAATTTTTTTTTTCCTTTTTACTAATTCTTTTATGAAAAAACTTGCTACATTTTCAGCAAATGTTCCAGGTCCGAAACCAGCATCATATCCTAATTCTTTAGCAAGTTCATTGCTTATCCGTGGACCACCACAGATTAATATTACATCATCACGTATCCCTTCTGCCTCTAATAGCTCGACTAGGTTTGTTAAATTTAAAACATGAATCTTTTTTTGAGTGACAGTCTGAGATACGAGCAATATATCTGCTTTTAATTCAATTGCTTTTTGGACAAAATCCTCATTTAAGACTTGTGAACCAAGATTATAGACTTCAAGCATTTCATAACGTTCTAATCCATAATGTCCCGCGAATCCTTTCATGTTCATAATCGCATCTATTCCTACCGTATGAGCATCGGTGCCCGTGGTCGCTCCCAGAACAATAATCTTTCGTTTTAGATGTTCTTTAATATATTCATTTATCTCATCCATAGACATTATTTCAGTTTCAATAACATCTGCTTTAATTGCAGTATAATCAATCGTGTGAATCACACTACCGTAGACTATAAAAAAGGTGAAGTTTTCAAATAACTCATCCTGATATACTATTGAGGGATCTTTTAAGCCCATCTTTTTGGACATTCTAATTGCAGCCTTAGTTGCTTTTGTATCATTCTTGATTGGGAGCGTGAAGCTAATCTGAACTTTTCCATCATTCATCGTATCGCCATAGGGAGTGATTTGAGTAAAATCAAGATTTTTGTCATAATCCTTCGGATCAGTAGAGTATAATCCACCGCCCATCTTACGCATCTCCTCCTAATATTTCTAACATCAATTCCAGAAATGGATTCAAATACTCTTTCTCTTTTTTCAATACTCCTTCTAAACCTTTTCCGCCATTAATAGGTCTTTTAATTCCTGCAAAAATGCCTAATTCGATTGTATTAAATAGTCCATGATGCTCGATTTCTTTAAGTAATTTTAGTGATTTTTCTAACACTTCATTTGCTCTGTTTTGAATGATTCCATTTGGTTTAAAGTAAATTTCCTCTCCAAGCTCAGCGAGATTATTATAAATATATTTTGCATTCTCGATTGATAAGGCCCTATCACTCATAAAGGGCGTGTGAATCGCTTCGGTGAGCATTCCAAGAAGATGAATTCTTTGACCCGTTATTTTTGTTATTATATTAAAGAGCGCATCTTGAACATGCCCTCTAAAGATATTGCCCGTCATAAATTTTGTAGGGGGCATATACTTCAAAGGAGCTTTAGGAAATATTTCGCGAGCCATTTGGGCTTGAGCAAGCTCATATAAAAAACCATTTTTTAGCGCGGGATTCATTTCATATGCATGCCCTAATCCCATCTGTTCTTCCTTTAATCCCGCTAATAGTGCAAATTGTTCGTTAATAAATTGCGACGCAAGTACAGTATGGGCTGCTTCATAAGCATCATCGGTAGTTAAGTAATTATCCTCTCCTGTATTAATAATAACCCCCGCAAATGCATTAATTACGCGAGAAAAATGTTGATCAATCATTGTTCTCTTCATATTGATATCTCGAAATAAGATCCCATAGAGCGCATCGTTTAACATCATATCTAACCGTTCAAAGGCTCCCATCGCAGCTATCTCTGGCATACATAATCCGGAGCAATAGTTAGTTAAACGAATGTACCTTCCAAGTTCCTCTCCTACCTCGTCCAATGCCTTCCTCATTAGTCTAAAATTCTCTTGAGTAGCATAAGTTCCCCCAAAGCCCTCTGTAGTTGGACCATAAGGAACATAATCCAGTAAACTCTGGCCTGTAGATCGTATTACAGCTATTACATCGGCACCTTGGTTTGCTGCTGCTTTAGCTTGTACAATATCCTCATAAATATTACCCGTTGCCACAATTACATAAATCAATGGATCTGTTTTTTCCCCATACTTTTCCAAAAAGGATTCTCTTTTTTTCTTATTATTTAAAATCTTTTCTATAGTTTTTTCAATAATGGGATTGAGAGCCTTTTTTATGGCAGAAATATTATTTGATGGAATCTCACTTAAATCGAAATCATTATTGGCCATCTTTTCTGCAATTAGTTGAGGTTTTAGGTTCATATAAATCATTGCATTCCCTATAAAGGTAGCGACCCCTTTACCGAGAAGTTTTTCTTTCTCTAATTTATCTACAATTATATTTGGAAGAGGCACATCAAATTCATTTACTCCATCGATACCGAATAATCTACATATTGTCCGTTCGATGGTAGTTGTAGTATGTTGATCAATGAAATTTTGGACCTTTAAAGCTATTTTTTTTGCCATTTCTCTGGCTTCTTTAATAGAAGAATTATTCAGATCCAATTTTTTAGTTATACCTTCGTTTTGTTTTTTCATAGCAAATAAGCTCAATTTTTATAATGTTTTTTAATTTGGTCCGAGATCAAATATCGGGATTGTTATTTTATCTTGTAAAGCTTTAAAAAATAATTTTTTATCAAAATTATATCCATATGGTGATGTAGGATTTATCGTAAGCGCAATTATCTTAATTTGATCTAATACTTTAATATTTCCTCCTTTCTTCAGAAACTTATTGAAAATACTCGCACTTAAAAATAATTTTGTCGCATTTTCAACGACAAAAGTAACTCCCTTATATTTTTCAGTTGATTTCATAATATCTTCTAAAAACCTATCAGTAATCGCTCCGTTGATGACGACATACTGAACTTGATTGGTTAATAGTTTTCCAATTTTCCTCCCTGAAGTTAATGCTGTTGTTAAATCTAAGTTTTTAGTGGAATAATCTTCAAATATGAAACCTACTTTGTCATTATTTAATAGATTTTTTAATAGAGTACGTATTTTCGGATCTTTTTCGGCCACAATAGATAATAACTCAATTGTATGGGTAGTTATGTCTATCACTTTATCCATGTTCTTTGAAACAGAAGCTCCAGTAGATAGAATGGTCGCATCAGATACTAAGGGAGAAGCAAAAGACCTTCTATCAAATGCACCGTCAATTAAAACAAAATCACATTTAAGATCCAGTAACTGATTACATACTTGGTGAAGACCAGTATTATTTGATGGTCCTGCTAATTCAATGAAACCTTCATTTTCTGCTTCTACTATTAAAACATTACCCATTGGGGTTGAAATTTTCGTATCCATTAGTTCCTTTGTTTGTATTTCACTGTTTTTTATACTCTCCAGCGCAGTTGCTACTATTGTACCTTTTCTTATTTTAATTCGAGGTTTAGGGAAGTCTGAAATAACATCATATTTTTCACCATCTCTTCCTATTGATGTCAATCCAATTTTACAATTTAAGGGAAGTTGATTAATGATGTGATTTAATGTCGTAGTTTTACTAACGTTTTTCGCTAATCCTATGATAGAAATGATTTTATGCCCTAAAAATGCATTCTGAACATAGTCTATAAATTCCATGACTACTAAAAGGATTAATTTTAATATACTATTTATGTGATCGCATTCTTCTTAAATTTCGTTCGAGATCTTCGGGTTCAATCGTTAGTTTCCTTCCACTCAAAAGAGCCGAGACACCAATCTGTGTCTCCTTCGCTTCACATCTACAACTTGGTATATAGTCTTCAGGCTCCTCGTACGTTGTAATGACTCCTTCAAAATTCCTTAATACTACTCGTTTATGACCTTGTGAGATTGTATAATCCGGCATAACAGGGATTTTACCTCCACCACCAGGAGCATCAACCACAAAAGTAGGGACGCATAATCCTGAGGTATGGCCTCTCAAACCTTCAATTATTTCAATACCTTGAGCTATACTTGTCCGAAAATGGCCTAAACCGACGGATAGATCACATTGATATATATAATAGGGACGCACACGTATCTTTACTAATTCTTGGACTAATTTCTTCATTATGTGAATACAATCATTTACTCCTCGCAAAAGGACTGATTGATTTCCCATGGGAATCCCTGCATCAGCTAACATCTCACAAGCTTTTTTTGAATCCGCTGTGATTTCATTTGGATGATTGAAATGAGTATTGAACCAAATTGGATGATAACTTTTCAACATATTACAGAGTTCGGGCGTTATTCTCTGGGGCATAACTACAGGAGTTCTGGATCCGATCCTTATAATTTCTACATGGGGGATTTCACGAAGCTTCTGTAATATACTCTCTAAAGTTTTATCCGATATTAAAAGTGAGTCTCCTCCAGATAATAACACATCCCGAATAGCAGGGGTTTCTTTAATGTAATTGATACACTTATCGATTTGATCTTGAGGGGGTGCCATATCATGATGACCGGCAAATCTTCGCCTGGTACAATGTCGACAATACATCGAACAATTTTCTGTAACCAGAAACAATACGCGATCAGGATACCTATGTGTTAAACCAGGAGTCGGAGAATCTACATCTTCATGAAGTGGGTCTTCAAGATCTTCTGGTGATCTAGTAAGTTCATGTATTGTAGGAACTGCTTGTTTTCTAATAGGATCCCACGGATCGTGGGGATCAATTAACGAGAGATAATACGGCGTAATAGCCATTCGAAGCTTCTGGAGGATTTGAGGATCATCTTCTTCCTTAGTTAAGGGGATGTATTCCTTTAATTCTTCTAAAGTAGTAATCCTGGATTTAAATTGCCATCGCCAGTTATTCCAATCTTCATCACTGACGTCTCCAAATAGTTCCTTTCTCCTATTTACTTTCATAATGATTCCATTATTTTGTTAAATCCCTTTTTATCAAGTTAGTTAAAGTTTGTTTGTTCAAATATTTTTTTATTTAAGAGGTAGTACTTAAAAAAACATATAAAATCTTGTATTTGGGAGCGAAATATTTAAAAACGATAATTTACGATATATCGTAATTATTAATTAAAAATTTATATCATAAAAAAATGCTTTTCTGGATTGTATTGTTTAGTATTTTGGGTAGTATCGGCGCTATAGTTATTGCTCTCTTTTTTTTATCATTTGGGAAAAAATATCAAGAAAAACTTGTGAGTTATTTGGTTTCTTTCGCAACAGGAACTCTTCTTGCGGCAGCATCTCTCGGAATGATTCCTACCGCTATTCAAAATTCGGGCAATCAAATTCAATTAGTAATGGCTTTTTTTCTGGGTGG
>Ga0180438_10011806_pt1 | contig 10489 bp, 13 predicted proteins | sample SS_ome_12_FD_132455 | JGI IMG/M metagenome (GOLD analysis project Ga0180438, IMG submission 132455) | Hypersaline lake sediment archaeal communities from the Salton Sea, California, USA - SS_3_D_2 metaG | ecosystem: Environmental > Aquatic > Non-marine Saline and Alkaline > Hypersaline >... | reverse complement strand
TACGGGATGACCGGACGAGAACGGATGTTGCTGTACGCGGTGGCGATTCAAACCGGCTTGCGGTCCGGTGAGTGTCGAAGCCTGACCCGCGGCCGGCTATTCTTAGGCGTAGATATGCCCTACGTGACGGCCAAGGCCGGCAACACGAAGAATCGGAAGGATGCACGGCAATACATCCAGCCCGGCTTGGCGGCCGAACTGGCCAAGCATATCACCACGAAATCCCCAGCGGCCCCCGTTTTCACCATGCCCAACGAAACGAACGTAGCCCGGATGTTTCGGGCGGACTTGGCCGATGCCCGTAAGGCATGGTTGAAGCAAGCCCGTAAAGATCCCGATGAATACAGCCAGCGCAAGCAGAGCGACTTCCTGGAAGCCACCAATCACGAAGGCGAGAAGGCGGACTTCCACAGTTTGCGGCACACCACGGGCGCTTGGTTGGCCTTAGCGGGTGTGCACCCCAAGGTAGTCCAAACGCTGATGCGTCATTCGACGATCACCCTCACGATGGACACCTACGGGCATCTCTTCCCCGGACAGGACGCCGACGCGGTAGCGAGCCTGCCCGATATCCTCGGTGGTGACATCGACGCCCCCGAAGTCCAGCGGGCAACGGGCACTTACGGACAAGGGCCGGCGGTTCATGGGGGCAGATGCGAGGGCAGTAGAACCGCAAAACCGTGCGTGCAAGGTGCGGGAACCTGCGAACCAGACAAAAACAACGAAAGCGACAGGGAGCAACTGAACGTGTTGCCCTATAGCGGTTTACGCGACAAGCGGCGGGAATCTGCGAGAAGTGACAGAAGTAGGCCCGGAAGGATTCGAACCTCCGACCAAGGGATTATGAGTCTGGCGGGTACTCTACGCTCCACTATACCACACTACGTTTTCCTCAGGAAATACGCATTTTTGACAAGCGGGGCTGTCGTAGAGAGTAGCCCAAAATCGCCCTGCTGTGGAGTGTTGGTGGAGTGTTGGGCGCCGGGCCGGCCGAGCCGGGAGACCTCAGAAAAACGCACTACCGAGATTCTGGCCGGTGCGTACAATAGCGGAGATAGCCGGGACGGTCGCGACGGCGGCCAAGCGGCCGGGTCCGGGGCTCGCGGTTTCTTTGCCTTCCGCGGATCCCGGCCCGGGCGACCCGGCGGAAAGGCAAAGAATTCTAATGGCAAAGAAGGCGACACGCGAACAGACACGATTCCTGGGCTTTGACACCCCCGGCGAACGACCCGTACAACCGCCGGCGATACATTACTTCTTCTATCGGGCTCCCGGCAGTGAATGGCGGCTCGTGTTTGCCCGCGAGGGCTGGGACGATCGGGAGGCGGCGTTCTTGCAGGACCAGTTGGTCAGCCACTATTCGAGGGTCTTGGGACCAGACTGCGAGGTCCGTTTCGAGAGTACTAAGGGTATGCGCCGATCCCGACGAGTCGGGCTTCTGAAGGAGTGGCGCGGTGTGGAGTATCTGATTTCGGACACGCATGAAAGGAAACCGGAATTCGATCCTGACGACGAAGACTGCCGCTTCGTAGCGCTGCAAGGGGCGGCCTGGCAATGTGCGGCCGCGATGGAGGCAGTTCCACCGGACCCTGAGGATGAAGACGATCCAGAGATTGCCACGAGTGGCAGCGGCATTGCAAACAGGAACGATGGAGAGTTGTCCAAAGGCGCCGCGGCTGACCCACCAAGCAAGAATCTGCAAGTTAGGAAGGCCAAGCGATACAAACCACCACCCTGTCCGGAGTGCGGAGGGCGTGCGAGGGTGGTCAGCACGCGGAAGAACGTGCGATTCCTCAAGTGCCAAGCATGCGAACATAAGTGGAAGCTTGCCTGCCCACAGACCGATACCGGGGCGTAGCGGGTCGCGTGAAGCACGCTGATCCGGCATTGTCCTGCCCCAGTCCGTTGACTTTTCTTCGTCTGCATTTCGTGTAACCCGGTCAGTTCGTGTAAAACCCACGGGCTGCCGCAAGCCGCTGTCTCGTTGAGGCTTACGGTCACGTTACACGAGTTCGTGTACGAATGCCCCGTACTCGTGTAATCGTGCGCTGGGTGATTCCGGGTCCGCGTGGTATGACGAGATGGAATTACCTAACTACCGAAATCACGGAGTCTACGCGATGCCGAAAGAGATCCATCTCACCGTTGGCCAACTGGCCGAACGATTCCAGCAGCCGGACTGGCGTATCCGCCGCGTGGTGGATGGTCTCGACGCCGATGTGCCACGCGCCGGCCAGTACCGGCTGGTCCCTCACTCCATGTTGCCAGACCTTGAAGCGGAGCTGCAGCGTTTGGGCCTGGTGGCAGAACACGTCGACCTCCCAAGCTCATGAAGATCACACTCGACCAGGCCGACCTGCGCCCGCTGATCGAGCAGACCGTCGAGGCAACGCTCGCGCGCCTCAACGAGCGCGAGGCACAGCTCGGGGGTCGCCTCGGGTACGGGGAGGCGGAGGCGGCCCGGCTGGTCGGCGTCGCGCCACATGTCTTGCGGGATGCTCGGCTCCGCGGCGAAGTCAGAGCGAGCAAAATCGGCAAGCGAGTCGTCTACCCGCGCGCTGAGTTACTCCGGCTCATCGGAGAATCGGATGATTGACATGGCTGGCACGCCCGCCGACGTAGAGTTACTCGATCGCCGACCACCCTGCGATCCGGACGCGGAAATGGGTGTGTTGGGGTCGGTGTTGCTCGATCCGTCGGTGCTCGATGAGGTCGCCAGCATCGCACAGTGTGTGGAGGGGCTGGGATGATCGAGCAGCGCATACCGATCGCGCCGGCGGCCGGCCACAAACCGACGTGGGAGTACCTGGTCGCCCTGGAGCCGGAGCTGCTGGACATCGAGCAGCAGGCTCGGGCGGCCGACCCCACGGATAATCCGCTGGGGCCGCCGTACGTCGCCCTCAGACGGCAGGTGATGCGCCTGGTTGGCTGGGAGGCGCGGCGCTCGGAGCTGGCGACCGAGGCCGCCTACCGAGTGGCTATCCGGCGGATCAGTGACGCCCTGGAGGATACGCCATGACTACCAGGGCTGTCACACCATCACGCGAGCGGCTCGGGTACGGCGAGGCAGAAGCAGCGGAGTTGGTATGCAGCCGCGAAGAACTGAAGCGGTTTCTTGGAGTGGGGAGCTGATGTGGCAGATCAACAGTCCGATCCCTGCCCGTTACCGGATACCGGATTCCTCTGGATTGACCGCCGTTTCGTCGAAACCATAGCTGGAGTTGGACACTTGGCAACATCCGTGTACGTCATACTGGCTGGCCACGCCGACGCGAAGCGGCAGTGCTTTCCGTCGATCAGGACCATTACCCGGCTCTGCGGGGCGGCGCGGCGATCTGTGTTGCGGGCCGTGGACGCGTTGGAGGAAGCGGGGCTGGTCCGGGTCGAGCGCAGGCGGGCCGAAAATGGCAGCCACCTCTCCAACGTGTACACCTTAACCCCCCTGGACCCTAGTGACAGCACGAAACCACCCCTAGTGACACCAGGAAACCATAACAAGAACCAATTAGAACAAGAACCACTTAACAAGAAGAAGAAGCCGGCTACCGCCGGCGCGCCGCCGGAGGATTTGCTGGCGTTGATCGATCTGTGGAACGGCCTCAAGGAGGGGATCATCAAGCCCGGAAATGGGGCGCGCCGCGACCCGCCGAGCCAGGCGGCGGCCAAGGGCTGGCGCCGGGCGATGCGGAATCCGGAACAACGCGCGGCGTTCCGGGACCTGGCGGCGATCGGCACCGCGATCCAGGCCGCCGACTTTTGTCACGGACAACCATGGTTCCGGATTGAGTGGCTCTTCGGGAACAACAAAACGGGCGAGCACAACATCGTCAAGTTGCTCGCCGGCGGCTACGAAAGGAACGGAAATGGAACCGGAACTCATCGACCGAGCGCGCGAGGGCGACGTAACGGCACAGTTCGAGCTCAATCTGCAAACCGACATCGGGAGCGAGATTACTCCCGGCCGCCGACCTCTCCCCCTCCGTCCAGTTGAACGGCGGATCCTGCCAGCCTTCGACCGGGAAATGCGTCGAGTCGACGCCGAGCTGCTCACACTTTTCCGGCTCCTGGTATCCGGGAAACAGCCGTGGCCGCTGTACCTCTACGGTGCAAGCGGCGTGGGCAAAACGGCCGCGGCCTTGTGTCTGTGCGACTTCGCAGCAACGGCGGTCTACAAGAAGGCCGACGAACTATGCGACCTCGCGAAGGCCGACGATGCGGCGATCCAATGGAAGGCGATCGCGAAAAAGGACCTGGCTGTCTTGGATGAGTTGGGCGAACGGGAAAACGTGACCGACTTCCACTACACCACCGTGAAGCGCTTTCTCGATCTCCGAGAAGAGCGAGCCGGCCGTGTAGGTATCTACGTCTCGAATGCGACACCCCGAGAGATCCAGACCCTCTATGACGATCGTGTGGCGTCGCGGGTCTTGTGCGGGGCCTGGTACCAACTCAAAGGCAAAGACCGACGGATCGACGGATGAACAACACCAGTCACAGCGCCGAACTACTCGACCGCTTGCCACCGGCGGACCTCGACGCCGAGCGGGCCGTCTTGGGAACCATGATCTTGCACCCGTCACGGTGCAACGACATCGCGCTGCGGTTGCGTGCCGAGGACTTCTACCGCGAAGCCCATCAGAAACTCTTTCGCGCGATCATCGCCGTCTACGACAAAAAGGGCACAGTCGACGGGATCCTGTTGCGGGCATGGTTGATTACACAGGCGGAATTGGAGGCGATTGGCGGCGTCGCCTACGTGGGCGAAATCTCGCAAAAAGTCCCCTCCGTTTACAGTCTGGACCACTACGCCAACATCGTGTCCGCAAAAGCCGCGTTGCGGCGAGTTTTGTTGGCGGGCGTGGAGATGATCCGCGGCGCGCACGAACCGGGGGCGATCGCCGAAGAGCTGATCAATCGCGCCGACGAGCTGCTCGACGAGGCGGCCGCCGGCGGGCAGCGGACGGCCACGATTAGCGCGGCCGACGCCCTGGTCAAAACGCTGGATCAGATCGACCAGGCCGAAGGCCGCGGGCGTGGTCTGTCGACGGGGCTAGCCGACCTGGACCGCTATCAGGGAGGCCTCTTTCCGGCCGAGCTGGTCGTGTTGGCCGCGAGGCCGCGGATGGGCAAATCCGTATTGGCCGGGCAGATTGCGACGCATTTCGCCACCCATGGCCGGCATGTTTTGTTCGTGTCGCTCGAAATGAGCGAGACCGACCTAATGGGCCGGGCGCTCTGCTCTCGCGCTGGCGTCGATTCCAGTCTGCTACGGACCGGCGGCCTGGTCGAGAACGACAAGAAGGCATTGGTAACCGCGGCGAACGAGTTGGCCGAGATGAAACTCGAATTGGCCGTGCCGACCGACTCCTTGACCGTGGCGGACGTGCGCCGCCTGGCCCATCAGCAAAAACGCAAGGCTGGCCTGGGACTGCTGGTGATCGACTACTTGGGCCAACTGACAGCGGACAACGAGCGGGATCCTCGCCACGAGCAGGTGGCGAAAATGTCCCGCGCGCTGAAGGGATTGGCCCGGGAACTGGACGTTCCCTTGTTATGTGTCTGCCAACTCAACCGCGAGGTGGAAAAGGCCAAGGGCGATCACCGGCCAAGGTTGGGGCACCTTCGAGAGTCCGGAGCCATCGAACAGGACGCGGACGTGGTGGCGTTTCTCCATCGCGAGGAAGAGTATTCACATGATCCGGAACACGTCGGCAAGGCGGAGCTGATCGTGGCGAAAAACCGGAACGGGCCAGCGAAGACTTATGCTCTCCGCTGGGACGCCGCAACCACCACGTTCACCACACCGGCACCGTCCTACTGGGAGCCCACCGACTCATACGAGAACGTCGTCAAACGAAGCGAGCAGCAAACCGACCTCGATTTCTGACTGAGGTGAATCATGAGCGAGAGCCAACTGGTGTTTTCCTTCGACGTAAATCCGTCTTCGGGCGTTTCGGAACCGGCACCTGAACCGGAGTCCCCGCCGCCAGAAGCTCCGCCGGCCGAGATGCCGAGCAACGCGCCGGCCACGCGCCGGGCGGCCTACATCGAGAGCCGGCACAATGCGAGCAAGAAGCGGCGGAAGATCCTCGGATTCTTGCTCCAACAGCCGAACGGAGCGACCGACGAAGAAGGCCAGCTCGGCGTCGACATGAAAGGTGACAGCTATCGGCCGCGGCGTCGCGAGCTGGTCAAGGCGGGCCTGGTCGAGGACAGTGGCAGCGTGCGACCGACCAGCTCGGGCCGGGTCGCGGTCGTCTGGCACGCAACGCCGAAGGGGCGGGCCTGGCACACTGACCAGGTCGCACCGCAAGGCGAAGACGAAGGGACGAAGGCATGAACGAACCGATCATGATCACGCCGGCACACAAGGCGTTCATTTTGAACGCGGCGGGGGAGCTGCTGGTAGTAGTCGAACGGGATCCGAACACCGGACAGCCGTTGCTGATGTTCGTCGACAACCATGGGCACGTGGCCGCTTGCGTGGGGTTCAGCACGGGCGGCAACAATCCCACGTTGATCTGGTGTGATGAGAAGGCCAAGCCAACGGCCGGGGCCACACTCCAAACCAACGGCGAACTATTCGCGGCGAAGTTTGATCAGGACGGCAACGTTCACCACGTCACAGACGCGCCGGCCGCGCCGTGGCCGAGCATCGACGATTTGCGAATTCATCCCAACTGACCAGAAGGAAGACTTTCATGGCGAGCGACATATTGGACTCTATGGAGGCAAGCGTGCCTCACGTGTCGGAGTATTTCGGGCTGTGGGCGATGCTCGAAGAGTTCTTTCGATCGGCCGTCGATCGAACGCGAGGGCTGAATCTCCGGCTGCATGTGGCGGAAAGCCAACAGCGGTTGACCGGCATCGGGGCCGACCAGGCCGACGCCGGTTACAGCGTCCGGCGCGGCGACCTGGTCGAGGTCGGGATCGTCGGGCCGGTGATGAAGTATGTTTCTTCCTTGACCGGCGGAACCTCCTCGATCCTCACGCGGCGCCGGATCCGCCGAGCCGCCGGCGACGAATCGGTCAAGGCAATCGTGCTGCGGATCGACTCGCCCGGCGGGACCGTCTCGGGCACCTACGACCTGGCCGACGACGTGGCGTCCGCGGCGAAGAAAAAGCCGGTGACTGCTTACATCGAGGACCTCGGCGCGTCGGCCGCTTACGCGGTGGCCAGCCAGGCCCGGAAGATCTACGCCAACAAGACCGCGCTGGTCGGGTCGATCGGCACCTACGGCGTGATCGTCGACGCCAGCAGCCGGGCCGAGAAGCTCGGGCTGAAGGTGCATGTGGTCCGCGCCGGCCAGTTCAAGGGCGCCGGCGAGCCGGGGACCGAGATCACCGAAGAGCAGCTCGACGAATGGCAACGGGTGGTCGACGAGCTGAACGAGCATTTCCTCACCGCGATCGCCAGCGGCCGCGGGATGAGCCGGAACTGGGCCGACCAGGTCGGCGACGGCCGCGTCCATGTCGGAGCCGAAGCCGCCAAGCTGCGCTTGATCGACGGCGTGCGATCGTTCGACCAGGTGCTTCACGAGCTGCAACAGCAGACCGGATCCGGCAAAAAACAGCAAACGACCGCACCGCCAGTCGCCAGTCAGACCGGCAGTGCAAACACACCTTCACGGCCGGCGCACGTCGCGCGGGCCAGAATTCTGCAGCCTTCCATTGAAAGGAAGAAACCGATGGCAACTCAGAAAGAACTCGACGCGAACAACGTCACGTTGTTCAACAAGGCAGTACAGCTCAAGATGACGCAAGGCATGAGCCGGCGTCAGGCGGTCGCGGCGGTCGTCCGGGAGAATCCGGAGCTGCACAAAGCGTTTCTGCTGGCCACTAACCGCGATCGGCCGGGGGCCATTTCCCAGTTGGCGTAACCGCACCACCCACCATCAGCAAGAGACCATCGTTACCGTTTTTCCAATCAATAAGGAGCGAAAACCAATGTCCACTACAGTTCAACTCGAGCCGGCCGACGCGCCGGCCCTGGAAATGCCGGAAAACGCACCGGCTGTCGAATCGGCCGAGCCGAAGGCCGCGGAAGAACCGCAATGGACCGCGGCCGACATCATCGGTCCAACCGACGCATACTCGGTCGCCGGCGTCGCCAAGTGGCTCATCATCGATGATCACGCGCTCCGACAGGCCATCGCAGATCAACCGTGTGGCCGACAACACAGGATTGATGAAACGTTCGTCCTGTTCGGCAAACACATCTTGCGGGCCATCGAGGTTGCCAAGCTGGCGTATCAACTCACTGAGCGAGCGAAGGCGGTCCTTCGGCGGCGCGCCGAGCAAGAGCGCACACGGGAGGCGGCGAGAAATCGCGAGTTGACACCAGCCGATGTGATCGAGCCGGGCCAGCGGATGCGACTCCACGCGATCGCGGACTACCTGGCGATTCCTCTCCGCAGTCTGGTTCAAGCGGTCGAACAACGCCAACTACGGACCGAGTCCGGGCACGACAGCGGTGGGAACGCAGTCATCGCAGGCGCACACCTGCTGGAGTGGATCGAAAACCAGAAGATCGCATGGAAAATCACGGCGTGGGCACGAAGGTGCTATCGCGTCAAACATCCGGAAGTAGCCATGGAAGAGACCGAACCGGTACCGGAACTGCTGGACCAGGTCGGAGAGGCGATCGAGCGAGAACGGCAAGCGCAAGAGCAAGCGGCGCGCGAAGCCCGCGAGCATGCCTTGGGCCAATACATTGCACTCTTGCAGCGAGCGGACGCGCCGGAAGAAGATGACTGCGACACGCTCCGGGCGTTGATGGATACGTTATCGCTCGCCATGCCGGATATCGAGCGCGACCTCAAAGCCGTGGCGGCCGCGCAAAAGCTCACCGCCCGCTTCAACGATTCGTCGACGTGCGGAAATGCCGGCTACACTCAGCAACTCCGCACGGCCCTGGCCGACATGGCCAAGAGCAACAAGCACCTGTTCGACCTCGCCGCGGATCCGCCGCGGTTGCGATGCAAAGCGGCCGAAGAGCAGGCCACTGCGAACCAGGGGTGAGCGCTCCTTGTGTTGGAAAAGGCCGGCGCGGCGGGGGTTGTCCTCCGGTTGGTTTGACCCGCCGCGCCGGCCGGGTGGAGGAACTGCAACCATTCTCTCGGAAGGAAAAGGAACCGAACCATGTCTCAAGTCGTGGTCACGATGTCGGCCGAAGAGCAGCAGCTCTGGCAGGCGATGCAGAAGATCGCCGCCGGCCAGCAGAAGGTCGGCAAGGGCTGGGAAGACATCGCGAAGAAGAACCGCGAGGCCACCCGCGAAGAGGAGCGGCTGGCCCGGGCCGCTAAGAAGATCGAGCAGGAAATCCGCACGCCGCAAGAGCGGCACATCGATCGCCTGGCCGAACTGCGGAAGATGCGGGACGCCAACAAGCTCGGCGTAGAGGCCTACGGCCGGGCGGTGGCGCAGGCCAAGAAGCAGCTGGCCGACGAATCGGGCGAGACCGAACGGCTGAAACGGGAGAAGGCCGAGCTGCAGCGGAAAGAAGAGGAGCTGGGGCGGGCGGCAAAACAGGTGCTCAAAGAAATCCGGACGCCGCAAGAGCGGTACAACGAAAAGATTCGCGAGCTGAAAGGCCTGCTGGAGACGGGCAAAATCAAGCAGGACGACTACAACCGGGCGGTCAAGAACGCGAAAACGGAACTCGGCGGCGTGCCAGATTCACTCCGCACAGCATTCGGAAGCGGGCCGGTCGAAATGCTGGGTAAATTCACGTCCGCGCTCGGCGTCAGTCTAGGGGTGGCGGGCGGCATCCAAACGATTAAACGATACGCCGAAGAGGCGCGCCAAAAAATCAAAGAGGTGTCCGAAGAGCTGCAAGGGAGCAAGGAAGCGTTTCAAAACCTCTGGCAGGTCTCCGAATCCCGGGAAATGTACGAGAAGGGCAGCGCCGCCGCAAAACTCGCCATGGTCTCCGAAGGCATCCCCCGGCAAACGGCGTACGATCTGATGTTCATGGCGCGCTCGGCCGGCAAGCCGGACACCGTGATGGATCCGATCGCCTTGAGCGCGCGGTTCATGGACCCCACGAGCGCGATGCAATTCTACAACACGATGACTTCGCCGGTCAACTGGGGTAAAGACTTCGGCACACCACAGCAGGTTCTCTCGGGTGTGATCGCCGGGGCGACGCGGTCGACCTACAACATCCAGGAAACCTCCAACTGGGCCCGACGGGCGGCGCCGGCGTTGAAAAAAGGGGGGGCGACTCCCGCGGAGATCCTGGGCGTAGGGGGCGCGATCAGCGAGGCCACGGCGAATCCCGAAATGCTGTCGACGTATATGCTGCGATTGGGCAGCACGGTTCAGGAGTGGCGGGATGAACAGATCGCGGCCGGCAAGTTGGGCCGCGACGAAGCCCAAGGGTTGATCGCGGGATTCAAAGCCTTGCAGGCGGATGAAGAAAGCTACAAAGAAGCGTTAAAGGAGAAGATCTTCTATCGGGTGGCAGCCGCTTTAGAAGACGCGTTGC
>Ga0180438_10011805_pt1 | contig 10489 bp, 14 predicted proteins | sample SS_ome_12_FD_132455 | JGI IMG/M metagenome (GOLD analysis project Ga0180438, IMG submission 132455) | Hypersaline lake sediment archaeal communities from the Salton Sea, California, USA - SS_3_D_2 metaG | ecosystem: Environmental > Aquatic > Non-marine Saline and Alkaline > Hypersaline >... | reverse complement strand
TTTATATAATGGATAAAATACAATTAAAAGATGAACCAAGATTAACAGTTAAAAAATTAAAAAGAAAAATTCCTGGTGACGCTCAAATTAAAGAAATAGTTAATCAACACTTACAAGCTATTGAAGATCGTATTATAGATACTGCTAAAAACTTTCAATCCTTTACAATTTATGAATTACCTTATAATATTTCAGTAGCTGGTCTTAGTCTTCTTCAATCACAAAAATTAGTTTATTATAAAATTATGAAACAATTAGAAAAAGGTAATTTTAATGTTAAACTTAAATTAGTATTAAAAGATAATGGAAAAAAAGCTTCACATTTACACATATCTTGGAATATTTGTGATGATTTTTATGAATTTGGTGAAGTTGATGATTACTTATCAAAACATAGAATTTAAAAAAAATAATTATTTTTTTATTTATGATACAAATACATCTGGTGTATTACTAACATTTTGAGGATTATTAATATTTGAAGAACTTGCAAATGGTATAAACATTATTTTTTTAGATTTCATATTTTGCACAAGACTAATAATAATTGTAAGTGCTATAAAAAATATTAATAAATAAATAACCATTGTTAATTGTTGATTTGCTTTTGTTAATTTTTTACATAATTTTTTTTCATCTGATAATTCTTCATTATTAGAAAAGTTTTCATTAGAATTTCCACTAGTTATAAAATTATTTATTTTTTCTTTTAATACTTTTAAATTATTTTTTATTAATTCAATATCATCAGAGGTTTGATATCTTTTATTTTCATATATATTTGTTTTTGTATAGTTGAATGCATTATCTGGATTTTCATGAGGATTTCTTAATATTCTAGGAATATTAACAGGGTTAGTAGGATCAGATGAACAATTTCTAATATTTTGACTACTAATAGTATTATTATAAATTCCAGAGGGACCTAAATAACAATAATTGCAATTAGTATCATTATGATATGGGCCAATATTATTTTGTGGCATTTCATTTTGACAATTCAAAGTAGTATTATATGGTTTTTTTGAGCGACTAATTAATTCATCAGAAGTGCTTACAATATAATTAGGTTCATCTAATACTCTTGCTGAGAACATTTTTATTTAAGTCTATATTTCTTATTTGTTATATAACAAGAAAAATTTTAAAATGAATAAATATATTTTAATATTACCAGGTATTAACTTAGAAGAAGAAAACTTTGATGATAAATTGTTAAAAAATAAAATTGGCGGTTTTGTTAAATCTGATAATTTAAATATTATTATTTATGATAAACTTCCTAATATTTTTAAGAAAAGGGGTAAGTCTAATAAAAAATATATTAATTTTATTAAACAAAAACCAAATATATTATGTATGAATTGTGCTTGCAATTTAAAAAATAGTTTAAATAAATATCCAATAACAATCCCAGCTATGGTTAAATTAAATAATAAAAATAAAGTTAAATCATTTGAACCAGATGGTATATTTGATGATTGGAGTTGTGCAACTACTTGGATTTTAGATAAATATTCAAATAATCCAGAAGAAAAATCAAGAAAGATGGAAGCACTTAGATTTTACTACACACTTATAAATAATAAACAACCTAGTGGTGAATTTGTAAGAGCTCATTGTATTAATGAAATGGAAAAATTTGGTGGTAATCTATCAGAAACTGAATATCAAAAAAAAAATTTATTATATAATTTATAAAATTTATTTTTACATTTAATATTTATTTTATACAATTTTAATTATTATTATTTAATATTAAATCTAATAATTGCATAAAATTATTTTGAGCAATTTCTGGTTCTAAATTAGAATCTATAATTTCTTCATTGTTATTTAATTTTTCAATTACATTTTCAAATGCATTTACTCCCCAATAATCATTATAATTTTTTGTATTTACCTTCTCCATATTATTAAAATCTGTTTTTATTGCTCTTCCAAATAAATAATCAAATTTTTTATCAGATTGTATATATTCTTCACATTTTTGAAAATCAAATGTAGGACTTAATGCTTTCATATTATCATAAAATGCTGCAGGTTTTGCATATTTCCATAATGCATAAAGCACATAAAGTAATTCTAAATAGTGAATATCAATATATGTATTATTGTTATTATTGTTATTATTGCCATTATTGCCATTATTGTTATTATTGTTATTATTGTTATTATTTTCCATATAATTGTAATTTTAATAATCTAAAATATCTAAAAAATCTAAATTCAATTTTAAAATTGAATAATAATTTAAAGTTCTAATAATAATTTAAAAATTATAATGGAAGTTTTGTTTATAATCGATAATAATAATTTATGTGTTAAATATCAAAATATTGATATGACGTATTCATCAGAGGATATACGTGGATTTTTAACAGCAAATATAAAATTAAAAATTGGAAATAATATACAATTAGAAAGAGGAAAAAAATAATATAGATAAAAATATTTTAGAAACATTAAAAGACTTACAAGATTATCAAAATGTAAAATATATAATTGAACATTTTATAAATAATTATGAATATTATTTTTCATAAAAAATAATCTCACCCGATTTTCAAAGATTATAAAATTAAAAAATATATAATAAAATTTTTTTGTTTATTAAATAATATTGGAACTTATTTTATATTGAGTATTTGCAAGTAATAATATAATAGTGAAAATTTTTTATCAATCCCATATTAATCATTCAATATTTAAAATTGAAATTATAGTATAATAAATAATAAAAATGAGAATTCAAAAATTAATTAATGCTAATATTATAATCAAAGATCCTATCATGTTCGCCATGGATTATGAAAATAATATATTACAAAAAATTAACGAAAAATATATCGGAAAAAACTTTCAAAAATTATTTATTGATAAAATTATTAAAATTACTTATCTACCTAATGATAATATTATTCGGCAAGATACTAATAATGGATCCTCTATTGCACACGTTGAATTTGTCGCTGAAGGTATTACTTTTAACTGCGGAGATGTTGTCCCATGTTGCAAAATTATTAAAAAAGATAATAAAAATAGTATCATATCAGCTATCAAAAAATTTGATAATAATTTAATTATACAATTATCTATCCGATTAGATAATACTCTCGACTCTTTAAAAATCGGACAATTTATTAATATACAAATTTACAAATCTGTGTTTCCTATTTATCAAAATAAAATATTAGGACAAGGGGTTTTATTTACTTATCTTAATCTTACTAATATATATTTTATTAAAGATAAACAATTTAATAATGATGAATCTGATAACATTCAATTCTATTTAGATTATATTGAACAACTTAATAATGATATTCAAAATACTAATAATACTAATATCGATTTCTTCAAAAATATTTTATATCCTTTTAAAGTTGAAAAATCATTACCAGTTAATACTAAACAAATTAATTTTATTAAATTATTAAATGATAATAAAATTATTGGAGGTTATTATTCATTAGGTATGGAATTAGATAGAACTGAACCTGATATTATTAAGTATAATAAAAAACCTAATGAAATTATTACTCGTAATAAAACTACTGGCCAAGTATTTATCGAATTTCTTATAGTCCATATTAATTACTTAGAAATACTTTTAGATATGTGTAATACTTATACTAATTTAGATGATCATAAAAATTTATGGAAAATCTATGAATATTATAAAAAATAAATAAAATATAATTATAAATTAATTTATCAAAATTGAATTTTAATATTTTTTTTATAAAAAATTATTACAAAAAAATTAATTATTAAAAATGTTAGAAGAATCAAATTATAAATTATATAAATTTTTATTTAGAATGTTATTAACACTAATCGTAATTGCTGTTGGAATTGGTGTAAGTTTATTTGGAGTTTTATATTATAATTCAACATCTATAGCAATTGTAGGTGTTGGAATAGTTTTAAATGTATTTGCAGTATGGATGCCAAGTGCAAAATTAAAAAAATCTGATAATCCAATATTAAATAATGAAGGTTTAGAAAATAATATTTTGAATAATGAGTTCCAATCAAATGTAGAATTAAATAATTTAGTCAAAAATAATTTATCGGAAAATATTAATTTACCTGAAAATATTAATTTATCGGAAAATATTAATTTAGCTGAAGAAAATATATAAATGAATAATTATTTTATAAAATAAAAATTATATTTTTTTTTAATTATAAATTAAATATAAAAATAAACTATAATATTAAGTTAAATATAGAATGCCTGTAGAAGATTTAGAAGAATTGGAAAAACAAGAAATTGCATTAGAACAAGCTGCTATATTGCAACAACAGCAAGAAGAAAGGTGGCAACAAGCTCAATTAGCTCAACAAACAAGACAACCTCAATCTATAATTATTCAACAAACACCTGGAGTTTCAACACAAACTGCTGAAGAACCACAAAAAAGTGGTGGTATTCCAAAACCATTAATTACTTTTCTAGTAATAGCCCTAGCAATTATAGTTGTGGCAATTCTTATCGCAGTTATATCAATTATTTTTGAAGAAATATTAAAAAATTATAGTCCATCAGATTTTTCAAATCCATCAGAAATAATAGGAGAAACAAATCCAATAATGATTGCTAGTGGTAATTCATCAGGAACTTCATCTACTATATCTCTTATGTCTGTTCCTATATTATTTCCAATTACATCATCTGCATTATGTTATGATTCATCATATATTGGATCAGTTCAAAGTGCTGGAAATATTGGAGGATCATCAGGAGATTCTGTAAATTTTTCAGTAGATACATTACCTGATATTAGTAAATTTATGACAAGCGGTTCTGTTAGACTTAATCCTAATAATAAAATTTTATGTGATGCAAAAAATAAACATTGTAAAAAAGATAAAAAAGATGATAAAGATGATGATGATAATAATAATAGTTCAAATTTTCAAAATTTTAAAGATACATTTGATAATAAAGATGAATATGATAGTTTAGTTCATAATTATCATGATAGAAAATCAAATTATAATAAAATGGATAAAATAGAAAAAAGACATAGAAATGCATATCATAAAGATCATATATTAGATAAAATTAGAGATAAAAGAAAAAAATATTTATATGAAAATGAAGGTTATAATGATTTAAGTCATTTAATATCACCAAGTATAGGAAATACATTTAAAAATTTAAAAGAAGGATATTATGACTTAAGAGATAGATATTTATATACATTAGATAAACCACATAAAGGAGGATTTTATAGAACAACAAATGGAAAATGGTAATCTTTTATATTTTTTGTTTTTTATTTTTTGTTTTTTATTTTTTGAAAATACTTTTTTATTTTTTGAAAATACTTTTTTATTTTTTGAAAATACTTTTTTTGTTTTTAAAAATACAATTTTGTTTTTTGAAAATTGGATGAGATTATTTTTTTATTTTTGAAAATACTTTTTTATTTTTTGAAAATTGGATAAGATTATTTTTGTTTTTTAATTTTTTATTTTTTGAAAATACTTTTTTATTTTTTGAAAATTGGATGAGATTATTTTTTGTTTTTTGAAAATACAATTTATATTTTTTATTTTTGAAAATTGGATAAGATTATTTTTGTTTTTTAATTTTTTATTTTTTGAAAATTGGATAAGATTATTTTTTGTTTTTCAAATATACAATTTTTAATTTCTAATTTTTTGAAAATTGGATAAGATTATTTTTTGTTTTTTAAATATATGAAAATACTTTTTTTTGTTTTTTTGAAAATCAAAATCTAATAATTAAAAAAATATATAAGTTGTATAACACTTTCAGTCTTATATTATTTTAATATTATTTTTTCCGCATATATATATTCTCAATTTTTTTCAAATCCCATTTAAAACCTTTTATATCTTTCCATATCCTTACAAATGTAATTATTCTCGCTTGGAATATATACACAATTTCCAATTGCTCTATTATATTCTAACATCTTATTTAATTGATACTGAGTAAAACATTCATCCTCTGGTTTTATAAAATAATTATAATACATTCCTATTATTAATAATACACAAAAAATTATTAAAAATGCAAGTATCACTTTTTTATAATTTTCATTCATTTTTATTTATTATCTTTCTTTTCTATATATTATATTTTTTAAACTTGTAAAACTAAAAATTATATTTCAAAAAATAAAAATTATATTTTTTAAACTTGTAAAACTAAAAATTATATTTTAAAAACTAAAAATTATATTTTAAAAACTAAAAATTATATTTTAAAAACTAAAAATTATATTTTAAAATGTTTTTACATATGATATTATATATTTTAGACACAAATGTATATTTGAATTATATGTATATTTACCATAATCAATTATATGTTTAAATAAATTATAATAGTATGTTTTTATATATTTTTTAAAATCATCTGATATATCATTTGATGAATTATTTAATATATTATTTTTATCATTATACTTTGACATAATTGTTAAAAGAATATTTGTTGATGATAAATAACTTTTTTTATAAATATATTCTATGTTATCTATCCAATATATAAAATATTCATTTATATATATTAATGATATCTTTTTATAAAATATATTTGATGCTAATTTCATTATAATAAATTCACTTGCATTATTCCTAATAAAATTATAAATTTTATATGATTTTTTATACACTATTATTATATATGATAATATATTAATAGATTCATTATTTATATTAATAGTTTCATTAATTATAAAATTTAATCCAATTTTATTGCAAACTATTTTTAATAATTTCAGGAACTGATATTCATTATAACTAGGATTATAATTTAATAAATATTTTACATAATCTGTTTTAATCTTATTATGTGTATATAATATTTTAATAAATATATCTATAATATTTTTATATTTTTTTGTATTTTTTAAATTTGCTAATGACATTTTTAATAATAAAAAAAAATTAAATTCAATTTTATATTTAAATTGTTTAAAGTAGAAAATATTATTAAATTACTTTTCTATATTTTATTTCCAATCCAGATATTTCATTTCTATTTATTATTTTTATTAAATCACCTGATTCACCACCTATCCATACTACTTGTGGATCATTTTTTTCTATAAATGGAAATATATATTCATGATCTAATTTATAAGTTTCTATAAATTCATCTTGTTCTTCTTGAGACATTAATATATGTTCTGGAACTAATATATTTTCTGGTTTTATACTTGAAAACATATCATAATCATATAATTCTAATTTTGCTTTTTTTGCTCTTAATTTTTCTATCTTTTTCTTACGAGATGATGTTATATTATTTATTACCATTAATATTTCTTGAGTATCTGATTGTTCTATTTTATTCTTTATAAATTTATTAAATGTCGTAGAATCTACTGACTTTCCATCAACATCTATAAATAAATATACTTTTACATCATTATTACTTCTTGTATTTATACCATCAATTTCTATATATACATTTTGTAATAATAAATTATTAAACTCATTTACTGATACTTTTTCATTCTTTGGTTGAATCTCTCTATATTCAAAAAACTTATATATATTTTCATAAATAACATGAGGTTTATTTTCTGCAATTATTGACATTTTTATAAATTATATATTTTTATATTTCTTATTTTGTTAATTCAATTTTAAATTTAAGTAAAAATTTAAGTAAAAATTTAAGCTATTATATTATTATGTTTATACTGGTAAATAAAAAAATATTATTTTTTATATTTAATTTTTATTTTATTTTTTTTTTAATTTTTTATTCGATAATAATATAATACTTTATAATTAAAAGAAATTAAAAATGTACCCAGCAAATTATGATCCAGTAAGCATAGCGCATGAAGGTTTAAAAACTGCTTTAGGTCCACATTATACCAAATGGTTATTAGCAATTGTTATTATTGTAGTTGTTTATATGATGTGCTCAGGTGGTTTAGTTGGATCAATTGGATCTGAAGGTTCAAGTCAATATCACATGAAAGAAAAAGATAGTGATAATTACAATGTATGGAACTCATCAATGGCTTCAGTTCCTCAATGTGTTAGATTAGGAGCTGATAGTGCTAAATTATCATGGGAAAATTTTGGATGTATGGGAAATCAATTTGCTAGAACTGGTGCTTTTGATCAAACTTCATCAAACAGAAATTTAGTAGATGTTACTGGTGCAGATTTAGGTTTTTACAGAGTTGATAATCCTCAATTCGGTAATGCATATAATTTAGTTATGGATAACTACTTAGCAGCTGGCAAAGCAGACAGAATTGCAAGAGGTTCAGATTGTGGTGATTGTTGTGAAGGTTTAGTTCCTGATAGAAGATTAGATTATGTTCCTGCTGGTTCAGGTAGATATGGTGGTTCTACATCAACTTGGGGTCAATGGGTAAATAAACATCCTTTAACTGCTTTAGCTGCATTAAAAGCTAGTGATACTGCTTGGGGTGATTATTCTAAATGTAATAATAATGCAAATAATCCTTTTAAATTCGGTTATCATGGAGTTGGACCTGTCGTTGGTGGATCTGGCTTAGGTGGCGCAGGTGTTCAAAATTATGTCGATAATTATAAAGCACATGATGAAGGCACTTTAGCTAAAATGGCTTATACTGGTGGTAATTAAATAATAATTAAATAATAATTAAATAATAATTAAATAATAATTAAATAATAATTAAATAATAATTAAATAATAATTAAAAAAATACTTACAAAAATTTATTAAAAGTTAAAAAAATATTTTTTTATAAAATTGAATTTTTTTCTATTAATTATGGCTAATTTAACCATAATCAAAATGGTTCCATTTGGTAATAATACCAAAGTAAGGGGCGACATAGTGGTGGAGGTGTAGAAGATAATAATAATATGAATAATATGAATAATAATAATAATGATAATAATATGAATAATAATAATAATGATAATGAATGTGTCTTACAAAATCAACATTGTTTTTGTAATAACAAACATGAGTTATATACATATGGTTTAGGGTTTTGTATTGCTGTTGGTTTTTGGACTCCATTGTATAAATATTTAATACATGTAGATACTGTTGAAACATTCAAAAAAATGTATACACAATTTAATTATATTTTAGAAACTTTAAGTGATAATTCTCCAAATGTATATATTTATATAAATGGTGGTTATCCAACAAATAAAAATTTACTTAATCATATAATAAATAATATTAATAATTTATATCTCAATAATTTAATTATTAAAAACGACTCATGTAAAAATTCTAGAACTGAGTCCTTAATGATTACAAATTTTGGGTTTACATATCCTAATGAAAAAATTATTAATACTAAACCTATTTCAAAATTAAATAAATTATTAATTCTTCGTAATTTTTACTCAAAGAATGAAATTCAAATTAAATATTTATGTGGACCACCAGCTAAATATTACAATAGTAATATTAAACCAATGTATAATTTTAATAATATTAAACCAATACATAATTTTAATAATATTAAAACAATGTATAATTTTAATAATATTGAAACAATTGATTATAAAAATAATAATAAATATAATAAAAATAATAATAATAATGATATAATTAATATTGATACTAAACGATTTAATAAATATAATAATAAATATAATAATAAATATAATAATAAATATAATAATAAATATAATAATAAATATAATAATAAATATTATAAAAATAATAATAAATATAATAAAAGAATTAATCAACCTTAAATTAATTATTATAATTAATCAATATTAAATCAATATTAAATTAATCAAAATAATATTATAAACTTTTTTTAATATTTAAAATTAAAATTGAATTTTTTTATATTATTTATAAAAAATGAGTAAATCTGTTGATAATATTTGTTTAAAAAACAAACAATTAATATTTATAATAAACATAAATATGCACAATTTGGTTCTCTTGGTATAAATACAAATAAATATAAGTTAGAAAAAGGACTTAGTAATATTGGTTATAATAATATTACGAAATTGTATAATTATATTCTTATTGAAAATTTATATAAAAATATTTATAATAATAGAAAATGTATTACATATAAATAAGTCAAGTTAAATAAATTAAATAAATTAAGTAAATTAAGTAAATTAAGTAAATTTAAAATATTTTTTTAATAATAATTTATATTGAAAAATAAAACATAATATATATATAGATTCATTAATTTTACATTATGCCAAATTTAGATAAGAAAAAAATAATTTATATCGCAATTATTGTTGCTGTATTAGCTGTTATCGGATATTATTGTTATAATAAATATTCTAATAAAAATAATAATATTATTAAAAACAATAATAATGATGATGGAAACTTAGATAATAATTTAGATTTTAATGATAATAATGATAATGGAAATGGAAACTTAGATAATAAAGATAATTATATTAACTATCAACCTCGCGATGATCGTCAAAAATTAGATAGCATTTTAGATGAAGCCGCTCAAGCTAATACTATGGGGACTCG
>Ga0180438_10011803_pt1 | contig 10491 bp, 6 predicted proteins | sample SS_ome_12_FD_132455 | JGI IMG/M metagenome (GOLD analysis project Ga0180438, IMG submission 132455) | Hypersaline lake sediment archaeal communities from the Salton Sea, California, USA - SS_3_D_2 metaG | ecosystem: Environmental > Aquatic > Non-marine Saline and Alkaline > Hypersaline >... | reverse complement strand
GATTTCTTATTCATCGGTCTGATTGGTCCCAGATAAAGTGCGGACAAAATCCTTCCACATGCCTTCCTGTATCTTCCAGGCTTCCTCTAAGGCCTTGATCCCTCTTTTGGTCAAAAGGTAGTACCTGAGTGCTTTTCCTCCCCGTACCTGTTTGGGCTCCCCTTTGAAGCTTTTCACAAAGCCCTTTTTTTTCAGCTTGTCCAGAGCGATGTAAAGCGAAGCGATAGCCCAGTCTTTGTGGGTTTTATCCAGCAGATACTCTCGTATATCCATCAAGCTGGCCGGTCCGTCATGATGGAAAACAGCCAGCATGAAAACCTCCTCCAATTTGGTCAAAAAAGCCATATTATTGCCCCTGTTGATCCCTGTTTCTCTTGGTTTCGATTCGAGGTTTTATTCATATTATTAAAAAATTTAATTATATAGATAAGACGTATGTTTCTGAAAAAAGGTTGACATTTTTTTGTTCTCAGAGAATGTTCAGTGACTTTGTTAAAAAAGGTTGCATTATTTTAGGAAGGTCACTCATACCGCAGTGAATCGACCGGATTGGCTGTGGCCGCTTTGATGGACTGGTAGAATACGGTCAGCATGGCGATAACCAGAGCTAAAACTCCAGATAGGACATAGATCCCGATGCCAATGGGTACCCTGAAGGCAAAATTCTGCATCCATTTGTTTAGAAAATAGAAAGCCAGAGGCCAGGCAAACACATTAGCGATGATAACCCATGTGAAAAATTCCTTGGACAGCAGACGGATGATTTCCGGAAGAGACGCTCCAAGGACCTTGCGGATTCCGATCTCTTTAGTGCGGCGCTCTGAAGTGAAAGCTGCCAATCCGAACAGCCCCAGACAGGAAACAAAGATTGAAAGTCCGGTCAGAATCTGGCTGATTTCTCCTTGCCTCATTTCTGCTTTGTATAGACTGTCAATGCGTTCATCCAGAAAACTGTACTCAAATATGAATTCGGGAACGATTTCCCTGGCTTTCTGTTCTATAAAGGCCAGCGTCTGAGGAACATTATCCGGGCGAATCCGGAGGTAGAAACGATTATACCATCTGGGCTTAATAACCATAACAAGGGGCTGTATCTGACTGTGCAAAGAAGAGACATGGAAGTTTTTTAATACACCGATGATCCTTCCATCCACGTTTCCGGCCGGGGTGGGACAGAAAAACTTTTTTCCGACAGGATCCTTGATTCCCATAACCTTCACTGCCTCCTCGTTCACGACAACTCCTTCTTTCGTATCGGTTGCGTAGTCCCTCGAAAAAAACCTTCCACTGGATATTTCCAGGCCCAATGTCTTAAGGTAGTCAAAATCCACGGAATTAATCAACATTTGTTGCCTGTGATTTTCAGGCATGCCTTCCCATCTGACGCCAGACGTTGAGCTGTTCATGCCGAGAAAAGAGCTGTTAGCCAGAGACAGGGCAACAACATTCGGATTTCGCAGCAGCTCCTGCTTGAATATCTCGTATTTTTCATCAAGCCCAACAGTTGCTTGCAGAAAGAGGACGTGTTCTTTTTCGAATCCCAGATCTTTGCTGCGAATGTATTCCAATTGCTTGAAGATGATCAGGGCTGAAATGATTAGAAATATGGATACGGTAAACTGAAAAACAACCAGGCCTTTACGAAGGAACGGGGTTTTTTTCCTTGAGGGAAGAGTTCCCTTCAAGATATTTTGAGGCTGAAAGGAGGTAAGGTAGAGGGCCGGGTAGATGCCGGATATGATTCCCGTGGTCAAAGCGACAACAATAAAACCAATGAGTGTAATGCCCGTTAGTTCCATGGCCATCTGTTTGCCTGCCAGATTATTGAAAGAGGGGAGAAACAACCAGGCCAGAATTATGGCAAGGATCAGAGCCACGCTTGCCATGAAGATTGATTCCCCTAAGAATTGCGATCGCAGTTGAAGGCGTTTGGCGCCAACCACTTTTCTGAGTCCCACTTCTTTGGCCCTTGTTGAGGCACGGGCTGTGGACAGGTTCATATAATTGACACAGGCTATGAGTAAAATAAATATTCCCAGGGTTGAAAAAATATAGATATAGACAATCGGTCCCCCGCCGTTCGGATTGTGAAGATGAATTCGTGTGATGGGCTCAAGCCGGACAGTCGCTGTAGATTTTGGATTTTGTTTTTTATAAATATCCTTGATCTTATTTTCTGTATCCTTATATCCCTTTTTATCGCTGAGCATGACATAGGACTGATAATTGGTTCCTCCCCAGACGTCAACATCCCAGCCCACCGCTCTCAATACGGAGAAGTGAATCAGACAGTCAAACTGAAGATGGGAATGGGGTGGAACATCCTTGATCACACCTGTGACCTTAAGAAGGTGCCTCGTCCAAAAACTCAGAGTGAGGTTCTTACCTAGCGCATTTTCACTGCCGAAATACTTCCGGGCCGTTGTTTCTGTCAAGATGATCGAGCCAGGAGATTGAAGTGCGGATTGAGCGTCTCCCTGGACAAACGAAAAACTGAAAACGTCAAAGAAGGTGGATTCTGTGGCGCAGCAGTTCTCGTAAAATTTCTTGTCTTCATATCCCAACGGGCAGTGAAGCTGGGGAACGACGCGAACGCCTTTTTCGATCTCAGGATACTCGGCTTGAAGCGTCGGCGCCAAAAGGCCGGGGGTTCCAGTCGACAAAAAATGTGAGCCATCCGGACTTTGGCTGCAGGAAAGAACTCTGCAAATATTATCGGCATTTTCATGAAACCGGTCATAGCTGAATTCATCCTGAATCCAGAGCAGGATAAGCACACAGCAGGTCAAGCCCACAACCAGGCCGGAAATATTGACAAAGGAAAAGAATTTGTGCTTGAAAATATTGCGAAAACAAATCTTAAAATAATTTCTCAGCATGACTGTCCTCCAGTAAACGGAATGAACGATAAATCTTGGCAAGGATATAAAAAATTGTCCCCAGCACCACCACCAAGCTGGAATCTGCCCTTTTTCTTTCAGAAGATCCCGGTATATCTCTTCAAAATCCTCGGCAAGATAGATCTGGTCGTAATCTGGAAAGATATGCTTCATCAACCATACAGCAAGCAGGGGAGGATTCTTCTTTTTATTTCGCATTGTTATTTTGACGTCTTATACGCCCTCTCAGAGAATCCGAGCCACGCCTGTTCATTCACCTCTTTAATCTCTGCCAATGCTTCAATGGTCTGTCTAGTCAGGTGATAGTACTTGATGTTTTTTCTTCCCAGTTTGGCCTGCGGCTTTCCAATCCGCGTGTCCAGGTAGCCCAATCTTCTGAGCCTGTCTAGAGGAACGTAGACCGCCCCCATCGACCAATCCTTTCCTGTGATCTGCTTCAGCTTTTTGCGGATAGAAACCAGATAAGCCTCATCCTTGAGCTGAAAGATCGACAGTAAAATAAGCACTTCCTGCCGTGTTAAAGACTTTATCATTTTTTTCCCTCTTCGTGCTGCATCTTTATTCCTCAATCAAATAGATTGTTTATAGTTTAAACAATCTCTCATATATTTGTAAACGAAAAGTATGATAAAAAAGTTGACTTGAATGCAGGAAAAAAATATTTCACAGACTAACGCTTAACGAAGATTCAATCAGTGGAGTTGATATTTTGCAGTTAATCCCTGGAATCACACATCCAGCACAGGACAACATGAAACATAATATTTTTTCTTTTTTGTGAATGAATCCTTTTTGTGGCCGTTCTATTCATACCGCAGCGAATCCACCGGATTAGCGGTGGCGGCTTTGATCGACTGGTAGCTGACAGTGAGCAGAGCGATACAGAAAGCCGCCAGGCCGGAAAGTATGAAAATCCAGACACTTAACCCGATCCGGTAGGCAAAGTTCTGCAACCACTTGTCCATGAGATAATAGGCGACAGGCCAGGCTATGATATTGGCCAAAAGAACCCATTTTGACAATCCCCGTGAAAGAAACGTAAAAATAGCGGATACCGAAGCGCCCAGAACCTTGCGGATGCCGATTTCTTTGGTGCGTCTTTCCACAGTAAAGGATGCCAAGCCGTACAGTCCCAGACAGGCAATAAATATGGCCAGAAAAGAAAATACCCGAAACATAAAGCCGAATTTTTGCTCCTCCTGATAGATTCGATTGAATGAATCGTCCAGAAAGGCAAAATCAAAGGGATGAAGAGGATTATACTGTTCATAAGTCTTTTTCAGAAAGGCAATAGTTTGGGGGATATTTTCCGGCTTAATTCTGACTGCGAGCTCCGAATGCCATTGGTCTTCCATGTGAAGGGCCATGGGCTCGATGGGAAGATGCAGAGGTTGGTAGTGAAAATCTTTTACCACTCCGATGACGACAAAGTCCTCTCCATACAACCGCATTCTCTTCCCTATTGGATCCTTCCATCCCAAATGCCTGACCGCCGTCTCATTGAGGATCAAAGATTGTTCTTTATCCGTACTGAATTCCGGGGCAAAGTTTCTTCCCTGCAAGAGTTTGATGTCAAAAGTATCCAGATAATTAAAATCGATGGAGGCATTATAGACGGAAACTTTCACTTCCTGTTTTGCTTCATCTATTGCAGTGACATCGGTTCGGTTAGCGATATCGATAGGCAAGGAGTCAGAGGTAGAGATATTTAGAACACTCGGATGTTGGGCGAGAGTGTTTTTTATACTCTCAATATTTGTATTAATGACGTCATCTTTTGTTCGTAAGGTGACGATATGTTCCCGGCTAAAACCCATATCTTTATTTTTTATGAATTTCAACTGGCCGTAAACCACTATCGTACAGACGATGAGGATGATCGAGGCGCTGAATTGGAAGGTAACCAGGACGTTCCGCATAAAAGTGCCTTTGCGTGGCCCGAAAGCTTCCTTCTTAAATACTTTGATTGGATTAACAGCGGACAGAAAAACGGCCGGATAGCTGCCGGAAATGTGGCCCACGAGTAACACAAGGGCAAAAAGGACCAAAATGATCCCGGGATTCTTAAGGAAATTCAATTGAAGATCCTGCTGCGTGAATGAATTAAACAGGGGTAGAATCAATTTGACCAAGGCCAGAGCCCCGAGCAGGGCAAGCCCCGCCAGAAAAACGGCTTCTCCTAAGAATTGCCTGATGATCTGCGGCCGGGCCGCTCCCACGACCTTTCGCATCCCCACTTCTTTGGCTCGCTGGAAAGACCTGGCTGTTGCAAGGTTCATGTAATTGATACAAGCGATGATCAGGATGATCAGGGCAATTGCCGAGAACAGATAGATATTGTTGATATCATTGGTTACGGCAATATCAAAATTAAAATAAGAGTGAAGATGAATCTTCTTTAATGGCTGTAAAAAGCCAGCATAATTCGCATATCTTTTGGGGGCATATTTATCCAGGAAAACGGGCAGCTTGTTTTCCAGTTCTCTATAGTCATATCCCTGCCGAAGCTGAATATAAGTGGTATCACCGCTGCTGTACCAATCCTCCAATCCATTCCTCCGCAGATCTTTGAGGTTGATGAAGGAGACCAGAAAATCAAAACGGAGATGGGAATGAGCGGGGATATTTTCCAGAATTCCGGTCACCTGAAAATCGATTTGGCGAAAGGTAATAATTTCACCCATTGGATCCTCAGACCCGAAAAACTTTTCGGCCATTCCTTGCGTCACAACCATCGAATCGGGCTCGGCCAAGGCCTTCTCGAGATTTCCTTGACGCAAAGGAAAAGAGAAGATTTTCAAAAATTGATTATCCGCCCAGAGCCCTCGCTCATAGAATTTTTTTTCTTGATGAATCAGGAGAACATTATTGAGACTGCTTATGCGTGTGCTATTGACAACTTCGGGATATTCTTCTTTTAAGGTCGGCGCCAGGGGTGCAGGAGTCGTGGTGAAATAGGGATTGCCCAGGTAGAACGTGCCTTCGACCTGTCTTTTTTTATAGAACCGATAAATCTGATCACCGTTTCCATGAAAATTGTCAAAGCTCAGCTCAAACCGAACATACAGAAACATCAAGACAAAGCAGACTATCCCCACAGCCAATCCGGTGATATTTATGGCCGAATAGCCCTTATTTCGTTTAAGGTTTCTGAATGCAACTTTTAAATAATTTTTCAGCATTATTGTTCTCCAATTGAACAGGTATTTCACATAAAAACCGACAGCAAGCAGGGTCTGCCGCCGCAACCAACGCCTGGCTTTGCGCTTCCCTTGAGTCTGACAAAGATTCAGGTATTCTTCCTCCAGATCCTCCTTGATGAGGTATCTCTTGGAATAGACACTGAGTTTCTCCAGTATCCACCAGGCGAAACGGGAAGGTTTATGATCCCGGTTTTCCATCGTTCATTCTCCTTCGAATTCCAAATCCGGGACGGTCTCCCAAACTGAGCGATAGACAATCTGGGCCTCCTTTAAGGCCTTTTTTCCTTCAGGTGTCAGATAGTAGAGCTTCTTTCTCCGGCCCCCTCTCCTTGAGCCAGGGGGACTTTCCCAGCAGGTGACCAAACCCTTGCGCATCAGCAATTCCAGAGTGTTATACAGGGACCCGAAGTGAAGCGTCTGGTTTGTGGCCTTCATGTAGTCCCTCCGGATGGTGACACCATAGGCGTTGTCTTTCAATTTCCAGATGGAAAGCAGTATGAATTCTTCGTTCTTTGAAAGCCTGGCCATTTTTCTCTCCTCTTATATCTGTTTATTATAAGTACATATATATAAGACGCATTTTCCTTACAAAAGGTTTACTTTAGATGAATAATTTCTACTTATTGTAAACAGTAATCAATAAATGACATACGCCTAATTGATAATCAAAGGGGTATCTCTATAAAACACACAAAACCAATGATTACAGATTTTTATTCATACCGCAGCGAATCGACCGGATTGGCCTTGGCTGCTTTGATGGACTTATAGCTGACGGTTAAGAGAGCGATGAAAATTGCCGATGCTGCCGATGCCACAAATATCCACAGTCCTATAGTGATCCGGTAGGCGAAATTCTGCAGCCATTGACTCATAACAAAATAGGCCACAGGCCAGGCAATGATATTTGCGATAAGAATCCATCTCGTGAGTTCATTGTAAAAAAGCCCCAGAATACTTGGAATAGAGGCTCCAAGAACCTTACGAATGCCTATTTCCTTGGTTCGCCTTTCCGCTGTATGGATTGCCAGCCCGAATACCCCGAGGCAGGCGATAAATATTGCCAATCCCGAAAAGGTCATGAGTATTGTGCCCAGCTTCAGTTCTGCTTGATACATCTGGTTGAATTGGTCGTCCAGAAAGAAGTACTCAAAGGGGTATCTTATCTTAAATCGGTCGTACACTTCTTGAAAATAAGCCAGAGTTGCGGGAATGTTTTCAGTCCGAATGCGGGCATGTAAGTATCTACTGTCAGAATAGATGGATATGGTTAGCGGTTTTATTTTCATATGGAGTGAATGGAAATGAAAGTCTTTTACAACTCCAATAACCTCTCTTAGATCTTCATCTCCAAATAGAGGAATTTTCTTGCCAACCGACTGCCTCCAATTCACCTCTTTGACAAAGCTTTCATTGACAATAACTGCACCTGCGGCATCCGTATCATACTCTTTAGAAAAATTCCGGCCCCGCACCATTTCCATCTGAAAAACATCGATGAAGTTGTAATCTACTCCTAACCAATAATTATGGACCTCAATTTCTTCCCCGTCTTCAGATTTACACTTCATCCCGATCGCATCACCAACGCTTGTTGGCACTAAACTTGAAGTTGCAACACCTAACACATTTGGATTCTCCATGATCGATTGTTTGAGGGCTGCCAAATTTTTCCTCACTCCTGGGTCATTAACCCTCATTGTGACTATCTGATCTCGATTGTAGCCGATGTCTGTGTTTTTGATGTAACGCATCTGTCGATATATCACAAGAGACGAAAAGATCAGCATAATTGTGATGCTGAATTGAGACAGAACAAGGATATTTCTCAGCCTTCCTCCCTTGACAATCCCTCCTGTTTTTTTCTTCAAGACATCCACAGGCTGGAGGGAGGATAAAACCAGAGCGGGATATATACCAGCCAGCAGCCCGGTCGAGATCAGAACGGCAGCCATCCCCAAAATGAGATGCCAATCAAACAAGGCATTCAAAGCAACCGTTCTGCCAGTGAATTTGTTAAACGCGGGCAGAAGAAGAGATGAAAAGCTGAGAGCTAAAAAGAGGGATGCGACAGAAATAAGTATTGATTCCCAGATGAACTGCCTGAACAGGTGACAGCGCGTGGAGCCTATGACTTTGCGGATACCGATCTCTTTAGCCCGTTTGGAGGCGTGTGCTGTAGACAGATTAATAAAATTGACACACGCGATCAATAGAATAAAAACTGCGATGGTGAAAAAGAGCCGGATGATCTTGATGTCGCTGTTGACAGAGAATTCAAATCCTATATGAGATTTTAAATGGATGCTTCTTAAAGCCTGAAGAAAATACCTTCTTTCTGTTTTTCTTCCTAAGCCTTTATTGATTTTAGACATAAAAGCCGTAAGCTTTTTTTCCATTTCCTGGCTGTCTGAGCCAGTTTTCAGGACACAATAGGTATAATAATTCCCCATGATCCAATCATAAAGTTTGCTGTCCCGTTCTTCTACCCGGAAAAGATTGGCAAAAGGAATGAGCCAGTCGAATTGAATATGGGAATTTTCCGGGACATATTCGAGAATACCAACAATCTCAAATTCGCCCAAGCTGGAGACCAATGTTTTTCCAAGAGGATCCTCATTTCCAAAAAACTTCTGAGCCAATTGTGGAGTGATAATGATGGATCCGGGATTTTTTAATACATTTTTTTTGGAACCGGAAACAAGCCCAAAAGAAAAAACATCGAAGAATTGTTCGTCGGCAAAAAGACCCCTAGCATAAAAGCTTTTCTCTTCCCTGGATAGTAAAAGCCGTCTGGTCACTTGAAATCTTGTCGCGTGACTGACTTCTGGGAAACTTTCCATCAAAGCAGGTGCTAGAGCAGAAGGAGTCACGAGGTGAGAATCATACCCCATATATGACATACCAGGATGCTTGAACGCCACTCGATAAATCCGATCCGCTTTTTCATGCATGCTGTCATAGCTTAGTTCATAATAAACATAAACCAATATCAGGAGAAAACATGTCATCCCGACAACCAATCCAGCCATGTTAATGAAGGAAAAGGTTTTATGCCTTTTGATGTTTCGGATGGTGATCTTTAAATAATTTTTCAGCATAAGAGTTCTCCAACTGAAAATGTATTTCACATAAAAACCGACGGCGAGCAGGGTCTGCCGCCACAACCATCGCCTGGTTTTGCGCTTCCCCTGAGTCTGACAGAGATTCAGGTATTCTTCCTCCAGATCCTCCTTTATGAGGTACCTGTCAGAATAGATGCTGAGGTTCTTCAATATCCACCAGGCGAAACGGGAGGGCTTATGATCTCGGTTTTCCATCGTTCATTCCTTTTCGAATTCCAAATCCGGGACCTTCTGCCATACGGAGCGATAGACAACCTGGGCCTCCTTCAAGGCCTTTTTTCCTTCAGGTGTCAGATAGTAGAGCTTCTTTCTCCGGCCCCCTCTCCTTGAGCCAGGAGGACTTTCCCAACAGGTGACCAAACCCTTGCGCATCAGCAGTTCCAGAGTGTTGTACAGGGATCCGAAGTGAAGCGTCTGGTTTGTGGCCTCCATGAAGTCTCTTCGGATGGTGACACCATAGGCGTTGTCCTTTAATTTCCAGATAGAGAGCAGTATGAATTCTTCGTTTCTTGAAAGCTTGGCCATTTTTCTCTCCTTTTATATCTGTTTATTATAAGTACATATATAATACGCTTTTTCCTTGAAAAAGGTTGCAAAATCCGAATAATTTCTCCTTATTGCAAACATTAATCAATAGGTGGGACACTCTCCTTCCGGAATTGTCAGTGGATGGGAATGAACGAAAGAGACTAAAGATCAAAGACAGTTCAGTCTTTCAATTTTTTATTCTTAATGACGCGAAAAAGACTGTCCCGATAGTGATCCCCGATGGGAATCCGTTGGTCTTTGATCTTCACTTCTTCTGTCTCGATCAATTCCACATGGTCTAGATTGATGATATACGATTTGTGAATGCGGTGGAATTGAGACGGAAGGATTTCCAGCGCCTCTTTCATCGTGAGCAGCGTCAATATCTCCTTGTTGAGCGTAACAAATGTGAGGTAATTGCCTGTTCCTTTGATATAGAGAATGTTGCGGGTGTCGAGTTTGTGGTAATCCGTACCGCTCTTGATGAATACAGTCTCACCATCTCTTCTCAGAGGTGCTCTTTCCTTTTTTTTCTCTTTAACCCGTCTAAAGGCTTTGTTCACGGCTTTGAGGAACCTGTCAAACTCTATCGGCTTCAGCAGATAGTCCACCGCGTCATAATCGTAACTGTCCAACGCATATTCAGAGTAAGCTGTGGTGAATATGACAAGAGGGTGATGCTCAAGGGCATTGAGGAATTGAATCCCGCTGAGATCCGGCATGTTGATGTCCAGG
>Ga0180438_10011800_pt1 | contig 10493 bp, 7 predicted proteins | sample SS_ome_12_FD_132455 | JGI IMG/M metagenome (GOLD analysis project Ga0180438, IMG submission 132455) | Hypersaline lake sediment archaeal communities from the Salton Sea, California, USA - SS_3_D_2 metaG | ecosystem: Environmental > Aquatic > Non-marine Saline and Alkaline > Hypersaline >... | reverse complement strand
TGAAGTTCTCCAGGAAGTTCTGGGAAAGGTAGAGGTGTTCCCTTACGTATAGAGGATGTGCCAGCAGCCCGGGATGCCAGTACTCGGGTGGGGCCCCCAGCATGGTGGGGATGGCAAGCAGCCCGGTCTTGCTGTGCATCGAGTAAGGAAGGCGGACGGGCTTGTTGGGGGAGTTGGTCATGTAGTCGAAAACGATGGGAGCGTCTGCGTTGATGGAACCCCTCGTCCCCCATCTGATTTGACCGGGGACCGTTTCTTCCAGGTCGTTCCAGATGTCCTTGCAGAGTTTCTTCAGATGGTTGTATGTTATCCTTCCCAAATGTGGGATATACACCCAGATATGCCAGGACCTTCCCGTGAACATCTGCAGCCTCGGCATGAAGTGTGGTCTCAGATCCATCACTCCCGGGACACGAAAATTCCCAGTGTCGAGGAAGGAATTGATCCGTCCGAGTATCGTGCGAAACAATCTGCGGTGAGGCTGTCGGGATGTGCTCTCACTTGCGATATCGAGGTCGATGATGAGGAAGTGCTGGTTGGCCTCGTCCGGGTTGAGGACCCCGTAGGCCCCGATCAGCCCCTTCGATCCGACGGCGGTCCCGCATCCCTGGAACCTTCCGCTCGCCATCATCCAGTTCTCCACGCTCTCGCCCCGGAGGGTGACTGGATCATCACGACACAATCTCCGGAGCGATGTCTCTCTTCCTGATCTGACCGAGAAGGTAATGGGGACCAGTGGATGATTGGCGAGGACCTGTCCATCGAGGAAGTATTTCAGGGAGTTCGGCAACAACTCCCTGATAACGGCGAGCCGTTCGGTTCTCTGATCCTGATCTCCCTGCCTGGGGGTCCAATCCGGCATACTTTCGCCAACTTCCTCTTCCCTGTAATACTCAGCTCGGGGAGTGAGTTCCGGCTCTGGTTCGGGTTCGATGTCGGTCCGGAAGATGAACCGATCCACATCGTGGTTGTATAATCTCTCCTCCACGACCCGTGCGACACCGAAAACGCCGGGCATGGGTCTCGTTTCGTAGTACAGGTCCACTTCCTCTCCGACATCGAATGCATCGAAGAAGGTATCAGCGACGAGATATAGATGAACATCTTCATCGAGCGAGACTGCGAAGTAGCCGGAAGGGATGCCTCCGACCAAGTGTGTCTTCCCGATGACTACCTTGGGACCAGAATGTAGCTCGGCTCTGACATCCTCAGGTGTTCCATATCTGAGCGCAGGATCTTGTTCGACATCCTCTCCAGTTATCACTTCCGGATCATAGGAAGGAGGCATCCACACCCAACCCACTGATGTATGACGAAGGACCTCATCCCGTATCCGACGTACCCGTTCAGGTGCTGCTGGCCTGGGTGGCTCGATCCTTCCTCGGAGGGGTGGAGGTTCCACCCGTTCTACCTCGACTGGCCTCGCCTCTTCCTCCCGCACACGCCTCGTCGTCGGTGGCGGGGCTGCCTCTCCCTCGACTATGCTCACAGGGTTGGATACCCTCACGACCTTCCAGCCGCCGGGGACGGGTTCCTGATAGGTGATGTGCAGCTGCTTGCCCTCCGACCTCGCCCGCTGGACAATCGGTCGGTGGGACTGATCGAACAGGATGGGGCGCTCCCCTCCACCCTCGTAGTAGACTGAAAACCCTCTGAAGTCGGTGAAATCACGGATAGGGCCCATGCCGCTGATGGTGATGATCTCATCGACCAGCGCCCGTTCCCGGATCTCCACATCGTCATGTGGCCGTACCAATCTCCAACGGGACCTCGGGCCCTGGTAGTATTGGAAGCGGATCTGGTCTCCACGCCGGAAGATGTCCCGGTGATCCTGATGGAAGATGTAAGGCTTGGTATAGATGGAGTTCCTGTAGTCATCGCTGTCCTCGTGGAAGACATAGAATCCCTGCTGCGGACTGAACGCCCTGATCTCACGGAGCGGACCGATGCCGGTGACTATGATGGTCGTCTCCGAAGGCAACGGTTCTGGGTTTGTTTCCGGAGGTGGACCGTAGAGCCAATCCATGGCCTCCTTCTCGGTCGGGAAGGATGCCGTCTCCAGCTCGCCACGCACGTTGTCGAAGGCGAAGTACATGTTCCCACGATGGAAGATGCCCATCGTGTATGGTGGGCCATAAGACAGGAGCCTGGGCGAATACCTGGAGCGGATCTTCTCGTAGGCGGATTTGGCATCTGGTCCTCGGATCAGGGGATTGCTCCGTGCTTTGATGTCGAGCTTGGAGATTTCCCAGTTCCCGGGGATCGGTCTCTCCCCCTCGATTGCCCGATCCACGGCCCTGGCCATAGAGGCCATCTTCAGTGGACTGGGAGTATGGACGTCGAACCCGATGCGCCACTTTTGTACGCTGGATTCGGGATTCTCTCCGATGTGCCCTTCCATCTCGTCTGCAATATGCCATACTTCGTCGGGCCATAGATGTTCTCTGGCATACCTCGACCATGCTGGTTCCTTCGATATTGGACCGAGCTCCCCGAAGTACCCAGACATCCTGTCAGATAGGTGATAGAGTTCATCTGCGGACTTGTGTTGCTTGACCCAGGATACCCATTCGTCTTTCGTTCTCCATGATGGATTTTCCCCAGTGTCCACATGCTCACCGGATGGGAGGACATAGCACCATCCAGAGGGACCGTGCAACGAACAGGGGATCGCCCGACGGCCCAGGAGATCACCCCGTTCAGTTGTACCGCTGGGATTCACGGCGGATGGCCGACGGGTTGGCCCTGCGCCCAGTCCTGCGCCCTGTCCGTCGTTCCCCCCTTCTCGGCGGTCTTTTGTGCTTCACCACAGGACCCCTGGCAGCCAGCTTGCCAGTCTCCTTCAACGGATGGAGGATGGAGACCGCCCGGGTCCCGACCCGGCAGCGCCCCTTCACCCTTTCCCCCGTCTTCGGATCGGTCCATACCACATCTGGGTCCCACTCACCCGCAGGGCAACCGATGCGGATCATGTGCTCTCCACCGGGCGTCTGGACGGTCCTGAACGAGCGAGGATCGAAATCCTCCTTCGGGGCCAGCTCCTCGTGATAGTATCTCCCGTAAGGGGGCTTCTCGTAGCGGACACCGGGATGGACGGGGTTGAGGACCTGGACCCCTCCTGTGAACTCGAACTCCTCGTCATGCCGACCGTACTGTGGATCATATACGAAATCGACAACGAAAGGACGGCCCTGGTCATAACCGGTGGCTTGGTAGAGGCCAGATTGGTCCTCACTGGGCGGATCGACTTCCTCGACTTCGACATCGGTGATCCATTCCTTGTAGCCGAACCATTCGTTGATGGAGGCGGTGGCCAGCTCTGTTCGTCTTTGCCGAGGAAGCCTGGCGAACTCGTCCAGGCTCATCGGATTCTTCCCACCGGGCACACCACTGTAGATGAACGCCCTGAATGACTCTCCTCTCGAAGAGAAGCGACGGCCTTTCCTTCCTTCTTCGAGGACGAAATCCCTCCACCTTTGTCTGATCCTTTCCCGTTCGTCGTAATCCTCACGAGTAACACCAGTGATACCCGTGTAGACTCCGAGATGTTGATGAGGCGTATCTTTCTCGATCCAATCTGCGAGGTATTGAGGGTCCAGTTTGATATCTGAGCCTTCATTGGCGGTAACGCCAGGACCGCCCCTGGACTTCCATGGGTGAGGTTCGGAATAAAGGTCGAACATCCCCTCCTGCTCGGTCAGGTAGAACACATGCTTCGGGTCCTTCCTGGCGTAGATATCCCTCTGTTCCAGGGCCACATCCAGATCCTCGTAGGAGGCGATGTAACTGGCCTGGGGGTTGGTGCGGGGGATGGGCCTGGGTGGCCTGGTCTTCCTGAACCCGTGCCAGGGCTCCTGCTGCTCCGTGCGGTAGGGCAGGACCTCGTGCTCCCGCTCCTCGGTGACACCCCAGCCATGCCAGGGCTCCAGGCTCTCCTCTGGGATGGGATGATGTCCAGTCAGGGCCAGGACCACATGGGCCAGGGTCGCCTTCTTCTCACGGCCAGCCTTCTTCCGTTGCTCCGGGGTCAGGCGGAGCTCCGTCTCGATCCTGTCGAGGAGTTCGCCCTTCGTCCTCTCCATCTGGCGTTGGAACAGGGGGGAATCAGCCGGGTTCTTCAGGGCTTCGGCGGCCCGCCTGCCCTCTTTGATGAGCTCCGTGATGTGGGGGGCCACGGCCCGTGCCGTCTGGACGGCGGCATAAGCTGCGACCGGCCCGACGTTGGTGGGGTTGGAACGGGTCCGTCTGATCCGCTCCCGTCCGTCCTGGATGTTGAGCTCATGGAGACCGTTCCCGTGGCCCGGCTGGACCTGGGGAAGCGGATGGCCCTCGATGTCGATGACGTACTCCCCGACGATGAGACGGCCGGCGAACGGAGATCTGGCCCAGCTCGGCGGGAAGTACTTTGCTCCGTAGTCGATGCCACCCTTCGAGACCTGGCCGATGATGGGCTCGGTCCAGTGGACGATCTGCGTCTCCGGGTTGGAAGTGGTGGACTTCTTCGCCTTCTTCTTCGCCTTCTTCGGTGCTGCCGAAGCATACTTGCGGTGGGCCTTCCAGACCTTCGTCCCTTTCCCCTTCCCCTTTTTGTGCTCACGGCCGCATTCGGGGCAGTAGTAGGTCCCTTTCGGCAGCGGGTTCTTCTTCTCCCCCTTCACCACCTTCTCCGCATACCGCATGGCTGCGGTCCCCTTCTTCCCCTTCGCCTTCTGCATCTCCAGGAAGAGTTTTATGGCCTCTTTCTCGGTGAGGTTGGCCTGGACGTCGATCCCGCACTTCTTCCCGTATGTCTCGTAGAAGCCGGAGACCATCTTCACCGCTTCCTGCGGCGAGGTGATCTTCTCCTCCCAGAGCTTCGTGTACTGCTCCTGGCCCTCGACCTTGTTGTAGATGTTGTAGCCACCACGGACGCCTTCCAGCCTGAACTGCCCTCCCGGGACGTCGAGGTAGTAGTTGGTCCCACGCTTGGTGGAGCGCTTCGTCCACTTCGAGAGCCCAGGGACCTTGAAGGTCCTCTCCAGTTTGTTCTTCTGAGCTTTCTTCGGGCTCTTCTTCGTGGACTTGCCCTTCTTCTCCTTCTGGGTCTTCGGGGGATTCTTCTTCGTGGACTTGCCCTTCTTCTCCTTCTGGGTCTTCGGGGGATTCTTCTTCGTGGACTTGGCCTTCTTCGTGGACTTTCCTTTGTTCTTCTTCGGGTTCTCCGTCGCCTCCTCTTCAGCTCCGAAGAACTCCTTCAGCTTGCATACTCCCCATTGGGCCAGGTTGAACCCGATGCCCACTCCGACACCGGAGAGGATCGTGGTGAGAGGGTTCTTGCTCCGAGGGGTCTTCTCCACCAGGCTCTCGGTCATGTAGGTCCAGTTGCCCTTCGGATGGGCCACGTACAGACGATCACCGAACAGCAGGGCCTTCCGTTCACCGTGCTGGTCCTCGACCTCGATCATCTCCAGGACGCCGAGCTTGGTGACCGTCTTCTCCGGGACGCCTGGGACCTTCAGCTTGGCCAGGGACGGTTGCTTGGTCTTCCAGTCGTCTATCCCGGCCGGGGTGACCTGGATGTAACCGAGGATGAAGAGGTTGCCGGATTTGTCGATGCCGAGGTAGGGATGGTTCTTCCTGAAGTGGTGGTAGTAGTAGACCTCGGACTTGTGCCACTTGTCGCTGGTGTAGTCGAGCCGGAGGATCTTCCCCAGCGGGATGACCTCGCCTTTCGGGAGAGGGACCTCCATCTCCCTGATGTCCTTCGGGTCGAACTTGTGCCACTTCTTGTACAGACTCACGGCCTTGTCCAGATCCTTCTCTGCAACGCTGATGCTCATCCCTTTCATCTACCTTTCCTCCTTGAACCTGATCTCCGGGTATTCCACCTTGCAGGCGGGACAGATCCTGGGGGCCGTCCATGATTCGCTGTCATACCCGCAACCCAGACAACGGGTGGACAGGCTGAGCGCCATCAACGGCTCTGTATCCCTTCCTGCATCGAATGAAGGTGGGTTCACCTCGAAGTAGGCGGACGCTTCATCATCGAACACGGCGATGAAGTTCCCACCGTTGTAACTGTAAGCCATGAACGGATGACCGTTCTTCTCCCCGACCTGGTATCCCATCTCCTCCCAGTACTTCAGGAGACGCTGCGTGTCCTCGACCGTGTACTCCTCGTAGTAGGTGAAGATCTCGTAACCCTCCCTCTCCACCCGTCCCTGGAGGAACTGGAGGAAGGGGGTCAGGGCCACGAGGACCCGGTTCATCGTCATGGAGGCCCGTTCCTGGACGGGCTCGTTCCACTTCTTCAGGATCAACGGTTCTCCCCAGATGTCCCCCATCAACCCGCAAATCAGGAACCAGGGCTGGGTCGTGTCCTTCGAGTTGGTCAGGAAGCCCATGGTGGATTCGTTCACCAGGGCGAAGGAAAGGGGCTTCTGGGGGATGCGGTTGAGCAGTTCGGTCTCCGGCAGGAAGGGGACCTCGACATCCACGATCCGTCCATGTTCCATGATGAGCTGGAGCTCCGACTTGGCGAAGTTGTCGTACATGGCCAACGAGATCTGGCTCCTGTTCGGGGCCCTGCTGTCGGCCACGTCGAACCCGTAGCATTCGCCGTCTCCTGGGTCCATGTGGATCGGGGTGGAGTAGGCGCATACGTTGCCCGTCTGGACATAGTAGATGCAGGAAGCACATTCGGGAACGGTCATGATCTACCAGCCTCCCTCGTCATGTAGTAACCGCATGGGAAGTGATCCCCAATCTTCACCCCGTAGCGCGGCTCATCCGTCCGTGCCTCGACCTGGCAGGCTCCCGTACTCTCCCCGATGACCTGGTAGAACGAACAGTCCCCACACTTCACACCAATCATCATCCCCTCGGTGAAGGGATGGTCCCTCGACAGCAGGAAGGCCATCGGCACGCCGACGGGGGGGTTGCTCTGGATGTGTCTGGCCCCCCTCGTGGCCATGGCGGTCTCTGCCGCTTCGATTGGCGCACGCCGGAACTTGACGGCGAAGGACCGACTGGGCTGGTCCCACCAGACGTCATCTACGGTGAAACCGTTGTCCTCTGCCCATTCGACGGCGGAGTCTGGATCGGTGAACCCTTTCCGTTCGGTCTCGGTCGGGTTGGGGCGTTTTTGGAACACGAAAGGGCTGCTCAGACTTGATACCTCCAGGTCTGTTCGAACGGGACTACGCTTGTATCCGTCGGTGTTGCGGAGGAAGGCGTGTTCAGGGAGCCATTCCCTGCCGCTCCACCGCATGACGGTCTCTCCGAGGATCATGATGTCCCCGACGGACTTCTTCTCGATGTTGCCGAACCTGGTGGAGATCAGCTTGGGCTCGCTGGGGTTGTAGCGGGAGAAAACAGATGCTGAATCCTGTATCGAGACCACGTTCGGGATGAGGTTGAGCTCCCGTTCCAGGGAGACACGGTTCAACCTCTTCGAGCGGATCTGCTTCACCGTGATCCCTCGATCCAATGCGTCGATGAGCTCCTGCTTGGTCGTGGTCGTGTCGGCAGCTTCCTTGAACCGCTTCTTGTACTGCTTGCGGAGATCCTTCATCGTCCGCTCTTTCCCCGGTTTCGGCTTCTTCTGTTCGAGCCCGCTGATGGGGACGTCGGGATGGTTCTGCTGGAAGCAGTCCATGTGGTAGATATTGCCAGTGTCCTGGTCCTTCAGGTACTGCTTCTTACGATTTATCTTCTCATCGCAAATGGCGCAGACCAGGGACTTGACCATTTACCGGGAAAAGGGAAATCGACCATAAAAGATTATCTCCGGGATGGGGGGGGAGTAGGGGCTCTCCAGAAGATAAAAAGCGGCTGGTGGGAAGGCGGAGGCGTCAGCGATCCCACCCGGCCTAAGGAGGAGCTCCGAACCTCACTACATACATTCACCTTATAAAACTTTTCCACCAGCACACCAACCGAGGAATCTCTATTAACCCTGCAACCTATGGGACCGCATGGGTGACCGCCCCCGCATGGGTTACGTCCCGTTCGCCAGGATCACCTCGCTCAACGGCAAGAAGGATAGAGTTATACATCGTCTACGGGGCGGTTGCAACTACAAGGATGGATACGAGGCGACCAGATCCTACCTCGTGGCCGTGTTGAAGATAGGCCAGGCACGCCTTTGCAAGAAGTGTTGGCCGAAAGGAGAGAAGCAGTTCTCGACCTATGTGAAGAGGAAGATGGAATCCCTGCGGAGAGGGAGTAGACGGGGGGACGGCGGGGGGGAGAAGAGGGATGTTGAGATAGCTCCACCGAGCGCCCCGTTACCTGTCAACGCCTCGAAGCCGAAGAAACGGAGACGGAAGGTGAAGGAAGGTCAGTTCAACTTGAGCCAATATTGAACACCATCTTCCGATAGTGGGGCGGCCACCAGCCCCAGGGGACCGCTGCCGCCTGCTGGTTGACCGTCTCCAGCGGATAGAGCTGCCCCTTCCATTTGAGGGCCCCGGTGATGTGGTTGTACCCCCGGCCGAACCCGTTCTGGTCGTAGATCACGAGGGCCGTGGGAGCCCCCAGCGCCTCGATCAACGAGCAGACCAGCAGGGAGTGGCCGTCGCAGTCCTCCCTTCCCTCCTGGAGCGTGCGATAGGGGTGGGCGAAGGTGTCCATCCAGCGAGGGTCCCGGACGTAGCCGATGTTGTCGTGCACCCAGACCTGGATGGCCCTGGCCACCTGGGGGAAGTCCCGTCCGTTGGAGATCCCCGCCTCCGCCACGATCTGGCGGGCCAGCTTGATGACGTCCGGGTGCTCCCGACCGGCCGGGACCATCTTCCCCTTCACGACGTTCTTCGAGGGTTTCTTCACCATGTCCGTGAGCACGTCGCCCAGCATCCGATAGACCACCGGTTCCGGCAGCCAATTTGGGATGTCGTAACGCTGGATGAACCAGTCGGATTCCTGGGTCCCTTTGACATCTTCTATGTCTGCCGCTTCTGCCCAGGTGTTGACGTCGCAGAGGATGTCGGAGACGATCAGGCCGAGCCCGCCGCCGACCAGCTCGGGACGGGCGGTCCCGATGCCGATGGCGGTCGTCGGGATGGCGACGATGGTCTCGGCCTTCGGCTTGAACCCGAGCTCCGCCCGGATCACGTTGCCGAGCATACCGATGAGCAGGCCGCCCAGGCCGCCAGCGCCGAACCTGAAAGCCCCATCCGCAAGGTTGTCGAAGAGATCATCCTCGTCGGATTCCACGACGGGAGGGATGGGGTTTCTTCTTTATAGATTCTCCGTGAGACGACGTTTGGATCTTCGGGGGATAGTCGGGCATCATATCGAGCTCGTCCAGGATGTCGTTGGCCAGGGAATCCCGCTCCACCGGTCCCAGCCTCTCCACCCGATCCAAATACTCGTTGGCCCGTTCGATGGCACGCTGGAGCGCCGGACCGAGGAGATGGTAGGCCCGTTCGCCGGTCTCCAGCCAGCGGAAGAAGGTGGATTCGTGTTCGTCGTAGTACTTGAGCCCGTTATCGATCTTCTCGATTATGACGTTCATGTCGAAGCCGCGCTTGAGGGCTTCGTCCTTAATCTCCTGCCACCTGATCTCGATTCCCTCCTGTGCGTCCTCGAAGTTCTCAATCCGTCTGTCGAACTCGCAGACGATGAGGACCAGCACGATGACCACCAGGATTAAACCGAGGTTGAACAAGGTGATGAAGATGTCCCTATCGATCTCACCGACTATCAGGAGGGTGATGAGCACCGATTCGATGATGAGCGTGGCCACCAAACTCAGATAGCCATGCTTCCGTCCGACCTCAAGAGAAGAACTCATCGACATCCTCACCGAACAGTGCTGCGAGGGCCTGGTCCTCGTCCGACGGCGGCCTGGGCGGCTGGAACCCGTCCTCCTCGTCCATCGCCCCCATGTCCTCGTCCTCGACGTCCATGAACGGGAGCGGCGCTTCCATGACCTCCAGGAAGAGCCTGTAGTAGTCGGGGTCCGCACCGAACATCTCGCATAGCTTGCGGATCATCCTCACCTCGATGCAGTTCCTGGTGTGCATGTAGACGAAGGTGTCGAGTATGTCCCTGTTCCGCAGTTCCATCAGGAGCTGCAGGGAGTTGACATACTCCTCGTTGATCTGCTTCAGGGCATTGCTTTCTTCGGTGTCGATGAAGATCTCGCTGGAAACGATGGTGTTGGTAGGCTCCCCGGGTACGGTGTCGTCGGCTTGCGGGTCGTCCGGGTCATCATCATCGAACTCCTCTTCCTCGTCCACCTCTTCCTCGTCCACCTCTTCCTCTTCCACCTCTTCCTCTTCAGGTTCTGGTTCCTTCTTCGATTCCCGCTTCCGCTTCCTCGGTGTCTTACCCATACATCACACCTCCTTTACCTCGACGCCCAGCTTCTGACCGTGGCCAGCATCTTTGCGTATTCCTCCTTCGGCGGCCTGAAACCTTCTTCCATCGAGCACAGCTTGAAGGTCTCCAGGGCATCATGCACCCATTCCCGGGCATGTGGTTCCTGCAGGATACCCCAGTAGGAGCCG
>Ga0180438_10011799_pt1 | contig 10493 bp, 3 predicted proteins | sample SS_ome_12_FD_132455 | JGI IMG/M metagenome (GOLD analysis project Ga0180438, IMG submission 132455) | Hypersaline lake sediment archaeal communities from the Salton Sea, California, USA - SS_3_D_2 metaG | ecosystem: Environmental > Aquatic > Non-marine Saline and Alkaline > Hypersaline >... | reverse complement strand
TGCTCTGCGGGCTGCCGTTCATCTGTTCGTATTCTGCTGGAACAGTCGCCAGCTTTACAAGCAGACTTCGCACTACCCATCTCACCTGTTCGAGTTCGTACCTGCGCTCTCTTAGACACTCTATAGACACTCTATTGTTTGACAAATTCGCATAAGTGGGTATACTTGGTAGGGTCTACTAACAAGTGAATGAGTATTGAACGCCAAACCAAAGCGGACACGCTTGAAATATAAGAGCAAGCGCTGTTTGTATTTGGTTTGGGACTTTGTTGTCTATTAACTAACCGTAGTTTCGAGCTATTTACTGGAGTAAGCGTCTCTTCCGAGGAGGGCTGTTTTGGAAGCAAAAGAGCTGAGTGCGTTACGAGTCAGCCTCGCATCGCCCGAACACATTCGTTCGTGGTCCTACGGGGAAGTAACCAAACCAGAGACGATCAACTACCGGCGGCTCAGGCCCGAAAAAGACGGCTTGTTCTGCGAAGCCATCTTTGGCCCGACCAAAGACTGGCAGTGCTACTGTGGTAAGTACAAGAACATCCGCTACAAAGGACTGATCTGCGATAAGTGCGGCGTCGAGATTACCCGCTCGGCGGTGCGCCGCGAGCGCATGGGCCACATCGAGTTGGCGGCCCCCGTGGCGCATGTCTGGTACACCCGCCGCGTGCCCAGCTACATGGGCTTGCTGCTCGACATCTCGCGCCGCGACCTGGACCGTGTTCTCTACTTCGCCCAGTACATCGTCACCTACGTCGATGAGGAAGCGCGCCAGAAGGCCCTCAAGCGGCTCGACGAGGACCTGGAAGCCGAAGAGGCCCGTCTGGAAGACGAAGCCGCTCAGGCGGTCGCCACCATCGAGGCAGAGCGGGACGCCGTTCTCGCCGAGATTCAGGCGGCTCTGGACGGCATCAACCAGCGCTACGATGATGAATTGGCCGGCAAGACCGACAAACTAATGCGGGCGGCCCAGTCCTTCCAAAACAAACTCGAAGGCAAGATAGGCTCGACGGTTCGCGCCCCGATGGTCTTCGAACCGACGGAGACGCTCGTCGTCGACAAGGGTACCGAGGTCACCGCCGAACACACGCTCGTCGTTCAAGAGGCGGCGACCGGCCTGCTCAACGAGTACCAGGCTGAGGTCGAACAGGCCCGTCAGGCCGAACTCGCTGGAGAAGAGGGCAAGCGTGACGGCATCATGGCCGAGGCCGAGGCAGCGGTCGCCCAGGTGCAGGAAGCACTTCAGTACGAGCTGGGGGGTACCCGGACCGAAGTCGTCGACCGGCGCAACGAAATCCTCGCCTTGCAGCAAATGGACTTCCTGGGCGAAGCCCGCTACCGCGAACTCAAGAACAAGTACGGGCAGATTTTCCGTGCTGGCATGGGCGCCGAAGCCCTCTACGAGATCCTGCGCAACATCGAACTCGACAAACTCTCCAAAGAGCTGTGGGCCGAGGTTCGCCAATCTCGCTCCAAGCAGCGCCGAAAGAAAGCCACCAAGCGCCTGCGTGTCGTCGAGGCGTTGCGCAATTCCAACAACCGCCCGGAGTGGATGATTCTCACCATCCTGCCGGTCATCCCGGCGGACCTGCGCCCGATGGTGCAGTTAGATGGTGGGCGCTTTGCCACCTCCGACCTCAACGATCTCTATCGCCGCGTCATCAACCGCAACAACCGGCTCAAGCGCCTGCTGGAGTTGGGCGCGCCCGACGTGATCGTCCGCAACGAAAAGCGCATGCTGCAAGAGGCCGTCGATAGCCTGATCGACAACAGCCAGCGCGGCAAGGCGCTCAGCCGCCGTGGCCGCCGCGAACTCAAGAGCCTCAGCGACATGCTCAAAGGCAAGAAGGGGCGTTTCCGCCGCAACTTGCTCGGCAAGCGCGTCGACTACTCTGGCCGTTCGGTCATCGTGATCGGCCCCACGCTTAAGCTCCACCAATGCGGCCTGCCCAAGACGATGGCCCTGGAACTCTACCGGCCCTTTGTCATCGCCAAGCTCGTCCACTACAACTACGCCTCGAACGTCAAGGGTGCCAAGCGCATTATCGAGCGCGAGAAGCCCGAAGTATGGGAAGTCCTGGAAGAAGTCATCCAGGAACGCCCGGTGCTGCTCAACCGCGCGCCCACGCTGCACCGTCTGGGCATCCAGGCTTTCGAGCCGGTGTTGGTCGAAGGCAAGGCCATCCAGATTCACCCGCTCGTCTGCACGGCTTTCAACGCCGACTTCGACGGCGACCAGATGGCCGTTCACGTGCCTCTCAGCCAGAGCGCGGTAGAAGAAGCCCGCACGCTGATGTTGAGCACCAAGAACTTGCTCAAGCCTGCCGACGGCGCGCCCATTGTCGGCCCGTCCAAAGATATGGTGCTCGGCGTCTACTACCTGACCATGGACCCTGTGCTGCCTGTCGAAGATGCGAATGCCCTTCGCGCCTTCGCCGACATCGACGAGGTGGAGATGGCCTACGCCCTGGGGCAGGTCCGGCTGCATACCGCCATCAGGGTTTACAAGATTCACGACGAAGGCCAGCCGCTCGCAGAGCCGGTTGTCACCACGGTTGGACGCGCGATCTTCAACCGCATCCTGCCCGATGAGATGCGCTGGGTGAACCACGTGCTCGACAAGCAAGGTGTGAACCGCTTGGTGGCCCAGTGCTACAACCAGCTTGGGCCGGACATCACCACCGAAGTGGTCGACCAGATCAAGAACCTTGGCTTTGAATACGCGACGCGCTCTGGCGCGACCATCGCCATCACCGATCTGGTCGTCCCCGAGGAGCGGCAGACCATCCTTGACCGTACCACTGAAGAGGTCAACGAGACGGAGCGCGACTACCGGCGCGGCTTGCTGACGGATCAGGAGCGCTACGAAGCCACTATCAATCTGTGGAACCAGGCCAAGCAAGAAGTCAGTGACGCGCTGAGAGACACGCTCGATCCCTACGGCAGCATCTCCATCATGGCCCAGTCAGGTGCCACCAAGGGTGGCCTCGGCCCCATCACACAGTTGGCCGGGATGCGCGGCCTGATGGCCGACCCGTCCGGACGGATCATCGACCTGCCCATCCGCGGCAACTTCCGCATGGGACTCAACGCGCTGGAATACTTCATCAGCACGCATGGTGCCCGCAAAGGACTGGCCGACACGGCGCTGCGTACCGCCGACGCAGGCTATCTGACCCGCCGTCTCGTAGACGTGGCCCAAGACATGATCGTCAACGAGCACGATTGCGGCACGGAGGGCGGCATTTGGATCAGCACGGCTCAGGACGTGGCCGGTCAGGACCTTTCCGAGCGCATCGTAGGCCGTGTGACGGCAGGACCGGTTGCCCACCCCGAAACCGGCGAGCTTATTCTGGAGCGCAACGAGCTTATCAGCGACGAGATGGCCGAGTACATCCAGGAAGCCGGTGTCCAGGAAGTGTTCATTCGCTCGCCGATGACCTGCGAGCTGATGCAAGGCATCTGCGCCATGTGCTACGGGCGCGACCTGGCCCGTGGTGAGATGGTCGAAATTGGCGCGGCGGTGGGTATCGTCGCGGCCCAGTCCATCGGAGAGCCTGGCACGCAGCTGACCTTGCGCACCTTCCTTCACCGGCGGCATTGCCGAGGCTCGCGGAGACATCACGCACGGGTTGCCGCGCGTCGAGGAGCTGTTCGAGGCGCGCAAGGCTCCCAAGGGTGAAGCCGTCATCTGCGACATCGATGGCGTCGCGCACATCTTCACCAGCGAAGGCATTCGCTACGTCAGCGTCCTCGATTCCGAAGTGATGCGTGACGAGTACGACATTCCCGGCAACTGGGGCATCGAGGTTGAAGATGGCGCCGAGGTCGAAGTCGGCCACCGGCTTGCCTTCCGGGGCGAGCAGGAAATCCTGGCCGCGCACGCCGGTCGCATCGTGCGCGACGGCAATCAGGTGGCCGTCGTCTACGAACGCCGTGACGAACGCGAGTACGAAATCCCCAGCGTGGCCCGCCTGCTCATTGGCGACGGGGATCGTGTCACCGCTGGCCAGCAGCTTACCGAGGGATCCAAGAACCCACACCGCATCCTGAGTATCCTGGGGCGCGAAGCCACCCAGCTCTACCTCCTCGGCGAAGTCCAGAGCGTCTATCGCGACCAGGGTGTGTACATCAACGACAAGCACTTCGAGGTCATCGTTCGCAAGATGCTCTCCAAGGTACTCATCACCACGAGCGGTGACACACACTTGCTGCCCGGCGAACTGGTAGATAATCTCGACCTCCGCAAGATCAACACCGAGGTGTTGAGCGAAGGCGGGCGGCCCGCCACCGCAGAATCGGTGCTGCTGGGCGTCACCAAGGCAGCCCTGAACACCGGCAGCTTCCTCTCAGCCTCGTCGTTCCAGCACACCATCAAAGTGCTGGCCGGTGCCGCTATCGAAGGCAAGAGCGACCCGTTGTTTGGCCTCAAAGAAAACGTCATCATCGGCAAGCTCATCCCGGCGGGGACCGGTTTCAAGCACTACCGGGCGCAGGAAGCCGCCCAGGAGGGCGAAGAAGCCCTTTTGGACGCCGCCGGATCGGCTGAGATCGATGATGCCGTAGCGCAACCGGCTGGTGATTGACCGGGGAAAACGCTAATCGAAAGCCGGGCGGAGGCAACCTCCACCCGGCTTTTTTGTATCCCAATGACTAGCGGGGCAGGGGGCACTAGAATTTGGGCGCGTCCCGGACCATTCTGAAGGCAGGGCGCGCGTGGCTTCTCGGCGTGAGAATGGCGAATGCCCGCTGGACGTCCGACGGACTGCGGTCGTCGCCAAAGTTCAAGATATAGATGAACATTGGGCCTACGTAATCCCACTGTTGGGCCATCAGCAGCGCCCGAAAGATATAGTCCGCCTGCTGATCCTCGGTCACGTAGTCAAGGTACTCAAAACCGGGTACGGACTTGACGCCGATATTCTGCCCGGTGGGCCAGCCAAATTCCGTCGCCCACAGGGGCCGCCCATCGCCATACTCGCCCTGAATGATGCGATAGGCATTGACGTTATCCTGGAAAAAGAAACTCTCGTGATCGTTGTGTGAGGGAGCAGCGCCGGGATTGCCAAAGAACGTGGCGTCAGGCGGGTTGCCCGCCCCGTAAGGATGAATGCCGATCACGTCGGCATAGTTTGCCACCCCTGCCGCATACATCTCTCGCAGGTACTGGCGGTCGTCGACAGACAGGATGGTACCGTCCGGGGCGATCACGTCCGAAGCAGGAGCCAGCCCCGCCGACACGACGATGGCATTTCCGTCGGCGGCCTTGATAGCCGGATAGGCCAGCGACAACATATTGACGTAGGCGGTTCCGGAGATCGGGAAATCCGTCCACTCGACCAACAGATTGGGCTCGTTCCACACCTCGTAAGCGTGCACCTGGCCTCTGTAGCGGCCAGCCAGGAAGCCCATGAAATCGGCCAGGTCGTTATAGTCGGTAGGCGGGCCGTGATTGACCGTGGTTGGCCTGGCCCAATCCGGCGCGCCCACCACACTCAACAGAACCTTCATATTCCGGCTGTTCGCGCGTTTGACGAAACTGTCCAGCAAGGCCAGTTCTTCTTCGCGGTAGGCACCTTTGGCGTATTCGAATTGCTTCCACACAACCTGCTGTTTGACCCACCCCACACCCAAGTTATTGGCGCGATTGATGACTTCGTCTTGCTCGGGCACCATGAAATTGCCCTGCACGCCCAGCGTCGATTGGGCCAGAGGGGGCAGCGACGCGTCGCCGGGGATCGGTTCCTCGAGCGGCTCGAAGGCGTCGGGGGCCGGTTGCGCGGCAGCCGGGGCCTCGGCAGGGGCCTCGACGATATACGCAGGCGGTGGCGGCAGGTGCAAAATGGCATCAGGGATGAAAACGGACTGCCCGTAAGGCGCAAACGGCCACTGTACCTGGTTGATGACTCCCAGGCTCACCAGCATCGTGTCAGCTTCGGCTGCCACCCGCAGCATGCTGGTGCCCGGCAGCAAGCTCACGCTGGCCCCGGCGCTGTCTTCGCGTGCAACCGCATTGGGGATGAACAGCCGTTGGCCCGGCGTCAGCAGAGTCGGGTTAGTGATACCGTTACCCTGCCAGATTTCCTCTACAGACACGCCGAACCGGAAGGCGATGGTTACCCACGTATCGCCTTCCTCCACCGTGTAGATGGCGCTCTGTGTCTGGGGCGCAGCCGACACCTGCGCCGGTCCCATGACGAGCAGCAGCAAGACCAGGGCAGCGCACAGCGGCGCAGCGCGGCGTGTCCAATGCTGTCGTTGGTCGTGTTCGCGAGACTTCTTCTTCACCATGTATCTTCAACGTAACCCGCAAAAAATCGTGAGCGATTTTAACAGATTGAAGTCGACTGTCAACGCGCTGGGTCAGAACTTAGGAGTTTCTCATACTGTGCGCCGTTCAGGGCTGTCTCAGTCTCCAAAACGAAGGGCCTCCCCTTTCTGAAGTCTGGGTGTCAACAGGTGACACCGGCTTCGCGTAGCAAGGAGCAATCTGTGGTGTTCGTGTCATTCGTGGACTCTCGCGTCGTCGCTGAATGAGTGAGATGACCATTTGCCTTTGACACGTTTTCGATTTCCACCTATCATCATTGCGCAGAGATGCCAGTAAATCACCGTTCAGGGGGATGAGAAGTCTCATGGAAGTGGGCGTTGTACAACGAGTAGACATCGACCAGGAAATGCGTGCCGCCTACCTGGACTATGCGATGAGCGTCATCGTCAGCCGGGCGCTGCCCGACGCGCGAGATGGTCTCAAGCCGGTCCACCGCCGCATTCTCTATGCCATGCACGACATGGGCCTGCGGGCCGACAGCCCCTACAAGAAGAGCGCCCGCATCGTCGGCGAGGTGCTGGGCAAATACCATCCGCACGGCGACGCAGCGGTCTACGAAGCGATGGTCCGCATGGCGCAGGACTTCTCGATGCGCTACATGCTGGTCGACGGGCAAGGCAACTTCGGCTCGGTTGACGGCGATGCTGCCGCGGCCATGCGCTACACCGAGGCGCGGCTGGCAACTGGCGGCGTCGACCTGATGGCCGACATTGACAAGGACACCGTCGATTTCGCCGAGAACTTCGACGGCACGCTGAACGAACCCGCCGTGTTGCCCTCCATCCTGCCCAACCTGCTGGTCAACGGCTCGTCCGGCATTGCCGTCGGCATGTCCACCAGCGTCCCGCCGCACAACATCAACGAGGTGTGTGACGGCCTCATCTACATGCTGGACCGCTGGACCAAGCTGGACGACATCGGCATTCCCGAACTCATGCAGTTCATCAAGGGGCCGGATTTCCCGACCGGCGGGTTGGTCTTCCGCTTTGGCCGTGACGGCGAATCCGACGCCCTCGCGCAGGCGTACGCCACCGGGCGCGGCAAGATCACCATCCGGGCCAAGGCCCACGTCGAGCAACTCAGCCGCAACCGCAACCGCATCATCATCACCGAGCTGCCTTTCCAGACCAACAAGACCAGCCTGATCGAGCGTATCGCCAGTTTGGCCCGCGACGAAAAGATCGAAGGCATCACCGACCTGCGCGACGAGTCCGACCGGCAGGGCATGCGCATCGTCATCGACCTGACCCGCACCGTCGCCCCCGACGAGGTCATGGCCGCGCTCTACAAGCAGACCCCCATGCAGGGCACCTTCAGCATCATCATGCTCGCCCTGGTCGATGGCGAGCCGCGTTTGCTCACTCTCAAGCAAGCGCTCCGTGTCTTCCTCGAACACCGCCTGGAAGTCGTCAAGCGGCGCAGCGAGTTCGATCTGGCCCGCGCCCGCGAGCGCGCCCACATTCTGGAGGGCCTGCTGGTCGCGCTGGACAACCTCGACGCGGTAGTCGCCACCATCCGCAAATCGCGCACAGTTGAAACGGCGCGCAACAACCTGCGCAAGGAGTTCAAACTCAGCGAGGTGCAGGCCCAGGCCATCCTCGATATGCCTCTTCGCCGCCTCGCCGCGCTGGAGCGCAAGCGCATTCAGGACGAGTACAAAGAAAAGCAAAAGCTCATCAAGTATCTGGAGCGTCTGCTTGGCAGCCCCAAGATGATGCGCGATGTCATCAAAGAGGAACTGACCGAGATCAAGCGCGTGTACGGCGACCCCCGCCGCACGCTCATCGTCGAGGGCACCAAGGACGAAGCCGTCACCGTCACCGAACTCCTGCCCGAAGAGAAAGTGTGGGTCGTCATCACCGAGAGCGGCCAGGTTTCCCGCACCTTCGACGACGTGCAGCCCAAAGTTACCACCGCCGTCAAAGATGCCCCCCTGGCGATGCTGGAGGTCACCGCAGGAGATACGCTCTACCTGTTCACCGCCGACGGCATGGCTGCCAGCCTGCCCGTTCACCAGATCGGCCAGTCCACCGACTTCCAGCAGGGCACCCACTGGGCCGACCTGGCTCCCCTCGACAGCGATCAATCCGTCGTCGCCGCGCTCGCCATCCCGCCCGGCAAAGACGACGGCTATCTCGTGCTGGCCTCGGTAGGCGGCATGGTCAAGCGCATCGCTCTCGAAGATGTGCCCGGCCTCTCGGCCAACTCTTTCAAAGTGATGGGCCTCAGCGGCGACGCGCTCGGCTGGGCCGAACGCTCCACCGGCGAGGACGACGTGGTGCTCGTCACCGCCGAGGGCATGGCCATACGCTTCTCAGAGGACGACGTGCGCCCCATGGGGCTGCCCGCCGCTGGTGTGAAAGGTGTCAAGCTCGGCGGTGCCAATGACTGTGTTGTCGGCATGGGCCTGGTGCAGCCGCGTGCCAGCCTGTGGGTCGTCACCCAGGATGGCCTCGCCAAATCCAGTTCCCTGTCCGACTATCCCCAGCAGGGGCGCTACGGTAGCGGCGTCATCACCATCAAGCTCGCCAAAGGTGCCTTGTTGGCCGGTAGCGCCATCGGCACGATGGACGAGAACCTCGTCGTCGTCAGCTCGAAGGGCAAGCCCAAGTACATGCGCTTTGGGCTGGCCCCACGCAGTGGCCGCGCCACCCAGGGCAAATCCGTCATCGCCCTCTCTGGCACCGAGGTCGTCGGGAGGGTCGTAGTGCCTCGCACCCAGCTAGAAGAGGCCCCCGCAGAGGAGCCACCGCCGAAGAAAACGACCAAGAAGACGACGGCGAAGAAGAAGACCACCACCAGGAAGAAGGCCGGGTAGCGCCAGACCTGATCGTATTGAGCTTACGAGCGGGCGGTCCGTCAGCCTTCAAGGGCCGCCCGCTTTCATTAGTTAACCCAGGTTGATAAGGAGAAGATAACAATCCCAGTTCATACCGGAGTCAGAGAATACCATGAATGATCAATCTGATGATGAGAAAAGCACTGCGGACCTGAGTGAGCCCCGTAAAGCCGTCCAATATTACGAGCAAGCATTGGCGTCTGCGCGGGAGAAGGACGACCAAATTGAAGTAATGGCTGCACTGGACGGCCTGGGGATATCTCACGCCCTGCTCGATGAGAACCACGAGGCAATGGGGTATTTCGAGGAGGAACTGAAGATCGCTAGGGAGACTAACGACCGCCGCGCAGAGGCCTCGGCTCTAGTTGGAGTAGGCAACGTTTATGCAGATATGGAACGAGTGCATGAAGCCATTGAACATCTACGAATGTCATCGGTAATCTCTCGCGAGATCGGCAACCGACGCCTTGAAGGGATAGCGCTTGTTAATTTGGGCAATACCTGCAAACAAGTCGGCGAGTTGAAGAATTCCCTTGAGGCCTTTGAGGAAGCACTGGAAGCTATGAAGGAGGTCAATGACCGGCGAAGCCAAGGTTACGTGCATGCCAACCTGGGAGGGGTCTATGTGGCCCTGGATCAAGGACGTGAAGCTATAGTGCACTTTGAAAGGGCGTTCGCGGTTGCTAGTGAGATTGGTGAACACTCCCTTGAGTGCGATGCTCTGGGCTGCCTGGGAGATGCCTACGTCAATAGGGGTGACGTGCATGAAGCAGCTAAATACTATGATCAGCAACTGGCTATTGCGCGCGCGATTGGCGATCGGCTGACTGAAGCGAGAGCCTTAAATGAGTTGGGGGTATGCTGCAAGAATCTTGGCCAGCCTCGCGAAGCCATTGGCTACTACGATCAGTCGCTTGCAGTTGCCCGCGTGGTCGGTGATCGAGAAGGCGAAAGCAGGTCACTTGGCAATCTGGGAATAGCGTACGACCTATTGGGAAAGCCCCGCAAAGCAATCAGGTATTACAAGCGGGTGTTGCGCCTGGCGCGGGAGGCGAACAATCGGCACGCTGAGGCTGCTACATTGTTTAATATGGCTCTCTCAATTGACCAAATGGGTGACCGGCAGAAGGCCATTCAGCACGCGAGATCTGCTCTCACTATGTGTGAGTCTATTGACAAGCCCCTTGCAGAGAGAGTGAGGAGCGTGCTAGGGTGTGTATGCAAAGTTCCAAGGACAGTATTTCTGCCCTCGATTCGCAACCACTTCACGCGCAATCTCAGGATGGAAAGATGGCCCTGGCAGGCGAAAAACGAGTTTGCATACACGCC
>Ga0180438_10011798_pt1 | contig 10495 bp, 6 predicted proteins | sample SS_ome_12_FD_132455 | JGI IMG/M metagenome (GOLD analysis project Ga0180438, IMG submission 132455) | Hypersaline lake sediment archaeal communities from the Salton Sea, California, USA - SS_3_D_2 metaG | ecosystem: Environmental > Aquatic > Non-marine Saline and Alkaline > Hypersaline >... | reverse complement strand
CGGGCGGAGTGTAGACGAAGTCGGCGACCGGTGAGTTGTTGCTCTGGATCGGTGTGAGGGTGATATGGACCGCTGCTGTGGTTCCGGCGGCAACCGTCGCGGACTGGGTCGCGGTCTGGTACCCCGGACGCGATGCCTGCACAGAGTGCAAGCCGGGAGCAAGCCCCGACCGCTCCACCGGCGACGTGCCGACGTGGGTCCCGTCGATCCTCACCGTGGCACCTGAGGGCGTCGTTTCGACACGCAGCGTTCCGGTTGCCGGAGCCGAGGAGACGACCTGGAAGGACAGGGTGTCGTATGCCCACTCGCCGCCCGGAAGCTGCGACTGCATCGTGTTGAGGATCGAGTTACGGAACGCCGAGGGGTTGGTGCTCAGCAGAGGGAACCCGGGGCTGAACGTGGTCGGGAACTGCGGCAGCGGGCTCGTCGCTGCGAAGAGGTAGAGCGTTTCCGTTCCGAGCGGCTCCGTGATCCGCAGCGTGTAGGCCGATCCAGGAACGACGTGCGTTCCGGGCGCCAGAGGGTTGTCCGGTTCGATCCAGTTGGGAAGCATCAGCGTGACGCGATCGTCGGCCGACACGTCGCACAGGTAGACGTACGCCTTCCGGTTCGTCGTGAGTGTTACCGTGATCGCTTCACCGACCTGGTAGGAGGACTTGGCCACGGAGAGCTGAGCCTCGAGCGGCTGGCTCACGGCGGAGACGATCGCCTGGGTCGAGTCGGTCGACTGCTGCCCTCCCTGTCCGAACACGGTCAGGGTCACCGGATAGGTCCCTGGAGCGGGGTACGCGTGGCTGGCGGTCACCCCCTGTGCCGTCGACCCGTCGCCGAACGCCCAAAGGTAGGTCGTGATCGCGCCCGTCGACCCGGACCCGTCGAACGCGATCGGCGATCCCGCGATTCCGGCGTACGGGCCGCCGGCGTCGGCGGCCAGCGAGACCGTGGCCGATGTGACCGTCAAGCTGCGCGCGTTGTTCGCTTCGTTCGATTCGACGATCTGATGCAGGTCGTCCGCGCTCGCGGTGAACGTCTCGGGGCTTGTCGTCAACGGCAGCGCCAGCGTGAAGGTCTGGCTGGCGCCGGCGGCCAGCTGGGTCAAGTACGTCTGCGTCGATGAGCTGGTTCCGGTCAGCCGGACGCGGAACGAGCCGGCTGCAGCCGGCCCGTCATTGCGGACCGTGATCGTGAACGTGACGTTCTGGCCGATCATCGGACTCGCGGGGGAATGAACCATGCTCTGCACGACGAGGTCCGGGAGCCCCGCGGACTGCACCGTGACGGATCGCGTGGCGGTGTCCGAGGCGCCGCGGTTATCGGTCACGGTCAACCGCGCCGTGAACGTGCCTGTCGAGGAATACGCGTGCTGCGAGGTGACGCCGGAGCCGAACGAACCGTCTCCGTAGTCCCAGTGGTAGGCGCCGATGCTGCCGTCGGGGTCGTACGACGAGGCGGCGTCGAAGGCAAACGGCGTCCCGGGCGTTCCGGAGCTCGGCGAGACGGTGAATGACGCGACCGGCGCCTGATTCCCCGGCGACGTGACGGAGACCGGCGAGCTTTTCGTGTGCGTCGCCCCGTCGTCATCGGTGACGGTTAGCTGAACGGTGTAGGTTCCGGGAGCGGAGTACGTGTGGTTGACGGTCGAGCCGGAACCGCTTGCTCCGTCGCCGAAGCTCCACGCGTAGGAGACGATCGAACCATCCGCGTCGGTGGAGATCGACCCGTTGAACGCGACCGAGCTCCCGACGACCGGACCCGGCGGAGAGAACGTGAACGCCGCGGTCGGCGGCTGGTTCGGGCTCGCCGGCGGCTGGAGGACCAGGCGCCCGTTCCCGTAAACGTTCGGGCTTCCCATCGGGATCGTCTGCGACAACAGGTGGGCGCGGAGCGCGGATGCGTTCAGGCTCGGGTTCTGATCGAGAAGGAGAGCCGCCGCTCCGGCTGCGTGCGGAGCCGCTCCGGAGGTTCCGTAGAACGTCGTGTACGGGGACGTCCCGGTGCTGGCCTTGTCCGGTGCACAGAGATCCGGCTTGGCTCGGCCGTCGTTCGTCGGCCCGCGAGAGCTATAGGGCTCCTGCGGGCCGGTGGCGTAGGAGGCGTGATCGATGGCGCCGACGGCGATGACCTCCGCGACGTTTGCCGGAGCGAGAATCGAGCTGGAGGCGACGACCGGCGTAACGGACTGATGAAGGCTGAACAGCTCGAGGGACTTGTAGCCGCTGCCCTGAACGCGAACGGTGTACGTCCCGCTCATCGGGGCCGAGACCTGGATGGACTCGGTCGGCTCCTCCGTCCCCGTTTGGTACTTCGTCGACGAGGCGACGAGGTTGCTCGTCGGGCCATACAGGTAGAGGTCGTAGTCCGACGACGCCTGGGGCCAATCGTTCCACGTCAGGAAGAGGACGATCTGCGAGCCGCCGCTGGCGTAGAGGGTCACGTCCTGGTCGAGCCACCCGTCGGAGTTGCCGTCCGAGAAGATCCCTTCCCAGTGGCTTTCCGCCTCATTCCCGGCGGCATTGACCCACAGGATGCCCCCGGAGATCGCGCGACGCGCGGTGTCGGCGATCGTTCCCGTCCCGTCGTAGAAATTCGTGTTGTACCACCCGAGAGAGTGGTTGATGATGTCGATGCCATGGCTCAAGCAGTAGGTGACGGCCGCGTCGAGATCGACCTCATCGGCGATCTTGATCAGATGGAGTTCGGCCGCCGGAGAGACGTCGTGGACGATTTCGGCGACGGCGGTTCCGTGCGTGATCCCGGTGGTCAGGCCGGTCCCGGTGAGGTCGTTCTGCTGCACCGAGTAGGGGAGGTCGCCGTTTGCCTGAGCCTGTGAGAGGCCGGCGAAGCCGAGGTCGATGACGGCGACCTTGACGCCGCTTCCGTCAAGACCGGCCGCGTGGAACGCGTTCGCACCGATCGCCGAGACGCCCTGGCTCGACGTCGCCATGGCGAAGGGGGTGTACGGCGGTCGGATGAACGCCACGCCGCTCACTCGGCTGGCGAGATCGGAGAGCTGCGACAGCGAGACGGTCGCCTTGACCAGGGTGGAGGTTGTCTCGATCGCCGAGCGACTTACCCCGAGGGACGACAGCGCGGCGGCGGTCGTCGCGGTGCTCTGGCCCGGCCTCGATTCGAGGACGACGGTGATCGTCCCGGCCGAGGACGAGAACGGGACCCCGTACTGAGAGGCAATGCCGGACAGGGCGGACCGTACGGTCGACGCAGCGAGAGCCGGGGACGACAGCGAGGGGCTGGTCGCCCGGGCGGCTCCGAGCAGCGCCTCGAGCGCGCCGTCGAGCAAGGGATTGTGATCGGCAGCGGGCAGCTTCTGCCTCGAGAACGTGGCGGCGGTGGACTGCGGAGTCGTCATGACCTCGGCGGCGGCTGCTCCGCTCGTCGCCGCGTGAACGAGGAATTCGACCGCCAGGTCGCGATCGCCGGGCCAGGAGAGGACGGACAAAAACCAGTCGGACGTGAACGGGATGGGAACGCCGATGGCCCGGTCGGCGACGCGAATCGCGGCGACCCCATGGGCCGACAGCGTCGCCACGTCCTCGGACAGGTCGACGAGGTAACGGGCGAGGGACGTCGCCCAGCTGGCGGGCACCATCACCAGGTTCAGCTCGCCGGACTTGCTGAACGCTTGGAGGACGATCTGCTGGGCGATACTGGCCTGCGGGTAGCTACGGAGGCCGACCGAGGCGCCGGTCCGTTCTCCGAACGAATTGCCGATTGCCGCCCATTCGGCCTGTGTCGCCTGGTCGATCCCGACGACGAGATCGCCCCGGGCCAGGGCAGGGAGTACGGCAAGGCCGAGACAGAGCGTGACGAGGATGATCCGCTTCATGGGTATCTCCTTTGCTACGGGACGGACGGGTGGTACGGGGCTCGCACGTAGCCGACCGCGCTCGATCGGGCCAGCGCCAGCAGCTGGTCGATCGGGAGGGAGAGCTTCGCGAGTCCCTCGACCTCCTCGACGACGTAGGCCGCAAACGGCTCCGCGAGGGTGGCTCCCGGGAGAAGCTCCGCAACGACTTCGACGCGTAGCCCCAGGAGGGTCAATCCCTTCGTTGTGGCGTAACCGAACCAATCTCGGGCGACGAGAAGGCTGTACAGCGTCGACTCGATCGCGACGCCGGCCGGAGGTGGGGGGCCCTTGAGGTCGTCCTTGGCATAGGCCTGGACGTTGAGATGCACCTCACTCCCCAGGATCCCCATCGAGTGCAAGGCGGCCAGCACGGACCCCAGGACGTCCGACATCGAGAGATCTTGCAGCGGATCGATCACCAACTCGTAGCCGTTCTCGGTCGGACGTACGCTGAAGCCGAACCCGTCGCCGGGCTGGCGAAGGAAGAATCGTCCGCTGTCGACGACGAGCAGTCTCTCGTCGGAGAGGACGCTCTCCACCGTGGCAATGACTGGGTCGTCGCCTCGGAACGCTTGCGCCGAATCTCCGTCGTACGCGACCAGGGAGAAGCCGCTCGACTGTGCCGCCGTGCGGACCGAATCGACGTCGGCTGCGATCTGGCCGAGCGAGAGAAGGTAGTAGTGGGTCTGCAGAAAGGTCGTGGTGGTGTCGGCTGCCCAGGCCGGGACTGAACCCAGGAGGAGGACGGCGAGAGCGATTGCGGTGCCGCTTCGAAGCATCATTCGGGCCTCCCTTCTTTCCGTCTTCATGATCCACCTACACGGTGCGGGGCGTGAAGTTCCGCTACGGCCGGAGGCCGAATGCGCGGAGGAGATCGCTGAGCCGGCAGTTGCACGACGTCTCGAACGCTGCGATCAGGTCGGTCGGCGTCCCGATCCGCCCCAGGTTCTCCGCGTAGTAGGACGCCAGGGCGGCGAAGAACGGCCCGTCGCCGATCGTTTCGCGGACGGCGTGAACGAAGAGCGCAGCGCCGCCGTAGACGAAGGCGCTGTAGCTTGACGATCCGGAGAACGCGTAGGTCGGGCTCGCGATCGTCACCCCCGGGTTGTTGGCACGCGCTGTCTCGTACGAGCGCTCCCAGTGGTCGAGCGTTCCGGAAGCGTCCCCCGGTCCGGCGAAGGCATCGAGGAAGAGATACGAGAGGTAGGTGGCGAGGCTCTCGTCGAGCCACGGGTCCTCGGTGATGTCGCTCCCGACACCGGCGTAGAACCACTGATGCGCCATTTCGTGAGAGACGATGATGTCGTAGAAGACGTCATCAGGGGCTTCGGCGTAGACGGAGGAGACGAGGATCAGGCCGGAGAACTCGACGCCGGCGGCGCGCTGCAGCGGAACCTCGACGAGCTCGACCTCTCCGAAGCGGATCGGACCGACCAGGTCGTCGAACAGCGTCAGGGCGTCGGACGCGCGATCCAGAGTGATGTCCGCGGCTCGGCCCTTCCCGGGGGTGAACCACACGCGCAACGTCACGCCGTCAACGATGGCTTCCTGTTGCTCGTATCCATCGAGCAGAACGGCGGAGAAGTCGCGCGCGCCCTCGACGTTGTAGTGGTAGGTCGTGGACCCGTCCTCGCGGACCTCAACCTCATGGCTGAGGATTCCGGACGCGACGGGCGTGATCCCTGCTGGGACCGTGAGGCTCACCTCGTAGGTGGACGCCTCGCTCATCAGAGCGTCGCCGAAGCCGAGCACCGGATCGAGAGACCATCCCTCCTCCGTATGGAGGGCGAGGATCGGGTAGAAGGCGGTCAGGGTCAGCGCTTGCGCCGATCTTGTCAGCAAGCCGTACGCGGCGGACGGCGGCGCTCGGGTGAGCCAGTCATCGGCGTTCCCTTCGAACGCGATCGTCACGGTGACTTGGGCGTCCGGCGGGAGAGGCTCGGGGAGCGGGACGAAGAGGACGGTGCCCTCGACGAACGTCTCGGTCGCCACGGCCTGCCCTTCGACGAGCGTCTCGGTGACGCGTACGGAGGCGTTGCCGTAGATCCCCGCCGCGTTCGGATAGAGGCGGAAGAACAACTCACCGAGCTCGGTCCCGGTGGCGTTCCGAACCTCCACACGAAGATCGCCGGAGAACGAGCCCGCGGCGTAATCGACGGCGACGCTCATCGTGTAGTGGGGCGGGGCCGAAGCGACGGACAGGTGGGTGACTGCGCCGAGGACGAGAACTGCTAGGAGCGGGACGACGTGCTTCGGCATGCAGGGCTCTCCTTCCTGGGGGTCGGACTACGCGCCGAGGACGCGGCGATAGATGGACTCGTACTGGGGAACGAGCTGCCGGTGGTCGAACGACTCCGCCGCCCAATCCTTCCCCGCGGAGGAGAACTGTCGGAGCCGGTCCGTATCACCGAGCAGATCGAGGGCATACTGCGCCATCCGGTGCACGTCGCCGACGGGGGCGAGGTATCCGGTGACGCCGTGTCGGACGACTTCGGGGATCCCGCCGACGTCGCTGGCAATCACCGGCACGCCGCTCGCCATCGCCTCGAGGGCGACGAGCCCGAAGCTCTCGGTCGAGCTTGGCAGCAGGAGCAGATCGGCGGCAGCAAGAAGGGGGGCGACGCGATCGACGACGCCGATGAACATGACCCGGTCGAGGACGCCGAGCTGCTCTGCGGACTCCCGGGCAACCGGCACGTCGGGGCCGTCCCCGACGAGAATCAACCGGCAGTCGATCGCCGAGGCGACCTCGGCGAAGATCGCCACGACGTCGCGGACGCGCTTGACCGGGCGGAAGTTGGAGATGTGCATCAGCGTCTTCTGCGACCGGCGCGAGCGATCCGGGATGCAGTGGCAGATCTCGGTCTGGTGCCGCTCGGGATCGATGAAGTTGTAGACGACGGACAACTCGCGATCGATCGGGAACTGCCGCAGCGTCTCGTTCCTCAGCCAGTTCGACACCACAGTCACGGCGTCGGCACGCTGGATGGTCAGCGTGGTGACCGGCTTGAACGACGCGTTGTTCCCGACGAGGGTGATGTCGGTCCCGTGCAGCGTGAGCACGACCTTCAGATCGCGTTCGGCGACGATCTGCTTCGCGAGCAGCGCCGCGGCACCGAAGGGGATCGCGTAGTGGGCGTGCAGGACGTCGAGGTCCTTCAACAGCGCGACCTCGGCCATCTTGGATGCCAGAGCGAGCGTGTAGGGGAAGTGCTTCAGCAACGGGTACTGCTCGATCTCGACTTCGTGGAAGCTGACCCGCGGAGGAAGTTCGGTCAGCCGGAGAGGAGCGGCGTAGCTGATGAACGCGACTTCGTTGCCCCGTTCCGCCAAGTGCTTGCCCAGCTCCGTCGCGACGACGCCACTCCCGCCATGCGTCGGGTAACAACAGATTCCGATGCGCAATCCTGCTCCTTTCCTAGAACGATTTGAAGTCCAGCTGCAGCGGATCGTCGACGGCCAAGTGCCCGCGGATGAGGAACGCCTCGCCGTGGCGCGCTCGGATGCGAGCGCCGTAGTAGGCCATCCGGCTCCGGATCAGCCAATCGGTGCTCGGAGACGTCAGGTGCGTCTGGGGGTCGGGCGAGCCGTCCGGTTGGAACTGGGTGGAATACGCGTAGATTGAAGCCATTTTCCGCTCAAACTGAGCGGTGATGTCGACGATGAACGTCGGCTCGAATTCGTACCATCCCATGTAGTAGATCAAGCGGGTGGGGCGATGACTCTCCTGCCCGGTGTCGAATCGCGGCAACCCGGCGAGGAACGTTCCCTCGTAGACGAGTCGGGAAGCGTGCGAGTGGTCCGGGTGTCGATCTTCCCAATAGGGAAGGAAGACGGTATCGGGCTTCCAGCGGCGGATCGCCTCGGCCACGCGCCGCCGCCCTTCCGTGCTGACTTGGATGTGGCCGTCCTCCAGGTCGAGGTTCTCCCGTGCGGTCACCCCGAGGATCTTCGCGCCCTTCGCTGCTTCCTCGGCTCGGATCTCCGCGCTGCCTCGCGTTCCCATCTCTCCGCGGACGAGGTCGACGAGCACAACGCGTCGACCGGCGTCGGTCAGCTTGATCACCGTCCCACCGCATCCGATCTCGATGTCGTCCGGGTGGGCGCCAAAGGCCATGACGTCTGTGCTATTCATCCGATTCACCTACGGTTACCGCGTAGTGGGCATATTCGTCGGGATCGGCGGGGGACTCAAGGTCGAAGATCCACTGCGAACCGTGCTGGGCAGCGGCACCGACCAGCGACAGGACTCGCTCTTGGGTCCTCCCGGCGGGGCGGATCTCCGCACTGAGACGGCGAAGCTCGCGCAACGAGATCCCCTTCCGCGCCAGGTCCGCGCGGACGGCGCGCTCCTCCAGTTGGTCGACCTGCTGCTCGATCCGATCGACGGTCTGCCGCCAGCGGGCCGGCAGCCCCGGATCCAGCGCAGCGAGCGGCTCGAGGAGCGGCTCCAACGCGTTCCGCACGCTCGCCTTCCGTTCGGCGAACCGCTCGAGCAGAGCGGGCGAGACGGAGGAACGGGCGACGGCCGCGGCGTCAAACCTGCCGGCCACGACGTCAGAGACGGTCGCCCCGCACCGGTCGAGAAGGGACGCTTGGCGAGGCGTCAAGAGCGTGTATCCATGGCGCGGGAGAAGGATCGGCTGCGGGATCCCGAAGAGCCGATAGAGCGGGTGGAGCATCGCCTGGTATGAGATCTCACTCGGGCCGAGGACGCTGGCGATCGTTGGGAAGAGAGAATCGGCGAGGAGTGGGCGGAGCGCCGCGTCGGGAGAGTAGTCGGCCGGCGATGTGCCGGCACGGCTGGCGTGGTGGGACGGGTCCGCGATCCGGACGCGCCGACCGTCCTCCGAGAAGGCGAACAGGCCTCCCGCCTTCTCCGGATCCATCGGGACCTCATATCCGAGGCTTCGCAGCTTGCCTGCGCTCTTGGTCAGACCGGCGGCAATCTCGCCGGCCGACGCAAGCGCGTCGGCGAAGAACGGGCCCGCCATCGATCGCACGGTCCTCGGTTCGACCAGGACGAGGCCGGAACCGGCGAACAGCCGGCTCCAGATCCTCGCGTGCCAGACCGCGTAGTCGTCGGACGGGCTCGGGAGGAAGAGGGCACGGGTCGCAGCTCGGTCCTCCGGAAGGACGTTGAGCGCCTCGTCCAATGCCGTTCGGATCTCTGCGGTGATCGGGAGACGCTCAATCGGGCGGCCGCGGCCGTCCCAATCGAAGGAGATCGTCCGCAGGTCTCCCGACGCATCGAGGAGCCGAACCCGATTGACCTCGGTGAAGTCGTGGTCCTCGGTTGCCAGCCAGAAGATCGGGACGACGTGCGTCCGCAGACGATCGGCGAGCCAAGACGCGGCGCGGAGGACGGCGAGGATCTTGTAGACGGAGAACAGCGGACCGCCGAGGAAGCCGGCCTGCTGCCCGCCGATCACGCACAGGCTGTCTGGCTTCGCGAGGGCATCGATGTTGGCGAGCGCAACCGGGGAGGCATCGAGGCGTTCGTTGTAGGTGCGCAGGCGGGCGGCCAGCTCCTCGCGGGGAAAGTCGATGGATCGACGCGCGTCGGCCGCCGGCGCCAAGGCCGCCGGCACGTGTTGGAAGCAGCGGAGTGCGGATTCCTCGCCGCTGACGTAGTCGAGGAAGAAGCGGTTCTCCGGGTGCAACAGCCGAGGGTCAATCCGTTCGATCATGCGGCCTCCTCTCCGGGCGGCTTGCGCGCCACGATGACCATCCGAGAATCGGTCAAGCCGTACGGGCGACCGTCGAGGTCTCCGTGGAAGCGGATGTCCACGAAGCCGGATCGCTTGAGGAGGGCGCTCAGCTCATCGCTGGTGTACATCCGGACCGACTCGCGATAGACCTTCGGCGGCTCGTCCTCGGGCTCGACTCGAATCTCCTTCTCGACGCGGAGCCCGTCCGGAGAGATCCGGCGGGTAATCGCGACGAGAGTTCGGTCGATCGTCTCCTCGCTGCGCGCTGCGAGATGAGCGACCGTCCACGGCCGACTGAGCGTGTCCATCAGGAAGGTGCCCCCAGGCCGAAGCGCGCGGTGCGCAGCTCGGAGCACGGCCTCGTCCTCTCCGGTCTCGGCGAAGTAGCCAAACGATGTGAACAGAGAGAGAACCGTCTCGAAGTGCCCACGAAACGGGATGCGTCGCATGTCCGACCGGAGCAGCCGAATCCCCGTCCCTCCGACGGCGTCCAGCTGGCGGCGTGCGACGTCGAGAAGCGGCTGCGAAAGGTCGATGCCGGTCAGGTCGACGAATCCGGCTTCGTGGAGCGCTTGCAAGTGGCGGCCGGCGCCGCAGCAGAGGTCAAGAAGCGGCGCATCCTTCGGCGGAGCGATCAGATCGACGATCGCTGCCACGTCCGCGCGCGCTTCCGCGATGTCGCGATGCGGATAGAGCGTGAGATAGTCTCTTCCGAACGACTCTTCGTACCAATGGGTCACTCGATACCGTGTTCCTTCTTGTAGGCGGCCCAGTCGCGCTTCAACTCGACGAACGACTCGTAGTCCGGACGGAGGAGGAACGGATTCGTCTCCCGCTCGTGCCCGATCGTCGATTCGGGCGCGACGCCGACGTCGTGCCCCGGGAAGACGCGCGTCTTGGCGGGGAGCGTCAGTAGCTT
>Ga0180438_10011795_pt1 | contig 10495 bp, 10 predicted proteins | sample SS_ome_12_FD_132455 | JGI IMG/M metagenome (GOLD analysis project Ga0180438, IMG submission 132455) | Hypersaline lake sediment archaeal communities from the Salton Sea, California, USA - SS_3_D_2 metaG | ecosystem: Environmental > Aquatic > Non-marine Saline and Alkaline > Hypersaline >... | reverse complement strand
TGCATCCGCACCCGAGCACATCGAACCACCATCCGGCACAATGACAGAAATCGATACCAACCGCCGATGTCTTGCGTGGTTCGATTGGTCGGACTTTTTCTTAGCCCGTGCTCTCTGTCGTGAGCTTCGATGAATCTCTAAGTGAGAGAGGAAGTTCGAAGAGAAGCGCAGCGGACATGGGCATAGGCCAGCAAAAGCTTTACCACGTATTGATTCATTTGGCTTGTATAGAGTAGTATTAGACGTGACTGATCGCGGGATGATCTAAGGTAAGTGGCACGCGTTGATGCCTACTTCCCTAACCCGAAGCAGAACGACTGGAGGTTGAGTGCATGCACCAATCCCGCGGAACTGAACAACGAGAGATACGTGAGGTTTCTGTCAGGCCTCAACGTCTTGCCTTTGTCCTCTCCAAGGCGTTTGCCTTCAAGCGTATCAGAGAGGTCATCTTCTACAATACGCGCACTTGGGGAGGAGTGTTCAACCTGCTAGTACCAACGGATGGACACTCCCTTTCGAGAGCATGGATGCAGGCTCTCGTCACACACGACCCTGACATCCTCATATTCTGCGGCCGGACGACTAAATCACTCAGAAAGGAGTTGTGCGACGTAACCCAGCCATTCAAGTTCTTCGACTGGAGGATTATCGAGCAGGGACTCGCACAGCGGCACGATCCGCTGGAGAGCGTACATGTGCTTGAGACATTCGCTGAGGAGATAAGAGATCTGCGTTCCTCTGAGGGCAGTACGGTTAGAATACCAAGCCTAAGAAGAAGCGATCCACTTCACCGGTTTGCGGTAGCCCAGTTCGGCGAACTTGACGAGCGACACCGCAAGGTCTACGAGAATGACCTGAAAGCGCAAGTGCTGGAATTCGATCCGCCAAATGACATCACATCGTATACGTCCTTTCTGCTTAGACTATCCAAGTATTGGACCCCAATAGAGCTCACTCGGCACGAGCTGAACAGTACCTGGTATTTTGACTCCGGTCTAGGGGGCGGCCTGGTTGTGGTGCTTGCAGGAGGTGATTATCTCGAAGATCTCTGCGTGTTCTGGATGCTCAGGATGCTGTCGAGTTCACCAATCGGTCCCAGGCGGCAGGGCATCGTCTTTTTGCCTACGAGGGACTTGAGGGCTGAGAACGGGGTGCGAGCACTCGCCGAATGGTGCAACGGTATGCAACCCAAATCTACATACATTACTCTCGCATCAAGTTCAGTGAGCAAAGGCGCGCTGGTAAGGCTCAGAGACCGGCTGAAACCTCTCCTCTCCCAGCCAGTGACCTGCGTTGACGTATGCTCCTCAGGGTTCTCCGTTGGCCGGTTTGACCTGAAGCATCTGTCTACAAAAGAGGAGATCGACTGGCGCGATGCCCGCAGCGTCATAAAGGTCCCCAAACTGTCCTTTCACGGATGGCGTGGCCATCTAGTCGTGGAGATGAGGCCCTCCCACAGCCGCACGGCAGCGGCCTCTTTTCTGCCACCTCGTTTTGCGGGTCTGAACCAGTTTCTCGAGGAGGCTTTGGATAGACGCGCTCTCTGGAAGTACTCGATACGGCGGTCGGGAACGTCGCTCGCCAGACATATTGGCGAGCGAAGCGAACTTGTTGACTTCCCTCAGCTGCGTGCGGAGCATCTCTTCGAAAAGATATGCGCGTCGTCTGGCTACGCAGCACGAAGAACCGAAAAGGCAAGCTACTATCACCGCACGATGCATCTCTTGGAAGGAGCAGGCGGGTGCGGATTTCTTAGGTCAGCGCATTACCGGCAAATCGTTGGATTCATGAGCCAAGAATCACGCGCGACGTTCAGACAGATGGCGTCAATAGTGCAGGACCACACGCTGCACGGCGAGATAAAGAGTTGGCTTAAGCGTTGCGCTGGCGCTGGAGTAATCCATAGAGGCTGTGTACTCCGGTGCGAAGCCTGTGGAATCGAGGATTGGTACTCAATAGACGAAGTTCGGGAAATGGTAGTCTGCCATGGATGCTTCACCGAGTTTCAAACGCCGCTGAGGGTGGAGTTCTCATACAGACTCAATACGCTGGTCAGCCGTGGAATCGAACAGGGTGCAATCTCTGCTATACTTACGGACATGCTTTTGCGCGACGGGACGCGCCATAGTTACATGAGTGTCTTGGGAATGGAGGTAGACGTCGCCAGACCGAAGCCCATAGATATAGACCTGATCGCTGCATGCGACGGGCACCTAGTGGCGGCAGAGTTTAAGACCCTCGAGAAGGGCCTCTCAGAGAAGACCGAGAGGCGAATCCTGCAGCAGCTTACCAGAATATATCAAGTTTGCAGAGAACTGCGTGCCGGTTTGCTATTAGTCAGTGCGATGCGGAAGAGGGTCCCAAAGCAATTCATTCAAAGGGTGAAGAGGCTCGAAAAGAGCTACGGTCCTAAACTCCACTTCGCGCTTGTTGACGATCTCGAGCGGGGGTATATCGAGCCCCAACAATTACGAGCAGGATCTGGCAGACAGCTCTACATCGAGGATATGGTAATCACGCGACCAATCCAGCCGAGAATACTCTCAGACAAGGGCGAGCACAAAATGTGGTATTGAAACGACCCATCCGGAGAATCCTGAATCAACGAGGTTTCCTTCACACCTCGGCCCGTCAGACCAAGAGGCTTCCCAGAGCAGCGACCCGGCTTCTCCCGGCATCGCAAACCATTGCCGAGTAACGCGCCACATGGTTTCCCGAGCAGCGCCGTTCTACTTGAAAAGACACACTTGACGGGAATCCCGCGACTCTTCATAGATATACCGTAGGAATCCCGCCTTTCGCATCTGCTTCGTCGCTTAAAGGCAAACCTGGCACGTGTCAGTAGTATGCTTTCGGCACTAGGCCCGTTCTCCTCGATAAATCGTTGGCTTTTCGCTTCGGATCATCCGAACGGCAAATTGGAGGCTCCCGTTTGAGGCGACCTCCATGACAAACGGGGAAGTCACTTTGATCGGCTCACCGTTCGGCAACCGCGGCGCCTTTTCCGGAGAGTGAGAAGACGCTAAATACAGGAAAGGAGGTGCAGGTCATGGGAGACCTGTGTGATATGAACGACTGTGCCAGGTTCCTCCGAAGTACAGAAGGCAGGAAGCATCTCGCATCACTCAGGAGTAAGTTAGTTGGAAGACGCATCACCGATGTGAGCTTCTCCAACGAGGTATTCGGGATAATGACAACACTGCACTTTGATGATGGCGGCACTTTTCTCGTGCTTGATCTCTCGCTCACCGTGGAGACCCTGCGCGATGAGTTTCCTGAAGCCATTGAGGAGGAGTACTACAAAGAGTATCCGGACCGAAGGCCCGAGACGTCTTCCCGCCACTAAAGCCGCCAGACAGACCAGTTTCTAAGTAGCGACAACAGAATCCCCAACCCATCTCAAGAGGGGCAGACTGCAATCAAAACATCGTGTGGTCTGCCCTTTGTTGTTCTCAGAAAGGAGGTACAAACCATGCGTTTGTTTGGAGTGAGTCTAGGCGAAGGAAATATGAAGGTAGGGGAGGTTTTCAACTTCAGCCTGCCAAGCATCACAACCTGCCCGGGTGCGAGCGAGTGGTGCCTGAAACACTGTTACGCCTACCGGTACGAGAGGCTGCGGCCCACGTGCCGGCGCGCATATCAGCGCAACCTCGTGCTAGCGCAGCGTCCTGAGGAATTCGTCAGGGTAGTGACAGGCATACTGCCACGCATCCTGTCATGCATGCGGATTCACGTCAGCGGCGACTTCTACAGCATCGAGTATGCCCGGGCATGGCGTCGAATCTGCGCTGCATTCCCGCAGACTCAGTTCTGGGCATACACGAGGTCGTGGATAGTGCCAGGACTGTGTAAACCGCTGGAACAGCTCAGGAGCCTGCCCAACGTCGAGTTGTTTGCCAGTACTGACCCGACCATGCCGCTCCCACCTGAGGGTTGGCGGGTAGCGTTCGTCGATGCTGACCCTCGTGCTCGAGGCATCCTGTGCAGCAAACAGACCGAGGAAGAGGACTCCTGTCTTGCCTGCGGATACTGCTTCCGCCAGGAGACCGGAGACGTCATCTTCCGCGTCCACTGAGACACCCGCCTACTAGGTACCTCACTATGCCGTGACCGCGACCTTTCGACAGGAGATTCAAGATGTATCAACCCAAGATACGAGATGACCAGGTAAGACAGTTGTACCTGCTAGCGAAATCGAGAAACAAACCAATGACCAAGCTCATTCGCGAAGCTGTGGACGAGTTCCTGACGAAGAACGGGAAGGAGGTGAAAGACGATGAGGGCGTATCTCATGACGGTGCTGGTGGTTCAATCCGGAGAAACTCATGAAGACGCCAAAGCAATCCTCGAGATGAATCTCGGAGAGGTACTGCCTGCAGAGGACTTTGAGGTTATGCCGGTGGCAGTCGAGATCAGTGAGAGGACGTCGTTGCAGATGACAGAAGGGATGTGAACCATAATGAAGATCACACTGGAGCTTGTGAGACAGGTGTTGAAAGAAGCGCTCGGTTTTGACAGTTTCGTTGCCTCGTTCATCACCGAGGTGCACGAAGACAAGGACCATCCAACCGCCGGCATCGCGAAAGATGGTGTGCTTGCGTACAACCCGGAGTTCGTCTCGAGGTACGTCACGTGCAAGGAGGACATGTTCAGCCTCATATTCCACGAACTGCTCCACCCGATGTTCGGCCACTTCATCTACGATAGCGGCAAGATAGAGAACATCGCTGCGGACGCGATTATCAACGCGGTAATCAGCACGCTCTACCCGGAGCAATCGCGTGAGGGCAGCCTGTTCAAGAAGACGCACCGCCCGAGAGGGTTGGACGGTCTCATGCGGCCGTCAAGCCGGATGCACAACAGCCGCTACCACCGCGTATACGAAAGGCTCTACCCTGAGATGAGGCGCATCGAGGACACTATGACCACGGGTGAGCTTATCCAGACGCTGAAGATACTTGCGCAGACGGAGGAGTTGGACGCGGTCATGCTTTTGGGAACGCATGCCGGCGCAGGCAACGGTGACGAGAGTCTCGGCAGCTTGCCGCAGGAAGTGCTCGCACGGTTTGCTGAAGATATCAAGCGCAGCCTTCGCGAAAGCGGAGGGAAGCAGGCTGGATACAACGAGAACCTGATGGAATTGTTCATGGAAGCGTTGCGCACCCATTTGTCCATCAGGAAGGCGCTGCTTCAGAAGTTCGCCACGAAACGGAAGGTTGACAGGTTCAAAGAACTGTTCCAGGACAGGCGTATCAGTATATCGCCTATCCCCGTCCATCCGTCCAAACGCGACCTTGTGTTGCTGGCGGCAGGCATCTGGCCGTGCTACTTCCACAATCACGCTTCCAGCGTGACAAGCCGTGACCGAGGACTCGCGATCTACCTCGACGTCTCTGGCAGTGTGAACGAATACCTGCCCAAGATACTCGGCATTCTGAAGGGTTTGAGGAAGGAAATCACGACCATATTCCAGTTCAGCAACAAGGTTGTCGAGACATCTTTCGAAACGCTGCTCAAAGGCAACATCCAGACTACGTTCGGCACGGACTTCAACTGCATCGCCCAATCCATCCTCGAACGCGGCTTCGAGAAGGCAGTCATCATCACCGACGGCTACGCGTCAATGCCCGACGAACTCAAAGACCAGCTGAGGTCACACGGGCTGGTAACACTGACGATCCTCTTCGACGACGCTCAGACCTGTCCGGATTTCGCCGAGTTCGGTGAGGTTGTGCTGCTAGAAGATATCTGCGACTGAGGAGGTGATTGAAGTGAGGCTATTTGTTGCTGCTGAACAGTTTCAAGGCGTGGCGAACGGTGTTAATTAAATCCTAACCAGGACATCAATTGAGAAACCCGGGCAGGAGTTGCGGCAGCGTTTGACCTCCTTTGGGGTCGGAGTCTTCTTGAATCTCGCACACCCGGTGCTCTGTCATTCTCAATCCCACTGATACATTCACGGCACTTTCGTAGGCGTGGCCGATCGGGTTGATAGCTGCCTGCCATGAGGGGTCTTTAGCAGGTCAGTATTTTAGGTTATTGGAGAAGGCTGGTGCGTTTCGTGCCATTACTTGGAACTGAGCAGCAAACCGCGGGACAGAAGTGATTGTCTGCCCCAACACCTGCTAGTCGCTCACCCATCGCTTGCACTCGGACAGAGATCTCTCATATAGCATCCTACGCAATTAGGCTTCCGTGGTTTACACCAGTTCCTTCCGATTTCCCAGGCCGGGAAATCCATGAGGCCAGGAAACTCGGGATGGAGTCCCCTAGCCCGGAAAGTCAGTTGATCGACTGTCGCACCTGGCGGCGTCAAGCCGAGGCGTCCAAATACCCTCCGAAGGTGCACGTCTGCGGAGATGTCGATTGAGAAGTAATCAGCAAAGGGCACCTTGAAATCTCTTGCGAGGATGTTTGCAGCCATGCTGGCGATTTTCGGACCGATTCCGTCGAATTCAAGGAACCTATAGACCACGGTCGCGCTTGAAGGTCGGTCGCTCCAAATCAGAAACGCCTGGCCCTTGTATTGATCCGCCAAACGCTGCACAGCCGAGAAGAAAAAGCTCGTCATCTTATTAACTAACCAGTGAAGCGGTTCTGGTTCCGCCATGAGCTCATGGACATCACGTAGTGAAAGGGTCTGGAGCGTCTCCATTGAAAAATCGCCCAGCTTCTCCTGAAAACGAAACGGAATTATCCAGGCTCGCTCCGCCTTGATCTGGCGGTCCATGAGGCAAGCAAGGACAAACGCGTGCGGGTATTGATCCAGATCGTTCAATAGGGTGTCAGCTTCTTCGTGCTGCGTGAATCGTATGAATTCCCTTGGAGCCTTAAAGAGGTGGGTACCGTGCTCAACGAGTCGTTCTCGGATTAGATGTTCATTCATCTCTACTGTTTCCGGCCGACGGCCCGGTTCATCCGCGGCGGTCGCCAGTTTGAAACGGCCCGCCCGGCTGAGGTCGCAGTGCGCCCGCCGTCGGGTGCAAGCGGAAGTTATGTCTCAGTGTGTACCCTTCGCGCTCATCCTTCGTCTGCACGTCCCAGCATCTCAAAAAGCTCCGGTATGATGCGGTCGGTCTTACCGGATTGGACGTGGAATGTATGGTAATCGACCAATGCCGACAGGAATGCCTTGTCTTGGCATGCCACGAATCTCTGAGATCTCTCGAGAATCGCCGTATCGTACTGGACAGTAAACTCGGGCGGAAGCATCTCGCCTAGACGCTCACCGCGACTGATGAGAAGTATCCTGCCGGATACCGGAAATAGGAAGTCTTTGAGGCAAGTTGCCGGATCATGATCGTTATAACCGCGCGTGACGATAGGGTTATCTCCGACGATGTTCCAGCTGCTGTCGTCAGCAGGATAAGCGAAGCGCCAGTTGGCGAGATCCTTGTACCAGGAGTTACCTGCGTAGAATGGCGCAAATGGGACTATTGCCTTGGCGGCCTTCCTCCAGGCTGGCGAAGTTCTGATTGTATCAATGATGTCTTGAGGGGGCGCTGCGCCGGTCGTGCTCGTGAGCTTGAAGAACCCGAGTTCCTTATCCTGGCCGAAGGAACGTTCCGACAGCTTTTCGGCGTATGTGACGTTGCTCGGCAACCTCCAATGTAGGAATGAGAGGAACAAGAAGAGGTCCATCTTGTGCCAGAGGTCAATCGGCGCATCGGGAGTGGACTGTCTGATCTTGTCCAGCGAGTTCCACGCCTGACTCTCCGTGTCAGCGTAGAGACCCTCGAGGAAGTCCGAGGAGCTTCCGTCGGGGAACGTCACGGTGTTGAGATCATTCTCGAAGAACGCTGCATCCGGACTAGTGTGGAAAACCCTGCCTGTTAGCTTGTCGTAGACGAAGAAGGTGCCTGCCTGATCTGCGAACCCCCGCAGATAGTGCCGAGGGAGGTAATGGTGCTTTCTACTTGGCTTGGTCATGTCACTGCCATCTGCAGTAGCGCAGGGTGTAAAGGGACTCCGAAGACATAACGCCACGAATCAGGCGCGGCCTTTAGGCTGTCGCCTGAATTCGATTGTTATGCATTAATCTTTCAACCCTCACCTGTCATCTCCTGGTAATATATCTACCTTAGGTTTTACCTTTTGTGTCCGGTCTTTTGGATTCCATTTCGCGGTTTTCAGAACTGTAGCGTTTCCCGCAACACACTGGAAATAATCATCAAACATTAAATCATCCATCAATCGGTATGCATCTTCTTTGTTGCCGATCTGTGGAAAACGTTGAATCAAAAGCCTTGTGAGCTGCTCTAAATCATTTGGCAGGCTAAAAGACATTCCCTGCTCGCTCGCTTCTACTTCTCTATACATCCGATATACGACTTTCTGATAAAGATTAATGAGGTCTCTATCCTTGTAACGGGCAGCTATTTTATCAGGAATTGTTTTTAAAGCTGCATATGCCAGTCCGAGTGTGCCCATTCCAATAGCGAGTGTGCCGATTCCTGTTATCCAGTCTGTCATAGAATGTCTCCTTGTTCAATTTCTTAAGTGCATAACGATTTCGAGCTGAGCGGCGCTTCTCTAGTCAACTCATTTTACGCCTAACTTGATCGCATTATCAAACTCCACACCCGTCACCTTCTTGCGTCCGCTCCAGCGAGTGGTTAGGCGTCATGCTGTTTGTCTCCAAACGACCTATTCGACGTCAGGATTGCCACCATGGGGTAGGGCAACTTGCTCCTGACGATGCTTGTATCCAGGTCGTGCGCCACCTTTTCGATGAGCTGCGCGATTGACTCCCTCGTATGAATCGAGCTAGTGACTGCAACACATGGCCAATCATGGCTGGTTGATACATCGATCTTGATTAGTCTTTCTACGCTGTGGTGTTCTGCCTTGTAGTCTCTGTAATCGCGAGTACGAAAGAGCCACGCAAAAAAACCCGGCCACGGCTTTGAGTAGAAACCGTTCACCACGTCTGCATCTTCGGCGTCGAAGAACTTAACGTGGACGTCAACGTCATCATAGGGTCCCTCCACATCTATCCTGGACGCAAGCCCTGTGGTCTTCTCGATTTCCTCACAGAGTGCATCTCGTAAGCGCAGCCTGAGCTCGAGTCGGCCCTTTGGGAATCCTACGAAGGCTTCCGCACCACACTGAGCGGCATACGTTTGGTAGAGCAGCTGTCTGAATCGGGGCGCCATAGGAGCTAAGCCTCCGCCTAACTATGGCTTACATGGTTTCCGTGTAACACGCACAAATGCTGCACGCACAACCCATGTTAAAAAAAGGACTTACGGCTCCTTTCGCATTTACCACGCGTGTTACATGGTTTCCGTGTAACACGCATCATCAATCCCCTTCATAACGCGTCCACGGGACTCCGCACACCCTTCCCGCCGCGATTGAGCACATAGTGTAGATCATCGTGGCTGAGCAGCCACACACGAGCATTGACGAGCTGTTGTGCTCAGCACCAATTCCTATGGCGCATACCGCTGCGGCTCCTGCCCATGTCTTCACCAAGTAAAGTGTAGCACAAGTCAGGACAACTTGAGAAGTCCAATTTTGTCATGAATTCCCTTCCTTTTTCCGGGGGCAACTGAAACAGCGTGCCTGCATAGTGCGCGCACCGAACCAAAGGAGGATACAGACAATGGTACTGCAACAACTCGGTATCTACGGTTGGAAGAAACAGGACGAAGACCTTGTGATGGCATCACTGCTAACAGGCGACCCACTGTTGTTGGTCGGCAGCCACGGATGTGCCAAGACGCATCTTGCCTGTAAGGTAGCCGAAGCGTTGGGCAAGAGGTTCCTTGTCTACGATGCTTCGAAGGCGATGTTTGAGGATGTGCTCGGCTATCCCAATGTTGAGAAGCTGAAACAGGGAGCTGTGGAGTACGTGTCCAGTCCTGTAACAGTGTGGGATAAGGAGCTCATCCTGATCGACGAGCTCAACCGCGCCATCCCTGAGCTTCAGAGCAAGTGGCTCGAGATTATCCGCAGCAGAAAGATCATGGGATTCCCGACGAATGTGAAATGGGTCTGGGCAGCGATGAACCCGATGACCTACTCGGCAACACAAGCGCTTGACGAAGCGCTTGTCGGCAGGTTCGCGCTGTTCATCTACCCACCAGATGTCCTGCAGATGAGCGAGGAAGACAGGATCAAGGTTACGACATGCATCAACGGTGATGACGCACCAAGCCTTTCGGAGTGGTTGCCAGGTGGCAACGGAAGGTGGCGCAGCCGCCACGGGCAGACCACAAGCGCGCACATATATATGGGCAGCAGTGGCAAGACCGTGTCTACAGGCGCGGTCGATGTGGTCGGCGCTCAGATGCGCGAAATGCTCTGCAAAGCTGCCGGGCATTTCAATCGGCTCCGAAGCGAGATGACTACATTGTCTGAGTTCCTTGCCAAGTTCGCTGACCTGCTCATGCGTGAGACCAACGGCGAGATCGCGCTCGACGGACGCCGTCTCGGGTTTATGTACAGAAACATACTCGCGAATCGGTCGGTGGAGCTCGCCAAAGCAGAG
>Ga0180438_10011792_pt1 | contig 10497 bp, 15 predicted proteins | sample SS_ome_12_FD_132455 | JGI IMG/M metagenome (GOLD analysis project Ga0180438, IMG submission 132455) | Hypersaline lake sediment archaeal communities from the Salton Sea, California, USA - SS_3_D_2 metaG | ecosystem: Environmental > Aquatic > Non-marine Saline and Alkaline > Hypersaline >... | reverse complement strand
TTCCGATTACTCTGTTTTTCTTCTTAATTGTTTTTACCTATTCCTTTTTCATCGTTTTTATCCGTAGAAATGTGAGCTGGAAAGGGAGAACTATAGAAGTAAAAAGAAGGGATAAGGATGCTGGTACACCTACCAACAGCCATCACCATCACGATTGACGTCATAGCCTGGTTTATAATCCACATGGGTGTGTCGTACATAATGTCGCGCAAGCCATTAGCTTCTTTCAGTAGCAATTCCTGGCTTTACAGGAAACGCGATTGGGAAAAGAACGGCAAATTTTATGAAAGACTTTTTAAACTTAAATCCTGGAAGAGAAGACTACCTGATGGAGCAGCTATATTCAAGAACGGTTTCGAGAAGAAGCATTTAAAGGAGACCAATAAAGATTATCTTGATTCATTTATCAAAGAGACCTGTCGGGCTGAACTCACCCACTGGCTAGTATTTCTATTCGGGCCGCTGTTTCTTATGTGGAATCTATGGTGGGTAGGTATAGTGATGATACTGTACGCAACAATAGCTAATATCCCATGTGTTATTACTCAGCGATATAACAGGATACGGCTTCAGCGGATAGCCAGATAAGACAAGTTTATTATACATTGTATAAGGTTGGGATAAGTAAGAAATAGAAACTCCAAAAGCATCTAATAATTTCTCGTTTTTGGCCTGAGGCTTTTCAAGCTTTCAGCATAGGATCAAAAAACAGATGGCAGCGGGTGGATTTAAAGTAACGACTTTATACAGTTCTGACTTCGCTGCTGTGACGAAATAAAGGGGGGAGTATTTAGTTCCCCCCTGACGGAGATCAACTAATTTTTCCTATTATCCTTCCACCTTATATTCAAACTCCACATTCCCTTTTGCTTTACCTTCTTCGTCGTATTCTGTATATGTTACCTTTACCTCTTCGAAATTATTTGTAATTATTAGTATTGGTCTCTCACCTGATTCTGCTATGCCCGAAAAATCAAAACCCGTTATCAGCACATTCTTTAGCTCGTATTTAAGATATGTTGCCTGAGCTTCTCCAAACATCGTCGTCAATTCTATTTCGAGCTTCGGTATCACTTCTCCCTTCAAGCATTTCTCCTGCAGTTTTGGCGATGCTTTCTCATATTTCATGGTAATAGTAAGGTCATCTATAACCGCAGCTCCACGGCGACGTGATTGACCGGTCGCGCCGCCACCAGGCTTCTGAGCTCCCCAATCGATTGACAGGATTTCTATCCATTTGCTGTGATTCGTATCATCCGATTCTCCGTCAATCCCGGCATATTTGGCAAAATATGCCATCATGCTATTACTAGGCATAACGTCATTCGCAACTACCGCTGGCATAAAAGCCTTACCTATCATTTCTTCAGGCATCTCAGATGCTTGTACACCTGCTGTCGTACACGAACTACCAGTTAGCCCCAAAATGAGTATTACAATAAGAATTGAAATGCTGAGCTTTTTTACTTTAACAAACATAATAACCTCCTTTATTACCGATTTTGCCTAAAGGTAGATAATTGCCGTTCCTCTTTCATTTATAATTATAAAACTAAATCTTTTGGTAATAATACATAACCAACAAACAAAAATAAAGAGCACTTTAGTACTGGTTCATATATTTTGCGAGCCCAAATCTAGATGGATCTGATTCTTAACTTTCTAGATAAGTTGATTGCGGTCGTTATGTCTTGCTTATTCAAAGGTGTTAATATCTTTCCTTATATTCAAACACTGTTAAATGCCAACCTTAAATGTAATATTTGACCAATCTGATTGAGGAGGGAGAATATGCTGCTCATATTTATAGAAACATACTAAGGTAGAACCTTTGATCAGAAAAGAGGGCTTGTAAAAAGATATAACTGATGCAGTATGTAAAAACTTTTCGGTTAATCCTGAAACTGTAAGTACCCTGGTACATGAGGGAAAGAAGGAGAATAGTACCAAGCCAGGTAAATTGGTTGTTGATTCTTAGTTATTGTTTTCCTCGGAGTATCCTATCGCATCCCTGATCTACCCATATTCAATGTTTAATTGTGGGGTGCTCCGTCTGGATCTATTCAACCAGTCTTAAAACTGTTCCTTTTTTAAAATATTTCATCAATGATTCTCACCATTTTCATACTTCATTCAAACTGCTGCTTTCACTCTACTATTTAAAAATTGTAAAAAAGCTGAGTACTTATGGACTTGTTACTGGTAAGTGAGGTTGTAACAATTGAAAGGTGTAATGCCTACTAACCACTCGATACCGTTTGCGCAATTGTTACTGAACATACGAATGTCTTGAGGATTAACTCAGGAAGAGCCAGCAGAGCGTTTTGGCGTTACCGCAAATGATATAAACTTTTTTGAACAGAACTGGATTGTAGATTCGGAAGCCAAGCGCAAGATTCTCCGAAAAATGTGTTTTGCGGTAAATTGGTAAAAAAGCCGACACGTATTTAATATCTAGGGTGTAGCCGAGGGATAATGAGTAAACATAGGGTTAGCCTAGAGGATAACGGCCTAAAGTTAAATAGGATACTAGAGGCATTGTATGAGGCACAAAGCTTACTTCGGCAGGAGCTAGAGTTGGTGATGCTAGATGGTGCAAGCCCTCTTGAGATACAGGGGTTGACTACAGCATTATGCGACACTGATAAGGTTATTACTGATTTACTGGATTGTAATTTACCTGGTGCATAATTCTACTGAGTATTACGATAAAGCATTATAGCTCACAATAGACTCCCGTGACCCTAGATGACGTGCCCCCCGAAAACGATACCAGTTATAATCTCGTAAAAAGGGGGGTTAATAGATGGCCAAGAAAGGGTTTACACCGGAACAGATCATCAACAAGCTCCGCGAAGCAGAAATACTGCTTAATCAGGGAGCCACTATCGCCATTATCAGCTTATTATTTACTGTTTTGCCGCTACCACTATATTTAGCGAAGAAAGAGAAAGAATGTTACAGGATATTTGACAAACACTTTTAACAAGACGCTGGATCAGCAAGCTTAAGGCTTGTACCTACGCAGATAGATAAAAAAATGAAATTAGGGTGTTATCATTCGGTTACATTGATGCAAACCTACGGCCTTGAATAATGCGTGTTATTAACTGTAACATTTCATTGGCTAATTCGCTAAACAAGGTGTGGAAAGTATTTGCAAAATACTGATAATACAGATTCGTACTCGAATATTGAAGTAGAAGGCATAGTTGATCGTGCAGCTGCTGGTGATAAAGAGGCGTTCGGCCGTCTTTATGACATTTATGTTGACCGAATTTATCGCCACATTTACTACAGGACGAGTAACGTTGAAGATGCGCGAGATCTTACCCACGATGTGTTTATTGAAGCATGGCAAGCATTACCTCGGTACAAACGTACAAAGACCCCATTTTTGGGGTGGCTTTTTACGATCTGCCGTCATACAGTCATCGACTATTATCGAACCAAAAAGGATTATGCCTATCTTAACAATGAAATAATATTGGAGGATGTTGGGAAGAGCCCGGAAGAATTTGCGGAGGCACAATATACCCAGCAAGAAATCAGAAGAGCAATTCTAAAGTTGCCGTGCGATCAACAGCAGGTAATATTAATGAGTTTCATCGAGGGCTTTGATTATAGGGAAATAGCGGCAACATTAAATAAAAGTGAAGGAAATATTAGGGTAATAATACATAGAGCGTTAAAAAAGATGCGGGAAATCATGGGTGCAGCAGGGAAATAAATTGGGAACTACAGAAAACATATTAACCAATTGTATAAGAGAGATTAAATCAGGCAAGGCTACTTTGTCTGAATGCCTGGATCGTTATCCGTCTAAGCGTCGGGAGCTTGAACCCCTGCTCAAGATAGCCTTGAATATATATGAACCACCGGCAATGCAGCTGGATGAGAGTTATAAACAAGCTGCAAAAGCCAGATTGTTACAGCAAATAAGAACCGCTAAGCAGAAACAATCCAGATCATTAACGGATATCTTTAGTTTCGGAATATCTCCACGATTAGTCTGGGCAAGGGCAGCCATGTCAGTCCTGGTTATAATCATATTATTGTCAATGTCGGCTGGTGGAACAGCATATGCTGCTCAGGGTAGCCTACCTGGAGATATACTTTATCCGGTGAAACTAGGCACCGAGGATGCCCGGTTGCTGGTAGCCGGCGGTAACTCTGCTAAAGCTGAATTGAATCTAAATTTTGCGCAAATTCGCCTGGTAGAAATGAGTAAATTGGTAAATAAAGACGAGGAAAGAGTGCAATTAGCGATAAAAGGATATCAGGAAAATCTCGAAGCTGCTCTAGTGCAAATTCGAATGATTTCTGATGCTTCAGCCTTATATCACATGTTCGCTTGGGCTTTAGAGGATATGCAGAAACAGATGACATTTTGTGATAACGTCATTGATGGTAACCCTGCATACTTTGGACGCGTCAATGAAGCTACTTCGCTGGCCATAAATCAACAGGTAGAATTACTCAAGATGTTGGCACAACAAGACATTCTGCAAGCGACGCAGGCGAATCTTAATATGATGCAGAACAGGTTGCAGCGGGCTCAGGTTAAAGCGAGTGGTAACCAATATCAAATGATGGAAGAAGCGCTGCTTCAATATCAGGTATTCAGTCGCCTTGGAGGAAGAATCCTTCAAAGCTCTCAAGTCTTGCAGAATCACAGTGCCGAAATTGAGGCATTAAGCCTGCAAGCGACAACAACTTACCTCGACACACTTAACGCTTTATCTCAGCATGTTCCTCAGGAATACCAAAGCATCATTGAAACCTCCAGACAGGCGACAATGCAGTTCCAATCACAAGCTGGCTATGGGTTTCAAAAGCATGGTACTGACTCGGCGCAGGGTAATTCAAGGGGCGATGGAGGGACCAGCCCGGGCGATGGTAGTTCAGGAAGCGGCAGCGGGACTAGCCCGGGCGATGGTGGTTCAGGGAGTGGCAGCGGGACTGGCCAGGGCGATGGTGGTTCAGGGAGTGGCAGCGGGACTGGCCCGGGCGATGGTGGTTCGGGAAGCGGCAGCCAGATTAGCCCGGGCGATGGTAGTTCAGGGAATGGAAAGCCTTAGGCAAAGAGAGCAAGCAATTTACACTCCGCGGAGTTGCGTCGTAAGTTCAAATATCACGCTCCCGATCGTGCGTTAGCACCGATTTCTTTTTACTAGTATTTTTCCTCCGAAGTTTTGTAACAAAAAACAGGTTGCTTCGCTAATCAATAGTAGAGCAACCGGACTACAAACGCCGAAGGAGGATAACATGAAGAAATTGAGGATATTGTCGCTATTATGCGCACTGATAATGCTTTTTATCATCCCGACCAGCGTCTTTGCCGCAGATGGAGAGTCACTGCCTGACCCAGGTACCACGCCGGATAGCCCCTTTTACTTTATGGATAAATGGGGTAAGCAGATTTCATTGATGTTCACTTTCAATGCAAAAACCAAAGCCGAGAAGGCCCTGCGTTACGCCGATGAGCGAATGGCTGAAATCGACGCTATGATGGCCAAGAACAAGATTAAGGAAGCCACTCGAGCAGCTAACGAATATCAAAACTGTGTGGGAATCGCCACAAAAAATATGGAACAGGCGAGACAGGAGGGTGCTGACGTCTCGGAGAAAGTGGCATTAATGGCAGAAAAGCACCTTGGCTATCTCTGTGATAACGAGCAAAAAGCTACAGAAGAAGCACGAACCATTATGACTCAAACTAGGGAAAGAGCTATGACCTGCCAGGAAACGGCGTTGAAGAACATGGCGCAGAGGGATCCGGAAAAAGCAGCCCAGTTTAATCTACAGTCGATGGAAAGGCACCTAAATCGGATAAGAGTACAGGCAGAAGAAGCGCCGGGCGAAGCCATACAAGCCCGTTTGGAGGTATGCAACCGCCTCGGTAATCTTGGTGAAGAAATATCACAAATAGCCAAAGGGTTAGGTAAAGAGACAGCCGTAGACCAGCTGGTTGGAATAGCCACCGCTCATCAACTGGAGGTGCTCGCCCAGGTACAACAGCGTGTGCAGGGAGAAGCGCTGGACGCAGTTCAGGCGACCATACAGAATCGTATAAAGAATCACGAGCAGATTGTAAACAGACTTCAGGCGCAAAATCAGCTAGGTCCGGTACCCGAAGAAATACAGATGCAGAATATGTTTCAGAATAGAATAGAGCAGTCAGGCCAGACTGGCGCGCAATCCACAACACAGACACAGGCTGGCCAGCAGAGGGCGCAAAGCACGATTACTCCAACTGAAAAACAAACCAACCAGGACCCCCAAGATTTACCTGAATCGTCCGGCGCGTCTGGTTTGGACAGCGGTGGTAGTTCAGGGAGCGGTGGCAACACTGGCCCAGGTAAACAACGACAGTAATTCAGTGACTGGTAGCGAAACTGGAACAACTGCTTGATAAAGTGGTTCGTCTGGTGAAAAGCACCGAAGGCGTCAAATTGGTGCGATATATAGCATGATAAAAATAATAAAATAACGGAGGCGAAATCATGAAGAAGCTAAAAATTATAGGTTCAACAATGGTAGTCGTATTTCTCCTGACATTCGCTATCGCAGGCACTGTTTCTGCCGCCGATAGTTCTGGACCTCTTGGTCCTAATCCTTTGGCTGGTGACGGAAATCCTGATGGTAGTTCACTTGATTCTCCCAATGGACCCAACGGTTATATGATGGGTCTAAATCAGGATGCATAGAGCTTGTGTTGCCCTGCCTCTATAAAGGATACCACTTCTCACAATTTAAAGTGACTAGCATTTGGGATAATAACAAATTGCATTCATAGCACTTTCGTTCTCGGTTATTCTCGATAGCGAGAACACGCGAGAATAAAAAATATTCGTTTAACATTCCTTAGATTACTGAAATACTTGCGATGAGAAAGACTGGTGAAAGATAATCTGCACTACTAATTTCGGTGTGTGGAAAACACTATAGGCATAGTATTGTTTAACGGAAGGAGCTGAAATTAGAGGATGTCATAATTTAAGTGACTGTGATTTCGATTGCACAAAACGCTAAAAAGTGCCATGAGTAACGAAATACTAATCGGTGAAATAATAATGGGAGTAATCTCACTCCTAAGCCCTATATCCAAAAAAGGATTAAAAGACATTGGTTAGTAGGTATAAATTCAATCGCTGCCAATTTTGGCGCTAAGTCTGGGCTTCAAGAATCCCTTTCAAGTTGCCAAGAGCCTTCTTTAACGCTTTACGCATTGAGCTTAGCAATATTGGCGAGAAAGGCTTCATTACTCCACTCACTTTCATATCATACGAGATGGTAAACTTCGTGCCTTCCCCTATGGAACCACAGGTGTTGATCTGTTTATTAGTAATGGGCCCTGATTTGATATTCTTACCAAATTTCCTGTTTAGTTCATATTCTGTGACTTTTGTGTCCACTTCATATTGAGGCCCATCATATGAATCGTCCCTTTCGTGGTAGAGCCGACACCTATCGACCCTTGAGACGTCTGCTCCGCTTCAGGAAAAGGCTGCCACTTAGGCCAACTCTTCGCATCAGTGGTGTAGGAAAATACTTTATCGACCGGACACTTGATTTCAACGCTTTCTTCGATTATTGCCATCTGAACACCTCCTGAAAAAACGCTTAATCTATAGCTCCGGTTGATAGTGCAGTCCTCATCGGTATTAGCGTCAATAATCTAAAAGAAAAGTAACAAATTGAGTAATAGTAACATGCTGGCAGGACATAGGATTCGATAGCATATAAGCAAGGTGTTAAGACAACTAGGCTTCATTCAATAAGTATGTGCGCAGTTAGAATAGCACATCAATCGCTATCAGAGAGATAACTCCTATGGTTAGTAGTGACCAGACGATCTTGTTCCATGTGAATATCTTCAGACCGTCCCAAGCTGCTGGTCCACCAGCTGCCCGTAATGGCAAAAGGTTTAGAATTGTGAAAACCAGGTTTGTTATGTACCCTACTCGTGCCGTGGCTAAAAGTAATTCACTAGTGGCGAAAAGCATAACAATCCAAAATGAGATTGCGAGTATCAGACTTACAACTGGTCCTGCCATAAAAAACAAACCGTTTTCCTTCCGCTTCCCATCATATTGCCAATCCACTTGATTTACATAGGTTGAACCATAGGCTGGAAGGAAAGCTCCGAATAGAGCTAGCGCTGAACTAAACAGTAACCCAGATTCCCAGACCCGAAAAACGGTTTTCAAGCCGAAAAAAGAAGCAGCTAATCTATGTGCAAATTCATGGAGAAAGAGGCTTAAACCAGTAACGCCAAGGATCAGCGGAATCATTAGCGGTGATGATCCTCCCCTCAGGGTTGGTATCCACCAGAGAAAAGCTAGAACTAGCCAAGCTACCAAGAAATGCCATGTTTGGCCTACTTTCCTTTGTTCTTGAACGCTATCGGTTTTTATCAAGAAGAAGGTTCCAAAGCCAATGATATGGCCTTCTGTGAACCACAAGCGTATGAAATTCCAGCCGAGATCCCTGAATTGTATTGGAAAGCCGTAGTTGGAAAAACCATTGTGGATAAACATGTTCCATGATGGTGAATTATATCTATCCACTGTGGCGCAGATAATGTCACATTTCCTATTCTTGAACCATGATAGGGCTTCTCCAATAAGACGTTTACCGATACCCTTCCCTCGTAAGTCTTGATCTGTAACTATGGCATCGATAAGGCCAATTGATTGACCTGCAATTGACACGATCCTTAGAGAGTAACTTCCGACAACCTTCCCTTCATTTAATGCTACCAGGCAGCTGCCTCTTTGTCTGCGGATACTCTTTAAAGTCTCATTGAAAGCTAAAGAGAATGCAATCCTGTCGATTAGACTCAGGCTTTTCTTAAAAAGCAGTCGAACTTTTTTCTCCTCGTCTGGCAGCATCTCTCTAATAGCAATCTGGTCGTTCAAATTCATCTCTCGCTTTTTTCTATAAAATACTATAGGATCGGGCTCCTCTCTTAGATACGTATCGTCTGCTTCACAACATATGTCTTGGCAATACGGTCCCCAAATCTCTGTCCTTTTGGCGAAGCAATGATCAGAATAATTCCAAGGATATTGAAAGCAGGCAGACCGTCCACCATCCTCAGCAGATTTCTGGTTATCGATTTAGACAGGCCAATCTTATTGCCGGCCTCATCAACCACTTTCATACCCAGTATTTTCTTACCAACCGTCCAGCCAGCATACGATTCCATGAGAATGAAATAGGCAAAAATGATAAACAAAAAAACCAGGCAAATTGGATCACTGATACCCCAGAGATGCTCTTCAGGACCCATCATCCATTTGCCAGAATACAAATACGTAGCCGGAAAGAAGAAAATGGAGAGAAACACGAAATCAAGCAGAAATGCGATGCCTCTTCGAATTACCATCATCCTATTTCCTTAAATAACTGGAATTCTATCATCTCGATAGTACTACCCAGACAAGAGCAACAATCCCCAGAAGCAGAAGAAAAAATCCTGCACCCGATTACAATCTTCCGGGTCTTTTTCTCTTTTTCAGTCATTTCAGACCAGGGTTTTTGCTTTACTCCCAGTCTTCCAACAATAAGACCCAAGGCAAAACCCCCTCCAATTCCGGTAGCAAAACCTGCACCCCACATATCTACTTTGCTCCCTTCTTACCGAAATATGTTATGGCTAAAGTGACAAGGCCTATAAAATTGAAAACGGCAAATATTAGAGCGCCAATTCTATTCAAGTCGATAGCAAACTCGTTCACTAAAAGACCAAGAGTGCCTATGATCAGCAGGATGAAGGCTATCACCTTGATTACTTCTCTCATATAGAGACTCTCCTTCAAATTATCACGTATGTGATGCGGCTTTCGTCAATTTTTATCTTTCCAATACAACCATTTTGATTTTTCTGGATCCGGGTTTTCAGCCTCAGCAAAATATACAGAGGATCTACAAACGTAGAGGACACAGCATCGATTTGAACTCCATGCTTGGCACACATCCTAGAGTATAATTCTTCAGGTTTCTTTCCTTTGAAATCGGAAATTCTTTTAATTCTAATATCATGGAATTTTTGAGCCAGTTTTGGACCGCCTCCAGAGATTAGCTGCAATGATTGCTTGATAGTATCGGCGCTCTCCTCTTTAGATTTCATCGGCCTTATTTCAACTTCATTATTTCTCGGCGATAAACAGCATTTCAAAATCTTCGGTAGTTAGCTTATCGTTTCTGGAAAAAGTACCAAGCTTTGCCCCAAAGATTTCAATCTTTGTGTACCCCAGAGTTTTCAACAGCCAAGTAATCTCGCTGGGTACATAATATCGTTCATTACACTCTAGTTTCTTCTTATTACCGCCATCATCTTCAACCTCTGTGATGTTGTGATCGCGAAATGTCATTAAATCAAAAGTGTTACTCCTGTAGGTGGCGTTGACTTGCCCCCAATAGTGATACCACCTGTTAGGTCAATGGTGCACTCATTATGACCTCAGGAGCGGGAGGTTGATAACCGAG
>Ga0180438_10011790_pt1 | contig 10498 bp, 8 predicted proteins | sample SS_ome_12_FD_132455 | JGI IMG/M metagenome (GOLD analysis project Ga0180438, IMG submission 132455) | Hypersaline lake sediment archaeal communities from the Salton Sea, California, USA - SS_3_D_2 metaG | ecosystem: Environmental > Aquatic > Non-marine Saline and Alkaline > Hypersaline >... | reverse complement strand
TATAATATGTGCTAAATACTCCACTTCTCAGCAACAAATTGGCTCAAATTTCCTGTATATAATATCAAAGCTCAACTTAAAAGGAAAGAATATCCTTTCAGAATTTCGTCCATATCTTATTTAATGATGTGCCAATCGTGCTCTTGGGGCCTGGCCAGATAGTGCAGACCATCTTCTGTAAACACTGCGATCTGCCCGATCCCCAACTCGAGGCCGTCCTTCCAGCCCGGCACTGCCACACGCGTATGCGGCTCGAATGCATACAGCGTGTTGTAGTGAAGCTTATGATTATAAGTGACTATGGATGTCGGGTAATACCCGGGTCCAGAAGTCATGCCGGCCACATAGGTCTTGTGGTCGAACATGTATCCTCCTTGTAGAAACCGACGGATGAACATCGGCGGCGGATGGAATCCCAATTCCGATTCGATGATTCCCTCTTCCCTCGGTATCTTTTCGGATGCAGCCACGATCTCTTTCCCTGTTCGACCGAAGATGAATTCCTTCCGAAAGAGATCCTGGATGCGGTTGACTTTGCGCAAGGCTTCCTTCAGAGCTTCCGGCACATCGGTCTCTCCTTTTTTCAGCACATAGGCATGTTGATGCGAATCGGTGACCAAGCCCAAAAGAAACAGGTCCGTGTCACAGCTCACGACATCACCGCGTCTGATAACGACATTCACTCCATTGCGTGTTCGTCCCATATGAAAATATTCCGGGGGATCATCGTATTTGGCAAGGTTTTCGTCGCTCCTTTGGACTGTGATCGTGGGATGGTTTTCCGTTTCCAAGTCGAGCTCCAGATATTTGTGGCGGATCCACCAATTCAGGTCATCCGTCGTGGTCACATCGGGAGTGACGACTCTATTCGAATACGCCTCGGCGATCACCTCATTGGCAATTCGCTGCACATGGCTGTACACGCTTATCATCTCGGGACTCATCGTCTCCAGCCACCGCACTCCCAATGTCCACGAATCGATGGACTTCGGTGCGTGTTTCTTTCCCAAGGCTTTGAGCATATCTCCATTGTTGTGCTGTCCGATGGCGATTGCCCTGGGATCCCTCTCAGCCACAAGTTTTGTGATTTCTGCATAATCTTTAGGTTCTACATATTCGACCTTTGTCCCTGTGTCATAAAACATCATGAATTTCGGGATCCGTTGAGAAAGGGGATTCACATGCTGACTCGGGTAGGTCATCCCCTCATGGTTGGCCGGCAATAGCAAGGTATAGACTGGCCCTTCGTTATTATAATAAAGGTCCGCTTCATTGTTGCGGACGATCCACATATCGACACCCTGCTCGCGCATCACAAGGGGCAGAACATGCTTTTTCTTCCACTCCCACCACTTCTGCATCAGCTTGACGCGCTCTCGCATCGGCATAATGTTCTTGCTGTCTTCGATGGGTACAATCTGCGCCCATGATTGTGCGCTCAAACCAAACACGGCAATCAGCAACAAACACACAGCAAAAAAATGTCTGAATTCCATCTTTTACCTCCTCAACACTTTGCAATAATATTTGATCCAGCGAAAACGAAACCACTTAAAAAATTGGAATGACCATGGAGCAATTATTATTCGAATTTAATTCCAGTTCTTATTGAACATACCCGAGCAATCGAGGTAACCACAGCGTGATGTCCGGGACATAGCTGATAATTATGGTCGTCAGCGCTAAAACCAGAAGGAACGGAAGAAGAGCTTTAATACTTTTCTCTATAGGAATTTTACTGATACCGCAGGCCACATAGAGGCATATGCCTACAGGAGGCGTGATCATGCCCAATCCCACATTGGCTTCGACCAGAATTCCAAGATGTATGGGTTCCATACCAAAGGAAACGGCCACAGGGACGATAATAGGAAGCAGAACGATAATCGCCGGTAGCGCGTCCATGACCATTCCCAGCAGCAAAAACACGATATTCACGAACAAAACAAAAACGATCCAGTTGGATGCATATTGCGTAATCGCGACAGCGATATCATGAGGAATGCGCTCGAACGTCATCACAAAGGAAAGCATAGATGCTGTGCCGAGAACGATCAACACAACACCCGATAAGGATGCTGTATGCAGCAGAGCCTTTTTAAGGTCGGCCAGCTTTAGTTCTCTGTAAATGAAAAAGGACAAACAGAATCCATAGACGACGGCCACCGCCGCTGCCTCTGTGGGCGTGAATATTCCTCCATAGATCCCTCCCAGTACGATTACGATCATCAACATGGGAAGGATACCGTCACGAACGATCCTGATCTTTTCCTTCAAGTTGATTTTGGGAGCCAGCGGAAGATTGAGTTTCCGGGCGAAGAAAAACACCAGCGCCATGAGTGCAATCGCATTGACAACGGACGGGAGAATCCCGGCGGCAAACATACCTCCAACAGAGATATTCGCCACAACGCCGATGATAATGAGATCGATTGAAGGGGGCACAAGAGAGGACGCCCCTCCGGCTGAAGCGAACAGAGCGGTTGAAAAATCCGTGGGATACTTGTTTCTCTTCATTTCAGGGAACATCACAGACCCTATGGCTGCTGTTTTCGCACTCCCAGACCCACAGATCGCTCCGAAAAAGAAAGTTGAAATCGTGACCACAATACCGAGGCCACCTCTGATGCGACCGAAAAACACGAGTGTCAAATCGACAATGCGGCGGGCTATCCCCCCATATGACATGATCGCACCCGCCAATATAAAAAACGGAATGGCCAATAAAGTGAACGAGTCCAATCCGGACATGAATTTCTGGGGAATTAAAATAAAGAAATCAGGATCGAACGCGATATAGATAAGGCCGGCAAGGGCCGAAACACCTAGAGCGATACCGATGGGGACGGAAAGCAACAGGGCAGCAAAAAATACGATAAATATTACGACTCCCATTTTCTCTTCTACGGATTGGGATTATGCACCCTCTCCTTTGTTCGCATATCCAACCACCAGTTTCGGAGGACGTAATAGAGCATCAAAACTCCGCCCACCACGGCTGAGGAGTAAGGTACGGCCATGGACATCTGTGTGCTCGGCGCTACCTGTTTCGCCATACTGAATGTAAAAGCTGCCGCTTTCCAGACGAATATCGCGAGGAATAGAGCGACCACCAAAGCGACGACCGTGCCCGTTATTTTCTGGAGACCCTTCCCGAACCGATCTACCAGAAATCTCAGAGCGAAATGCGATTTGGTTTTGAACGCGTAGGCGGAAGCGAGTGCGGCAAGCCATAAAAACAGATACCTGGCCAGTTCCTCAGACCAGGCGAGCGATAGATGGAAGATGTAGCGAAAGAGAACCTGGATGAATGTGACACTCACTATGGCGACCAAAATCACACACAACGATAGCTCCAGTGGCTGTTTCCAGAGCGGTTCTGATTTTTTTTCGTTCGGATCCTTATTCATTCTTGGTGTTCATAACCTTCTCGATGAGTGCCATCCCACCGACCTTGTCCGCATTTCTCCCGTAAACACGGTCCAGCTTTTTCCTGAACGGAGCCTTATCGACCTCGAAAAACTCCAATCCCATTTCTTTGAGCTCCGTTAAAGCAGCCTCTGTGATATCCTGCATGGCATCACGCTCGGCAGGAACAGAAGCTTTCCCAGCCTTCAAGACAGATTCCTGCACATAAGGTGGGAGTTTATCGTAGATCTTTTTGCTGAAGATGAGAGCGACTACCAAAAACATATGGTTTGTATAAGAGACATAATTGGTCACTTCGTAGAATTTTTCATAAAGGAGATCGAAGTGATCGGTTTCTCCTCCATCCACGACTCCTGTCTGTAGCGCTGAATAAAGCTCCCCGAATGCCAGGGGTGTGGCTTGAGATCCCAAAGCATTGAATGATTCTACAAGCATCGGGCTGGCCATCACTCTGAGCTTTATCCCTTTAAGATCATCCGGAGTCAAAACAGGCCTCTTGGAGTTCCACACATTCCGGATACCCGAGAACCAGTAGCCGAGAACCAGGCAATTGAGCTTGCTTTCCACAGTCCTGGCCAGATCTTGACCGATAGGTCCATCGATGACGGCATAACAGTGATCGAGATCGCGAAAAATAAAGGGTAGGTTAAACAGCTCGGCCTCAGGAACAGAGGTGGACAAGCCCCCTGCAGTGCTGGAAGCGTTGGCCGCGATCAATCCCAATTTCACCATCTGAGTGCTCTCTTCCTCCGAACCCAGTTGTGAGTTCGGAAAGATTTGCACATCTACCGCGCCCCCCGTTTCAGCTTCCAGGATTTCTTTGAATGCCTCATAGCCCTTTTGGAAGGGATGGACCTCGGGCCCGTTATGGGCCACTTTCAAAACGATTTTTTTTGTCGTTGTTCCGGCCTCATCACGTCCTCCGGCGGGGCCTTTGCAATTGATCGTAAGGATCAACAATAGCGCAGCGAAGGCAATGGCAAAATAAAATCTCATGTTTTTTTCCCGAGATTATGATTCTAGTCAATAATTGAACATATTTCAACTAAAACATGAATTTTGTGTATAGATTATATTGACAGCTCCGATTTGAGTGAATAAGATACAAGCAGAGATAAAAAAGAGTATACAAGTAAAGGATCCAACTGAAAAATTGATGCCATTCACATCTCTTTATTCGAAGCCTTTTTTATATCATAGAACGAACGAAAAAACATGTGAATCGAAAATTTTGGAGGATCTCTTTTTATTCGCTTAGATGGAGGATTGCACGATGAGCCAAAGAAACTGGCTATTTATTTGTTTTATGATTATTGTTTCCCTCTTTATTTCCTGCAGCCCTGCGGAAAAAAATCCGACCAAAGCCATAAGCACCGGAGATTACGAAGAGCTGTTGACTCTTTTCCAAGAATTTCGCGAATTCCATAAACCTGAATTGAGGAACGGAACTCCCGACTATTCAACCGAGGCCATGGAAGAGAAAAAACGCAGGCTCAAACATTACCAAGACAGGCTCTCCGCGATCGATCCGAGCGAGTGGCCCGTATCCCAGCAGGTCGATTATCATTTGGTAAGGGCCGAGATGAATGGGATGGAATTTTATCATCGCGTTCTCAAACCATGGGCACGGGATCCTTGTTTTTATCTTCCTTCCCAGGGTGGAGCCGGGCCAGTCATCCGTATCGATCTGAGGATTCCCGATCGATTGCCTCTTCCTGAAGACAAGATCGATGAATTCAGGGCAAAGCTAAAGGCAATCCCAGAGATGTACGAACAGGCAAAAAAGAACCTGACAGACGGTGCGCATGATTTTGCGGTTATGGCTGTCCGTGGCGCAAAAGAAGAGAGTGAAAGGTACAATAATCTTGCCGATCGACTTGAGATGCATCATCCAGACCTGGCAGCAGAGGCCAAAAGAGCGCAGAATGCGGTGGAAGAATATGGATTATGGGTCGAGAAGAACCTCGGCCGTATGACGGCCATCGCAGGCGTAGGAAAGAAAAATTACAATTGGTGGCTCAAAAATGTCCATCTTTTTCCCTACACATGGGAAGACTGTCTCGTAACTGTCGAACTGGAAGACAATCGCGTCATCACCTTTCTGAAGCTCGAGCAGAACCGAAACCGGAAGCTTCCTCCGATCGAGCCGGTCTCGTCCCAGGAGGAATACAAAGAGAGCGTCAGGGCATCTCTTGAACACGTAATGAAATTTCTCAAAGAGGAAGAGATCTTCACAGTCCAAGACTATTTAACTACGGATGGCTATTTTGGCAGATGGCACGATTTTGATAGCCCATGGCCGGAGCACCATGACTACTTTTTCAATTTTTCACATCGAGAGTCCCTCCCTGAAGAAACACACGAATGTGTGGGCCATTATTTCGATGGCCTGAGACATCGGCGGGATGAGCGTCCTATCAGAGGAGTCCGGCGCCTCTACGAGATCGACTGGATCAGGTCGGAAGGATTCGCCTTCGGATTGGAGGAACTCCTGATGCATGCCGGTTATCTTGACCACCGCTCACGTCGGGGACGAGAAGTTGTCTATGAACAAGCTGCATTCCGGACATGTCGCGCCCTTGCAGACCTCAGGATGCACAGCCACGACTACACACTCGAAGAGGCCATGGCCTTTGCCGTCAAGTGTGCTCCCCATGGAGAACTGCTCGAAGACAGCCCCCATCTCCACTACGAAATGCAGACAACGCTCCGTTATGTAGGCTGGCACATGGGAATGGTCGTGGGTAAGGTGCAGTTCATGAAACTCTTCAGAGACCGAGCCAAACAACTGGGTGACGAATTCAATCTTCGCAAGTTCATGGATGAGTTTCTCGCTTCGGGTATGATCCCTATGTCTCTGATTCGATGGGAAATGACAGGCTACGATGATGAGATCAAGGAATTGTGGTAATTCCTTTTTTATATATAATTCAGATTAAGGGAGGGAAAAACGCTTAAGATTAATTCGAAAACCATTGCAACCATTGGACTGTGTCTTTGGCTATCGATGCTCAGCCCGGGATCAACATTCCAGTCACAAAAAAAGAACCAACCGACATATGATGTCCAGCTTAAAAAAAGTATCATGGTTCCAATGAGAGATGGAGTCCGGCTGTCGACAGATCTCTACTTTCCGAAAGGCAGAGATAAAAATCTGCCGGTTATCCTCATCCGCACACCTTACAACAAAAACGAATTCAGAGATCAAAAACAGAGGCCGCAGGCATACAAGTTTGCTTCACACGGTTTTGTCGTCGCGATCCAGGATAGCCGGGGGAAATTCGAATCCGAAGGCATTTATTCACCGCCCGCAGGACAAGAAGCCGAGGATGGATATGATGCTGTGGATTGGTGCGCCAAACAACCGTGGAGCAACGGCGATGTCGGTACTTTTGGCTGCTCCTATCCAGCCGAAGTCCAGGCGGCACAGGCGCCTCTGAGACATCCGAACCTGAAGTGTATGATCCCCCAATGCGGTCCCATGATCGGTGCCGCAAACGGCCGTTTCAGATACTGGTCAGGTTTTAAAGGAGGTGTCCTCGATTTGGCCGCAAGCATTTCCTGGTATTTTAGCGCCGCCTCAAAATACTCTTTTAAGCCCCCGGCCGGCCTGTGCGATGAGGAGGTTCGAAAGATTCGACATTTCTTTAAGCCGGAACCCACAAATCTTCCAGCGGTCGATCTTGAAAAGCTGAATTGGTATTTACCGATCGTGGACATCATGAAGAAAGCGGGTTCACCGCCCAATGACTGGGAAAAATTGGTAACGACAGATTTTGGTGATCCGTGGTGGCACGATGTGATGGGCTATTATGACGGCACAGAAAAAATCGATGTACCAGCGTTACATATGAGCTGTTGGTACGATCCGAGCGTGGACGAAACGATTTACGAATTCAATTATTTCCGTGAGAATTCCGTTTCAGAAATTTCCGCCAATAATCAGTTCCTTATCGTTTCTCCAACCACTCACTGTGGATTCGAAAGGGCGAGCGAAAACACCATAGTCGGTGAGCGTGATATCGGAGATGCAAGGCTCGATTACTGGAACATCTATATCAGTTGGTTCGAGTACTGGTTAAAGGGAATCGATAACGGAATCACGGAAACGCCGAAAGTGCGGTACTACACCATGGGACGTAACGAGTGGCGATCGGCGGATGTCTGGCCGATTCCTGAGGTCGTTTACACCAAATATTATCTGCACAGCGAGGGACACGCGAACAGCCGGAATGGAGACGGGATACTCGATACGACAATTCCGGGAGATGAACCGTCCGATATATTCATCTATGATCCGGGAAATCCGGTCCCTTCGGTAGGAGGCCAGCGGGGTACCTCTTATGGAACTCCAGCGGGAGCCATCGATCAAGCGCCGGTTGAACTCCGTAACGATGTTTTAGTCTATACATCACCCGTATTGAACAACGACATTGAGGTGACTGGGCCGATCGCAGTTGTGCTTTATGTGTCTTCATCCGCTAAAGACACGGATTTCACATCTAAACTCGTGGATGTCTACCCTGATGGTACCGCTTACAACATTCAGCAGGGAATTTTCCGAGCAAGATATCGAGAGGGATTCACCAAAAAAGTCTGGATGGAAAAAGGGGGCGTGTACAAGGTTCAGATCGACCTGGATGCAACCAGCAACACCTTTAAAAAAGGACATAAAATCCGCGTGCAAGTCTCCAGCAGCGATTTTCCTCTCTTCGAGCGGAACCTGAATACCGGAGGGAACAACTACGACGAAACAGAGTGGGTTGTCGCCGAGAATACGATCCACCACTCTACGAAATATCCCTCTCATCTTCTTCTTCCCCTAATGCCTGAGGAGTAAAACTCATAGATCTCAAAACAAATCTCAAAGATTGATTCTTTGTTCATTTGCCATTAAACTGGATGGCTATGATCGCTGAAAAGGAATCTCTCACCTACAAAAAGATCTTCATCTTCTGGGTCCCTTTGGCCGCGACCTGGTTGATGATGGCCGCCGAAGGACCTATTCTGGCAGCCGTAATCGCCCGGCTTTTGGAGCCCAAATTCAACCTGGCAGCTTTTGGCGTGGCTTTCTCCTTCGGCGTCCTCATCGAAGCGCCCATCATCATGCTCATGAGCGCCTCAACAGCATTGGTGAAAAACCGTGACTCCTACGTCAAACTGAGAAACTTCTCTCTAACTCTGATAGTCATGTGCACTCTGATCATGCTCGTCTTTATTGTCCCCCCCATTTTTTATTTCATCATGCAGCGGATGATCGGACTTCCCCCAAATGTCGCCCAGTTAACACATCAGGCATGCCTTGTCCTCATTCCCTGGCCAGGAGCCATAGGCTACAGACGTTTCTATCAAGGCATCTTGATCCGGAGCGACCTCACGAGGCGAGTGGCTTATGGGACAATCATCCGTTTGACGACCATGTCGGCGACTGCCCTCACATGTTATTTTTTCTTTCCTATGAACGGAGCAACGGTCGGTACACTCTCTCTGTCATTGGCTGTGTGTGCGGAAGCTCTTGCAAGCCGGATCATGGCCCACCGATCCATGAAACAACTGATGACCGAAGAGAAAACTTTTCAAGAAGGAACACCTCTGTCCTACAGATATATCATCAAATTTTACTATCCTTTGGCGTTGACATCCATATTGGGATTGGGGGTTCATCCCATGGTGACTTTTTTTATGGGACAGAGCCGTATGCCTATCGAATCACTGGCAGTGCTCCCCGTGATCAATTCACTCGTGTTCCTGTTCAGGAGCATGGGATTATCCTTTCAAGAAGTGGGGATCGTGCTTATGGGAGAGAAAAACAAAAACTTCAATATGTTGCGTAATTTCGCCATGGTTCTTGGAATATCTGTTGTGCTGGCCCTCTCGCTCATAACCTTTACTCCAGTTTCTTATGTTTGGTTCAACAAGATCTCGGGGCTTTCTCTGGAACTGACCCGTTTCGCACGGCTTCCCGCTCAGATCGTGAGTCTTCTCCCCGGATTGACCGTACTGATCTCCTTCCAGAGGGCTATCCTCGTAAAGAATGAAAAGACCGCACCTGTTACGATCGCCACCTCCATCGAGGTCATTGCCATCTTTGCAATCCTGTTCGTGGCCATCGCCGTGTTCAATCCCATAGGCGCCGTAGCCGCAGCCATCGCTTATATTTCCGGACGTCTCTTCGCAAACATATATCTCTTGAAACCATGTAAAAAGGCTCTGATTAAAGGGTATGAGTGAATTTGACAAGCGATAGGGGCTGTGATATACAATTTTTTCGTAATATACGGTAGAAAGATTATAATCTGATGAAATTATTTGCCTTTGTCGGTAACTCGAATACGGGAAAAACCCGCCTGATCGCCCGATTGGTCCCTGTGCTCAAGCAAAGAGGCTTTTCGGTGGCTGTCATCAAACACTGTGCGCATGGTTTCGAACTGGACAGTGCCGGAAAGGATTCTTGGAATTTCGCGGAGTCAGGCGCGGAGTCGGTAGCCATGGTGTCCCCGGACCGGGTAGCTATAGTCCGTTCCATAGAGGACCAGCCCCAACCGGAAAGTATAGCCGTCAAGCACTTCGAAATGCCAGATATCGTTCTGGTCGAGGGTTTTAGAGGGGATAAAGGAATCCGTAAGATCGAGGTCCTCAAAAAAGACATCGCGGAAAAAATCGAGAGCACCCCGACGGAGTTATTTGCTGTCATTGCCGATTTCGATCTGGATACGGATAAGCCCGTATTCCATCCGGATCAGATCGACCAGATTGCCGATCAGATCCAAGCATCGGTCGTAAAACAAAAATCCTCCCTCGCTCTCCACATCGATGGAGAGTCGATCCCGATGAATGATTTTGTTCAAAATATCCTCACAAATGTTATAATGGGTCTGATAGGTTCACTGGATGGAATCAAAGAGAATCCGAAACACATCGCCATATCCCTATTGAAGAAAGGAGCGAATCGATGAGAAAACCTAAGAACTGGTTGTGGTTCATCCTGTTCGGTTCCCTTTGGGGAATCAATGAAGTCGTGATGGGCGAAGTTCTATCTGCGAGTGACGTGCCGCATTATTCCGTTCTT
>Ga0180438_10011789_pt1 | contig 10498 bp, 9 predicted proteins | sample SS_ome_12_FD_132455 | JGI IMG/M metagenome (GOLD analysis project Ga0180438, IMG submission 132455) | Hypersaline lake sediment archaeal communities from the Salton Sea, California, USA - SS_3_D_2 metaG | ecosystem: Environmental > Aquatic > Non-marine Saline and Alkaline > Hypersaline >... | reverse complement strand
TTCAGTGTGTCAAAGACGCCGGTTCCATGTATAGCCACCGACTCGAAGCAAGGTGCCCCGTTGAGGCTCAGTTGTTGCCGCATCAAGGGCACGGATGCGATGTCCGGGAGATCGCGCTTATTGCACTGTAACACGAGCGGAATGGCGTGCGGGTCGTGTCCCAGCGTGTGCAGGTTCTTTTCCATATCTTGGACTGCCTCGACGTTCTCTTTCAGCCGTCGCCGCTGTGAATCGGCCACAAAGACCACCCCATCGGTCCCCTGTAGCACCAGTCTGCGACTGTTGGTGTAATAGACCTGACCGGGTACTGTGTAAAGGTTGAAGCGTGGTTTGAGGCCGGCGATCTGTCCCAGTTCCAACTGGAGAAAGTCAAAGTAGAGAGTGCGATCCCCGCGCGTCTTGAGTGAGACCAGGTCACCGCGCAGGTGGGGGTTGGTCTTGGCGTGAATGTACTGCAGGTTGGCCGTCTTGCCGCTGAGGGCAGGGCCGTAGTATACAATCTTTAGGTTGATCTCGCGAAGTTTCCAGTTTATGAACATGGGTCTTGGTCTGAATCTATGCCTTCAAACACCCGGTCCAGTTCCTCTGCCAGGGTAGCGCCAAAGTCGGCGACCGGCATCTGTCTGAGCTGGATCAGCGCGCCCTCGAACTCGGTGATGAGTGGGTACAGACGTTCGGCGGCGCGCCGGACAAACAGGCGCATCAGACCAATCGCGGTGCCGGACCGAAAGATGACGATCAAGATGAGGCTGCCGCCCACGTTGAACAGATAGATGCATCGGTTCTCGCCCTCGTGGAGGAAGGATCCGTGTGGGTCTTGCTCGCCGATCTGCCGGGTCAATTCGGACATGGCGGCTACGTCACCGGCTGCGAGAGCGGCTACGAGCACCGGATCGATTCCCTGTATGATCCCCTGTGTGCTGATCAACTGGCCGCTGATGTCGGCCAATAGGGTGCACTCGGCCCCTGTCCTGCGATGCAGGTCTACCAGGATTCGCTCAATCTGTTCGGCTAGCTTTTCCGGCAGGACCAGTCCTGTTGTCATGTCGTCACCTCTGTCGGTTTTCGAGTCATCGCTTGCCCGTGCTTAGCCGACGCTCAATTTCTACACAAAGCTGCGCAGGCGTTGGGTAAGTGTCTCTGGATAGTCTCTGGCAACCTACTCTTCCCCCTTCTTCGACGACCGTGCGGGTGCTGGAGAATGGCAGTGCCATCGTGGTGGTCAGGCGAGCAGCCTCATCGGGCGTCAAACCAAGGTCCAATCCTACCTGATACAGGTCCCTTGCCAGCTTTTTGAGGTTCACATTGTTAGCGTCCATGGTATCTCCTGATCTCTACTGTGGTGCTGCCCGGTCAGCCTTGATCTGCGCGACCAGCGTCCTGTTCGCTCTGGTAGCTGTCAGGTTGAGGAGGGGGACGTTGACGTTGGGCACGCACAAGATGCACAGGTAACCTACTCGCAGGTTCTTGACCATCAGCCGGCCATCGCGATACAAGAGATCCATGTCGCTCACCTTGCGGCGGCGGGTCAGCTCCAGTCCGGCGACGGTCTGAGCCAGGGACTGTCCCACGGGCGTGAGCAGGTCATCGTCAAAGATCTCTGGCAATAGCTTTGTCAGCACCTGGCCGTCGACGTCACACACGAAGGATCCGGTCACCCCCACCACGGCGTTGATATCTTGCAGGATCTCTTGCATGATTCACTCCTTTCTCCTACTCCCCGCCCCAAGCTCTGCCTGGACAGGGCTCATTCAGGTGTCTGATACCACTGCCTGCTGGTGCCAACTCTCGCTCTCAGTTGCCACCCTGTAGACTTGGGTGCATCTTCGATCATCTGAAGCAGGCGGTGCGCTCGCTCCAAGAAAACGGAGGCCTCGTCGTCTAGATTGCTCTCAGCGAAGGCGATGGTCTTTTGGAGATTCATGGTCACTGTCTTGTACCATCCCCAGTTGCCAGTGCACACGCTGACGATGCGGGACGTGTCGATCTTGCCCGCTTCACTTGAACTTGCTACCTCGCGCGCATAAGTGATGTCAAGGGCGAACCTGAGCCCGTTCTCGACTGCCTGAGGTTCACTCGAACCTGCCAGCTCGTGGTCATAGATGATGGTGTAGATCGCTCTAAACTCGTCCTCTTCAGCCTCTACGTACTGGAGTTTCCACAGCAGCAAATCAGCCAGAGAGATCGTGTCCTTCTCCAGATCGAGCCCTGCGGTGAAATTGAGTTGGTGATACATGCGCAACAGGTCGAGGAATACCTCGACGCCGAGTTGCTTCTCCGGGTGAGTGAACCTCAGCCTCTCGCTGCCGCGAAGGAGATTGAATCTACGCTCAGGCGCGTACCCGAGGCTCTCCAGGACAGCACTGACCTGCCCTGATTGGTTAGCTCGGCCAGCCAGATCAAGGATCTTGTCGCTGAACCTTGGAGCGGTTCGGTCGGCACTCGGGCAGCACAGCCGGATTGCCGTGTCTCCTGTGGCTCGCAGGATCACACCTTGTTCCTGGGTGGCAGATATGATCGAACGAACCTCATCGTTCAGCGCCTGGGAGCGAGCAGTCTGCGCCTTGCGCATCGCAGCCTGCCTCATGGCTCTGTCTCTCTGCTCTTCCACCAACGATGCCAGTTTCTTGGCCGCCACGTTGGCGGTCAGGTTGAGCAAAGGGACGTTGATGGTAGGTTCGCACAGGATGCACAGGTAGCCCACGCGCAGGTTCTTTACGAGCACCCGGGCGTCGCGATAGAGCAGGTCCAGTTCTCCCATCTTGCGGCGGCGGCTCAGTTCTACGCCACCGATCGTCTGGGCCATCGTGCGCCCCACGGGTGAGAGCAAGTCATCGTCAAGGTTTTCGGGCAGCAACCTGGACAGCATCTGGCCGTCGACGTCGCACACGAAGGAGCCGTTGACGCCCATAACAGCGTTGATGTCTTTTAGGATGTTCTCCATTTCGCTCTGCTCCATTCCCTACCCGAGGATGTGCTGGGCGCTGGAGGCCACCATAGCTGGTGAAGCTCGTTCGCTCAGCAGCAACCCTACGTGGTAGTCGGACCGCTCTAGTACCAGCATGGTATCCTTGCCAAGGCCAACCGTACCCCATTCGAAAGGGCCCAGGGCCAGGAACTCGCCGATTTGACTGGCTGCGTTGCCCACGAACACGGCCACCGCTCCTTCCTTCTGGGGGTCTCCATCCAGCTCGTGGTCCAGCACGACTCCATCTCGAGCGGTAATGACCACTCCGGCCACGCTCTCGATTCCCTTGAGTGCTCTAGCTAGTTCCTGAATCATCTTGTCTTGCATCCCCTCCCGCCCTGCTGTTTCAATCTCTTCTACTGCCTGCTCGAAACCGGCGGCCTTTTCGTCCAGCCGCCTGATGCCCTCCAGGAGCAGGCCAGACCAGTTGATGACTATCGACTGTTGGGGCGATGGAACGCCCATCTCCAGTTCAAAGTCTCCATCTTCCCAACTCAAGATCTCGTAGACGACCTCCTCGCCAACCTGTGCACCCAACGAGGCATGCACGATCTCGCCATCGGCGAAAAAGATACACCCTTCTTGCCCGCCGTGTTTGAGCCGCAGGCGGGCCTGGTTGCGCTCGGTGCAGTTGATCTGAACGATGCTGGGCAGAGTCAACGTGCGCAGGTCGCCTCGAACGACTGATCCGTTCCCCTGCCCCAGAACGCGGTGTACGGTGGCAACCAGGGTCGAGGTGTCCACCGGTTTCTCAAGGAATTCGGATGCGCCCAGTCGCAGGACCTCGACCACGTTCTCCTTTGTCCCATACGCAGTAAAGATGATCACGGCTGCCGATGGGTCGTACTCTCTGAGCGCTGCCAGTACCTCCAGCCCGTTCACATCGGGCATCTTGAGGTCAACCAGTGCCAGGTCAAAGCCTTCGTTCTTGTACAGCGCGATTGCTTCAGCCCCACTGGTGGTTCCTTGCACCACATAGTTCTCCATTTCCAGCATTTTGACGCACGACTTGACCACGTTGGGTTCGTCATCTACGACTAGTATGCGCTTTGCGGTCACGGATCTTGTCTCCTCATGTTGCGCGCATCACGCCTGATGTGATCGTGATGCCTCGTGTCAGTCGTCACGTGTCTCGGCGGGCTCCACGCGCGGGTCCACGGAGGCCAACTCCTGCGTAATGGCAGCGCCCAGGTCGAGTCGCTCCCCCTCTGGTACGTCAGCGTTGGGGTGCATTTTTGAAATTGCTCCTCCGCTGGCCGGGGCATCCGCTGGTGCAGCGTCTGGTTCGCTTTTGTCGTAGGAAGGGCCGGAAAAGGGGTCTTCCGTCAGCAGCGTGTCCAATTCGGCCGTCAGAGAGGAGCCGAATCCCGCCTCCAGCGGGCGGGGCGTCTCGCTTGGGCTAGCCGTCGATAGGACAGATAGCAACCGTTTGACTGCACGCTGGCTGTGGAGCCACACGATGCCGATTCTGCTGGCCTGAATTCGCACGTCGTAAACCATGGCCAGGAACAGGCCGTTGCCTACGTTGCTCGTGTAAACCTCATAGTGTACGCCTTTGTGGAAGGTAAAGTGGGCGGCTTCTCCGTCGCCTACCTGTCGAGCCAGTGCGTCGGCGGTGGCAAAGCATCCAGACAGAGTGGACAACAGTGCGGCATCATCGAGCCCGGGGACACCTCCTACTTTGACCAACTGCTGCCCCGACATATCAGCCAGGAGGATGCCCTGTCCACCGATATCCCGGTGCAGGTACTCTAGCTGGCGGGCGATGGTCTCGAGCGATTCATCGGACAGGAAAGCGAGCCCCGGTCTGCTGATCGCCACGTCGCGCAGTGCTTCTTGCATGGCCCACGTAAAGTCAAGGATGTCGAGTGGCTCGGTGATGGTGCGGCATACCTCCACGTGGTGAGCCTCCATCTCGGCCTCGCTGTCGCCATAGATGGTGATTAGAATCGTGCGCGTTTGAGGGCTGGACGCTCGTGCCTGGCAGATCAGTTCCAGCCCGTTGATGCCAGGTGTGCGCATGTTGACGACCAACAAGTCTACGGAGCAGTGATCGAGCATCTCCAGCGCCTCTTTCCCGGAGTGAGCAACGCTGATGCGGCAGTCCCATTTTGAGTGCGTCAGCTTCTCGCTCAGGAAAGATGCTACTGTTGGTTTATCGTCCAAGATCAGGATGTGTCTTGTGGTCATCTTATGGCTCGCCGTCCAACGAGGGGATGACGTGCTGAGAAGTTTGCCCTTTCTCTGTATCCAAGCCTATATTAGCACAAGATTGCCCGGTTGTGGGTTGCGGGACTGTGCCAAACGGCTTCCAGTTCCATGCCGATTCCGCGTTGCGGAAGTTAGCAAAAATTGCAGGATAATTTCAGTGATGCAATACAGAAACTGATGCCAAAATCACCTGTCCTGCCGGAGAATACCCTGTATGTCAGGGATCACCAGCGTTTCGCTTTCCAGCTCAAAGACGCCTCTGGTCAGCGCCGGGTCAAGGTGAAGCGCTCGTTTGGAGGGTAGGTGCGCGACGGGCAGACGCAGCAATCGGATTGCCGGTTGGCTTATGAGGCCAACCAACGCTCCCTTGCCTGACGTTTCTCTGTCGCGCGCAATGACGAGACGGGTTCTCCTGTCGGCGGGAGCCTGCGCCAATCCCAGTCTTTCAGCTATGTCAATGATCGGCACCGGCAATCCACGCCAGTCGACGAGGCCCGATACAGAGGCCGGAGCTCCGGGGATGGGTATGATAGGGGGGGATTCGGCGATCTCTCGGACTTGGGAAATGCTCAGGCCGAAGGACGTCACCCGTTCAGTTGGGTGTGGCTCTGTCACTTGAAAGACCACGATTTGGCCGTGGCTATGATGTGGGCCTATGGAATTGGGCTCTGACGGGCTGGTGCCGGGGACGGCAGCAGGGTTTGCGGTCTCGTCCACTTTTTTGGCTCTGACGTCAGCAAAGGCCTCGGGATGTAGCCGTTCTGGTGATAGGAGTAGGATCAGTCTCTCGTCCACCTTGATTACACATTCAAAATAGTCCGCATAGGGACTGACAGGGATGGGGGGCAGTGGCATCATCTGATCTGGCTGGACTTGACTCACTTGCGAGACGCGATCAACCAGCAGCGCCCAGGGGCATATTCCCTCCCACATGCCCATCTGTGGGCTGAGCTGGGGCGGGTTCAGCACGACGATACGCTGCGAATTGCCGCGCCCTCCCTCTGCAGGAAGTGAGGACAGGAAGGGGCGACCAAGTCGACTCGCCAGGCTGAAAACAGGGATATCGCCCTCGTTCGCGGGCAGCCAGCCCACAGGCCTGTCGCCCGGTAGTGCGGCAGGATCGCGACGATGGCCGATCGGTGAACCTGCTTTCTCCAGGTTGCGACGCAGGCGATCGGTGCGTTGGATACTGCGCACCCAGGACATCTCCAGGCCGTATGCTTCTTCCCCTATACCACAGCGTATGAATCGCAGGGATTCATTTGTCTCGTCTTGGTGTAACATCTTTACTCCTTCTGAACCTGTGCACAGTCGATTGCCAAGAGTTGAGCGATCTTGGCTGGTGATGCGATATGGTCCACCACGCCTTTTTCGATGGCGCGTTGGGGCATTCCATTGACCACGCAACTGCTTGCATCTTGTGCGTAGGTTCTGCCACCCTTGGCGCGGATGGAGACCAGTCCCATCGAGCCGTCATCTCCCATTCCGGTTAGTACCACCCCTTTCGTCCGTGCGCCGTACATCTGCGCCACGGACTGCATCGTCACGTCGATGGAAGGGCGGTGACCTTTGATTTCGGGCCCTAGGTTGAGCTCTATCCGCAGGTCGGGCCGCAGAAGCAGGTGATAATCGCCTGGTGCTATCAATGCCAGACCTGGCCGCAGGCAGTCCCCTGTTCTGGTCTCTCTGACTTTTAGCGGAACCTGGCGGCTCAATTGTGAGGCCAGCACCCCCGTGAAACTGGCCGGCATGTGCTGGACGATGATGATTGCGGCAGGGAAGTCGGCTGGCAGGTTTGTCAGCAGCTCGCGCAACGCGACTGGCCCTCCGGTGGAGGCACCGATGACGACTATGCCGTCAGGCAACAGCGGCAGCGCTTCACTACGCCGGAGCATTGCCACTGGTGGCAAGCTGTCCAACGGTGAAGATGATGCGATTGTATCCTGTCGTGCGCGATGGGAGGATAGCGAGCGGACCACTCGGATCTGTGAGGCAGCGCGCACCTTGGCCACGATTTCCTGGCGCAAGGCTTCCGGCTGCATGTCGATACCGGGGGTGTACTTTAGAACAAAGTCCACTGCGCCTATGTCGATGGCCTGGCGTGTAATCGCTGCTGCCTTCCGGCTCACGCCGCTGACCAGCACGACTGGGGTGGGGCATTCGCGCATGACGTGTTCCAGCGCCTCTAGCCCGTCCATCTCTGGCATTTCCAGGTCCAGCGTGATCACATCGGGGTGCAGTTTCCTCACCAATTCCACAGCCCGTGCCCCGTTCAGGGCGGTGCCCACTACTTGAAGGTCGGGGGACGACTGCAAGTAAGAGGTCAGCAGGCGGCAGACAAACGGTGAATCATCGACCACGACCACGCGTACGGACGGGCTCATGCAGGCATCGCCCTCCTGGACTCTTGCACCAGGTGGCGGACGATGCCGAGTAGCGCCTCATCCTGATAGGGCTTGACCACATACTCTGAGGCCCCCAGCTCCATTGCCTTGTGGCGGTGTTTCTGACCGGCCCGTGAGGTCAGGATGACGAGCGGGATGTGCCGGTACGCATCCTGTCCTTTTAGAGTGGATATCAGCTCATATCCGTCCATGCGAGGCATTTCAATGTCTACCAGGATCAGATCTGGTGGATGTACGGAGCGGTGGATGATTTCGAGGGCTTCCAGTCCATCCTTGGCGGCTATCGGCTGCCAACCCGCGCTCTTGATCAGATTGGACACGACGCGCCGCACACTCACTGAATCATCTACCACCATGATCGTCAAGGGCCCTCGGGCTCTCGCAGCCGATAGCTGGAGATGTGGCTGATCCCAAATCGTTGATTGTGCCGGCTCGTCGTTGATCTCGGCAGGGTTCAGGATCAGGACCACGCTGCCATCACCCATGAGAGTCGCTCCCGTCACCCCGTGTACCCGTCGCAGGTGATTGCCAAGGGGCTTGACCACGATTTCCCGTCCCGCCACAAGCTCATCTACGACCAGCGCGATTTGCGTGTCCCTGGCATTGAGGATCAGCACAGGTAGGCGCTCGGCTGTTTCATCGGCCGGCTGCTTGAGGTTGAGCACCTTGCCTAACCGGAACGCAGGGTATATCTGTTCCCCCACTCGGATCACGGGCTCCTGACCGATGTGCTCAATCTCCTCTCGTCCCACACGGACGATTTGTGTCACCGAGTCCAATGGCATGGCGAACGTCTCGTTGTGGGCCTTGACGAGCAAAGCGCGTGTGATCGCCAGGGTCATAGGTAGGCGGATGGTAAAGGTCACCCCCTCTCCAGGCGTGGCGTCGAGGGTTACGGTGCCCTTCAAGTTGTGGATGTTGGTCCTGACGATATCCAGCCCTACGCCGCGCCCGGACACCTCGCTCACTTCGCTGGCCGTGCTAAAGCCCGGCAAGAAAACCAAAGAGTGCAATTCATCGGCCGATAGCCGTGGCACATCTGCCTCGGATACATAGCCCTTGCTGACGGCGGTCGAGCGCAGAATCTCGGGTTCGAGACCTGCTCCATCGTCGCTGACTTGAATGATGACCTGGTTGCCTTCGTAATAAGCGCGCAGGTGGATTGTGCCCCTTTCTGGCTTTCCCATCACCCGGCGCAGTGCGGGGGGTTCGATGCCGTGATCGACTGCGTTGCGCAGGAGGTGCAGCAATGGATCTACCATCTGATCCAGCACAGTCTTGTCCAGTTCTGTGTCCGCCCCTTCCAGCACCAGGTCGACCAGCTTGCTCTGTTCGCGGGCCAGGACGCGGACGGTGCGGTGCAGGCGCGTGGTCAGCGTGGCCATGGGCACCATGCGTATCTGCATCAATCTGTCCTGGATCTCCGTGGAGAGGCGTCCCTGTTGGTTCAGGATACTGTCGAAATCGCCGATCAAGGTGCCGAGTTCATTGCCCATCGTCCTGATGTCACTGGCTGTCTCAGCCAGTTCCCGCGACAGGCGGTGGAATTCGGTGTAGCGATCAAACTCCAGTTCGTCAAAGCCGTGAGTGTTGAAGGTTTCCTCGTAGGACAGATCGCCAACTCGTCTTACACCGGACGGTATCAGCAATCTGCCGCCCAGAGCACTCACCTCGTACTGGGTCTCTAGGTTTGACGATACTCGCCGCAGGCGATCTGTGCTGAACTGTAGCTCTTCAACCGCATGCACAAAGTCGGTCACCCGCTGCTCAAAAACCGTGCGACTGATCGTCAGCTCGCTGGCCAGTCTGACCAGTTCATCGAGGCGGCCGAGCGGTACACGCAGCACTTCTCCAGGCTGGCGTGGGACTGGGTGCGCGGCCTGTTTCTCCAGTATGTCAGACTCGGGCTTTTCCGACGGGCGTGGGGCTAGTTCAACCAGGTCGATGATCTTTTCCTCACCCAGTGGCGCTAGACTGGACGTTGGCAACCCGGCGGATGGGTCTTGCCCCAGCACAGTCGAGTAGGAAGCGTACAGCTCTTGCAGGTTGTCGTGTGCGGTTTCCTCTCTTATTCCGCCGCCCGCCATGTCCTCCAGCGTGTCGGCTGAGGCAAACAGCAGATCCATGATATCTGGATCAACGGCGACACTCCCATCATACAGCCGGTCCAGCAGATCCTCCATCCTGTGCGCCAATTGCGCGGTCGCTCGCAGGCCCACCGCACCCGCTGCGCCTTTGAGGGTATGGACGCTGCGGCGGATATCTTGGAGCAGATCCTTGTGTTCTGGTTGCTTGTCCAGAGCGGAGAGCAGCATGCTGATGGTGCGCAGATGGTCTTCGGCTTCCAGGACAAAGGCCTCGATCAGTTCTGCAGGGGCTTTGTCATAGTGTACAGGCTCGGTGACGGGGGGAGCCGGTGGCTGTACTATCCCTTCCGTGGCAGGTGCCGAGACACCTGCGATTTCGGTCACTGTTTTTTCTACCGCTGTCGTGTCCTCCTTCTCCGGCAACCCCTGCAACCTGCGATAGGCCCGTGTGGCCTCTTCGAGTAAGGGGCGCTCGCGCAGTGTGCCACTCAACACACCTTCCAGGTAGCCCTCGATCTGTGCGGTGATCTGGCGCAGCAGTGCGGCCGTCTTGTCGTCCACGTCCAGTTGACCGGCGGCGATCCCCTCGAGGGTGTCCTCCAGGTAATAGGCGATGTGGCTCAGGCTAGCCAGGCCCACCATGGAGGCCGCTCCCTTAATCGTGTGAGCTTGCCGGTGGGTTTCTTCCAGCACTTGCGGCTGATGGGGGTTCTTGCGCAGGGAGTTGATGCCCGCTGTGATAGTGGGCAGGTATCCCCTGACCTCTTCGACGAACCCGGCCAAGATGGCTTTGTCTATTGATCTGGTCATCGCTTGTCTCCGTAATC
>Ga0180438_10011788_pt1 | contig 10498 bp, 1 predicted proteins | sample SS_ome_12_FD_132455 | JGI IMG/M metagenome (GOLD analysis project Ga0180438, IMG submission 132455) | Hypersaline lake sediment archaeal communities from the Salton Sea, California, USA - SS_3_D_2 metaG | ecosystem: Environmental > Aquatic > Non-marine Saline and Alkaline > Hypersaline >... | reverse complement strand
TTATGCGCGGCGAGCGTTACAAGGGGAAGGATCGCGAAAAGGAATGGATGGAGAAGAAGGGGTTTAGGAATTTTTTGAAGAACGCTTTTACCAAAATCCATCACAAAACCTTACAATGAGCTAGAGATTCAGGATTCCTTATCGGTGGGGAAAGAAGCTCCTTCTTGATCTTCACAGCGAGATCGCTCACACCAAGAATTCTGTTTTACCTAACTTATATTGGCCACAAGTATAGAATAATTTTTATGATTACACCGAGATGAAATCCCGGGGGTTCTCAAGTACATTGGATCCTCAGATCCTTCTCGTATCAAAACCAAGGCATACCTCAATCTATTCCCTGGCATCAAAAACAACCAAGGGAGCCATCCGCGAGAAAGATGAAAAACAGGACCTTCTTTGATAAGAAGGTCCTGTACAAACAAGATTCTTCGCACGATCCATAACAAATGGGGAAATGGGCCCGGCAGGATCCGAACCTGCGACCAACCGTTTATGAGATCCTTAACAGTTCGATGATTTTTCACCTAATAATAAAATTCGATATCCTGCGGATCAATTTACTTGTTTAGATTGGTAGACTCTTAGGTTGTAGGAAAGATGGTCAGAAAAAAATGTGTTTTCGTATAATTTCGTTTTTCCCGCATCCTCAAATGAAAATAAAGGTAATTAGCTTATCTGGACATACGCGCTTTAGACAGGCATTCTTTCAATTGTTGCGATACAGCTTCCACATGGGGAGGCTCAAGGATATTGTAATGAGCGCCAGGAACTTCTCTAATCTCCAAACCACCAGCAACTAAAGGTCCCCACCCCATTTGAGGATCAGACCAATGTGATAAGGCAAGCGTTCGCACGCGAAACAATGTTAAATTGCCTGGATAGACTGATGGTTCATAATCCATGATTGCCTTAACATGGGCCTTCATTAATATTAGTTCTTGTTCGGAAAGCTCCTTAGGATCACCAACAATGTTATCAATAATTGATTGAATAGCAGGCTGATCATCTTTATGGAACACCTTTTGATAGGCCATTTTCATCCAAGCGAATGTTCTCAGGAACTGACCTTTCCGATCTGGCCTCGCAAAATAATCGTTCAACCAATACCAACAATTCTTAATAAAGAATGCTACATTTTTGGGATGAATTTTGGAATTAGGTGAATTTGGTGCATACCCAAGCATATTGACCAGGAGAGCTGTTTGCTCCTTCTGGGTATGGAGTTGATTTGCCATTTCAAAAGCTACAACCCCACCATAAGAGTATCCTGCTAAGTAATAAGGACCTGTTGGTTGCACGGTACGTAATACTCGGATGTACTCTGCAGCCATTTCTTTAATACTCGTATGGGGCTGTTCACCATCCTCATAACCTTTTGCTGGAACCCCATAGACAGGTTGATCCGTTTCTAATAAACGGGCTAATTCTCCATAACCAAGTACACCACCTCCAAAGCCATGAATCAGGAACAGAGGTGGTTTGGAACCTTCTGCTTGGAGGGGGACCAGAGAGAACCAATCACTTGAATATCCTTCCTGCCGAATGGCTTTCGCAAGTTTTTTTACTGTGGGGGAATGAAAAATGGTAGCAATAGGCAGTTTCACCCCCAGAACTGCTTCAATCCTCGAAAAAAGACGGATAGCCAGTAGTGAATGACCACCTATATCGAAGAAATCATCATGCAACCCTATTACTTTAAGCCCCAAAATATCTTCCCATATCTCAACCAATTGGTGTTCAATGGCATCGCGGGCGGGTTCAGGCTCTTTGCTACGCTGTAATTTTGTCCCTTTTTGCCGAAGTAATGCCCTACGATCGGTTTTGCCGCTTGTCGTCAATGGAATATCTTCAACTTGGATGAATATACTTGGAATCATGTATGAAGGTAACTTTTGGTTTAACAAATCTCGTAGCTCATCGACTTTAAGTGAAGTTGCCTGGTGTTTTACGACATATGCCACCAATATATTTTCTGATCTATTAGAAGGTAACAGGCTAATGGAGCTATCTACCAAATAAAGAACTACTGCTTGTTTGATCGAAGGATACTCGGTCAAGACTGCTTCGATTTCCTGCAACTCGACTCGGTATCCTCGGATTTTTACTTGGTTATCATGACGCCCGATGAGCTCTATATTCCCATCAGGTAGGAAACGTCCAATATCACCAGTCCGATACAAACGACCATTTGGATCATCATGAAAAGGATTCTGTATAAATGCTTCATTGGTGAGTTCGGGATGATTTAAATACCCAAGAGCTAGGCCATCTCCACCGACGTAAATTTCAGCTGAGACACCAACGGGAACAAGATTTTTATTTTCATCCAGTAAATAGATAGTTGTGTTCGCAATGGGTCGTCCAATCGGAACAGTCGAGTGTTCTTTTGTAAGATGAGCTGTATCGTAATATGTAACATCAGCAGCTACTTCCGTGGATCCGTACAGGTTTAGCAGAATTGAGTTCGGTGTTGCCTCATGAAATTTCTGAACCATATCCACTGGAAGTGTCTCACCGCTACTGATCCAGGTTCGAAGTTTTGGCAGCCGGTGCTTTAGATCAGGATAGGTATCCAGAATAACTTTTAATTGGGATGGGACTAAAACAATACGAGAGATTTCGTTTATCGCCAATCTATTAACAAACTGTTCGGTATCTCGAACAATCAATTCCGGTATGATTACTGTTGGAATACCCTGGAGAAGTGGACCCAATAATTCCCAAATCGAATCCACAAAACTTACGGAAGTTTTCTGACAACAAACTTCACCCTCCTCGAAAGGATAGGTTTGCCACATCCAGGCAAAACGGTTGATCGCTCCTCTATGAGTTCCAATAATCCCCTTTGGTTTTCCTGTGGTACCTGATGTGTACATAACATATGCAGGATCATTAGGACTCACTGGACAAAGTGATTTGAGTGTATTCTGCCGAGCGATCGATTCGTTTTCTATATCCAGGCATATGAGCCTCACATCAGATGCACGAAGAGATTCTGCGAATTCCTCTTTTGTAATCACCACCCCAACGCCAGCATCATCAAGCATAAAAGTCAATCTTTCAAGTGGATGGTTCACATCAAGAGGTAAGTAAACTCCCCCAGCCTTCAGGATCCCAAATAATGCGATCACAAAATCTAGCGACCGATTCAAATAAAGACCGACAATATCTCCTTGTTCTACACCTTGAAACCTAAGATAATGTGCAAGCTGGTTTGCCCGCTCGCTCAAATCCTGGAAGCTCAGAACATTTCCTTCAAACATGTATGCCGGCGCAGTAGGATTTCGATTGACTTGGACCTCAAGCAGGTCAACGATATTTGAATCTCGCGGGTAATCTGCGCTCGTGTCATTCCAGGTAACTAATAATTGTTCTTTCTCCGCAGCTGTCAGCATTGATAAAGAGGATATCGCTTGAGTTGGATCAGCCAGAATATTCTCAATGAGGACTTGATAATGTTGCAACAATCTTGAGATGGTATCAGCTTTAAATAAATCAAGATTGTACTCGGCGGAGATACGTCGCAATATATCAGTGTTTGTGATGTTCAGAGCTAGATCGAATTGGGCACCCTTCCGATCAATTTCAACTTCCTCTGCTTGAAGGTTGTTAAGTTCTAAGGGTACCAGGGTGGTCTCTACGACATTGAACATGAATTGAGAAAATGGTGCGTGACTTAAATCGCGTTTTGTTTGTAAATTTGATACAAGCTGAGCAAAAGGTATATCTTGATTTGAATAGGCTTCCAGACTTGCCTCACGCACTTGCTTTAACAATGCGCGAAAAGTTGGATTTCCAGAGAGGTCTACTCGTAGAGGGAGTGTGTTAACCAGCGTGCCGACGAGAGGCTCCGCTACCAACCAATTGCGGTTTGCAATGGGTACCAGGGTAGTAATGTCTGTATATCCTGTATATTTAAATAGCAAGACCTTGAATGCTGCAATAAGCACCATAAACAATGTGACTTCTTCTTGATGACAGAACGATGTCAACTTGTCTAATAAAGTCTCAGAAATATCAAAGCTCTCAATGGAACCGCGATACGTGATTTCTGGTGGTCTTGGAAAATCATGTGGGAGCTCAACGATTGGAGCATGGTTGAGTTTTTTCCGCCAATACTCCATCTGTTTATCGAACACCTCGTTCTGTAGCCAGGTTCTCTGCCATGCAGCGAAATCAGCATATTGGACACGAGGTTCAGGTAAGTACACGGTATTGCCTGATTCATACGCGTTGTATAGCGTAATAAGTTCCCTTTCAAACAATGACAATGCCCATGCATCACATATGATATGGTGCAAGTTAAAAACAAGAAGATGATCATCATCACTTAATTGGATCTTCGAAAACCTAATAAGAGGTCCACTGCTGAGATTGAAGGGCCTGCTCGCTTCCTCCTCAGCAATTTGAATGGCTCGAGTCTCTCGTTGTGTTTCGGGCAGATCTCTTAAATCAATGGACGTGATAACTGGTTGTGAGTATGGCTCAATGACCTGAAATGGTTGCCCATCTATTTCAGGAAAGGTGGTCCGTAAAGGTTCATGACGTCGAAAAATCTCCTGGAGAGCCTTTTCCATCGCTTGCCAATTTAAATTACCTCTCAATCTGATCGCGGCCGGGATGTTATAAGCAGAATTTCCTGGGTCGAGTTGATGAAGAAACCACATCCGTTCTTGGGCATAGGAAAGATTAACGGGTCGATCCCGCGCAATGGGTTCAATGTGAGTGATTGGTAGGATTTTGGGTTCTTCTAGCAGACTATCGATCTCCTCTGCCAGTTCTTCGATGGTTGGCAAGTCAAAAATACTTCGTAAAGGTAAATCCACTTGAAGTCTTTCCCGTAGGTGCAAGACTGTCATAGTAGCGAGTAAAGATTGCCCCCCTAACTCGAAAAAATTGTCATCCATGGATATTGATTTGACATCAAGGACCTGAGACCAAACTTCAGCGATAGATCTCTCCATGGCTGTCCGAGGTTTTCGAATGATTCTTTGAATCTCTTCATGGTCCGGATGGTGACGATCCTCAAGATAACTCAATCCAATCGGATTTAACTCATTATCAAGGAACATTTTTCGACAAAGTCGATGTTGGATCTTGCCACTGGATGTGCGGGGGATCGTTCTCGGCTTCACAAGAGCTACCGCATATACCGGCAATTCCTGGTCCTCAGCGATTGCGATGCGTATAGATCGACTAACTTCCTCAACATCAGCATTCATTTGAGATGGTTTGAGTTCATGCACAACCACCAGCTGCTCCTCACCATCGATTGGTACGGAAAATACTCCACACCCATCTGGCTGTAAGGCTGCATGGCTGCGTTGTGCAGTCGACTCGATATCTTGAGGATAATAATTTGAACCGCGAATGATGATTAGATCTTTTAGACGACCTGTGATAAATAGCATTCCATCTCTCATGAAACCAAGATCACCCGTTCGGAGGTAAAATTGCCCCTTTGCATCAGGCAACTGCGCCCTGAAAGTTCTTTCAGTTACCTCGAATTGGTTCCAATAACCCTGCGCGATGGAGGGTCCGGATACCCAAATTTCCCCAACCCGATCTGGGGGACAGCGGGTAAACGTATCCGGATTCACAACAGCTATATCGGAGCCAGATAAAGCAGATCCACAGCCCACAAAACTTTGAGAGAGCTTGTCTGAAAACTCTGCTTCGACTGCAAGATTTTGTTCAAGATCTAAACGTTTGAGAAGAAGTGTGGTTGGTTTGGTGGACCGTTTTCCCATGGATACTACCAACGTCGCTTCGGCCAACCCATACGCTGGGCAGAATGATTCTGGACAAAAACCATAAGCTGAAAACCTATTGGTAAATTGCTCTAATGTTTCAGAACGGATTGGTTCTGCACCAGACAATGCAACCTTCCAATTGCTCAGGTCAAGTTTTTCCAACTGATCTTCAGGTATTCGGTCCACACAAAATTGGTAGCCGAAGTTAGGACCACCGCTAATTGTCGCTGCATATCTTGAGATAGCCTGTAACCAACGCAGAGGTTTCTGCACAAAAGAGATGGGTGGCATAAACACCAAGGGTACCTCACTGGCTAAAGCTAGTAAGGTGGTGACAAGACCCATATCATGGAATAAAGGTCCCCACAATACGCCTAAGTCATTTTGAGTGATCTCTAATCTCTCCTGGATCTGAGACAGGTTTTTCAGCACGTTGCTATGTTTGAGCATCACTCCTTTAGGAGAAGAAGTCGAGCCGGAGGTATATTGGATGTATGCCAGTGAATCTCCAGAGAGGGAAGGCTCCTGCCAATGATTCAAATCATGAGCGGGTTCGGGATGCTCAACACCCAACCACGACAATTTTTTCAATTCCGGAGTGTGTTGGAAACGCTTTTGCATACTTGACAGGATGGACGGAGATGTCAATGCAATGCTTGCTCCGGAATCCATGACGATGGATTGAATACGGGGGGTGGGTCGGTTCAGCCGAGGAGGGAAAGCAGGAATGGGAATCGCGCCCGCATACAAGCACCCGAAGAATGAGGTGAGATACTCCAAGCTGGTATGGAACAGGAGCAATACCCGCTGGTCAATGCAATTCCGTTTTTGTAATTTCGTCGCAATTGCACGAGCCTGGGAATCCAGGTGTTTATAGGTGATATGAACTTCGTCAAACTCGCCATCGACGAGGAGTGTATAGGCTCGTTTTTCAGGATGATGCTCTGCACGATACCGAAGCAATTCTACTAAGGTAGTAACATCTTCGTAATTGGTCATATCAAATAATATATACCCAAATTTTCAACCAAAGAATTCTCTCATCTTTTCAAAGGAATTGCATCTTCTCATATTCAATTTATCCCCTCGATCTCGAAAGATGCAAAAAAATAAATCTCCAACAATCCGTACTCGCTCAACACGATATCCGTATTTAAAATAGCACAAACATGATTCACGTTCTAAGAACTGTAAATACCAAGAGACAAAGGCACCTAACACCTTCATAAACCTTTGGGCGTAGAATTCCTGATATACATCCTAGCATAATAATGACCCTCTGACTTGGTCACAATCAGAGGGTCATTCGATCTACTTTACATCTCGTCTAGTGTGGAACGACAATATTGCCTCCTATTAGATCTTCCATATGTTCAATCGCATCGCGATCCATCGATAGAACAGCGATTACATCACCATCCTTATCTCGAACTTCGATCCAGAAGCGGTCGGGGCCATCCCCGGGGTCATTGCGGTCCTCGACATAGACCGTAAATTCATGATTTCCTATTGCCTCCGTCCAACCCGCTTCCAGGTAGGTGCACTTCCCGCTGAAGGACGCCCAGCCAAACTTATCACCATTGTCTTTCTCTACACCTAGCGATAGTCCATATAAAGCATTGCTTTTAACCCGATCAAATAAGTCTCCAGGCCGATCACGAATAAGTAACAGACTTCCCTTCACGTTTGTCCCTTTTTTGTTGTACTCCATCGTGAAGCCAAAGTGTGTCAGTTCACCTGTTTCGGGCCAGTAGAATCTACCACCTCCCGTGGTGAAACCCAGGCTGGGGTCGTATACGACCAGCACATCTTCCCTGTAACCGGCGTAGTAACCTCCATTTACCGTGACCTCTACAGTGTAGGTATTTACTGGGACCTCATTGAAATTGCAGGTTACAACCTTGCGCGCATCGTAGCCGGTGTCAAAGACTGAAATACTACAATCCACTGGATTCGCTGGAGACCCTGGCCCAACTGGCACGAGTACGACCGTGACTTCGGCATAATTAATATCACCGGGCTCTGTGTAGGGCTCCCCATTCGGTTCCTGGTCTGTTTCCTGCAAATAACTCTCACGTACCGATATCTGGAGATCAAAGGAGCCGCTATCTCCTCCTGGTTCAGCTACCTGTACGGCCACCGGATTGCCACCATGGAATCTCACAGACGCATCTTCAGGTAAGACGCTAATTTCGATATCGTAATTCGTTGAACCGCCATCATCATCCGCAACTGTAACGCGTAGGATGTATAAGCCTTTGGGTAGATCCACGATTCCAGATATCATCCAGGTGCATTCGTTATCGCCATTGATGACTTCACAGCCACTATCCGTCCAGACCAAAGAATCTGGCAACCCTGCGGTGAATACACCTCCATCCACGTTCCAGCTTTTCTCTGCTGTCATGGAATCCGCAGCCACATCCGTAGCCGTGATCGTCACGTCTTGGATGTAATCACTGTACTGCACACTTTGACTTTGAATATCTGCGGATACATTTGGTGCCACATTGCTCACCGTCACCAGAATGCTGTCTGAGCCACTCTCCGAGTCATCGTCCGAGATAGTTACGCTAACATTTGAAGATGTAGGACCATTCGGGAACGTGCAGTCAAAGCTGCCTGTGCCAGTCGAACTGCTGAACAACGAATTGGAGAGCGTTCCAGCCGTACCACAAGATTCAGCATCCAGGGTGAATGTGTCAGCCCCAGGATCATTCACGCTGTAGCTGTAACTTATTGTGTCGCCTTCGTCGGCTGTCGCTGAACCTGTCAAGGTCACTACTGGCGCAACGTTGCTTACCGTCACCAAGATGCTGTCCGTGTCACTCCCCAAGTCATCGTCCGAGATGGTTACGCTAACAGTTGAAGTTGTAGGCCCATCAGGGAACGTGCAGTCAAAGCTGCCTGCACCAGTCGTACTATTGAACACCGAGTTGGAGACCGTTCCACCCGTACCACAAGACTCAGCATCCAGGGTAAACGTATCAGCGCCAGGATCATTGACGCTGTAGCTGTAGCTAATTGTGTCGCCTTCGTCGGCTATTGCCGCACCAGTCAAATTGACGACCGGCGCCACGTTGTAGATCATCACCTCGGCTGTGTATTCAGTCTCGCCATCATCCTTATCCTTGATCATGCCTTTAACTGTACGAGCGCCATTATCCGAGGTGGCACATACAACTGAGTTGCTGCTACCCCAAGCACCAAAGCCTGCTCCGTCCCCACAATCAAAGGCATATTCGAATCCTTCCGTGGTGTCAGCCGACGAAGGATCTATAGGACTTGTGAGGGAGAGTTCGATATCATCGCCCTCCTCGACACTGGCTGGTGCAATGAATGTCGCAGTTGGAGCGACGTTATCAACTTGAATTTCTGCCTCAGCGGTGTCGCTCTCACCATAATCATCCGTAACTCGAAGTCCAACCGTAAAAACGCCGTTATCGTCAAATACAACATTGGTTGTTACGCCTGCTGCGTCATCATACTCCCCATCGTTATCCAGATCCCATTCGTAGAGAACAATGTTGTCATCCGGATCAGAGGAGCCTGATGCATCCAAAGTGATGGTAGAGCCTTCATCACCGGAATAGGGTCCACCCGCATCAGCAACAGGTGGGCTGTTGCCGACTTCCTCAGACCCAATTTGCACTTCCGCCTCAACGCCACACCACTGTCGCACGCGCACCCAATCAACTTCGAACTGACTGAGAGACGCTGGCGTGCGAGCATAAGACATCAACCATGGACGAACACCTGTTGTGGGCACATGGGGTGCTCCTAAAACCTCGAATGCGTAATCATCGATCTGGAATTCAGCTGTGCCAGCATGGCTACGATAAATGCGATAGGTGTGCCAACCGGTGTCAAAGTCCACGGCTGTGCCCACGTAACCAGAACTGGTTCCACCAGCGCTAGCTTGGATCGTGTACTTCTGCAGGTCGGGGTAGTCCATAATGCGAATGACATTGCTCCAGCTACTTCCCTTGTATCCAACTTCCGCGGCCGTATTGGTCTCATCAGGATAGGAGGCATTTTCACCGGCATTCAACCCAGCATCTGGGTGCCTGCCTTCGACTTCCAGCAGGGTGCCCGTGCCTATCGTCGGTGCAGCCCACATCTGAACAAATCCATAATTACCCCCCGATTGGCCTGTGATGGTCAGGATACCAGAGCCTACTGTTGTTAGGCCTCCTGCACCTTGCAGGTCCACGCTCCACTTATCAGTGTCCAACACGCTGCCGTCGAACGCGTCGAAAAAGTCAAAGACTGCATCCGGATCGTTCAATGTCTCCATCATGAAGACCGGTTGCGTGGCCAGACCCATCTGGTAGCTATCACCAGTGTAGGGGAAATAATACGTGTCCCCAAAGCGCGTGACCGCTCCTCGGAAAGCGTTTGGCGCATCCCAAGCACCAGACGGTCCCAGATCCAGAATGATCTCGTTGCTCTTGGTAAAGGTCACCCAGTCTTCAGTAGTCACGTAAGATGTGCGCCAGGGGCTGGAGGTTGTCGGGCTAACGGTGTAGCCGATGTAATAGATCCCGTGGAACTCGACAACCCAGGGATCCGCTACAGTACCAGCATCGATTGAACCTGGTGGACCAAAGTCGATAACGGGATTTCCAGCAAACTTGGTGTATGGACCGGTGAGATCATCGGCAGTGGCATAACCAATTCGTTCCCAAGGTAAGCCACCAACACGTTCATCTCCCATATACATGAGGACCCACTTATCAAGA
>Ga0180438_10011787_pt1 | contig 10499 bp, 9 predicted proteins | sample SS_ome_12_FD_132455 | JGI IMG/M metagenome (GOLD analysis project Ga0180438, IMG submission 132455) | Hypersaline lake sediment archaeal communities from the Salton Sea, California, USA - SS_3_D_2 metaG | ecosystem: Environmental > Aquatic > Non-marine Saline and Alkaline > Hypersaline >... | reverse complement strand
GTCACGATTATCCTCAGCAATTTCCCCGTGAGGGGGATCTTCAGGATCATCTGGTCGTAGCTTCGATGGCCCCTTTCCGTGGTGAAATACTGCCTCAATACAAGGAGAATGCCTCCGATAACGAGCAAGAGGACCCACCAATAATCCCTCAGGAAATCGGTTACCGAGATGAGGATCATGGTTGGAATGGGAAGGGCTTGCTGTAATTCGTCGAATATCCTCACGACCTTGGGGACGACGTAGATCAGGAGAAACGAGAGGATTGCGATACCGACAATGACCAAGATGAGGGGATAACTCAAGGTGGAGAGTACTTTATTTCTCAGTATTACCTGGCTTTCCATGAAATCGGCTAATCTCTTGAGGACGATGTCCAATGCACCACTGGATTCGCCTGCGTTGATCATGTTGACGTACAGTTCCGAAAACACCTTTGGGAAGCGGCTCATGGCATCCGCCAAGGAGCTGCCCTCGTTTACGCTCTCGCGGACTTGGGTGATCACCTTTTTAAGCCGGAGATTCTCCGTCTGGTCGATGAGGGCGTTTAAAGCCTCCACGATGGGGAGACCAGCCCCCAACAGGGTTGCCATCTGGCGAGTCATTATGGAGATATCCTGAATTCTTATGCGGGTGAACAGCTCTCCGATGGATATTCCCTCAGCCACCGACTTCTTCGTCTGCCTGTCTATCGTGATATCAGTGGGAAATATCCCCGACCTTCTCAGCTTCGCCCTGGCCTGCCGGGGGCTATCGGCGTCAATGATCCCCTTCGCGGCCTTCCCGGCTCCATCGAGGCCTTTGTATTCATAGACGGCCACTTATTCCTCCCCCCTTACTGCGCGGCGACATCCTCCTGGGTAACCCGGACCACCTCTTCAATAGTGGTTACTCCCCTGAGGACTTTCATTGCCCCGTCCTGACGGAGGGTGAGCATTCCCCTGCTAATCGCTGTTTTTTTGATGGTATTGGCGTCATAATCTTTCAGAACGAGAGAGCGGATATCATCGTCCAGGACCAAAAGCTCGAAGATTCCCGTTCTTCCGCGGTAGCCCGTCCCCAGACAATTTTGGCAGCCAATGGCTCGGTAGATGGGCTTCGTACCCGCCATCCTGGAATCAATGCCGATCTCCCTCAGTTCCTCTTCACTGGGGGAGTAGCGCTGGCGGCAATCCGAGCACACGATTCTGATCAGCCTCTGAGCCATTATGCCGAGGAGAGATGATGAGACCAGAAAGGGCTCTATGCCCATGTCGATGAGCCTCGTAATAGCGCCCGCCGAATCATTGGTATGCAGGGTGCTGAAGACCAGGTGTCCCGTTAAGGAGGCCTGAATGGCTATCTCCGCGGTCTCAAGATCCCTCACCTCGCCAACCATGATCACGTCGGGATCCTGACGAAGGATGGATCGCAACCCATTGGCAAACGTGAGGGCAATCTTGGGATTAACCTGGATTTGCCCGATTCCCTTTATCTGATACTCGATGGGATCCTCGACGGTGATGATGTTCTTATCGGGGGAATTGATCTTCGTGAGGGCGCCATAGAGCGTTGTTGTCTTCCCGCTCCCGGTCGGCCCCGTGAGGAGGAGGATACCATGAGGTCGATGGATCAACTTGTTGAATACCTTGAGCTTGTCAGGGGAAAACCCGATATCCTCCAGCTTCAAGAGGACGCTCGTTTTGTCCAGAAGCCTCATCACGATGCGCTCTCCATGGGCAGTCGGGATAACGGAAACCCGGATATCGATGTCCTTTCCAGCAATGGTGACCCGAATTCGACCGTCCTGAGGGAGTCGCTTTTCGGCAATATTGAGGCGCGCCATGATCTTTACCCTGGAGGTTATGCTCGGCTGGATCCGCTTGGGGGGGGTCAGCACGTTATAGAGAATTCCGTCGACGCGGTACCGGACTATCAGATCCCTTTCGAATGGCTCGATGTGCACATCGCTTGCCCTCTGCTTGACGGCCTGGTAGAGGATCGAATTCACCAGGCGAATCACCGGAGCTTCATCGGACGCGTCGAGGAGATCGGTGGGCTCCTCCAGAGCGCTCGTAATGATATCGAGGCTCGCCTCGTCGAAGTCCTCAATGATTTGCTGGGCCGCATTTGAGTCCCGATCGTATACCTGGTTAATGGAATCGATGATAGCCCCTGGGGGCATCACCACGGGCCGAACGTCCTTATTCAAGAGGATCCTGACGTCGTCCAAGGGGTAGATGTCGAGGGGATTTGAAATTGCCACCAGAACCCCGTTCCCATCGTGTTTGATGGGCAAGATTCCGTGTCTCTTTGCGAACTGGATGGGAAGGGCCGAGCAGAGTTCCGGATCCACGTCCTCAACCGTCACCTTTTTCAGAAAGGGAAACCCCATTTGGAGGCTTAGGGCGTACAAGACCTGGGATTCCCTGACATACCCCAGCTTCACCAGGATTTCCCCGAGCCTTCCCCCCTTCTCCCCTTGGACGCTCAGTCCCTCCTCCAACTGCTGTTGATCTAAGGCCGAAATCTTGAGAAGGATTTCCCCCAGGGGTCTGTCCCTCAACTCCTGCACCTCGGCCTCTGATAGCATAGGCCACGTTTCCCCGCCATCCTCCGTACCCCCCGGCGGAGCAATCTCCCATGCCGAACTCAACGAGGGCGATTCCCACTCCTCGGCCTCGAGGGCTGGCTCCGGGTCATGGACAAATGGTACCTCGAACCCGCTTTCTTCGGCTGGCCTCGGACCGGGCTCGGAAGATGATACCTCGATCTCGCCTTCTTCGGCCGACCTCGGGCCGGGTTGGGGAGATCCATCGATGAGCCGCTGAATCAGTTTCTTAACTCGTTTATTCGATCCCTTTGGAAAGGGAGGTCCTCCGGCCGTCTCACTCAATTTGCATAATCTCCCTAGCCAATTGATGGTAATCGTGGGCACCTATCGAGCGGGGTTCATACTCCAAGATGGAGACTCCCCGTCGGACTGCCTCATTCAATCTCGTATTCTTTCTGATGATGGTGTTTAAAAGCAATCTGCCGAAAGCCGATTTTATTCTTTCCCTGACGATCCATGATTCCCGCAGGTGCCACTCGAAGAGGGTCAACAGGAGATAAACCTTGATGTCCAAGGAGAGGGTCTCCATCAGCGTTCCAACGGTCTCCATGATCTTTTCGATCCCATATAAGGATAATATGGAGGATTGGACGGGAATTATGACCGCGTGGCTTGCCACCAAGGCGTTGATAGTGAGCAGCCCAATGGATGGGGGGCAGTCAATGACGATGTATTCATAGAGGTGTTTTATCGACCGCAGCTTTTCAGCGAGCTTGGTTGTTCGCTGGTCATCCTTCATCAATTCTGTTTCCAGACCCGCCAGATCTATATTAGCGGGGATGATGTCCAAATTTGGCTTGATGGGTACGATGGGATCCGTGAGGTTGCGGCTTCCGTCTAGAAGGGTATCGTAGATGGATTTTTCCAGGTTTTCGACGTCGATGCCCAGCCCGAGGCCGCAGTGCCCCTGGGGATCCAGATCCATTAACAGTGTTCGCTTCTTATACGCGGCCAGGAAGGCGGAGAGGTTGATGGCGGTGATGGTTTTGCCCACCCCTCCCTTCAGATTACAGATGCTGAGAACCTTTCCCTTCTTCGTTCCCCTGGTCTCCTCGATCTGGTGCAGCCAATCCTTGAGAATTCGAATCCGGTCGCCCAAATCATGGGGTCTCTCTTGGATTTTCTCTCTCACCGTTGCGCTTCCCCTCAACGTCGTGCTGAGGCTAGGCCCCGGGCTCAAGGTGCTTCTCCCCGGGCGCTGGTTTTTTGAGATACTGATCTATATCAATGCCCCCCCCCTTGTCCTTCCGGATTCTGCTCTCCTTCTGGAACTCCTTGATCTGCGCCTTTTTTTCTTGGTAGAAGCCCTCTAGGTCTTGGGCGGTGCGGATAATATGAGGCGTCAAGACGATGAGGAGGTTGTTCTTGCGCGCCGTATGTTTGGATACCTTGAAGAGGTTTCCCATGAGGGGGATGTCTCCCAACCAGGGGACCTTTTGAACGGAATCATCAACGTTATCCTGGATAAGACCGCTGAGGACGATCGGCTGGTGGTCCTTCACGACCACGGTCGTCTTCGTCGATCTCTTGTTGGTTATCAGATCCGTTGCCCCCTCGATCTGTGTCTCTGAGACGTTGGAGATTTCCTGGTAGATTTCGAGCCTGACGAAATCCCCCTCGCTGATTTGGGGGGTGATCCGAAGGGTCAGCCCCACGTCTTTTCGTTCTATTTCCTCCACGGGAAATCCGCTCGCCGTTGCCGTACTCCTCACCTTAAAGGGGACGTTTTGGGCAACGATGAGTTCTGCCTCCTGGTTATCCATGGTGAGCAGGTGGGGAGTGGCCATGATGTTAAAATCGGAATCGGTCTGAAGGGCACGGATCAGCGCCGCGATGTTAAGGAAGGTCTCTCCCCCAAAGGTGATGGTTCCATCGGCCGCCCCGAGAATAAGGCCCGTCAAATCGAAGGGGCTGGTCCGGGCCTTATTGATATCCCCGAAGCTCGTTCCAGCGAAGGGCTTGTACGTGGCATCGCGGAAGCTCTTATCCCATTCGACATTGCTCAGCTGCCATTCCACCCCCAATTCCCTCACCTTATCCATGCTGACATCCATGATCAGCCCTTCCACGAAGACCTGCAACCGCCTGATGTCCAGCATTTCAATGACCGCTTTCAGCACCTCGTAGTCCTGGGGAGAGGCTGTGATGACGAGGGAATTGGTGGATTTATCCGGCGTGATGATTACCTCCCCCGCAAACTCCACTCCCTTTTTGGGTTCCTTGGTTGGTTTGGCCTTGGAGGCTATCTCCATCAACACCTTGGCCATCTCCTCCGCATCGGCATTCCTCAAGTAGTAGACGTTGATCTTTCCCTTCCCCACTGGCGCGGGGACGTCGAGATCGCTTATCACCTTCTTGAGGGTGACCGTATCCTCCGCGTTTGCCACCAGCACTATGGAGTTGGTTCGCTCAACGGGGATGATCCTGATAACCCTTTTCCCGGCCGCAGGTGTGGTACCGGGACGAGGTCTTCGAACGGGGGTTACCTTTGGGGTCGCCGTCTTTTCCTCGAATATCGATTTCAACTCCGCTGCCAGGGTCTTTGCGTCTGCGTACTCAAGGGAGACCACCGATAGTTCCTCCTGAAACCCCTCGACGTCAAGCTCTTCGATGATGGTGAGGATCTTCTTGATGTTAGAGGCCACATCGGTGAGGATGATATCATTGGTATACGCATATGATACGAGGCTGCTCTCCTTCGAAACCAAGGGCTTGATCACGGTGAGCACGCTGTCGGCATCTATGAACTTGAGGTGGATGATTCGAGTGATGATCCGATCCTCGCTCAGAACGAATCCCCGTTTGGGAGAGATGGCCTCGATCCCCTTCTCCTTGGCCTCTCTGGAGGGAATGATTTTGATTGCCTTACCCGCGGGAACCGTGGTATAGCCCTCGACCTCCAGTATAGACTCGAACATCCTGTACGCCTCTTCAATGGTGATCTTCGTGGGGGCGATGACCGTTACCTTTCCCTTGACCTTGCTGTCCACCACGAAGTTCTTACCGGTCAACTCGCTGATGAACTTGATGACGGCGCCTATATCGGCGTCATGGAAATCGATGGAGATGCGCTCTTCTCTCCTTTGGGCCCACGGTGACGGGATGGACATAAAAAGAACCAGGAGAAAGAGGATCATGAACCCCCATAACCCCGCTCTCAGAAAACGTCTATTCATATGTTACCGCTCCTTATGTAAAAAGGGTTATTTTTGAACGATGTACCCACTACTGTACCTCATACCTGAAGGTCTTTTTGCTCCCTCCCCGAATGACCTCCACGGTGATGAGCGGCTCGTTTCTCACCTGTTCGTACACTTCGAAGGCCTTCTCAGGCGAGTCGATTTCTATTCCGTTGACCCGCTTTACGATATCACCGTCACGAAGGCCGGCCCGTTGAATGAGGCTCCCCCTCTTTATGGAAAGCAGCTTGAAGCCATCCGGTGCTCCATCCTTGAAATTGGGGATTACGCGGACCTGGGTGAGGAGCTCGTTCATATTCTCGAAGGCATCCTTCAGGTCTTCTTGGGGAATCCGGTATCGGTCCGCCGATAGCCTTTTGATACCCGTGCCTGGGAAAATTGATCTCCCTGGGGGAGGCATTTCGGCTCGCCTTTCACCGGGCTTCTCCTCCGTCTTCTCATAAACCTCCAGGATCTCCTGTTTGCCGTTGCGCTCCAGGTATACCTTGTTTCTCGATACGGCGATCAGCTTGGCCTCTCCCGAAATCATGTCACCCACATGGTAGAGGTCTTGCTTCCTCGTTTTGAGGTCCTCGATGATAGCGACGGAATTGCCCTTTTCCCGGTGGACGGTTCCCCTCAACCTCACCTGGAGGGGTGTTTTCTCAAGGGCCCCTTCTTTGATTACCACCTTTTTCGATGTACCACCGGGCTTTTTGGCCTCCACCTTTTCCTTGGCTGAATGGAACAGATCCCGCTCATGAATGACCGCATAGTGGGATGGGTCTTTCATTTCCTGCTTGCTGGCAGCCTTGTCGGGTTTCTTTTGGGAGGTTTTTGGTGAAAGGCGAAGGTTTTGATGGATGATTCCGTTGACGATGTCGGCCCCGACGAAGGCGAGGGCGGCGCCGAATGCTATGTAGAGAACCCAAAAATATCGCCTAAACATTGTTCCGAAATTTCCAAAAGGGTTGAAATATCTTATACTTATAGCCAAACGTATCAGAAAAAGGTACCCGTGTCAATACAATTCGCCCGCCGATTCCCTCCCGGCGCTTTCAGCATTCCCCCAGGAATTCCTTGAGGCTCAGTATCCTCAGCAAGGGGTAGAGGGGGAAATCCCGGTAGAGATCCAAAGCGGCCCGATGCACCTCCTTCTTATGGGCTGCGCAGCAGTCCTCAATGATAACGGAGCGAAAATCATGGCTCAAGGCATCCATGGCCGTCAGGAGTACGCAGACATGGGTTGAGATCCCCGTCACAACGACGGTGTCCACCGCTAACGTTCGCAAGGTCTGGTCCAGATCTGTCTTGAAGAAGGCGCTAAAGCGCCGTTTTTCCAAAACCATTTCCGTCGCCAGGGGGTTCAAATCGTCGATGACCTCAGCCCCTTTCGTCCCCCTAATGGAGTGCGGCCTCATCCTCCCTTGAAAGATGAAATCCCCCTCCAGGAAGCTGTCGCAGGCAAAAATGATGGGCCATGCCCTGCTTCTACCCTGGTCCAAGAGCCTGTTAATGTTGGGAATAATACTCAGGGCTTCCGATGTTATGGCGAAATGGGCCTCTTTCTTGAAGGTGTCCTTCAGCATATCGACTACGATAACTGCCGGATTCATTTGATCTCCTCATCCAGTCGGAAGGCCGTTTTTGCGTTTATCGAGGTGATGCGGGCCATTTCATCAAAGGGGAGCCCCTTCACCTCGGCCAGTTTCGAGGCGGTAATCTTCACATAGGCCGGTTCATTCCTTCTCCCGCGATAGGGCATGGGGGCTAAAAAGGGGCAATCCGTCTCAACGAGGATTCGGTCAAGGGGGATACTCTTGACAACCCTCCTCAATCCCGAGCTGTTCCCATAGGTGATGGTTCCGGGGATGGATATGAACAAACCCAAGTCCATGCAGAACTTCGCCATATCATAGTCTCCGGAGAAGCAGTGAAGTACCCCGCCGATCTCCCGAACCCCCTCTTCCCGCAGGATTGCCAGGACCTCCGTTTGGGCATCGCGGGCATGAACCACTATGGGAAGATCCAGTTCCTTGGCCAGATGGATCTGTTGTCGAAATGTTGCCACCTGGGTTTTCCTTGGCGATAAGTCTCTGAAGAAATCGAGCCCGATCTCCCCGATGGCCTTTACCTTGGGATCACTGGAAAGGATCCTGAGATCGGAGTAAGTCGTCTCGTTGAAATGCTTTACATCATGAGGGTGGATTCCGATGATGGCGAACACCCGATCACTCCTTCTCGCGATCTCAATGGCCTTCCGGCAATCCCCCACATCCGTGCCCACGGTAAATATGAGCGCGACTCCTCCGTCGATGGCCCTCTGGATCACTTCGTCCCGATCTCCATTGAACTGTGGCATTCCGAGATGGGCGTGTGAGTCAACGAGCATTGGGTTAACTCCCAATTCGGACGAGATTAAACGGAAAATCTATCGGTGAGGAGATCGTCCGTTCCCTCCTCATATGCCCGGGCGCTCGAGTATACATATCCCGTTCTCGAGGGCGAAAGGCCCTTTTCGACGGGATGATTGTGAATGTGGTCCAGCCGCTTTTCCAGCGAGACATCATCGTGAACGGTTGAATTGAAAAAACTCTTTTGCCACACGGGTCCCTTCCAGTGGGCCATCATCTTCCATTTCCGCCCGAAAGCGCCTTTGATCTTCTGGATGATGGGTGAGATATGTATTTCGGGGGGGATCCTCGTCAAGAGATGAACATGATCCTCCATCACCACATAGCCCAGAAGCTTGAAGTTCAATTGAGGTTTATAGTACCGCAACGTATGGAGGAAAAAGGTGCAGGCATTTGGGTTCCTGAACAGGGGCTTTTTCCGGTAAACGTTGAAGGTTATGAAGAGCGTCCTCTCTGCGTTCCGTGTTGAGATCATCTCAGTCCCCTTGGAGCGCTGCGCTAAATATAAAAATCCTCACATGATCTTAAATAGTTATAAATTTTACGAGCTAGCTTTCCTTCCATGCGTCCATTTAAAAAGGGAGATATCTCCCTTGAGGAAGCATTCTCCCCCTTATCGGCTAGTGAAGGTGTTGGGCGTTGGTTACGACCATCCAAACGAGTGACAGAAAGAGGACAAAAAGCCAGAACCAACTCATGTTCCATACCTCGGGGAATGGGCAGGTGTTTAACGATTTTTTTCGATGAGCCCACTCAAAGGTAAATCTAAGCAAAAATCGTACCAATTGACGAGAGGCCTTTCCCAATGCTTTTTTCCCCCGAATTTACCGGTTAATCCTCACTATGTAGTTGGGCTCCGCATATTCGATTTGCGGATCCTCATTCAACGCATCCGCCGTATCCTTGACCCTCCGCGTTGGGGGGATCTTGAACCGATAGACTCCCGTACTTCCGATGCGTTCGATGAGCGATAACCCATACGCTTTGCAAATGCACTCAATCTCATCCCTTGTCACGTCGGCCTTAAATTTTACCAGCACTTCTCCCTCAATGAACTGAGGTTGTCTATTCTTTCCCTGCTTCCCGCAGTCCTCAGAGCCATGAAATATAGTCTTTTGGGGATGGGAAGGTGTTACCTTTCCATCATTGGACATCTCTGCGACGACATGCCCGCATGAAAACAGGATAAGGATGGCAATGACTGCATATTTGAGCATTGTCGGTAACCCTAAAGCCTCGAGAACACTGTTTCCCCTTCCACCACGACCTTGTCCAAGGGGAATCGCTTTCGCTTCAATTTCAGTTCAATCCGATAGAATGTCCTCGTGTCGGGATACGTTATGCCGTACCTCAATTCGATATATATCTTCGGGTCGCCTTTGCTCACGTAGATTCTGGATCTCTCCCCTTTTTCTTCGGCGTGCCAATCGTGCTCAAAAAGGTAATCCTCAAGGTGGTCAATGAATTCCCCTATCCTTTTCTCCTTCTCCAATACATCTTCCTCGTCCCGCTGTCCGTGCTTCAATTCAAGCAACCTGACGGCTCTGTATTTATCGAGTAGTTCCGAGGTATCCATAGAGAGGGCCTCCCTCAATAATGGCAAAAGAACTTCGTCAGGCCTTCTATTCCGGGTTTGCGACCCCTACTGGGCACGCGTTAATACAGGCGTGGCAACCGTACTGCATTCCAATCTGGAGCGATTGGTAGAGATTCCAGAGGTTGGGATCGAGAAAGGACTGCTTGATCTCATCCTTCGGTTGCTCGAGACTTTCGGTTAGATACTTGATGAGAGCGCTTAAACCGTGGGGGAGGATCTGACGAACACATCGTCCCGTATGGGTCTTTCCGGGTTCGGATAGGGCATCAACGGGGCAGGCAGCTACACATGCATCGCAGTCCCCGCAGAGATCATGCCTCGACGGCTTGTCGGGCTCCAGGTAGGCTGTGGTGACAACGGCTGCCAGCCTCACCCGGGGGCCCAGGTGTGGGGTTAAGAGGAGGTTATTTTTCCCCAGCACGCCAAGCCCCGCTGCCTGGGCGACATGGCGAAGGGAGACTGCGCCCACAAATCCCTTGGTCTCCAAGGTCATCTCGACCGGATTGTATGAGGGTACTGTCGCGGCTCGATAGCCACTTTGCTCAAGGAAGCAGCCCAGCACGTAGCTGATCCGATCCAGTTCCTGGTAGAGGGCCAAATTCTGGGACGTTACGACCTGGTTGCTGGGACTTTCTATGGATCCCACAAGCATTCGTTTTGCAAAGACGACCACGGAGCCGGCCTCAGGGAGAACGGCCCGGGGGCCACGGCGATTGGGG
>Ga0180438_10011786_pt1 | contig 10500 bp, 9 predicted proteins | sample SS_ome_12_FD_132455 | JGI IMG/M metagenome (GOLD analysis project Ga0180438, IMG submission 132455) | Hypersaline lake sediment archaeal communities from the Salton Sea, California, USA - SS_3_D_2 metaG | ecosystem: Environmental > Aquatic > Non-marine Saline and Alkaline > Hypersaline >... | reverse complement strand
TGTTGCAAAATTGCGATCGACCGTAGAATGCATCCGGGAGAGACACCCGAGACGGTCGAACGCGAACTTAAGGAGCTGCTGGATACGATCTCCAGCGGATCACAACCACTCAAGTACAACCTAATGGTGCAGGGCTTCGGAACCGGTTCTGTCTCCACTAACCCTAAACACGAACTGATCAAGACTATGCAGAAAGCAGTGGTCGATGTAGCCGGGCAAGACAGGGTGTTAATAGGTTACAGCCAGGGGAGCGATGGCCGACATTTTTCCCAAGAGGGCGTTCCTGTGGCGATTTTCGGTCCTGGGGATCCTTGCCTGGCGCATGCGGCCAACGAGTATGTATCACTGCATCAGGTCGTGGAAGCAGCCCAGGTGCTAGCGCTGACTGCACTGAGGATGCTTGGGTCTATCTGAGGAAGGAACTCACGAACCTGGGCAGAATATCCAGAGTTTTCTTAACCTACGTATACGGATTTGGACCTTGTCGGTTGCTCTTACTGAATTCTCCAATTCATTTAGCTCAGATCTAAATGGAGGTTTTCCAGTATGGATGTCAAGATCAACAAACTGTATGAAATCTTTCTCTATGCCCAAGACGTCGGCCTCGATTATGGGTTGACCTTTTCCCTGAGGCGTTCACCGAAGCTCAGGGAGTTTCTCAACGATCTCGATCCCGATCTGTCCCTGGATTGGTCGGGGCAATCGTTCTATGGACTGCCGGAGTTGCGAAGACGGGTGGTCGAAACCCAGGGCTACCAAGTCTCTGAGGACAACATCCTCATCACGGCAGGGACCAACGAGGCGAATTTTCTCGTTCTCATGCAGACCGTGAATCCGGGGGACGAGGTTATCGTGGATCAGCCGAGCTGGCCCCAGCCCTACGAACTTTGCAAAGCCATGGGGGCAAAGGTCAGGGTAATCCAACGGCAGGAGGACCTGGAATGGGGTATCGACCTCGACGAGCTCGACACCATGGCTTCGCCTCGGACCAAGCTGATTTTTGTCTGCTCCCCCAACAACCCGACGGGAGCGGTCTTTGATGAGGCAACGATCAGGGGGTTGTGCGAAATCGCGCGTAGAAACGATGCCTATCTCCTTTCCGATGAGGTCTACCGAGGCCTGGAATGGGATGGGGCGAGATCGCCCTCAGCCGTCAATTACTACGAGAAGGCCGTCAGTGCCTCAAGCGTCTCAAAGACCATGGGGCTTCAGGGAATACGGACGGGATGGCTGGCCACTCAAGACAAGGATCTCTTGTTCCGGTGCCTTGTCCTCCGGGAAGATGCGAGCGAAGTGATGAACGTCCTGGGCGAACACATCGCGCTTGCCGCTCTCAAACCCGAGAAGTATGAAAAGCTTCTCGGAGAGGCACGCGAGGATGGGAAACGTGCGTGGGCCGTCGTTTCGGACTGGATCGCACGAAGCGAGGTGTTCGATTGGGTGAAGCCAAAGTCAGGCTATCTCTCACTGCCCCGGTATGATCTGAATATCGGCTCCGAAGAGTTCTGCAAGCGATTGCTCGCAGCGCCTTACAGGACCTTTGTCCAACCGGGTATCGCCTACGGGTGTGAAAACCACATACGCGTCGGCGTGGGTGGGGGCGACATCGAACAGATCACGAGAGGTTTGGAACAGATCGATCGGTTCGTCAAAAACCTCTGAGTGGATTACCAAAATAAAGGGTGATACGATGGATTATGGAACGCAAAGGATCGCAGAACGGGCTAAAGGCTTACGATCACCTAAATTCGGGGAGATTGCCGAGGTGAGGGAGTTGGTCGCGGGGGCGGAGGATGCCGTCGATCTCGGGTACGGTGAACCGAACTTCATGACCCCGGCACATATCCGGGAAGCTGGAAAGCGGGCGATCGACGAAGGCTACACCCACTACGTGCTGCCCGTCGAGGGTCTGACCCCACTCAGAGAGGCTATCGCGGAGAAGCTCTCCCGGGAGAACGGCATGGATATGGATCCCTCAAGCGAGATCCTGGTCACGGCCGGCGTTCAAGAGGCGATCAACGTGGTGCTCCTGACCCTCATCAATCCAGGGGACGAAGTGATTCTGCCTGAACCCTACTACTACTCGGATCCTTTGGGGGTGATGCTGGCAGAAGGCGTTCCCGTCTACACGGAACTGAAAGAGGACCGGAATTTCCGAATCGATTCCGACGATGTCAGAAAGAAGATCACAGAAAGAACCAAGGCCATTTTCTACATCTCGCCGAACTGTCCGACAGGATCGGTCTTCACGCGGGAAGACCTCGAGGAGATCGCTCACCTAGCCTGCGAGAAGAACCTCTTTGTCATTACCGATGAGATCTATGAAAAGCTCGTGTATGACGGTGAGAGACACTGCAGCATCGCCTCCCTCCCCAATATGAAAGATCGAACCATATCGATGCTTGGCTTCTCAAAATCCTATGCCATGACAGGATGGAGAATCGGCTACCTCGTCGGACACGGAGATCTCATCCGGAACATGGTCGAGATCCACGGTCAGTTGCTGATCGGCGCCAATTCCATCGCTCAACGGGCCGCTCTGGCCGCACTTACCGGCCCTCAGGACCGCGTCGAAGAAATGCGCCGGGAGTATGAAGCAAGAAGGGCTCTCTTTGTGGATGGGTTGAATCAGCTCGGCTTCCGGTGTAACCTGCCCAAAGGGTCCTTCTACATCTATGCGAACATATCGGAACTGGGACTTTCGGGATTCGAACTGGCGAAGAGGCTCGCCAAGGACGCACGCGTGGTCGGATACCCAGGCACGGCCTATACCATCGGCGAAAGCGGCCGGAGCTACATCAGGTTTTCATACACGAAGAGCACCGATGAGCTACAAACAGCCCTCGAGCGAATCGAGAAGGTCACCCGGAGCTTGTGATTTTCACCTTGAATGGAGGTCGTCGAGTGTCGCCGATTGACACGAACCTCAAGAATCAGGTCGCCCTCGTGACGGGAGGTTCCCAGGGGATTGGGGCTGCCACTGCGGTCACGCTGGCGGAGGCTGGAGCCTCGGTTCTCATCACGTATAACCGGTCTGAATCGAAGGCCATGGACGTGCTCAAGGAAATCGAACAAAGGGGCTCTAGGTGCATGGCCCTGCCCCTTGACCTTCGGGACGAGGGGTCGATCCGGTCGATGGCATCCCAGGCAAAAGATCACTTCGGTCGCATCGATATTTTTGTGAATAACGCGGCCGTGGGTTCTGCCTCGGTTGCCCAACTACACAAACCACGAAAGGGAAGACCGGGCCATGGTGGAACTCAACGCCCTGGGAACCCTCCTGTGTGTTGAGGCCGTTCTCCCCGTCATGGTGGAACAGAACTATGGTAAAATCATCAACATCTCGAGCGTCGGAGGCGGCATCTCGGCCTTTCCCAGTTTCAAGCGTTCCGACGGTATGAGCAAGGCCGCTGTTGCCTTTCTGAGCAAACAGATCGTAGCGGATTACCCTCGTCATCGAATCGATGCGTTTACCATCTGTCCTGGGGCCGTGGACACGCGCATGTTCCGTGAGTCCACCCTGGATCCCCTGCCGGCCGAGGAGAGAAATGCTTTCGTAGCCTCGCTCCCCATGGGAAGGTTGACCGAGCCCCAGGAGATCGCTGACCTGATCCTTTTCCTCTGCTCGCCCCAGGCGACCATCTGCCGGGGTGCGGTCATCAATGCCTCTCTGGGGCTCGGCGTTCGCCCGGGACTTATATCAGAGAAAAAGTAGACTCAGACCGCGCGATTCGCTGAGTCACTCCAGGCGAGAACGGCAAACCGAGAGTCACGGGGGACTAGAAATCGATACCACGGGGTCTGATAAGATAGAATACGAAAGCCACAGATTCCGGAGGGATGTCTACTATGATCGACCTGGAGAGACTTGACCGCGTTCGATTGGCCCATCTGCCGACCCCGTTCGAATTCGCCGAAAGGCTCACAGATCGTCTCGGTGGACCTCAAATCTGGATCAAACGGGACGATTGCACGGGTCTGGCCTTTGGGGGCAACAAGGCGAGGAAACTCGAGTTTCTTCTGGGCGACGCCCTGTGTCAGCACTCCGATAGCCTTGTGACCATGGGTCCGCTTCAATCCAATCATGTCCGCATGACCGTGGCCGCCGCCTGCAAGCTCGGACTCCAGTGCCATGCCGTCCTCGTGGGCGTGGAGAAAGGTCACCCGACGGGTAACTTTTTCATGGATCACCTCTTCGGGCTCAACTACACGATCATCGAAAAGCCCCTCGACGAGCTCCCACCTGGGATGGTCGAGGAGAAAATCCGCGAGATCATGGATCGGTTGACCCGGGATGGCCGGAAGCCCTATCTGGTTCCTCCAGGGGGCGCCGGACCTCTGGGGGAAATCAGCTACTATCTGGCCATGAAAGAATTGCTCTCCCAGGCGGAGAAACGGGGTGTGGACATCAACGCCATCGTCACACCCGTGGGTTCCCAGAGTACACTCAGCGGCCTCGTTTTGGGGAAGAAGTTGCTCGGTCTACACACCCAGATGATCGGGATCTCTGTGAACCTGGAGGGAACTTGTGAACGCGCGGGGCTTTCCAGCGTCGACGACATGGTCAAGGAAGCGGGTCGTCTCATTGGTGTGGACGTCCCTGTCTCTGCAGAAGACTATGAACTTCTCTATGACTACGTGGGAGAGGGTTACGGTATTCCAACCGAAGCATGCCTGGAAGCCATCGAGATCATGGCTCAGACGGAAGGGATACTCGTGGATCCCACCTACACGGGCAAGTCCCTGGCTGGACTGATCGACCTTGTCTCCAAGGGCCGATTCAGGCGCCAGGACGTCGTGGTCTACCTTCATACCGGGGGAACGCCAGGTCTACTGAACAGACCGGAACTCTTCCGACTCTGAAACGAAAAGACCGGAGCACTCGAATGCCGAAAAAGGGTCAAGCCAAGGGCCCGATGGCGATCCAGGAAAACGTCCTAGCTTCGGGCCTATGCACGAATTGCGGTGCCTGTGTGAACCTGTGTCCTTATATCGTCACATGGAAGGACCGAACGCTCTTCATTCATTCATGCGATCGTGAGGATGGGCGGTGCTATGCCTTCTGCCCGCGAACACCGACAGATCTCGGAACCCTCCGCCAGGCCCTCTTCGACGCCAAAGACCTCACACCCGAGTTGGGCGCTATCAAAGGTTTCTACATGACCCGGTCCGCTGATGAGGGGGTACGCCGTGTCAGTCAGCACGGGGGAACCGTGACCACCCTGATCATGCTGGCCCTGGAGGAGGGGTTGATCGATGCCTGCGTCCTCGCAGAAGAGGGGGAGGATGGGCTGCCCCACGGCATCACGGTGAGTGATCCTTCCGAAGTGAAGGCCCATGGACGGAGCAAGTTGGTTGTTTCTCCGACGCTCGCGGAATTCAACAAGATCGTCCGGAAGAGAACAGGGAAAATCGGGGTCGTCGCAACGCCTTGCCAGGCCATGGCTCTGGCTAAGATGCGCCTCGGGCCTCTCACCCCGGATGATGCTCATCTCGGAAAGATCCAGCTGGTCATCGGGCTGTTCTGCGGCTGGGCTTTTTCCTGGAAAAGGCTTGACGCCCTGTTGCGAACACGGGTCGCCCCCACCGCGGTGATAGGCCTGGATATCCCTCCAAGCCGATACCACTCGCTCGAGGTGCACACTCAGGACGGGATCATCGAGATCCCCCTCGATGAGGTCCTGCCTTGTGTGCGGGAGGGCTGTCGGTATTGTTCGGACATGACCGCGGAGTTCAGTGACATATCCGTGGGCTCGGCTCGTTGCCCGGAAGGATGGGAGGTCGCGCGATCCTGGAATCAAGTCATCGTGAGGACTCCAATTGGCCGGGAACTTCTTGAACTCGCCAGAGCCAAAGGGCTGCTCGAATTTCGGGAGATGCCCGAGGGGAATCTTGAGAGGCTGAAGCGGGCCTCGCTGAACAAAAAGAAACTTGCTCTAACGAACCTGATCGAGAAGACCGGTGACCCTGAGGATCTCCTTTACCTCGACCCACGGGACCCGGTTTTGGCTGAACTCATAGGGTAAGGATCATGAAACGAGGGAACGCTGACTGTGTACTTCTTATGGGAAATGAGGCCGTTGCCAGAGGGGCCCTGGAAGGGGGTGTTTCATACTGCACGGGCTACCCCGGAAATCCCTCGTCGGAGATCGTTGGAACCCTCTTGTCGGTTCACGATAAATACGATTTCCAGGTTGAGTGGTCTGTGAATGAAATGGTCGCCCTGGAGGCCGCAGCGGCCTTCGCATTTTCGGGTCTGAGGGCAATGGCCACGATGAAACAGAATGGGATCAATGTTTGCGCCGATTTCCTCACGACGGTCTGCATGAACCAATTGAAAGGCGGACTGTTGCTTGTCGTCTGCGATGATCCCGGGCCCCTGACGAGTTCCAACGAAGAGGATTCGAGACATTTTGCAAAGATCGCGCAGGTCCCCCTGCTCGAACCGTCGACGTCCCAAGAAGCGAAGGACATGACCAAGTGGCTCTTGGAGTTCTCAGAGCAGATGGGGGTCCCCTGCATTCTTCGGATGGTTTCAAGGCTATCTCACGGGAGAAGCGGGGTGACTCTGGACCCCCTGCCCAAGCGACAGGTAAAGCCCGTCTTTGATGTCGAGAAGCCATTGGTGGGATTACCCTTTCTGGTGACGATCAACCACGGTATCCTGCTCAAGAAGATGAGGGAGGTCCAGAAGATATTTGATCGATCTCCCTTCAACCGCTACGAGGGGCCAAGGCACGCCCCTTTTGTCCTGATCGCCACCGGATTGGGGGCACTCTACGCCCGGGAGGCTGTTGACGTCCTGGGTCTGGAGGACCGGATTGGTATTCTGAAGATCGGAACGCCCTGGCCTCTTCCAGCCGGATTGCTACAGCGCCATCTCAAACACGCGGACCAGGTTCTTTTTGTGGAGGAGATCGACCCTTTTCTCGAGGACCATGTCAAAGTTCTTTTTGCAGAGCATCGGGCCCGATGGGGAGATGTCAGGTTTTTTGGCAAGAACACCGGCGACATCTGCGGCAGCCATGGACCCGGTGTCGGTGAGATGAACACAGATATCGTGATCGACGCCCTGCGACGCATCTTTAGAACCAGGAGACACGACCCGATCGGACACCCGAAACCGAAACTGGACGAGGCGAAGAACCTGCTCATTCCTCGTGAGATTTCTTTCTGCCAGGGGTGCCCTCACCGGGCGTCTTTCTTCGCCATCAAGACGGCCCTCGCCTTGGATGGGCGTAACGGATTCGTGGTGGGAGACATCGGATGCTATGGTCTTGCAGCCGGGGCGACGGGATACCACCAGATCAAAGCCTTGCACTGCATGGGCTCCGGGATGGGGAATGCCTGTGGATTCAGCAAACTCTCCGCCTTTGGTTTCAGCCAGCCTGTGGTCGCGGTCGCCGGCGAATCGACATTCTATCACGCGTGCCTTCCGGCTCTGGTGAATGCTAAGTTCAATGACTGCAATGCCCTGTTCGTCATTCTCGACAACTCGGTAACGGCCATGACAGGCTTCCAGGTGAATCCTGGCAGTCCTTTTACCCAGTCCGGTGAAGAGAGATCTCCTGTCCTCGCTGAGGACATCACGCGGGGTTTGGGGATCAAGACAGCGGTCCTCGACCCCGTGGAGGACATTCAGCAGGCCACTGAGGCCGTCTATGAAGGTCTGCAAGAAGGGGGCGTGAAGGTCATTGTCTTTCGGCGCATCTGTTCAACCTTTAGGACCAGGAGCCTCGAGGGCAACCGGTTGACCAAGGCCCGGGTGGACCAAGAGAAGTGTCTCGGCGAAGCATGCGGATGCAATCGTTTCTGTAGTCGTGTCTTGGGCTGTCCGGGTATCCAATATGACCGGGAAAAGGGGAAGGCCTATATCCGAGAAGACGCCTGTGACGGATGCGGCCTCTGCGTCCAATTGTGCCCTGAGGAGGCGATCACCTTATTCGATGTCGAGAAGGAGGTGAGTGCCTAGTGGGTCGGGGGAAAGCCGTGACGAATGTGATCATTACGGGCGTTGGAGGGCAGGGCAATGTTCTCGCTGCAAGTCTGTTGGCCTCGGCCGCTCTCGCTGAGGGCTGCGAGGTAACCGTCGGTGACGTCTACGGCCTGACCCAGCGAGGTGGATCGGTGGCGAGCCACGTACGGTGGACAAAAGGAAACCCTCTCCCCCCTTTGGTCCCCCGGCATGGGCTGGACATCCTTTTGGCGTTCGAGCCGCTGGAGGCCCTCAGGGTTCTGACCCAGTTTGGCCGCAAAGATACACGGGGTATTGTGAACGTGACGCCGATCGTGCCAATCGGCGTTCAGACAGGGCGTTTCGAATACCCTGAGCCCTCAAAACTGGATGGTGTCCTTCAAGCCCTCACAGGGACGCTTAGACTCGTTGATGCGACGGCAGTCGCGCGAAGGCTCGGCAACATCCAGGTCCTCAATATGGTCATGTTGGGCGCCCTGATCGCGTCGGGTTTCATCAATCTTCGGGAAGAGGTCTTTGAAGACATCATCGTGTCAAAGGTCGCTCGAAAACACCTCTCCATTAATCAGTCCGCATTTCGGGAGGGGATGGACATGATGAGCCGCAACCCCCACCATGATCTCACCGGCCCGGAGGGGCCATAAAGCAATAAGAACTTCCTTTCGGGTGAAAATAGCAAAAGAACAAGGGACTTGTGTGTCAAGGGAGGAGATACCAGAACAGATGGCGGTCGGACGATAAGCCGTCGTGGGCAGGACCACAGGAACTGCTCATGGATAGGAACTGAGGGCTCGGGAGCGGGCGGGATTGTGTTGAGAACATTGGGTCAGACTGAGGAAGCGCCTCTCCCTTTTTTCGGCCAGGAGATGAGACAGGTGTTCATCCAGACCCTCGAATCGCTGTTCTCCCTCACGCCGGCGTGGGTCCGCAAATCGATAGATATTGTCGACGGTTTGTGATATGAAAGGGAGACGGTTCGTCGTTTTGGCGACGGTGGAAGGCGTGCATGTGAAGGCGATGGTTCTGGCTGCTGGGTTGGGGACACGACGCCTGCCCTTAACAAAGGATATGGAAAAGCCCGCGGTTCCCTTGGCCACCCGTTCTTTGATCCATGGCTGTCTCGAGTGGGTTTGCAAGAACGACGTCGATCGTGTGGTGAACAACCTGCCTCACCACTCCGAATCGGTCATTTCTGTCATCGAAGAGCATTCGTGGCCTGTGAAAATGCACCTCTCCGCTGAGCCACAGGTCCTCGGCACAGCTAAAGACGTGAAAAAGGATACATGCAGGCACAATGGCAGTCGGTTGCCGAACCAGACGGCACTGTTCACGGGATGGTCAATGCCGGGGTAGGAACCGAGCTTGATCTGGACTTGCAGGGATTCAACGTGGAGTGATCCGGTCTTCAGAGGATGCCATGAGGAGAGATAAACACATCGAAATCGGGAGGAAGATACCATGACGAAAATCGTGAATGCCTGGAACGAATGGGACCCCCTAAAGAGATTGATTCTGGGTCGACCCGAAGGCAGCCATGTGGCCGCACCTGAGCCGGCTGCGTACTCGCATCAACCCGATGGTGGGTATCCGCTCGGTACCTATGGTCCCTATCCCCAGGAAATGGTGGATGAAGCCAATGAGCAGATGGATAACTTTGTCAAGATCCTGGAAGGTCGTGGCATCACTGTGGACCGTGTGGAAGTGCACCCGGCGTACTTGGAAGGCCGGGGCAATGGGACACCAGATTGGACCATGCCCAATCTCCGCGGCACCAACTGCCCCCGTGACCTTTTCATGACGGTTGGCAATGAGATCATGGAGGCCGCCGGCGCACAGCGCCAGCGCTGGTATGAGTACTTGAACCTTCGTCCCATCTTTGAGCGCTACTTCAAGGAAGATCCGGAATGCTTGTGGACTGCAGCCCCCAAACCCCGCATGACAGACGCTTCCTACGAAAAGAATTACTGGTACAACTACTACAATGCATGGTCAAACGAAGAAAAGCAAAAGCGGTTGGAAGAAAATCGCTTCCACCTGACCGACGTGGAACCGATGTGGGACGGTGCTTGCTGCATGCGGATGGGGAAAGACATCTTCTGGTACCATGGTTGTGTGACCAACAATGCTGGCATTGACTGGCTCAAGCGTTATTTCGGTGCCAAAGGGATCAGAGTGCATGATATGCAGTTCGGCACCACTCAAGACGTGTATTACGCCTTCCACGCTGACGTGATCAACTGCCCCGTTCGTCCCGGCCTGATGATGCACAACCCCACTCGGCCCTTCCTGACCCCAGAAGCCGTGGAACTCCTCAAGAAAAACGACTGGGAAATCGTTGAGACGGTTGGCCCAACCCATCATTACGAGGAAGTGCTCGACTCATTTGGAACCCCACGCAAAGGGCCCAACCCCATCTTCATGAACACCCTCTCGTTGGGACCCAACACGGTCTGCGTGGAGGCTCACGAAGAGCGCTACATCGAACAGCTCAACAAGCTGGGCGTCGAAGTAATCCCTGTGCCCTA
>Ga0180438_10011785_pt1 | contig 10500 bp, 8 predicted proteins | sample SS_ome_12_FD_132455 | JGI IMG/M metagenome (GOLD analysis project Ga0180438, IMG submission 132455) | Hypersaline lake sediment archaeal communities from the Salton Sea, California, USA - SS_3_D_2 metaG | ecosystem: Environmental > Aquatic > Non-marine Saline and Alkaline > Hypersaline >... | reverse complement strand
TGGAGGTCGGCCGGAGCTGCGGGCCTTGGCGGAGATGTTGCAGCAACATCTGCCTCTCGCAGCGGGTCCTGTCGCCGGGTTGTCCCACCGTGCTCGTTCCTGCGCTCGGTGGGAGCCCTACCCTGCGCCAACCACTGCAAGGGGGGCGCGATCATCGCTCATCGCTCTCTCGGCCCTCGTCCGGCCTTAGAGAGGTTTCGGAAAAGATGGAGGTCGGCCGGAAACCCAGGTCCGGTGTGAAACTGGCTGAAGACGACGAGTGAACGCGGAGAGGTAGGAGACGAGGATATGGCCAAGTACAAGATCGCGGTGTTACCCGGTGACGGGGTCGGCAAGGACGTCATGGAGGCGGCCCAGATCGTCCTGGACGGGCTCAACCTGGATGCCGAGTACATCCACGGGGACGTCGGCTGGGAGTTCTGGAAGACCGAGGGCAATCCGCTGCCCGACCGGACCATCGAGCTCCTCCACAAAGTGGACGCGTGCCTGTTCGGCGCGATCACCTCGAAGCCCAAGGAGGAAGCGGACCAGGAGCTCGACTCGAGTCTTCGCAACAAGGGGCACGTCTACTTCAGCCCCATTGTGCGTCTCCGGCAGGAGTTTAACCTCCACACCAACCTCCGCCCGTGCAAGGCTTACCCCGGAAATCCCCTGAACTACCGCGACGACATCGATCTTGTGGTCTTCCGGGAGAACACCGAGGGCCTCTACAGCGGCGTGGAGTTTCATCCGGTCCCGGTCCCGGTCCGAAAGGCCCTCGAGGACGCGCATCCCCGGATGAAGCGGTTCGGGAAGACCCCCAACGACGATCTGGCGATTTCGTGCCGCATCTTCACCCGCGCCGCGTGCCGGAACATCGCGCGGCAGGGCTTCGAGTACGCCAAGAAACACGGCCGCAAGTCGGTCACGGTGGTCGAGAAGCCCAACGTGATCCGGGAGACGTCCGGGCTGATGGTCCGGGAGGCCCGCAAGATCGCCAAGGAGTACCCGGGGGTCGAGCTCTGGGAGGCCAACATCGACGCCATGTGCATGTGGCTCGTGAAGAACCCCCAGGACTACGACGTGCTGGTGGCCACGAACATGTTCGGCGACATCATCTCTGACCTCTGCGCGCAGCTCGTGGGCGGGCTGGGGTTCTCGCCGTCGGGCAACATCGGGGACGATCTGGGCGTGTTCGAGCCGACGCACGGTTCGGCGCCCAAGTACACGGGGATGTACAAGGTCAATCCGATCGCCATGCTGCTCACGACCAAAATGATGCTCGACTACCTGGGCGAGGGGGGGATGGCGGACCGGCTGGAGAACGCCGTGGCCGCCGTGATCCGGGAGGGAAGGGTCCGGACCTACGACATGGGCGGCAGCAACACGACGCTCGAGGTCGGAAGGGCCGTGGCCGAGAGGTTGTAGGGGGCACTCGTCGCGGGGTCGCCTGCGATGTGCGGTGGTTTGTCCGCCGGGATACTGTGAGGAAGAAGGAAGAGAGGAGAGTCAAGCGGCAAGGCCGGAGCGAGAAGGAAGAGGGGAGAGGGGTCGAGGAACAAGGCAGGAGCGAGAAGGGAAAATCGCAAAGGGCCGAGGGCCGAGGAGAGGTCCGAGGGATCGGGGACGAGCGGGTATGCCGCAGACGATGATCGAGAAGATCTTGGCCCGTCACACGGGGGACGAGGTCGAGCCCGGGCGGGTCATCTGGCTGGATCTGGATGTGCGGACGGCGCGGGATTTCGGCGGCGCCAACGTGGTCAAGCATCTGGAGCGCGAGTACCCGGAGGACCCCGTGGCGGACCCGGCTCGCACCTTCTTCACCTTCGACTGCGTCGTTCCCGCCAATACCATCCCCTACGCGAACAACCAGCAGATCTGCCGGGAGTTCGCCCGCCGGCACGGGATCCGGGTCTTCGACGTGGACATGGGGATCGGGTCCCACGTGGTGATCGAACAGGGGCTGGCCGTGCCCGGGTGCACGTTGGTGGGGACGGACAGTCATCTGAACATCCTGGGCGCGGTGGGCGCGTTCGGACAGGGGATGGGCGACCAAGACATCGCTTTCACCTTCAAGACGGGCAAGACCTGGTTCGAGGTGCCTCGCTCGATTCGCGTCCGGGTCAAGGGGCGGCTGGACGAGCCGCTCTCGGCCAAGGATCTCAACCTGGCGATCCTGGGACAGATCGGTTCCACCGGCGGGCTGGGTCATTCGATGGAGTTCTACGGCGAGGCGATTGAAGGTCTGAGCCTGGCGGGGCGCATCACGCTGGCCAGCATGGCCACGGAGATGGGCGCCGTGGTCGCTCTTATCCCGCCGGGCGAGGAGGTGGCCGAGTACTGCGGGAAACGCGCCGGGCGCCGGGTCGAACCTGTGGTCGCCGACGAGGACGCCGAGTACGCCGAGGAAATCGACGTCGACATCCGGGGCCTCAGGCCGCTGGTCGCCAGGCCGGGCGCGCCGCACGACGTGGTCGAGGCCGCGTCGGTCAAGGGTGTTCGGATCGATTCGGCCTTTTTCGGTTCGTGCACCAACGGGCGCCTGGAAGACTTCGAGGTCGCGGCCTCGATCCTCGAGGGCCGGAGGGTGGCCCCCCACGTGATGGCCAAGGTCGTCCCGGCCACCCGCGAAGTCTACGGCCAGCTCCTCGGGCGAGGCCTCCTCGAGATGTTCTACGACGCCGGCGTGATCGTCAGCAACCCCGGCTGCGGCGGGTGCGCCTCGGGACAGATCGGGATGACCGGGCGGGGCGAGGTGCAGATCAGCACGTCCAACCGCAACTTCCGGGGAAAGCAGGGAGCCGGCGACACCTACCTGGCGAGTCCGGCGACCGTGGCCGCCTCGGCCCTGGCGGGCGAGATTGCGTCCCCCTGACCCACGGGAGGGTGATGTGGCGAAGCCGACGAACATTCAGGGCAGGATCTGGGTCGTGAGGGATCCAGAGGGACGACCCGTCGACGACATCGACACCGACATGATCTACCACAACGCCCACCTGGCGATCACGGACGTCGCGCAGATGGGCCGGTACGCCTTCGGTAACCTGGAGGGGTGGCAGGATTTCCCGTCCAAGGCCGAGCCGGGGGACATCCTCATCGCGGGCCGGAACTTCGGCTGCGGCTCGTCCCGCCAGCAGGCGGTCGACTGCTTCGTCTCCCTCGGGGTATCCCTCCTCGTGGCCGAGTCCTTCGGGGCCATCTACCGGCGCAACGCCATCAACTCCGGGTTCCCGATTCTCGTGTGTCCGGGGATTCTCCATGAGTCCGCCGGAGGACTCGCCTCGGGGGAGGTTCTCAAGGTCGATCTGAAGACGGGCGAACTCCGGAAGGATGGGGCCGCGGTGGCCCGGGCCCAGGGGTTCTCGGACGTGCAGATGGGGATCTACCAGGCGGACGGGCTCTTCAACTTCGCCCGGCGGCACAATCTCTGATCGACTCGTCGTTCGTCGTCAGTTTCTCGAACCCTTCTTCGGTGATGAGGTAGGTGTTCTCCACGCCGGCGCCCCCCAGGTCCGGCAGGAAGACCTTGGGTTCGATGGCGATCGTCATCCCCGGCTCCAGCGAAACATCGAACTTGGGCGCAATCACGGGCCACTCGTCCAGCTCCAGCCCGACGCCGTGACCGAGAAACCGGACGCGGTTGTCGCCATGGCCCATGAAGTAAGGGGCCAGGGCGTGGTCGTTCACGTCGGTGGCCACCTCCTCGTAGATGGCACTCGCCAGGGTCCCCGGACTCAGATGGTCTTCGATCCTCCGGAGCACCGTGAGAGCGAACTCGTGGGCCTCGGCCAGCCGCTCGTGAACCGGACCGAGGGAGAAGACGCGCGTCTCGTCGACGTTGTATCCCGAATAGCCGGAAACGAAGTCGATGACCACGGGTTCATTCCGCCCGATGATCCTCGAACCGGCGCCCTGGGGCACCGCGGCGTAGAGTCCCCGGGTCCCCACCGGCCCGTCGAACGCGTGGGGGTGGAGGGCCGTGGGCCCGGACGAGACCGCACCGTAGTGGAAGTCCGAGTTCCACTTGTGCATGCGGATGGCGCCCTGGTGTCCCAGCTTGCGGAACAGCCCCTCCAGATCTCCGGCCAGGTCGACCTCTCGAATCCCCTCCCGGAGGAACTCGGGCACCCGGTCGAACAGCCGCCCGATCTGTGCGGCCGCCCTTCGCATCCGGTCGATCTCGTACGGGGACTTGACCATCCTGAGCTCGCGGAGAACCGGGGAGCAGTCCACCCACTCCGTATCGGCGTACTGCTTGACCAGGCGGAAGTAGGCCGCCGTGGGCAGGGCGTCCAGTTCCAGACCTACGGTTCCTACAGGGAAGCTGGCCGCGCCCGAGAGCGTCTCTGCAATGTGCGACAGCGACCGCAGGGGACGGATTTCGCCAAGCGGGCTCTCCTGCCGTGCGCGGGGATAGCTCTTCTGGACGAGGAGTATGGGCTCTCCCTCGGCGGGGATCACGGCCACCCCGTGCTGGGCCGTACCGGAGTAGTAGAATACGTGGACCCTCAGCATGAGCATGACCGCGTCCCACGAGAGGGTCCGCATCCTCTCCTGAAGCCTGTGAATGCGCTGTCCCAGTTCCTCCCTGGGGGTCAGATCCATTGGCCTCCGTCCTCGCTCACCGGCCCCGCCCTCGGGACTTGATCGCCACGCTCGCCCTTCCGGAGTATCTTCCAACGCTAACAGGGAGAACCGGCGAGGGTCAAGCCTGATCAGAAATCCACCACAGACGCCAGGATTCCACGCGATCGCCCAAGGGTGCGCGGAGGCCGCAACGCTTTGTAAGACAAGGAAGTATCCCTCAGAAAGGGGTAAAGACCCGGCCCCATCGCGACGATCTTTGGGTGACGCCCGAACGGGCCCCATCGTGATCGGGCGGGGTTCGAAGGCTTAAGTGCGAACGGCGGGGGAGGCCAGCGAGCTGGCCGGCTCCCCTCTCGTCGATCCCAGGCGGAGCGACGAGCAGCGCCTTGTCGGAAGGAGGATTGGCATGAGGACGTCGTTGTTCACGATGGTTCTGGTCCTGGCGCTTGCTGGCTCGGTGTATGCAGCCGACATACGCCACGCCGAGAGCGGGTTCTACGACTCGCTCGGTCGCGTGGCGGTGGCGAACTGCGATCTTTCCTACCACGACATTTGCTCGGCATGGGTGTACACGTGGACGGGCTACAACGACATTCCGTTCGCTCCGGGCGCCAAGGTCGGCGTCTGCTACGACATGACGGATTGCTCGTTGGGATGCCAGGAATGCCAGAACCTGGAGGGCGTCAAGATGGGTTGGAAGCGCTTCACGCCCTACGGTCGCATCGACCTGGAAATCTTCTGTGCGGCCCAGGACTGCTGTCCTGTGGGTCCCCCCATCGGCGGCGTCTACAACTACCATCTGGATCCCTTCCAGTCGTTCCAGTACATCGACTTCGACGGGCTGCCGCTGCACTGCGTCGACTGCAAGTTCATCGTGATGGCGACCATCCTGACCCCCCAGGACTGCGCGCCCTACTCGGACGCCAACGACAAGAACGTGGAATCCGGCTGTGAACCCCAGTGGCGATGCGCGGGTCACTCCTACTGCTACGTGAACGAGATCGACTACTGCTACGCCCACGGGTATCCAGGCAGAATGCTGGTGGAGGACCCGGATGCCTGCCCGGGCACCGGCCTCGGCGGCTTCTACGTCGAGTGGCTGTGCTTCGCCTACATCGATTGCCGCGGCCCGACCGCCACCGAAGAGAGGACGTGGTCGGAAATCAAAGCCTTCTACCGCTAGTCGCGCTTCCAGAGCCGAACCCCGCCTGTCGAGGCCCCTCGAGCCACACGCTCGGTGGGGCCTCGTGGCGTTTCGGGAGTCGGCACCGGGCGCCGCGATCTCGATGCTCCCGCGCCCCCCGCCGAACGGCCGGGCCGGATGTCTCCCCCATCCGGCGGCCGATTCCGGCTGGACACTGCTTGCCGGGGCGCACTAGAATCTACCCATCCTAGCCGTTCACCTTCATCGCTGGAGGGTCCCCGTGTGGAGACGGCTGTCGGGAAGGGTGCGCGGTGCGTCCATCGCCTGCCTCGGGGCGTCGTTCCTCGTCGCCGGGTGCGCCAAGAAGGAAAGGTCCGATCTCTCGGTCTGGCATCAGATGGAGGGCGAGGGAAAACGGGTCCTCCAGGAACAGATCGACCGGTTCGAGGCCGAGCACCCGGGATGGGAAGTGACGCAGCTGTACAAGGAAACCGAGGAGCTGCGCACCCATTTCCAGACGGCCGCCGTCGCCGGCTCCGGACCGGACCTGGTCTACGGTCCGGCGGACCAGGTCGGCCCCTTCGACGCCATGGGCCTGATCCTGCCCCTGGAGGAGTTCTTCGCCGAGGAGGAGCTCGCGGATTGGGCCGAGGGAGGGCTCGTCTACCATCGCGGGCATCTCTACCAGATCGGCGATCGGGTCGGCAATCACCTCGCCCTGGTCTACAACCGCGCGCTCGTTTCTGATCCTCCCGAGGACACCGGCGCCCTCATCCGGCTGGGCAAGCGGCTGGCGCGAGACGAGGACGGCGACGGACGGCCGGACCGGTACGCCCTGGTCTGGAACTACAGCGAGCCCTTCTTCTTCATTCCCTTCCTGAGCGGATTCGGGGGGTGGGTCATGGACGAGGACGCGCGGCCGACCCTGGACACCCCGGAAATGGAAGCCGCCCTCCGCTTCTCGGTGGACTTGAAGGATCGATATCGGATCTGCCCCTTGGACGCGGACAGGGAGACCGCAGACGCCCTGTTCAAGAGCGGCGCCGCGGCCATGATCATCAACGGCCCGTGGGCCTGGGGGGGGTACACGCGCGCGGGCGTCGACTACGGAGTGGCGCGGATCCCCAGGATCGAGGAAACAGGACTGTGGCCCGCGCCCATGATTTCGACGAAGGGGTACTCGATCAACGTGGCGGTGAAGGGGGAGAGACTCGCCAGAGTCCTGGAGCTGCTCAGGTTTTTGACCAGCACGCGGGTTCAGCTCGAGTTCACGCGCGTCCTGCACACCGCGCCCGCGCGCAAGTCCGCGCGCGAGGCCTCCGTGGTCGCAGACGACCCGCTTCTCCGCCAGTCCCTCCACCAGCTCGAGGTCGGCCGCCCGATGCCCATCGCGCCCGAGATGCGTGCGGTCTGGGACGCCATGAAACCCAACTACCAGGCCGTGATGGCCGGGGCGAAGTCGCCCGCCGAGGCGGCCCGGGACATGCAGGCCCTGGCCGAGCGGAAGATCGCCGAGCTCAACGAGTGATTCCGGGATGCGCCGAAGCCCAGTTCCCTATCTCCTGATCGCGCCGGCCACCGCCGTTCTGTTGGTGGTCGTGCTCTATCCCTTCGGCTACAACGTCGTGATCTCCTTCTCGAACATGAGCATGCGGCATCTTCGGGACTGGTCCTGGATCGGGCTCGGGCAGTACCGGAAGGTCTTCGCCGATCCGGTGTTCTACGGTCTTCTGGCCAAGACGGCGCTCTGGACGGCCGTGAATCTGTTTTTTCACGTGTCCTTCGGGATCGGGTTGGCCGTCCTGCTCAATCGCAACTTGAAGGGGCGCGCCGTGTTCCGGACGCTCCTGATCCTGCCGTGGGCGGTTCCACAGTACATCACTGCCCTGACGTGGCGGGGCCTTTTCCATCCCGAGTTCGGGGACGTGAACCTCATCCTGACCCGATGGTTGCACCTCCCGCCCGTCAACTGGCTGAAGACCCTGGGGGGCAGTTTCACCGCGTGCGCGGTGACCAACATCTGGTTGGGCGTCCCGTTCATGATGATCGTCGCGCTCGGCGGCCTCCAGTCCATCCCACGACAGCTCTGGGAGGCGGCGGACGTGGACGGCGCCTCGGCGTGGCGCAAGTTCTCTCACGTCACGCTTCCCCTCCTCAAGCCGGTCCTGATTCCGGCCGTGGTGCTGGGGACCATCTGGACCTTCAACAACCTGAACGTCGTCTGGCTTGTGAGCAACGGCGGGGAGCCGGCCGACCGCATGCACATCCTGGTTTCCTACGTGTACCGGTCCGCCTTCTACCTGTACCGGTACGGGTATGCGGCGGCGCTCTCGATGGTGATCTTTCTGATCCTCCTCGTGCTGGGCGTGACCTTCCTGCGTCGCACGAGGGCCGAAGCATCGGGGACCGTGTGAGGCCGTCATGAGGCGTCGATTCCATGATCTTCTCTGCTACGCCGCACTCGGGGCGAGCGCGCTGGTCGCGATCTACCCCGTCCTCCGGGTGATCGGGGTATCCCTGCGCCCGGGTGACCAGCTGCTCTCTACCTCACTCAGGATCATCCCCAGGGGCGCCACGCTGGGCTCGTACCGCAGCCTCCTCTTCGAGATGCCCTTCCCGAGATGGATGCTCAACAGCACGCTCGTCGCCGCGGCGGTGACGTTGGTGGGCGTCTCGCTCGCGTCGGCCGCGGGGTACGCGTTTTCGCGGTACCGCTTCCGGGGTCGCCATTCGGGGTTGGTGGGTCTGCTCATCACGCAGATGTTCCCCGTCACCATGCTGCTCCTGCCCCTCTACGTGATGCTCTCCAGGCTGGGACTGGTCAACACGTTCGCCGGGCTCATCGTCGCCTACACGGCCACGGCCCTTCCCTTCTGCGTGTGGCAGATGAAGGGTTTCTACGACACGATCCCCACCAGTCTGGAGGAGGCCGCGGGTCTGGACGGCTGCACGGGCCCGGCGGCCTACTTCAAGGTCATCCTCCCGCTCACCCTCCCCGGCTTGGCCGTGACCTCTCTTTTCACCTTCATGACCGCCTGGTCGGAGTACCTGGTGGCCGCCCAGGTCATCCACGACCAGGACCTCTTCACCCTTCCCCTGGGCCTCAGGGGTTTTCAGTCGAACATGACCACCGAGTGGGGGCTGTACGCGGCCGGCTCGGTAATCGTGTCGGTGCCCGCGATTCTCGTCTTCCTGGCGGCGAGCCGGTGGCTGATCTCGGGTCTCACCCTCGGATCGGTCAAAGGCTAGGACCTTGCGAGCCCCGGGAATGCGCAACGTGGCCCGGAGCTTGGAATTCCGGCGCAGGGAACCGGCATGCGGCGGGTCGAGCCGTCGGGGGATCCGATTGACAACGAGTCTCGAATGCTCTATAATTACTGATGCTGTGACATAGATGAGCGGGTTTGGCGCGTCGCGGGGTCGTGCGCGGTCCTGCGAGCGGACGTCGTGTTGTAGCTTATCGGCGGCATCGGCCGAGGTCGAGTCCTGGGGATCGACCAAGTCGGTGCACCGGCAGGTGGACGCTTGGTTTGAAGAGTGTGCGAGGCCCCGGCCGAGGCCTGTCGACCGCTGGGTTTCGCATTCGATCGTGAAAGGAGGTTGTGATGGCAAGATCATGGTTGTTGCTCGCACTCGTGGGGGTCCTCGCCCTGGGCTGGGCCGGCCAGGCCGGCGCCAAGGGGTTCGGCACGCCGACGATGGACGGGCGCGCGGATGCCGTCTACGGCACACCCGAGGCGAGCGATCCCTCCGGTGACGGCAACGGAAATCCAAACATGGACCTTCTGGATCTGTATGTCTGCAACGACGCGACGTACTGGTATTTCCACTTCACCGTGAACAGCGATCTGTCCGCCACCGCCTGGGGCAAGTACCTGCTCTACATCGACACGACCAACGACTCCGACGGCGCCACCTACGACGCCTGGGAACGCTCGGTGGTCGCGGACACCAGCTTCTACCTGCACGAGCCGGAGTACTCCCTGAACTCCTGGGTGGATACGCGCCCGTACGACGTCACGGATACGCAATTCTGGATCTGGAACCAGGGGACGGGGACCTGGTCGCAGTCCGGAACGGCAGACGCCGTGGCCATCCACGACAGCACGGTAACCGGAATCGAGTGGAAGATCGAAAAAGCGAGAATCGGCTCGCCCGACACGATCTGGTGTGAAGTCTGGTGCACGGGTGGGGGCTTGAGCGATCCCGCGCAGGATACCTGCAACGACCCCGCGGATGACTGGAACGCCACCAACTGGAGCGATACGGCGTACGTCTGGGTCAGCACGGAGGTCCCCGAGGCCACCGGTCTGGACATCACGCCTCCGACCGTCGTGTCGATCTGCGCCTCCGACGACACGATCACGGTTCAGTTCAGCGAGCCGGTGGATCAGACGACGGCCGAGACCCCGGGCAACTACACCTCGACGGGCGGCATCACGGTGCAGACGGCCAGCCGCTCGGGCACCGACCCGTCGATCGTCTACCTGACGGTGAGTCCCGCGCTCCAGCCGGGGCCTTGCTACGACATCCTGGTCCAGAACGTGGAGGATCTGGCCGGGAACCCTATCGTCAACGACGGCGTGGGCAACAAGCGGTGCTTCTGCCTGATGGACCTGGTGTTCTTCCTGCACATGAACGAGCGCCTGAAGCAGGTCAGTTTCAACCCGGATACGGTTTCCATTGAGGGCGGCATCTCGCCCCTCAACTGGGATCCGACCTGCGACCACCTGCTGTTCGACAACGGCGCGGCGCCGGATCAGGCTGCTGGCGACAGCGTCTACTCGACG
>Ga0180438_10011784_pt1 | contig 10502 bp, 4 predicted proteins | sample SS_ome_12_FD_132455 | JGI IMG/M metagenome (GOLD analysis project Ga0180438, IMG submission 132455) | Hypersaline lake sediment archaeal communities from the Salton Sea, California, USA - SS_3_D_2 metaG | ecosystem: Environmental > Aquatic > Non-marine Saline and Alkaline > Hypersaline >... | reverse complement strand
CTTTGAGCCTTTTCTTGTAATGTTGAAGTCGGCATTTACAACCTCTGCCCTTGTCTGGAGATAGGGAATATCGAAATTTGCGGAATTATACCCGAATAAAACATCCGGGTCTTCTTCCCGAACTATTTCAGTGAATCTCTCGAGCATTTTTTTCTCATCTTCAACAGTTTCGACATATTTTTCTTCTGATTTCTTTGTTGTTATGACCCCTTTCTTCTTTCCATCATAGCTTATCATGATTACCGGGTCTTTCTTTTCCCTAGGCATGCCCAAAGGATTATAGGTCTCTATATCGAATGCAAGCGTCTTCAGGTTTATTTCGCCCTGTTCACAGCCAAGAATCTTCTTTATCTGCCTGCCCTTTCTTTCGTATCTAATTACGCCGTTAGGTATCAATTGGAAATCAAAAATGAATCTCCGTATGAATGGGATTGCAAACTCGTAGCAGGGAAATGGGATGCTTCCCTTGAGGATAGGAACATCAGCCGGTTTTTTGCATACGACCTTGATGAATTTCTTCTTTTTAAGTTTTGAAAGAACAGTTATCGTCTCGGCTTTCAGCGGGCTTACGGACTCCCCTTTTACAAAAAGTTCCATCATCTCTATTGCTTCCTTTTTATCTTCAGGGGCATCTACCAGGAAATATGGGTTATACTGGTAGTACAGCTTAGTCACTTTCTTCCCTTTTACAAGAAGAACGACGTAAGTTTTGCCGTTTTTTACAGTATAACTAAGAGACAAAAGGTAAGCTTTCCTCCTCTTCATCAGGAAATATTCGCATAAAAGATTATTTAAGCTTTTAATTACTGAATATTACAGGTGGGTAAATGCCTGATATGCTCAAGAAATATGCTGAAGAGAATAAAACGATACTCTGTTTTGGAATAGACCCGGTAATCGAAAAGATAAAGGGCGAGGGTACTGTAGAAGAGAAAATCATGTCTTACTACTTTAAAATCACAGATAAGCTTCTGGAGGAGAAACAGATAGCAGCAATAAAGCCGAATTACGCTTATTTTGCGCAATACGGACTCCCCGGTCTTACTGCACTAGGGAACATAATAAACCGCTATAAGGGCAAAACGTTCATTATCCTTGATGCAAAAAGGGGAGACATAGGAAAAAGCAGTGAAGCATATGCGAAAGAGGCCTATGATTTCTGGGGTGCGGATGCTGTTACTGTTTCGCCTTACATGGGTTCTGATTCCGTGAAACCGTTTTTAAGCAGGGGCAAGACCGCATATGTGCTCTGCAGGACAAGTAATGAAGGCGCTAAAGACTTCCAGGAGCTGAATGTTGGTGGAGACAGGCTTTACGGGAAAGTAGCCGAAAAGGCCGTAAAATGGGGTTCCGGGCTCGTGGTAGGAGCTACAAGCGACTCGATAAAGAACATCATGGAGAAAACAAAAGGCAAAATTCCGCTTCTAATTCCAGGTATAGGGTCTCAGGGCGGGGACCTTGAGATGGTTATGAAGGCCATAAAGGACGACCGGTATATTCACAGGATAAATGCGTCTTCGTCGATTGCCTAGGCTTATGAGAAATCAGGCGGAGAACCTGCTGAAGCTGCATTGAATGAAGCCAAAAAGCTGAATGCGAAAATCCGTGAGTTTTTAAAATAAATGAATGATAGTTAACATACTTTTTGTGGTGAATTTTATGGATAAGACCGAGAATTATGAAGTAAAGGATATTGCTCTTGCTGAACAGGGAAAACTGAATATCGAATTTGCAGAAGCGCATATGCCGCTGATGGCGAAGATTAAGGAAAGGATGGAAAAAGAGAAGCCGTTTGAAGGCCTGACTATAGGGCTCGCTTTACATATTACGAAGGAGACTGCCGTCCTGGTGAAAACCCTTGCTGCGGGAGGAGCTAAAGTTGCCGTAGCGAGTTGCAATCCGCTGAGCACGCAGGATGATGTTGCCGCTGCATTGGCTAAGGAAGGATTTCATGTTTACGGATATAAGGGAGAGAATAATGACGAATACTACAGGTACATAGAAGCAGTTATTTCACATAAGCCGGACATAACAATTGATGACGGATGCGACCTTGTAAGCACTATCCATACGAAACATGCGGATATGATTGGAAAACTTATTGGCGGCTGTGAGGAAACGACCACCGGGATAATAAGGCTTCATGCAATGGCAAAGGACAATGCGCTGAAGTATCCTGTAATTGCTGTGAACGACAATAAGACGAAACACATGCTCGACAATTATTACGGGACGGGACAGTCCGCCATTGACGGTTTGTTGAGGGCTACGAACATCCTTATTGCAGGAAAAACATTCGTAGTAGGAGGATACGGCGACTGTGGAAAGGGGGTTGCAATGCGCGCTAAGGGAATGGGCGCGAATGTTGTTGTAACAGAAGTAAATGCATTCCGGGCAATGCAGGCTGTGCTGGACGGCTATCGCGTTATGCCGGTTTCCGATGCTGCAAAAATAGGGGACATTTTCCTTACTGTTACCGGGGATAAACATGTCATAACTACCGAGCATGTCAAACACATGAAAAATGGTGCGATACTTGCAAATGCAGGGCATTTTGATAATGAAATTGATGTATCGGGAATGAATGAAAAATGGAAGAAAAGAAGAATCAGGCCTTTCCTGGATGAATATGAGGTTGATGAAAAGAAGATTTACCTTGCTGCTGAAGGAAGGCTTGTGAACCTTGGGGCAGCCGAAGGCCATCCCTCAGAAGTCATGGCCACCTCTTTTGCAGGACAGACCCTTGCATGCGAATATCTTGTAAAGAACAAAGGAAAACTCGAGGCGAAGGTCATTACGCTTCCGGAAGAGATTGACAATGAGATAGCAGAATTGCAGCTTGAAGTCATGGGAGTGAAGAAGGATAAACTGACGAAAGAACAGGAGAAATACCTGTCAAGCTGGGAAGAAGGAACCTGATTCCCAGACTATTTTTATACTTTCCTGACAATATACTACTGATGGAACTCGAATCCTATTTTTCTACCCTAAAGAACGAGCTTAACAGGGCTTATGCAACAGCCACGGAAGCGAGAGCCAAAGGATATGACCCGGTGGATGATGTAGAGGTAAAGATAGCCAAAGACGTTGCTGCAAGAGTAGAGGGAATCGTAGGACCGCCGAATATCGCCAAGCTGATACGGGAAATGGAACAGGGAGGAATGTCCAGAGAGGACATTGCCTTTGAGATTGCCAGGAAAATAGCAGGCGGAGAGATAATCAAGGCGAATAAGGAATTTCTTATAGAACAGGCCGTGCGTACCGGGATCGGGATATTGACTGAGGGTGTTCTTGTTGCCCCCACCGAAGGCATAGCCAGGGTAAAAATAAAGAATAATCCTGATGGAAGCGATTATGTTGCGGTCTATTATGCCGGGCCGATAAGAAGCGCCGGAGGAACCGCAGCAGCGCTGAGTGTTGTCCTCGCTGACATTGCAAGAAGAGTAGCCGATGTAGGGGATTACAGGGCCACAGATACGCAGATTGAGAGATATGTAGAAGAGATAAATGCCTATGAGGCAAGGGTTACACACTTACAGTATTTTCCTCCCGAAAATCATCTAAGAACTATAATCAAGAACTGCCCGGTTTGCGTGGATGGAGACCCGACTGAGGAAATAGAAGTATCCGCATACAAGAATGTGCCTGGAGTTGAAACAGACCGGATAAGGGGTGGCATACCTCTTGTTATCTGCGAGGGTATAGGACTCAAAGCAGGCAAACTCCTGAAATATACGAATAAACTCAAGCTTGGATGGAACTGGCTGGAAAATATAATAAAAATCAGGGCCAAGGAGGAGAAAGTTGAGATAAAGCCGGACAATTCTTATCTTGACGGCCTTGTGGCAGGAAGGCCGGTTTTCAGCTATCCTTCTGCAAAAGGAGGATTCAGGCTTAGGTACGGAAGAAGCGAAACCAACGGATTGATGGGAAGGAATATCCATCCTGCAACAATGACCATGGTGGATGACTTTCTTGCATATGGAACTCACATGAAGGTTGAACGCCCCGGAAAGGGTTGTGTTGTTGTACCGCATTCCGGAATAGAAGGGCCGGTTGTAAAGCTGAAAAACGGAAATGTCGTAAGAGTAAAAACAGTAGAACAGGCTCTGGAAATAAGACCGGATGTGGAGGAAGTTTTATTCCTGGGAGATATGCTGATCGCTTATGGGGATTTTCTGAAATCAAACCATCCATTGCTTCCTTCCGGATATTGTAAAGAGATATGGGAGCTTGAAGTAGGCGAAAAGGGAGTAAAGCCTAGGGAAATCAGGGATTCCTCAGATGCTTTTGAGTTTTCAAGAACAAATTCCGTACCGCTTCACCCGGATTATACATTAGTATGGCACGATATAAGTATTGATGAATTAAAACAATTGAGGGAATGGCTTAAAACTGGAACAAAAAAAGAAAAATCTCTTGTCCTTGATTTGGAAAATGAGAAAAAAACACTGGAAACTCTTCTTGTAGAATGCACAGTTATTGGTGATAAAGTTATACTTGATTCAAATTATGCAACCATATTATTGGAATCTCTTTGCCCTGATAAAGAAATGCCTGAAGCAGAAAATGCACTGGATGCAATTGGCAAACTAAGCGGTGTTGAAATAAAGGCGTGGAGCCCGACATACATCGGAGCCAGGATGGGGCGTCCTGAAAAGGCAAAGGAAAGAATAATGGATGGGAGCCCGAACGTGCTTTTTCCTACTGGCTCTGCAAAAAACAGAAGCCTGATAAAGGAAATGAAAAATACCAAAGGAACGGGAAGAACCGTGAATATTGAGCTTTCCAGATACAGATGCCAGAAGTGCGGCAAATCCACCTTTTTCAGAAGATGCCATATATGCGGAGGAGAGGCCAGGATTGAGAAGATATGCAAGAAATGTGGGGTTTCAGTAATCGGAGATATGCATTGCGGAGAGAGCACTACAAGTTATGATAAAAGACCTGTTGACCTTGTCCAGTTATTTGAATCGATAAAATTGAGGCTTGGGTTCACACCAGAAGAGCTTAAAGGCGTAAAGGGATTGTCGAATGCCGGAAGAATTCCGGAGCGTATCGAAAAGGGATTTTTAAGGTCAAAATACGACGTATACGTATTCCGTGACGGAACAAGCAGGTTCGATGCAACCGATGTGCCCATGACGCACTTTGCTCCAAAAGACATAGGATTAACTGTTGAGAAAGCAAGGGGGCTCGGATATACAAAAGACTATCAGGGAAAGGAACTCAAAAAAGATGACCAGATGGTTATGCTGTTTCCCCAGGACATAATTCTTTCAAAAGAAGGTATGGAATATATTACGCGTGTTTCAAAATTCATAGATGAAATGCTTGTGAACCTTTATGGAATAGAGCCATACTACAAAATAGAAAAGACAGCTGATTTGATAGGCCATATCGGAGTTGGACTTTCGCCCCATACAAGCGCAGGCGCCCTTTGCAGGATAGTAGGATACACTGATGCAAATGTCGGTTATGCGCATCCTTTCTTTCATGCTGCAAAGCGAAGGAATTGTGATGGAGATGAAGATTCTGTCATGCTGCTTCTGGATGCATTGATTAATTTTTCAAGAAAATACCTGGATGAAAAAAGAGGGGGAACTATGGACTCCCCGCTTGTACTTACAAGCATTATGAATCCGAAGGAGATAGATGATGAAGCGCATTGTATTGAGATTGTTTCTTCATACCCTCTTGAATTCTACCGCGCATGTGAAAGATATGCCTGGCCGTATGATGTCAAGGTAAAAACAGTGAAGGATGTTTTGGGAACTGATTCGCAGTTCAGGCTTCCGGTAACGCATCTGGGGACATTATTCAAGGGAGGAAATACGAGGACTGCATATGTAAAACTCGAAAGCGTTCCCGAAAAAGTAAGACTTGAATTCAGCCTTCATAACAAGATACGGGCCGTTGACAAAAACGATGCCGCTGAAAGATTGATACTCAGCCATTTCATACCCGATTTGTATGGAAATTTAAGGTCATACTCAAGGCAGATCTTCCGTTGTGTGAACTGCAATCTGAAATACAGAAGGGTTCCTCTTTCCGGGAGATGTACGCGCTGTGGTGGGAATCTGCTTCTTACTATAAATAAGGGAGGAATACAGAAATATCTTCAGATAACCAAGGAGATAATACATGATTACGGTCTGCCTGATTACATGAAACAGAGAATAAACCTTATTGAAAAGGAAATCAACAACATTTTTGAAGATGAGAAGGAAAGACAGCTTGGTCTCGTTGATTTTGTATGAAATACACATCCAAAACCACATTATAAGACTTTTTAAATGTTTTTAATCTAAATTTAGCTGTGGGAGCTATGAAAATGAACATATTTCTTGTAGTTTTATTGTTATTTTCACTAGTTTTTAGCAGCTGGTATATGCAAAACTTATATATAATAAAAGAACCATGGGATGATTATAACTGGATAGAGGGAGATTACACCGCCGCCATATGTGTTGACAGCCAGAATCTATCTCTTGCTGCATATAGTTCCAGGGGAACTGTCTTGCCAAGCTTTCCTGCAGGAACTTTTGTTTCTATAGATGATTCCAAAATCAATAATTATATGTCATATATGCGGGATTCCGTTTCTTACGATAAACCAAGAAGAGAAGCTTATGATTGCAATTGTGATATAGATGGATGCGATACCTGTTACCGTTGCGTATATGATGAAATGAGTACTAATCTTTATGGATTGGGTTATTCCAAAGGAGCATGGGATATTGAACGGTTCAATGATGCGATAAAAAGTATCGAATTGGAAAACATAATGAAAAATATTGATAACGGCACTAATGGTGTCTCAGGAGATTTGTTTGATATCTCGCTTGATTTTGAAGGTGATAGCTGGGGGGTTGAAAATTCAGTAAGACAGGCATACGAAAGATATGAGGTAGTGCAGAACCTTTACGATACGTGCAAAAACTCAGACACGTATTCGGTAAACCAGAATCTTGCAGGAACACATGGTGAAAAGACGATAAGTTTTGAGAATTATATTGCCGCATACGACCCGAAAAGCGTAAGCATACCCGGCTCTCCGTGCAGTGTAAGCAGGCCTTCCAACCCGGCAGGAGCAGAATGCCATAATTATCCGATGAGATGGATGGATGCCATGCAGTTTGCCATAGATGCTGTGGAAGGCAGTTTTGCAGCTTCCATGCAGAATATACAGAAACTAAGAGGTACATACAGTGATATGGAAAAAACAGGAATATGCGATGATGATTATTCGGAGTCTCCGAAAAGTGCGTGTGATGAAATAGAAAATGCATTAAGCACTATAGATTCGCATGACAGCGGGGAAAGCACTTTTGGGCAGTATGAACGTGCACTGGAAAAAGAGCAGGAACTGCAGCTTTCATTATACTGTTTCCCACCAGATTTTACGGAATATAAGGAAATCATGATTCTTTTATGGAAGGAAAATGACGGATTCAATCCTCTTGTTCTTGAAAATAAAGGAAACGGAGAAAATGCACTTGAAGAAGCAAATGCCATCTACTCAACTTATGTTTCACAGGTATTGAATTATTCTGAAGAAATGAATAAAAAAGAAACAGAACTTAGGAACAACAAGCTCGAACTAATAAAAGAATCAGAGACTGCTCTTGGTGTTGTTGAGGCATTGGAATCAATAGGAACAATAGGGGAAAGGGCCCAGAGTTTTTATGACAGTCTTTCTGCTGCTGATTCGCTATACAGCAGTGCACTGGTAAAATTCGGAAGAAAGAGCAATGATTATCTTAAAGATGCAACAATTGACATAAAGGAGGCATTGGGGCTTTATTCTGAAATAGATGGAGAAGCTGATTCCATTATTGAGGACGCTTCTGAAATTGTAAATGGAAAAAGGCAAACTGCTGATACATTGATACAACAGGCAGCAGTCCTTTACAGCAGAACAAATGACAGAGACATTGGAAGATATTACGAAGCAGCAAAACGCGAGTTTGCAAGAGGGGAATCTGCATCGGCTCTTGGAGAAAAATACCGGTATTATCTCAATGCTGCCGATTATGCCAGAACTGCATTGAATAGCGGGCAGGTTCTTGAAAATGAAACCGCACCCCTTGCAAGTCAGCTGGAGGATCTGATAAGGCGAACTGGAATCGATGATATAAATACCGAATATGAAGATGGAATTCTGCAGCATATGAAAGATAGCGGGGAATATGATACCTCTGTTTTGAGAGACCTTATTGAATCGATAATAACCAAGGCAGGAATAAAATACGGGTATTTAACCGATATAAAAGAAGAACTTTTGCAGAATATAAGCGACACAGGAGGATGTGCTTCGGGCTTCACAGCCGACATTGAAAGAGCGGATGGCGGTCTTGTCACTACGTCCGGGATAGATTACGTTAATGCCATAGGAATGCTTTCAAGTATTGAAGAAGAATATGAAAGGATATCAGAAGATGTTTTGGCATGTGGAATTGAGATGATATTGCAAAACCTCCATATCAGCTCTTCTATAAGACTCTATGAAGACATAAACATAGATACCACGACAGAATTATCCATAACGGTATTGATAACAAATCTCGGAAGCAGAAGCGCTTCGAATATTGATGTTCCTATTGACCTAGGTGCTGAAATACCTATCCTTATTTCAGATATCAGGGGCGGGTCGGAAAACGTGGAAAGTGTAAGAAGCGAGAATGGCAATGCGGTATTTGTCATAAAAGAGATTAAACCGCACAGGACATTTTCTATAGTTATAGAGAAGAATTCTGTACTCGCAGAAACGGTTGAATCTGAAAAAACGGGCATTGGGAATGAGGATGGCAGTGTTGATGTCACTGAAATTCTTACTTTCGATTTGCATGTCCGCGGAAAAGTTTCCGGGCAGAGCGATATACTTGAAAGAGGAGTGCATACCATAACCAGAAATTACAGGATAGAGCATGGTTATGATATTTCTGAAGAAGTTGAAACATACAAATTGGGAACAAATGTACAGGTTGAAAAAAAGATAATGATAACCCCAAAACTCGATATTGCGGCATTGCCGCTGATAATAAATCTGGATTATCCTGAGATAACCGGATTGACCATCAGTGCAAGAGGGGCCAATATCAAAGAGAACCAGTGCGGAAGTTCTGATACTGCATGCAATATTGAAATAGGAAATCTTGCTGAAGATGAAACTGCTACGATTGATGTAAATTTCATAGTTATCGACGCCCAGGATATGCTGGCAACAATCAGCATAGGCATACCGGACACTTTGAATTGTTTTGGAACAGGAAAAAGCTGCGGTCCAATTCCTCCGGGATTGGAATCCATGCTTGCAGAGATGAATGCTGCTATAGAGGCAAATGACACCGCAGCCGCGATAAAACTGAAAGAAGAAATCAAATCCAAGATAGATGAGTGGAACAGGGAACAGCAAAAGGCATACAATGAATTAACCGATATGAAGGCAAGCTATGAAGTCGAGATTGCTGAAATAGAAAATGCGATCGAAAGTGCTGTAAACGGCACTCTTGTAGGGCTTCTCGATGAAAGAAAAACAAATCTTGAAAATGCTTTAAGCGATGCTGAAGAAGCTGCTGACATAATAAGCGAGCTCAACATACTGAAAGGCGTTACCGGAAAAAATACTGAAGAGATAATAAATGACTTTCTGAAAGATTCATGGGGCACATATAATGAGCTTAAGGTTAGGCTTGCAAATGCAGGGGTAAGCACAATGCCGCAGGAATTTATTGAAGTTGAAAACGGGTTCGGCTCACTTGAGATAGACAAGAACCCTAAAACAGCGGTAGAGCTTGCCGAAGCACTTGAAAATGCTGAAGAAGCCGTGGAGCAGGAAGAAGAAAAAGCAGCAGCTGAGATAGAGGAGATATATTCGCAATATGATGGAATAACCGATGAAATGGATGGCCTTATTGCCAATTATAATGAACAGCGTACAGAAGCAGAAAATACCGAATGGGAGGGATTATTCGGGCTTGATACCGGCAAGATAGAAGCACTTTCAGAAGAGACAAAAACATACCTTGACGAAGGAAATATAAAAATGGCAAAAATAAAGATAGAACAGCTTGAGAAAAAGAAAAACAAGCTTGAAGATTCCCTAGGAGAGGTTAAGGATTCTGCAGAAACAATTCTGATTTACGCAAGGAATTCATATGAAGGAAAGAAAGACGCCCTCCCGGGGGAGATAAGAACCGAAATAGAAAATGAACTGGCGGCAATGGCAGGAGAAATATCTGATGGGAAGTATATACAGGCGATGCAGAGGGGTAAATACATATTGGCAAAAACAGCAGACTATAAAGTTGAAACAATAAATCCTTTGTTAATCATTCTTGCATTGGCAGCTGTGGGTGCTGCAATCGGAGTATATTACATGAAAAAGAAAGGCGGGGATGTGGGGGGTATTGAAATAAATCTGCCTTTCCTGACAAAAAAGAAGAAAGAATATAAAAAATTAGCAAAAGCCGAGGTATAAGGTTTTTAAACAATTTGGG
>Ga0180438_10011783_pt1 | contig 10503 bp, 10 predicted proteins | sample SS_ome_12_FD_132455 | JGI IMG/M metagenome (GOLD analysis project Ga0180438, IMG submission 132455) | Hypersaline lake sediment archaeal communities from the Salton Sea, California, USA - SS_3_D_2 metaG | ecosystem: Environmental > Aquatic > Non-marine Saline and Alkaline > Hypersaline >... | reverse complement strand
TTTGCCAATGAAGAGAGCTGCCAGCGTATTGTCTATGCCTTATTTGCTAAATACAATAAAAAATGGGAGGATCGCCAATATGCAATCTTCTAAACAAATTTACACACAATTATTGACATTACCTAAATACTGGTATTTAATGCAATTGACAATATTCAAAATTCGTGTATGATTATTTAGAGAACCATTATGAACCTAGTAACAAATATTAATAAATTATGTTAAACAATAAAGGAAAAACAAATAAAGCACACTCGTTTATCAGGATCAACTTCTATCCAATAACAGTTCAGGAATTCGAGTTTAAAATCTGGCGAAAACCATACCAAGGCGAAAGTAAAGAAGGGTCCTTTCAAGACTTTTGTAGAAATTCCCTTCCAAAACAGATAAATTTAGATGAAAGGTCCGATTATTGGATATCATTTGAATCTGGAGAAGACTTCGAAGAATTTGTATGTAAACAGAACTATAACCATAGGCTAACACAACACTTTTTGTTCCATCTATTGTTACAAAAAGTAAAAGTAAATCTACGAGAAAATGAATATATAACACCCCGTAACAAATTCAGGAAAATATTGTACCTTGTGCTTAACGAAAATACTCAAGGACAAGAAGTGGTGTGGCTTGAGCCGTACTTTTTACATCCCGTAGATAAATTTGGATTCTTAATAGATTTCAAATTCCGCAAAAATCCTAGTATACCGTTTTCAAGAACGATACAAAGATTAAGCCTCAGTCTTGATAGTAATTACAGAAGTAACAGAAACTTTTATGGGGATAAATATCAGAAAGTGCAGTCGTTTCTTAATAATTATTCCCAAAAAATCTTTCCTCTTTCCTCAAACGATATTCAATTCCAGATAACCAAAATACCCCACGACTTACCAATTGACAATCTGGAAACAAAAAAATATGTATTTAAAAATAACAATACAGATGTTTCCCAATATAAAGGATTAGATAAAAATGGACCCTTAGAGAATATTCAAAAAAATATTGTTTTACAATTTATATACTTAAATACATATAAGTACTTGGCTGATGATTTAAAAAAGGCACTCATCGGAGATTTGTATGGTATAGCATTTAAAGGATTAGAAAGTTTATTCAAGATCAAGATTAAAGAAATAAAAGACACTATGATTTCAGACTATTCAAAACGTAATCTTGAATATTCGATTAAGGAAACATTGACGCTGAAGCAAACTGAAAATAATGCTTTGATTATACCAATCCTTATTGCGCATAAGGAAGATAGCGAGACTTATTATTTCATGAAATATCAACTACTCAAAGAGAGCTTACCGCTGCAAGTGGTCACCTCACAACTATTAAGAAAAAAAGACAATCTAAAGTGGTCAATTTCAAACATAGCATTACAAATCTTTGCCAAAATAGGTGGAAAGCCCTGGCAAGTATTACCAAGTCACGAAAAAGGTATCATTTTTGGCATTGGTCAAGCACATCAGAAATCCGATGACGAAATAATAAGATATTTTGCCTATTCAGTCTGTACTGACTCAAGTGGCTTATATAAAAAGATAAGTATTCTCGGAAGGTCTGGTGATGTAAGAAGCTATTTAGAGCAATTGAAGGATAACATTGTTAAAACAGTGGAGCAATATCTCAATGAAAAATATACAACATATGTTTTGCATGTACCATTTAAGATCCGGAAATATGAAATTAATGTCATTTACAAAGCTATTACGGAATATGCTAATCAAAAAGAAATTAACAATATAAATTTTGTTGTGTTAAGAATTAATACAAGAAATAAATTTTTTGGCTATGCATATACCAACAGTATGGTTCCATATGAGAGTACATATACATTGCTTTCGAATACACCACCAAGTTATTTAGTATGGTTCGAAGGACTTCAATATCATCGAGAGACTATATATAAGCGAATAGCAGGTCCAGTTTATATAGAATTCTATTGGAGTAATAAAGAATTAAGTAAAGAAGAAGAAAAAAAATATCTCCAAGATATTCTAAATCTATCCGGTGCTAATTGGAGAGGATTTAATGCTAAAAGTTTGCCGATATCAGTTTATTATTGCCAACTTATTGCAAGCTTTATTAAAAAATTTCCCGAAGAGATCGAGAACATTGAAAGTGTGATAAATCCATGGTTTCTCTAAAAAGGAAGGGTAGATGTATCGAGAAAATGATGTAATAATTCTATTGGGAGCAGGCTGTAGTGTAGATGCAGGTATTCCCGCATCTAAGCAAATGATTTCCTTATTGGAAGATCTCTTGGAAACTAATAATGATTGGCATAAGTATCAAAAACTCTATAATTTTGTGAAAAGTGCCATCTTATACTCTGATGGAATTAAAGGCAAATATGATAATAATTTTGATATCGAACGATTGGTAAATGTACTTAGTGAGTTGGAAAAAAAGGAGAATAGTACTCTTTATCCATTCATTGGTAGCTGGAATACACGGCTTCAAGAAGTTGCAGATTCTGAATTTGTCATTATTCGAGAACTAAGGCAGAAAATACTGCAGAGATTAAATAAATGGGTATCATTAAGAGACTATAGTAAAGCCAACTACTATAAGAATTTTTACGACTTTCAAACTGCCTATAATTATGCACTTAGAATTTTTTCGTTAAATTATGATCTATGTTTTGAAAAAAGTATACCCGACTCTAAGGATAAAATCGATTTAGAAAGAGGATTTGATTCCAACACAAGGAATTGGGATTGGAGAAGGTTTGAACCAAAAGGAGAATATGAACCATCATTTTATCTCTATAAACTCCATGGATCAATCGACTGGGAGCGGGATGAAAAACAGGGGAATATAATAAAGGAAGTTGATAATATTCCTGATATTCCAGATCTCATTTTCGGTACAGATTATAAAATGCAATATATCGATCCGTATTTGTTCTATGCATACGCATTTAGACAATATTCATTGGAATCAAAACTAATTTTGACAATAGGTTATAGCTTTAGAGACGAACATATCAATGGTATTTTAGAACAAGCCCTAAGTAATAGAAAAGATCGAAAAGTTGTAATTGTTGATCCCGATGCTAAAAATATCAAAAAAGGATTTTGTCAAAAACAGAAAATAGAACCTCAAATCTCGACTTTCGAAGAAAAAGCCGAGGGTTTCTTAAATATGCTAACAATTGAAAAGCTTGACGAAATATTAGAGGAGAGCACATCGGTCTGATGCTGTCTTGACCAGCTCGTAAAGAACCCGCAATCCCACTATTCTTAGGCGTTATAGGACGTTGAATTCCATCTTTTTTTTATATAAAGTCCCCGGTTGCATTGTATGTAGACAAAATTCTCAAAAAATTAATACTTTAAATGAAAAATCCAAGAACATTCTCACTTCAATATCGAGTTTCAGCTCTGATATTGAAGCAAAAGCAATAAAAGGCACCTCATATACATTTGGCTAACCTTTTAATTCTTTTGGTCTCCGACTGAACGGAATCCGTAGTCGTTAATGTAATATGGAGAATTCGATATTAAACAACGGTGACTATTCATCCAGTCACCAGGAGACTAAATTTAAAATGAAAAGAAAACCAGATTTTGAAAACGAAAGCTTGAGAATGTGGGTTCCTAATGATAAGGAAAAGAAGCAATACAAAAATATCGATACCCGGATAAAGTATAAAGGATATACATTCGGGTTAGTCGGTTTTACTGTTGCCAAAGTGAAAGGAAAAGTCGCTTTTGCCTTTAAGTTTAAACCAGAGAACAAGATAGTTATTGCTTACTAAGACGATGAATACCATGAGACACAAATTGCTTATGAAGAATTTAAAAAATATGCTCAGTCAATTGACTATGAATTCAGGGATGTCCGGGATGAATGGGATAGGATACTTATGGAGAAACACACAATTAAAAAGCTGACTGGAAAAGCTAACCTTCACGGTCAGCTTTCTTTATAGGAGGTTATTGAACTCAAAGAGGAATTTATGTAGATTGAAAACATTTGTGGAACCTTCTACTCTCAGTGATCAAAGCAATACATTCAGAAAACGCTCACGACCAAACTGCATGAAATTTAAATAGGTTTGATTTTGAGAGAGAGAACTGTTAATCAGTACGGGAATCAGAATCAAAAAACACCAGTTTCAGTACAATAATTATAAAGTCAGTTGCCCGGGTTAATCGGTAAAAAATGGTCAATCACCCATCAAAGTGGGAGTCAATCAAAGGGCTTCTTAGCCAGGAAAGTATTTCTCCTGAAAACCTTGCGCGAGATGTTTTAGAGACCAAAACCAGGTTCCATAAGGCATGTTTGGATCAGACAATTGAACTTATCCGAGAACGTGAGACTACGAAGCAGCGGAATGTATCAAGTATCGAAGCTGAGATCATGCAGGTGCAAAAAGACCTGTTTCTCTATAAATGCATCCGATATCCGATCATGCCTGATAATAAGCGTAAAGGCAGCCTGGAAAGGGCACTCTCCGAGCTCCATGACCGAAGAAGGGATGAAATAACTGCCTGCTGGAAAGATACCCTTAAATTATGGCAGCAGGTTCTGGAAATTGCTGCTCAGTACCGGGAAATAACCAGGAAAATGAGAATTCTATTCCCAAACAGTGAAAATGGCCCTAATTGAAACCAAGGATGAGAAGGTAAGAAGGTTATGCCAGCGGCTCAAGCCGGTTATCGGTGCGCAAATAGATCAGATCTGGCAAATGTACCTTGTTGAGGATGAAAAAGGCAAAAATCAGCTTGCAGAATACCTGAGATTGCTCTCTATTGAGGCTATAAAAGACGAACTAGACGAAGATAGGGTATTTCTATACCCTCCAAGCAAGGAAAGGGCCCAGGGCGGCTATTATATAGGCGATGTGGTCTATAATAATAAACAGTTATACCCTTTTGGCTTGAGGGACAGCGAAATGATCCAGCACGTGGGGATATTCGGCAGGTCTGGGGCTGGAAAGACCAATCTGGGTTTTTCTATTGTGCAGGAACTGGTTAAAAAGGGTAAACCATTCATTCTATTTGATTGGAAGCGTAATTATAGGGATCTGACAGCCCTGCTTGGCTTTGATAATATACTGATTTTCACTGTGGGCAGAAATGTGGCTCCTTTGCGATTTAATCCCCTGATTCCACCTAAAGGTACTGATCCACATACGTGGCTGAAAAAGATCATCGAGGTCATTGCCCATGCCTATTTTCTTGGTGAAGGAGTCATGTATTTGCTCCAAAAAGCGATCAACTCGGTATATCGGAAACATGGAGTATATGATGGCACTGTACAACAATATCCGACGTTCAGGGACGTACTCCGATGGTTTAACAAGTACGAAGCAAAGGGCAGGGAAGCAAACTGGCTCAGCTCGACCTTACGGGCAATATCAACGATCTGCTTTGGCGAGATGAACCGTCTCACCAACACAGGCAATCAGCAAATCGAGCAATTGCTTAAAGAAAAAGTGATACTGGAACTCGATGCCTTAACGCAGTCGGACAAGATTCTTTTCATCGAAGCACTACTTTTATGGGTTCACCACTACCGGCTTAAAGAAAAAGACCGAGAGACATTCAAGCACACAGTGATCGTCGAGGAAGCGCATCACATACTTTCAAGCGAAAAGGCAAGTTTGACCGGCGGTGAATCGATCATGGAAACGACTTTCAGGGAGATCCGTGAATTTGGGGAGTCACTCATTATACTGGACCAGCATCCTTGCCAGATATCATTGCCGGCATTAGGTAATACTTATGCGACCATCGTTATGAATCTGAAACATAAGAAAGATGTGAGTGCAATTGCCCAATGTATGATGCTCGACAGTGAACAAAAAGAATACCCAGGCAACCTGGAAGTAGGTGAAGCAATCGTGCGTTTGCAAGGCAGGATCATGAAACCGTTTTTGATAAGAGTTCCTGAGTTTGATATCAAAAAAGGCACAATGACAGATGAGTCCATACGCGAGCGCATGGTGGGGTATTTCTACAAATTTCAAGGGAATCAGCCATTAAATCAAGGTGTTACAGATATTTCAAAGAAAGATATAGTAAATAATGGTGAGAAGCTTTTATTGATAGATATACTGAAATTTCCATTTTCTTCAATTACAACAAGATATCAGAAGCTGAACCTAAACAGACGAAAGGGTAACGCTATCAAAGATTGGTTAGTGAATCAAGGCTATATACAGCCAGAAGAAATTAAATTGAGCAACGGCAGAATAATGCTATTCAGATTGACCGCTAAAGCGCAACAGTTTCTTGAGAGTCTTGGTTATTGGGTTAATAAAGATCTAAATGGTTTGGAACACCGATACTGGAAGTGGAAGGTGGCTAACTATTATCGTAACAAGGGCTACAAGGTTTTTATCGAAAAGAAAATCAACGGCAATGTCGATGTAGCGGTGAAGAAAGACAACTTATCCATCGCCATTGAAATCGAAACTGGTAAATCAGATTATATTAAGAATATTAAGAAAGATCTCAAAGCAGGCTATAGCCTTGTCATCTCAGTGGCTCTGAATGAGTATGTTGAGAGAAAAATACGGGAAAAGTTAATAGAAAACAAGCTGGACAAAATAAAAAGAATTAAGGTAACAACGGTCAGGGCGTTTGAGTAAAGAAAAAATAACGTTGTGCTTACACGTGTTCAGCAAGTGACTTGGATGACAATTGCAAATGGATCTCACCTACTGTCTCGCGATTTGTCCAATACTCGCCATTCAATTCTTGAGGTGGATTTCCAATGATTAAAAGTGACGCGGTCCCGTCGTGAATAGCACTACGTTCTCGAATTAAGACGCGGGGTTTATTAGTGTAAGAATAAACAAGACGTTTTTCTCCGCTGTCAAGGTCAACATGGAATGACGCTGAATAACTCCGACTTTCAGATTCTTTAGTCAATATCGTACAATTAATGGAGAGAAATGTCTGACGTATTACCAGGGCAATGTTAATTGGCTCGAGTGGTCGTTGAGTGGTAGGATCAATCCATGTAGACGTGAGTGTTCCTCGCCAAGTGCCCTGAATGAATGGAAACGGGACTAGCCAACCTTGAAATATCTTACAACGCCACCCCCACTTTACAAAAATAGCCCAGAGGATCATCTCAATAGACAGAACCCTTGGAAGTTGATTAATTGCTAACCACGTTAATTCGAGTTGCAGTCCTGATAATAAAAGTAGGACTAACCAAATTCCAATTGTTAGACCAATAGCAATGGCTGCAAAGGCTTTTATGTTTATATGTTTCATAGACGTGTTACTCAAAACCTATGTAGTTCCAGGCAGCATTCAGGAAACTGTTTGCTTGCTCTCTTGTCCATGGCTGTGAAGATCGAAACAAATACTTGAGTTCATTTAGCTCACCCCACTCAGAACAACTTTCATCTTTCCTCGTCTCATTACAAGTATGCGCAAGAATATAGCGAACATTAGTAACATATTCATCTGAAGCGAATCCTTCGTTTGGAATATTCCATACCAAACATTCGATAAGAAATGAAGCAATATCTTTTGCGGCATCAATTCCGTTTTCTTGCATCTCATTTCGTAGGCGTTTTAGTATTCGGATGATATACTTGAAGCGATTACCAGTCTGCTTGTTTTTCAACACACCATTATCATAGTTTTGATGAGGCCAATTAACTATTGACCCTCCATTGTCCGGTTGAAGTTGAGTCCCCGAAATATATATTGGATTTCCGGAACCGTCAAACTTACCCGTATAAAGTCGATGTTCAAAACAAGCGACAGCATCTGCTGCTATGCGATAGCTATTTTCGTGAATATCAAAAGCTTTGTTTCCACGCTTTACTCCTTGCCTACCGAATTTGTTTATTAATGCTGTTTCTACAGAATCCTTGAATTGATCCTGAGAATAGCTGGAAGGTGTGATCCCGTAGTAAGCGGGGTCGTTTGGAGAATCGTGAAGCAATTGATAGTTAAATGTATCCATTAACCGGATGCAGATATCAACGTCGCTATCTTGTTTAACGTTTGTATTGTGACGGTAGGAACCTTGAACAAAGATTTCAATATTCTTCTTGGATAGCGCTGAGTCATCATTGACAGCGTCTCGAATCATTCCTTCCGCGTTGTCACAGCGTTCCTGTTCGGTCTCGCTTGGTGGCTTAGACCACGAGCGAAATGTGGTTTCCCAATCCTTGTTCATCTAATAATACAACAATAAAAGCGATATTGCATACAATTTACTGTCAACGTATTGTATCGATAACTCAATCTTAAAGTTTCGTTATCACTTTGAGCCCTATAGCTAATTCTTGCGTTTTTATACATAAAGAATTTTACATGGAAATTATGATGAGTCAAGGCTAAGAATGAGAGAACTAATTTCAGTACAATCTATTTAAATACCAGCAACTTACAGCATTCGTAAATCCGTTTAATAAATTTTATTTGTGTAACACAGGTTTGTGTTGATGTTTAACCAACCACGATTCATTTGGTAGTAATTAATTGGAAGTAATATTCGAATTCTGAACTGATCTCAGTCAGATATATGTCATTGTTCTCAAAACTACATATTTCACTGATTTGAGGCGTAACAACCCATTTCTTCGAAATGTCGATTACGGTGATTTTACAGAAAGATTACAGTGATAAAAGAAGGGAGGAAATTATGAACACCAGGATCAATAAGATAACCATTTATGGTTCAAAAAAGGAAATTGAAATTGCTGAGAATATCCTGAAACAGTATCTGTCACCTGATCTGTTTAATAATGATGAATTACAAGCCAGGATTGAGATCCAAAAGATCATCGATGGAAACAGGATTAAAGCAGCAATCTTATGGGATGGCAATCGCGTCTGGAGTAAGGAAAAAGTCCTTCGGGATATGAAAACCGTTATCCGACATGGGATGAGTACATTAAGCGATTATCTTTATGAATTCTTTCATCTCTGTTGCGGTAGCATCGCCCATTATAACAAACAGGGCTGGATCTGCGAGTATCCGGATATCGAATCAGTGCGCAATTTCTTTGAAAGAAACGAATATGGCTCAAGAGTCCTGGCTCATCAGCCTCATTGGGCAGCAGACCGGATTGAAATAATCAAAGAAATCAATCAGATGCTTGAAATCAAGGAGATACAATGAAGACAAAGATCATCTCTCAAAAAATGCTTTCTGCCGAATGCTGGTCAGTGCAAGTATGGGGCATCGAGGCATGCACAAATTGCGATTTTCGCAACACCAGCGAATGTGGTGGCAAACAGATACTAATGACTGGCAAAAACACATTGGGCATTGGAATACCATTGCCTGATAAACAGGGAACCGCAAAGCGAAGAAAAAGAAAAAATTAACAAAGGAGGACGTATGTTATGCATAGATGAGAACACCCGTATTCCTTTGTGTCCACATTGTGCAAAGGAATTAAAGGAAATATCTGCGACAGCAACAAATACGCGCTTTTTCAGGTTTAATCCAGAAACCTTTGAATACGATGACACGGAAAGAACCCATGTCGAGGATGACAATGTTTTTCACTGTACAGAATGTAACACCGGTATCAGCGTAAAGGATATTCTCGAAACAATAGCACATCTTATGAGTCAGAGCAAGGTTAAAGTGCACTTATAAACAAACCATTATAATAGCAAGGGCGCAATGGTTCTTTATGGATCGTCTGCGCCCTTTTTTATTTTTGAAAGGAGACAACATGAAAGTCGACGACATTATGATCGGCAAACAAATATCACCACACTTGTACAAGTATGACATGGAGATCAGTCCTGAGAATTTGCTGAGAATCATTAGATTGTGCGCTAGAAAAGGCAGAGGACTCGGTTCGGTATATAATCGTCCTGGTCTGTGTTCTACCAATAGCAATGCCGTAACACGTAAGGAGTTTGACATAATATATGAGCAACTGCACAATCAGCCGGATTATCTGCTGGATAAATATACAAAGGATGATCTGGTGGATAAAGTCAGTTCGGATATCCGGGTCATCAGTTCGACCACCAAGACAGAAATCATACAAAAAATACTGGCAAACCGAAACCTCATATTTAAACACTTTAAAAAGGATGTCGTGGAAAAATACAGCACCAACTGGCATGACTTTAAACGTGGGAAAATGATGTTGCCCGCAGTATTAGATCCATCAAAAAGACTAGTTTTTACATTGGGCAGTAAACCCAATAAGCTCTCGAAAAGTCAGTATCTGCAATACTGGTCCTTAGGCAGTGACTATACAGAATATGATCTCACGGAAAACTGCAAAACTGAGATTATCAATGATTCCCTCATCATGAACCTGAAAGACAGTGATGATATGCTTCTAAAGGTCTTGCATAAATTTGAACATGGAAGTGGAAAAACCGACAAGTTGCAATTGAAATGCTTAACAAAGCGCATTTTTGACGAGAGCCTGGATTTGCGAAAGGCTAATGGTATTACTTATCAGACCGGCTTATTCGACCTCGTGGATCACTTTGGTGTGCGTAAAGGCTCCAAGCTCAAAACATTCTGTGAAGGATTAAAACA
>Ga0180438_10011781_pt1 | contig 10505 bp, 9 predicted proteins | sample SS_ome_12_FD_132455 | JGI IMG/M metagenome (GOLD analysis project Ga0180438, IMG submission 132455) | Hypersaline lake sediment archaeal communities from the Salton Sea, California, USA - SS_3_D_2 metaG | ecosystem: Environmental > Aquatic > Non-marine Saline and Alkaline > Hypersaline >... | reverse complement strand
TTACCTGAATGCGCAGATCCTGTAGGGGATTTCGTTTTGCTTCACGCCTCTCCAGACTCGGTTTTTCCATACGCCTTGCCGCAAGTCGAGCCGCCAAGGCAGTAGTCTTGCTGAAGCGTCCCGCCAACTCTTTAAGCATTTGTTGGAAGAGGGGTGATAGTTTTTTGTATTCACCTGCCAGCTTTTCATGGTCTAAAATTCCAATTTTTACCTTACCCCTGGCAGCAATAGTTGCAGAGCGAGCACCGATCCTCTGGCCCAAGAATGAAACCTCGCCGAAAATATCACCCTCCTCTAGCAAGGCGAGCATTACTTGGCCTTTGTCAGTCTCCTTGGTCACCTTTGCCTGACCTTCCAGAAGAACATAAATATTCCGGTCGCTCTCCCCTCCTTCCATTAGAATGAGCTCCCCGTCCTCGTATTCTACAGTGTGCTTAAATTCCATGTTCTAGTATCCCGAGGTGTTGAGTTCTCTCGGTTGGGATTATTACCTCACTTCACTGAAGAAAATCAACTACAATATCTTCTGGTTGCACCTCTTACAGTACACTGCTGCAGGTGGGTTGACAAAACCACAGCTTTGACAGGCCTTGCTATTAGCCGGGACATTGGCAGCAAGCTCAAACCCACACTTCGAACAAAACAATGCGTCTGGATCGGTTGGCGCACCGCACTTAGAACACTCACTGACCCCAAGCTTAGCTCCACATCCTTTGCAGAAAGCCGCATCAACATCATTTAGAGCGCCGCAAGTCTCGCATTTCATAAGATATTCCCTCAAGAAGAAACAATAAGTTATATTGTTTCTTGTCTGACCTGGTAAGTTGACTTTTTTAAAGGTGCTAGATGCTCTTGATTTAGTAGTTCCACCCGATTATACAGTAATATTGCGGACCCCGTCACCTCTTTTTAAATGATTTGCCTTATCTCATTTTCTCTAGTGCCGGGCAGTATCGTCGGACTTCAGTCTCCAGCGGTAAACCTATTGGCACTCCACAGTGATCCAGAGGATCCGTTTCGTAATGTAAAATTTCACTACCATCGAAATAGCCATCCCCATCGGTATCACTCTCTGACCAAGAGGTCCCGTACATCATATACTCAGCGTAGTTACTGAGGCCGTCTTCATCTGGATCCCAACTTTTCAACTGATCAAGGAGTAACCCTACGGTTTGCTCCAATTGAGCAATGTCCTCGCTAGCCTGGGTCCAATTTCCCTTGTCCAACATTGCGCCTATCTCCTCAGTGAGACGCATGGCCTGCTCTAGGCTAACTGGATCCAAGCTATCTGCACCCATGTCCCGACACTCTGATAAATGGAATCGCGCCACCTCATAAGAGTTGACCAAATCTTCTTGGCTTCTTCTGCTCTCGCAAGTGGCGTTGGCGAGAACAAGCCAGAGGAGAGGTAGTCCTAATAACATGAAGATTCTTTGTTTCATAATACCTCATAGCCCAAATCAAATGCCTTCAGATTTATCTGAAGAAAAGACTTCTTTGTCCTGGTATCGAGAACTTTCTTTACCACCTTTTCATCGAAGGGCATTTTTGCATGGCGCATTAAGGTTCCAAGCATCACAATATTTACTGAGAGCTCCGAGCCGGCTTCACGGGCAAGGGCTCTGGCGTCATAGGCAACAAGATTGCTTACTTGACTCGATATAGCTTGCATCATATCAGAGACATCTGGATATTGATCCCTGCCACTGGATACACTAAACGGAGCTACAGGGCTAATGTTACAAATCACCAGGCTACTAGCTGAACACTTTCTTACTGCCCGCAAAGCCTCCAACGGTTCAAAGGCCATGAGGATGTCTACTTCACCATCGGAGATAACTGGACTTTGCACCTCGCCTATCACCACTGCCGACTCGACCACCCCTCCCCGCTGGGCCATACCGTGAACCTCACTCACCACCACAGGAATATTAGCGATTAAAGCTGCTTCACCTAACACCCTAGTCGCTAGTAAGGTACCCTGTCCGCCCACACCGGTGAAAAAAATACGCCAGCTTTCCATACTATATACTCCCGCTGTTGCTGTGCTACAAATCCCTCAATACCAAGAGTGTGTCTGCCTAGGTGTCAACTGTCCATGGTCCGGAATCTCATAGCGCATGGCGCCAAGCGTAAGATCTAAAATGCAATATCGCTATGCGCTTACCGCTCTGCGCTTTGCGGTTGTAGAAAACTTACCTTAAGCACTCTTCTTTTTCGGCTTTATTGCGTGACAAATTTGCTTGCAGACACTACAACCACTGCATAGATGCTCATCAATTGCAATAAAGGCGCACTCATTCTCATCCTCACAGTAGGTAAAGGCTGGACATCCGAGCTCATCCAGACACCTTCTACACATATCGCACTCGTTCGTCACCCTAAAAACGACCTTCTGTTTCTTGCCAGTTACGCGTCTTTCGAATAGCGGACAGGGTGATTTTGAGATCACCACCTTTACACCAGTTTTATCTTCCATAACTTCTTTTATCGCGGCAATTGTCTTGTCAACCTGCAGAGGATTCACCACAACTATCCGATCCACACCACAACCTCGCACTAATGTCTTAATATCCACCTTGGGAGGATGGCGCCCTTCGGCAGTGAGTTCTACCCCGGGATGGGGCTGTTGCCCTGTCATGGCAGTTGTGCCATTGTCCAAAATCACTAGGGTGAAATTGTGGTCATTATGGACAGCATTAATAAGCCCTGTAACACCCGAATGAAAAAAGGTCGAATCGCCCACAAAAGCCACTACAGGCTGGTCCTGAACCTTGGAAAATCCGCCTGCGCTGGAGACACTGGATCCCATACAAAGGAGATAGTCGGCCGCCGCGAGGGGTGGCAGTAGGCCGAGAGTGTAGCAACCTATATCAGATGGAAAAACAGCACTTCCTTCGCCTAACGCCTGTCTCACCGCATAATAGCTGGCTCTGTGCGGACAACCCGCGCATAGATTAGGCGGTCGCTGGGGAAGATCCGAGGTGATTTGCACCTTTGGCGGTTTATAATCCACTTGGAAAAATTGAGCCACAGCTGACTTGACCAGGACTGGATCGAATTCGAAGTAAGGGGGCAGCAATTCTTCACCCTTACCCTTAATCGTGACTGCCAACCCTTGCTCCTGAGCTGCCACCTTGATCATGTCTTCCAAAAAAGGCTCCAACTCTTCCACCACTAGAACTTTTTCAACTTTTCTGATGAAGTCCAGGCAGAGTGCCTGTGGAAATGGGTAGGTCATTCCTAGTTTAAGCACCTGCACTTGGTCGGCAATATTAAATTCTCGAATGGCATCCATGACATAGTTGTAGCTCACCCCACTGGTTACTACTCCCCAGGTCCCCTGCCCTTCGACTCTATTGAAAGTCGAACTGTCGGCCTCCAACCGCAATTTTTTTAGCTTTTCAAGTAGTTCAATGTGAAGCCTCCGCGCCACCATGGGCACCGGCACGAGGTTGAGGGGATCCTTTATGAAGCTCCCCTTTACTTTCGAATCCTGCAAGGCTCCCACCTCTACAACGGACCGGCTGTGATTTATTCGAGTAGTGGTGCGCAGCAAAACTGGAATGCCATAGGACTCGGAAAGGGTAAAGGCGGCCCGGGCCATGTCCAAGGCCTCCTGGGAATTGGCTGGCTCAAGCATAGGTATTCCGGCGAATCTGGCGTAGAAGCGGTTGTCCTGTTCGTTTTGGCTGGAGTGCATTGAGGGATCGTCGGCACTGACTATGACCATGCCACCCTTTACCCCTACATAAGCCAAAGTCATGAGGGCATCGGACGCCACATTCAAGCCAACATGCTTCATGCTGCACATGGTGCGCAGACCACAAGTCGAAGCCGCCGCCGCAGTTTCTAGTGCTACTTTCTCATTTACTGAATACTCGAAATAAAGGTCTGTTTCTTGGGAGATTAGATAGAAATTATCGCCAATCTCTGAGGAAGGAGTTCCGGGGTAGGTGGTGGCAAATGATATACCTGCCTCGAGAGCCCCCCGAACAATAGCCTCGTTTCCCAGGAGCAACCTCTTACTACCCGGTTTGGCTGTAAGCAATTCATGCATTTTTTTACCCTCGGCGTGCTTTTTGTTCCTGGTCCGTGGTTGTCTCACTGCATTCGCAGCATAGCGCACAGCGGGTTTGAATTTAAGATTTTACCCTATGCTCTATGCTCTATGCCGCTTTTGACGACGGAATACAGAGTACTGACACAAAACTATTGCGATAGCTTCCTGTGATCCACCACTTTGAATGAACTCTCTTCTTCAGGCTTGATGGATCCAGGTTCAACTAGTGTAATTCTTGGAGTAACTCCGATTCCCCCCGCGACCTTTTCACCCATTCTCTCAACCAAGGACCGCTGCTCCCGCATTTTGTCAAAGAATAGGTCTTCAGAAACCTCGACCTGCACCGTGAGGCTGTCTAGATGGCCTTCTCTGTCCACCACCAACTGGTAAGGAGGTCTGCTTCCCAGCACTTCCTCAAGAAGATCACCCACACGACTCGGAGTTATATTTATGCCTTTTATTATTATTACCTGGTCTGTCCGGCCGAAGACCCTGCTCATGCGTGCTAGACTCCGACCACACTGGCAAGCCTCATATTGCATGGAGCAGAGATCACCTGTACGAAACCTGATTAGCGGAAATGCCTCTTTGGTAATAGTTGTTATGATCAGTTCCCCAACTTCCCCAGGCTCCAGGTTTTTTCCCGTTTTTGGGTCCACCACCTCAAAAATGAAATGATCTTCGTTCACATGCATACCGGCCTGATAAAGACACTCGCCCGCCACCCCAGGCCCCATAATCTCGCTAAGGCCGTAATTGTCCGTAGCCTTGACGTACAAGCTTGCTTCAATTTCCTGTCGCATCGCCTCCGACCATGGCTCACCGGCCAGCATGGCAAACTTGAGCGTAAGAGTCTTAGGATCAACTTTCATCCTTTCCATGCGATCTGCAATGACCAGGGCATAAGAAGGGGTAGCCACCAAAGCCGTGGTCCGGTAGTCTTGCATAATCTTTACCTGCCGTTCAGTACGGCCAACTGAGGTGGGAAGCACTGACGCACCGACAAGCTCGGCTCCATAGTGAAGTCCCAAGCCTCCGGTTAGAAGACCATAGTTCAAAGTAACTTGTACCACATCGTCAGCGGTGACACCTCCGGCGGTAAGAATGCGGGCTACAAGCTCGCTCCAATGTTTCAGGTCTTGCCTGGTATAGCCTACAACAACTGGTTTGGTGGCACCTGAAGAAGAATGAACCCTTACCACCTCTCTCAAGGGAACGGCGAAAAGATCATAAGGATAAGCATCACTTAGATCCCTGCTGCAGGTGAACGGCAGCTTCGCTAGATCATTCAGTTCAACAAGGTCCTCAGGCTCAAAGTCTATCTCATCAAACTTCTTCCGATAAAAAGCGACGTTCTTGTAGACCCGATTGAGTGTTGCCTGTAGTCGCTCAAGCTGCAACTGGGCTAGCTCGTCCCGTGACATACATTCGTACTCTGAGTCCCAAATATTCATAGTCCTTTAATCCTCGCCAGATCAGAAGAAACGTTCATTCCAGGGACCGATTCCTAGCTAAATCCGAAATCCGAAACAAATCCGAAATTCAAATTTTCCAATGTTCTAAACGCGTCAGTGTTTCGGTCATTTGGATTTTGGTCATTTGAATTTGTTTAAGATTTCGATATTAGATATTCGAATTTAGCTTCTCAGTCCTCCCAAACTTCCCGATAACCCTTGCCGAGATAGGCCCGTTTTACTTCCTCGTGCTCGAGAAGCATCCGGCATTTCCCCTGAAGCACTATTTTCCCAGTTTCCAGCACGTAGCCACGATCTGCTATGTGAAGAGCGGCACGGGCGTTCTGCTCGATGAGCAAAATGGTGGTTCCCTCTTCTCGCAATACTTTAATGATTTTGAATGTTTCCTTTACCAGCAAAGGTGAAAGCCCCATGGAAGGTTCGTCCAGAATGAGAAGCCTTGGTCTCGCCATTAAGGCTCGAGTGATAGCCAGGATTTGTTGCTCCCCCCCACTCAGGGTGCCCGCCATCTGATTCCATCGGTCGGCGAGAATGGGAAATTTCTCTTTGAAACGTTCCATGTCCCCTTGCACTTCTTTCTTATCCCTACGGATAAAACCGCCCATTTCAAGGTTATCTCGCAAGCTTAGGGTGGAAAAGACTTTCCTTCCTTCTGGAACGTGAGAAATACCGGCCCGGACGATCTCTTCCGCTGCCACCCTGGTTACGTCCCTACCTTGGAAAGTAATGGAACCACGACTGGCGGGGGTAATTCCAGAAATTGTTTTTAAAACCGTAGTCTTACCGGCGCCGTTGGCGCCTATTAATGTAACTATTTCGCCTTGGTTTACATGCAGAGATACACCCCGCAAGGCATGGATGTTACCGTAGTATGTGTGGACGCTTTTTAGGGTTAGCATGGTTTAGTCTTCATGTCCCACATATCTTGCGTTGTGTTCCATGAGCGAAGAGTCAAACCACTGAGGCACAAGGTATAAAGCTCAAGGCCCAAGTAAAAGCCTAGTAGTCAGTAGCCAGCAGCCAGTAGTCGAGAAAAACTTTATTTTGATTGCTTATTTTCTGAATTCTGGATTCTGACGTCTGTCTCCTTGCTTTTAAATTCGCAATCAGAAATCCGCAATTCGAAATTTGAATAGTGCCTTGCGCCCTGCGCCTGGTGCCTAGCTCGAAGCGCATTGCCCTTTGAGCTAGAGATCTGAATAATCGACCTCTTCTCCTAAATAGGCTTCGATCACCAGAGGATCATTCTTTATTTGTTTAGGTTTGCCTTCAGCGATTTTTTCACCAAAATTCATGACAACAATCTCGTCCGAAATGTCCATGACAAGATTCATGTCGTGCTCGACCAATACTACTGTAATTCCCCTCTCCAGAATCCTGTGGATCAAAGCCGCCAACCCTTCAGTTTCTCTGGTGTTAAGCCCTCCAGCTGGCTCGTCCAGCAACAGTATTTTTGGTTCTGTGGCCAATGCGCGAGCAATCTCGAGAAGCTTTTGTTCTCCTAGAGGCAGATTACCAGCCAACTCGCCTGCTTTGTGTTCTAGCCCTACGAATTTAAGGTAGACCAGAGCTCCATCCCGGATCCTTCGCTCCTCCCTCCGCATCCATGGAAGTTTGAGACCTGCACTGATAATTCCAGCCCGGCTCTGAATGTGTCTTCCCACCATTACATTTTCCAGAACAGTCATGCGACCAAATACTTCCACATTTTGAAAAGTCCGGGAAACACCTAGGCGGGCAATCTCCCCAGGCTTCTTGCCCTCGATAGACACGCCGTCAAAGGCAATGGATCCAGTATTGGGTGGGAAAACCCCACTAATTACATTGAATAGTGTGGTCTTGCCAGCCCCGTTTGGTCCGATAACTGCCTTGATCGTTCCGGAATCAACGGTGAAACTTAATCCCTTTAGAGCTCGCACCCCACCAAAGGATTTGCGCAGGTCCTCAACGCGCAGGAAAGTGTTGTAGTTGTCGGAAATCATTTCGCCAGTTCACGGGTTATGGGTCATAGGTAATGGGTAATGGGTAATGGGTTATGCGTAATGGGTTATGGGCTATCTCTCACCTATATCCTATTACCCATGACCTATTACCTTGAAAACCTTCAGCTTCTCCTCAATAACCTTCTCATTTTTGGAGTTAGATCAACCAAACCTTCAGGCAGAAACATTACAATAGCCAGGAGAACAGCCCCATAAACTAGAATATCAAAATCGCGGAAGACATGAAGCCACTCGTTTCCCAAAAAAGTTAGCAGCCAGGTGCCGAGAAGCGCTCCCCAGATGTTATGCATGCCACCCACCACTACCATCATTACCAGTTTTATAGAGAGGAAGAGATCAAAAGAGCTGGGGCTCAAAAAACCCACGTAATGGGTATAGAGACTGCCAGCAAGGGACGCATATGCGCCGCTCAAAACAAAAATGATGACCTTGAATCTTGAGGTTTCAACTCCCATGGCGTCTGCAGCAACTGCACTGTCGTGCAAAGAACGCAGGGCCCTGCCTATGCGGGAATTAATCACATTGAGCGAAAAAACCAGGATGAGCAACACCAGCGACCAAACAAGAATATAGTAATACAGATCATTATCTAGATCTAAACCGAAGATAGTTAGCCCCGGAATGTCTGAAAATCCAGAAGGCCCACCGGTAAGGGCTACCTCCTCATTAAAAAAAATATAGACGATAACACCAAAACCAAGGGTGGCCATGGCCAAATAGTGCCCTTTTAATTTCAGCGAAGGAACGCCTACAATATAAGCAACTAGAGCGGTGAGTAAAACGCCCGCAACCATGGCTAGCCATGGAGACAGGGAAAGCTTTGTGCACAATATTCCTGAAGTGTAAGCTCCCAGACCAAAGAAGGCTGCATGGCCAAGGGAAATCTGACCCGCATAACCCATGAGAAGGCTCAGTCCCATGTTTATTAAACTGTAGATACCGACAAATATCATCACGTCCAAATAGTGGCCAATTGCCCCCACATTGAGAACCACCACTGGAAACAGGGCAAGAAAGACAACCAAACCGAAAAGAATCTTTAAGTTGGATTTTTTCATGTCCGAAGTACTAAATGAGTAAAGTTTAGCCGGTTTAGCCTGTTTAGCCGGTTTAGCCTTTACTGACTTGTCAATCTTTCTAGACCGAAGGTCATCAGTAAGAGGTTTTTGCCTTGAAGCTACTGCTTCCGACAACTCTTAAAGCTATTCTCCCAGCTGGCTGACAGGCTTAACTGATTAAACCGTCTAAATAACTTCAAAACTCCTTAATTTTGCTGGCCTCTACATTTCCAAACAAACCACTCGGGCGAACGTACAGAACCAAGAGCAGTAGCAAAAGGGCTACAGCATCCTTGTACCCTGAGGAAACAAAGCCAGCGCATAAGGATTCTATAATGCCAAGAAAAATACCCGCGACCACTGCTCCATAAAAACTTCCCAGGCCTCCCAGCACAGCAGCGCCAAAGCCTTTCAAGGCTAAAAGTGCACCTCGGTCGTATTCCATAAGGGATATGGGAGTTATTATCACTCCCGCAACTGCACCAATGGCAGCACTCAAGGCAAAAGAAATTAAAATCATGATGTTAACTCTAATGCCGACTAGGCGAGCCGCCTCGGGATCATCAGCACATGCCAGCATGGCTTTGCCATATCGTGTTTTTTTGAAAAAGAGGCTGAGGAGCACAACCACCACCGCAGTTATGAGCATCACCCATATTGTCTGGGTTTGAATAGCTGCTCCGAGGATGAATATTGGTTCGTTTCCGCTAAACGGTGGGATAATATAAGGATCTTTGCCCCAAACAAACATAGCAATTCCCTTGAAGAGAATTGAAACAGCGATGGTGACAATGATCATCGTCAATACGGTGGCATTTTTAAGCGGGTTAATGGTAAATCTCTCCATCAAAGCTCCCACGCCGGTAACCGCCGCGATTGTCAGAATAAAAGCAATTGGCAGTGGCAGTTTGGCTATAGCGGTGAAAAAAACCATAATAAGCCCGCCCAGCATGACAAACTCGCCCTGGGCGAAGTTAATTATCTCTGTAACGTTGTAAATGATGTCAAAGCCCACGGCCACCAAAGCGTAAATGCTTCCCACGGTGATGCCAGTGAAAATATACTGAATGAGCTGACCTGTTAAGGAAATTTTTTCCATAAAAGCAACAACTTCCAATTTTGTGCACTTTTAGCCAGGATGTTTCATGAATTGGTGTCACGAGACCACGAAGATAGGCGTGCCACCGGGTAACCGCAGGGTGTCGGTACCGAGGCATACCTGTAAGGGTACGTCGCAGGGGCAGACAGCCGAGGATTCACGGGAGGGCGGCCATATGCGTGGTCGCACTAAGTTATTCATGAAATATCCTGGCTAGGTAAACTCAACAGAAAGCCTCTCCCGACCAAAGGACTGGAGAGGCTTTCATCGCTATAGCATTTTTATCGGAATCTAAGGAGCCAGGGCCCAAGTGTTTTCCTTCACCATTACCATTTCAAAGGCATCTTTGGTAAGTCCATTGTGATCGGTGGGAGAGAAATTGAACACACCGTGCTGACCGATGAATTTTTGTCGGTTCTCAATGTAATCCCTAATTTTGGCTGAATCTGGCCCCACACTCCTCATGGCATCGATGACCAGGTTGAGCGAATCCCAGGCATGCCCGCCAAAAGATGATATGGGTTCTTTGTACTTTTCCTCATAGGCTTCATTGTAGAGCATAATTACCTTTTTTTGTGGATCGTCATCGGCAACAAGTAAAGGAATATTGACTTTACCTAGAGGACAAAAAACGCCCTCTGCAGCACCGGCCGCCAGCTCGATGTTTTTGTGACTGCCAAAGCCATGACTCTGAAAGAAGGGAATGGAGGTCATTCCCAGATCTTTCCAGTTCTTAACTGCCAAAACCTGGGTGGGGCCCACAGACCAATTGACAATTGCCTGTGGTCCTGTGCCACGGATGCGAGT
>Ga0180438_10011780_pt1 | contig 10506 bp, 2 predicted proteins | sample SS_ome_12_FD_132455 | JGI IMG/M metagenome (GOLD analysis project Ga0180438, IMG submission 132455) | Hypersaline lake sediment archaeal communities from the Salton Sea, California, USA - SS_3_D_2 metaG | ecosystem: Environmental > Aquatic > Non-marine Saline and Alkaline > Hypersaline >... | reverse complement strand
GCCGTCTGTTTGGACAGCAAACGGAAAGCACCACGGTCCGTTGCGAAGCTTGCGCCGAGGTTAGCCAGGATCTGTGCCAAGGCCCGCGTTTGCCGCCACCGCGTCAGCCGGAAATACGGCTTCTGGTCGACCTCGAAGCGATCGGGGTCTATCTGGCAGAAGACGGCAACTCCTTTCCCGTTGCGCAACACGCCCAAGAGACCGTCGGCCCCCCGCTCGATCCCGGATGCCACCAGCCATGCCTGCTGCTCAGTTCGCCAGCGAAGATCCGATGGGCTAAGCCCGCGACACTCCGGCCACGCGGGAACATCGATCGACCCTCGCGCGCTGTCGGTCTGCTCCAACTTCACGCCGAACCCGTGGTTGGAGGCAGAGCGGGAGAGAAAGAGGAGGTTCCCGCCGTGGGACAGACACCTCCGCACGTCGGCTTCGCTATAGTGCGTCCGCCCGCCGATGATTGTCAGATCGGCATCGGGTTCGATAGCGGTCGCAGTCTGATAGAGGACTCCGAGTCTCTCCAAAGTCTGCCGGTCGGTGTCGTCTCCCACAAGAATTGTGCGCGTGGCGCGAGCGATTGGCTCGGCCGCAGCGGCGTACTGCACGATATTGTGCGCGAGCAAGGCGGCGGCCGGATCCAGGGCGAGATGATCTTCGAGATCGAGCGTGCATAGCAGCAAACGACCGCGTCCGTAGTCCAGTTCTATCAACGGCGAATACGCCAGATCGAATTCGCACTGCAGGATCGGTCGCCACCCACTGCGGTGCGGCTTCTCGATGGCCGCGCTGGTAACAACACCCCGGTTCCCCCAGTGCCAACCGTGGTCGGGCGAGCGCCAGCCGGGGACCTGGCTCGGTATCGGGTATCTGGGCTTGGCCTCGACCAACGTACTCGCGCCGGACCAATCGGTCAGATCTACTCCGTCGAGTCCCCGGCAGACGGGATGAACGGGCGATACCGGAAACACCCTTCGAGTTAGATGAGCGGCGACGCGGAAACCCATCTGGCTCTGGAACCACTGCGGATCCTGCGCGCAGACCAATATGCGGGAACCGGCTTTCACGGCCGCCTCGATGTCGAACGGCATGGGCTTGTCGCCACAGAGTGCTTCTCGCCCGATCACGATCAACTCGGACGAGGGCTTTCCGTTCCAACTCTGCACGTTGCACCCCATTGCGGCGAGCATTCTCGTCGACTTCCCCACGGGATCGTAGACTGCCACCGTTTGGCACAATGGATCCGGCTTCGGGAAGACCCGAAACGAAAATCGGTCCTTGTGCTCGTGGTTCCCGATCGTGGCAACCAGTTCGATCGTCCCGGTTGCTTTGGCCTTGCCTGTCACACTGGGAGTACGAAACTGCAAGGGCCGGAAGAGGGTCGTGGCCGGCTCGATTCGACCCGTGCTGCTGTCTGTCGCGACTCGCTCGTTGCCGAGTGTGGCGGTCCAGGTGTAGCGGTATTCCTGCGTGGTGCGCTCATCGTTGATCAACACGACCTGCTTTCGCACATTCTGACCGGGCGTGCAGCTGTGATCCTTGGCGGTAAACGTCTGTTCCGCTCCGGCGATCCAGGCGAGCGTGGGGCCGTTAGCCTCGATCAAGGCGACGCCTGCCGGGTAGACGTCCATTCCTCCCGGCTGGAACGGCTTGACGAGATTCATGGGGGCCTTGGTTCGGACGATGCCGCGCATACCCGGCGTGAATGGGCGGAGATCCTGTTCCGGGGTCGGGAGGTTCTTCCGGCGGCGTTCATTGCAAAACATGTCCCAGGCGTAGCCGTAGTCCCACGGGATCATGCCGCCGGTGATGCCCCAGGTCCGCCACGAACGATAAGTATTGCGAGTGAACAACGCTTGCACGCTCTGAAACGCCGGCAACGCGTCGATGACCGTATTCCAGTTAGCTCCCATATCGCCGAACTGCTGTTCCCCTTTGTACTGCCGGCGAATCGCTTGGCGATAGTCGGCGGTCTCCGTGGCATAGGCGTTGGTCCCCATGTAGATCGCACAGTACTCGGTCGCCATCGGCTCGGTGCTCGACTCGAAGCCCCAACGGCCCTGCAGGAACGTGTACTTCCAGGGCGTTCCGAGTTCGACGCACATCAGGGGCATATTGCCGGACTTCGCCCAATGACTGAGCCACTCCTCTCGCTCTTGCAGAGGAATCAGATTCAGATAGCAGTTGATGTTGTAGACGTGGCCGTGGTAGGCGCCGGCGTGGTTGAGCACGGGGCGGGTGGGATCGAGCTTCTTGATGGCGGCCACCGCCCCCTTCGCGGCCGCCTTCTTCCAGTCTTCCAGCGTCGGGGAAATTACTGCGGTCTCGCTCCGCCCGATATATCGCGGATCCTGGTCGAGCCCGTTGCCGAGCCAGTTGGGATTCGTCGTCCAGATCACGATCGAGGGATGGTTGCGGTAGCGGCGCAATTCCCTCTGCAACTTCCTCCGGTGATTCTCCCTGTAGCCCGGTCTGGTCCACTGGCCGGGGTCGATGGGTAGTGCCGTGCCGATCAGCAGGAAGCCCTTACGGTCCGCACGGTCCGCCCACAGCAGGCGGTGATTCACGCTGCCCTTCTTGTCATGATCGACGGGCCAACATTCCTCGATGTTGAAGCCCGCGGCCATGCAGCCGTCGATATGTGCGTCGGTCAGTTCGACGGAACCGCCAAAACACGTTTCCATATAGGTGTGCGAAGTCGGTCGAAGACGAATCTCCGTGCCGTTGAGGAAGAACTTCCGGCCGTCGATCCAGAACTCACGGAAACCGAACGGCTGGGCGTACTCGTCGCTCCAGTCGGCTCCCTTGGCTTCCAGCTTGAGCGTGTACAGATTCGGCTGCTGAAAATCCCAGAGACGGGGATCGTCCCACGTCCAAGCGAGTTGAACGACCTGCTTTCCGCTTCCGCTCATCCGGGCATTGCCCTGGAAACGTTTCTCCTCTTTGCCGCTTGCGTCTAGAAGCTTCGCCGTGAACTGCACGGGGCCCGCAGCCGTCAGATCGGTCACCTCGACGTCGAGCTTCAGGTCCTTCCTCCGCGTCGAGGTTTGCACGAAGACGTCGCTCATGTGTGTGCCCGAAGGGCGGCCACGCAGGAACACGTCGCCGATCAGGCCCTTGGATTGGAGGTTCGCCGTAGTCGTGATTACGCGGCCCGGATCCAAGAATGACGTCGAGGGTGCCGCGTCGCTGGTGGCGATAACTTGAATCCAGAGCGTGGCCTCGTTGCCTGCCTCGACCGCATGGCTGATGTCCACTTCACCGTATGGCCACCGGACGGCGCCGCACTTTACTCCATTGGCATAGACAATGGCGTCGGTGCTCACACGTTCGAGACAGACGAGTATGGCTCGACCCGCCCACTCGGCCGGAATCTTGATCTTGCGTTGGTACCAGGCGCACCATGTTCCCGATCCATCCCTCCAGTCTTTCCAGGCAGGCCCCTTCCCTCTCTGCGAAGCCAGGCCGGGCATCGGCCAGCACGGTTTCCATGAACCGGGAACGTGAATATACGCCTTTCCGGCGGGCGGCTCGGTCTCTGCCCTGTCGAGCATCGGAACGAATTGCCAGAGGCCGTTCAGGCAGATTTGCGCCCTATGTGTGCTAAGCGACTCCGCGGGCTCCTCGCCCCAGTAGAGCCTTGTGCCCGCGGGAAGCTGTGAGTCGCGGTTGCCCGACGTGCTGCGAAGGAAGATGCTCTGCTCACCGGCCCCCGTAAGGCCGGCCATCGCCAGCAGAGCCATCGCGCAAGCCAGTAGCCGCACGCTCGTGTTCGTCTGTCCGCCGGTCATGGCATCACTGTTTTCCTCGAAAGGCCCAAGCGTTTCCCACAACGTCCTCCTTGCCGCGATCCCTACCCCCGCTTGCCCGCCCAGCCGACCGACTGCCCCGACGTAGCGCTCGGATCCGGCTACGGCCAAAGCTCCCGGCCCGGATGCGTCGCCAGGCCGATCTGTTCCACGCTGCCCTTTCTCCCGTTGTACCACAGCATCCACTGTCCCTGGTGAAAGGCCGCGTACGGTTTGTAGCACGCGTCGTGGTCCCAGGCGTCCCGATTCACCCGTGCGCGGATGATGGGGTTGCCCGGATGGCGCTGCCATCCGGCGATTCCGTCGCGCGATCGTGCGATGCCGATCTGGGCCGTGTGTTCGTCGGCAAAGCCGATGTAAAACATCACGTGCCATCCGCCTTCGCGAACCACCTGGCAGGCCGTGACTTTGTGTTTCTCCCAGGCGATCTGCGGGTCGGGACGGAAGATCGGGTTACCCGGGTGCCGGGTCCATCGCAGACCGTCCGGGCTGGTGGCGTAGCCGATCGCATTGGGTTCGTACTGTTCGCCGCCGGAATACCACATGCGATAAAGCTGCCGGCGATCGTCCCAGACGACGTGCGGGCACATCACGGCGATGGCCTTTTCCCATCCCGGCTCGGCCGCGAGCACGGGCCCCGGGCTCATGCGCTTAAAGGCGGTGCCGTCACGGCTGGTGGCGTATCCGATCCAGGATCGATCCTTGGTCTGTGCCGTATACCACATGTGGTACAGGCCGTCGCGTTTCAGCACAACCGGCCGGTTGATCCGCTCTTCCCAATCCGTCTTCCGGTTTGGCCGCAGGACGATGACCGGCTCGCTCCACTGCACGCCGTCGTCGCTTTCGACCAGGGCCACGGCGGCCTTGGGGCGCCACGAGAACCACATGCGAAAACGATCATTTTCTCTAAGGACAGAGACGTCGAAGCAAGTGCCCAAGTCTCCGCCTAGCACGGGGTTCGTCTCCAGTTTCTGCCAACCGGCGGCCGTCTCCGCCGCGCCTGCAGAGAAGGTCGAACCCACGATACTCAACGACAGGACGAGCGCCAAGCAGGAGCGACTCATGGCAGGGGTCCTTCATCACTTGTTCTTAACGTGTCAACAGGACCAGTATACATGATGGCAAACGGCGAGAACAGATCCCGAATACGGCGCTGATTGACACGAACCAGCACCCGTCGGATACTATAAGTGCCTGCTGTCCGCCGGGCATTCCATGAAGAAGGGGAGCGTCATGGGAAGGTCACAGAATTGCAAGTGGGCTGCCGGGGCCGCTCTGGCCCTGTTGGCAGCGATGGCCGCGGGCAGTGCAGTCGCCGTCGAGGTCACGTCGGAAGAACTCGCTCAGGCGAGAAGCTGGATCACGGCGAAGTTCGCGGCAACGGCCGAGCCGAAACGAATCGAACCGGGCCTGCTCGTCCTGGCGAACCACGATCCCGTGGTCAAGAACTCCCGCGGCGAAGGCCGACCGTTGACTATCGCCAAGAAGGAGTATCGGCGCGGGCTGTACTGCCACGCCGTCAGCCGCGTCGTCGTCCGCTTGCCGGGGCCCGGCAAGACGTTTTCCGCGATCGTAGGCGTGGACTCGAACCCGCAAACCGTGGGCGGCAGGGGCAGCGTGGTGTTCTCCGTCAACGTCGGCGGCAAACAGAAGTTCCGCTCGGAAACGCTGCACGAAGGTACGGCCGGTATTCCGGTCAAGGTCGAACTCGCCGGGGCGACGGAGTTCGCCCTGGAAGTCGGCGATGCGGGTGACGGGATATCGTGCGATCAGGCGGACTGGGCCGAGGCACGGGTGGTCCTGGAAGATGGGACCGTCGTTTGGCTCGCAGAACTGCCCTTTGCCCGGCAGGACGAGTTCGCAGCCGGTGGTCCGCCATTCTCGTTTGTCTACGACGGCCGTCCGTCAGGGCAACTGCTCCCCGAGTGGACCATCGAGCGCAGCCGCCGGCAACTCGATGAACAGCGGACCCAGCACACCGTCAGTTACGCCGATCCGAAGACGAAACTGACGGTCCGTTGCGTGGCCGTCGAGTACCATGATTTTCCCACGGTCGAGTGGACTGTCCACTTCAAGAACACGGGCACGGCCGACACGCCGCTGTTGACCGACCTGCAGGCCATCGACACATGGTTTCAACGCGGCACCGACGGCGAGTTCACGCTGCACCACAACCGGGGAAGTACGGCGGGACCGAACGACTACGAGCCGCTGGTGACGCCGCTCGGGCCGCGGGCGTCGCACCGCGTTGCCACCTCAGGTGGCCGCTCGACCAACGCCAACATGCCGTACTTCAACGTGGCCTGGCCGGGCCAGGGTGTGATCGTGGTGCTCGGCTGGCCGGGCCAGTGGGCCGCCGAGTTCGGCCGCGACGACCGCGGCGGACTGCGGGTCCGCGGCGGCCAGGAGTTCACACGCTTCAAACTCCTGCCCGGGGAAGAAGTCCGCACGCCGTTGGTGGTAGTGCAGTTTTGGAAGGGGACGCTCATACGTTCGCACAACGTTTGGCGCCGCTGGATGCTGGCCCACAATTTGCCACGCCCGGGAGGAAAGCCGTTTCCGCCGGGGCTGATGATGTGCACCAGCGATTTTTATCCCGGCATGAGGAGCACCGCCGCAGAGGAGATCAAGTACGTCGACGCCTATCTCAACGCCGGTGTGAAGCTCGACTACTGGTGGATCGACGCCGGCTGGTACCCCTGCGAGCCACAGGGATGGCCCCGTGTGGGCACCTGGGAGCCGGACCCGGTCCGTTATCCCAAGGGATTGAAGGAAGTGGCGAATTATGTCCACGGCAAAGGCATGAAGCTGGTCGTCTGGTTCGAGCCGGAACGCGTCCACGCCGGGACGTGGCTGGCGGAACACCATCCCGAGTGGGTGCTCGGCGGGAAGCAAGGCGGCCTGTTGAATCTCGGCAATCCCCAGGCCCGCGCGTGGCTCACCGATCACGTCGACCGTATGCTGACCGAGCAGGGAATCGACCTCTATCGCCAGGACTTCAACATGGATCCGCTGGGCCACTGGCGGAGCCACGATGCGCCGGACCGGCAGGGGATCACCGAGCTGCGCCACGTCGAGGGTTACCTGGCGTACTGGGACGAGCTGCTGCGCCGCCATCGGGGCATGGCGATCGACACGTGCGCCAGCGGCGGGCGCCGCAACGATATCGAGACGCTCCGCCGCGCCGTGCCGTTGCTGCGCAGCGACTACCGTTTCGAGCCGGTCGGGACGCAAGGGCACACCTATGGGATGGCGCAGTGGATTCCTTACTTCGGTACGGGCGTGCCCGACACCAGCGACTACGTGGTCCGCAGCCACTGGTGCCCGTGGTTGGGTATCGGTCGAGAGCAGCCGCGCAAGGCCGGACTCGACTGGACCGGCTACCATCGGATGATCGACCAGTGGCGACGAACCCGAGATTACATGCTGGGCGATTACTATCCGCTGACCGCTTATAGCCTGGACAATTCGGTTTGGATGGCTTGGCAGTTCGACCGACCCGATCTGGGCGCCGGCATGGTGCAGGTGTTTCGCCGTGCCGAGAGCCCCTACGAAGCCGCACGCTTCCCGCTCTACGGCCTGGAGCCGGAAGCCCAGTACCAGATCACTGATCTGGATACCGGGCGCAAGTGCCAGTTCCCGGGGCAACAATTGCTGGAGAGGGGCCTGCCCGTCACCGCGCCACAGCGGCCGAGCGCCCCGGTGCTGCTGTATCGGAAAGTACAAGCTGACCGGCGCGGCCTATCTCCTTAGGGCTTCGATGGCGTCGTCGATCCGGGCGCGGAATTTGGCCCAGTCGTCGCGGTCCAGTAGCGCATCGTGGTCGCGCTGGCCGAGCTTGAAGGCGGCCATGCGTTTGGCGATCAACGCCTCGGCCGCCCGTGCGGCGGGCGTGCCTGCGCGCCGCCTGGCCAGCCGCGCCGCGGTCAGCAGCCGGCGGTAATCATCCAGGCCCTCGCGCAGCTGCTCGAAGTGGATCGACGGGATCAATTGGCCCTCGGGCGATGAATTGCACCAGGCGTAGTCGTCTTCCCGGCAATCGAGCGCATAGTACGGATCGCCGGCTACCACGTTCCAATGCCAGGAAAGGCGGAACTTCATGCCGAATTGTGCAGCCGCCTTGTACATGTAGTCGCCGAACGTCCAGCGATTGCCACCGTTGTAGAATGCCCAGTCGCTGCCCGCCTCGTGCAACAGTTTGACCGAATCCTCGTCGTGGCCGTTCCAGTTGGCAACGTGCAATGCCCGAGACAAGCGAAAGTGCGGGTCGGTCCGGTCGCCGCCGCTGAAGCTGCTGGCCGCGGTGAAAAGCGGAGGACCTTTGGGGAACGCCTTGCGGTAGGCCTCGGCGTTTTCGGCCGAGCGAGTCAGGGCGTCGCCGATCGGCTCGTCGCCCAGGTTGTAGTAGGCCGGAATCCACCGCTGCTGGTCGGCGTGCCGCTGGACGGCCGTGTAAATGGTCTTGACGAACTCGGAGTAGTCCTTCAGTCCGGCCGCATTCATCGCGCCGGTGTCCTGGGAGTAGGCATTGAAGCCGGACACGCCGCCGCCATAGGAAACCACCGCCAGGAAGCCGAGGGCTTTGGCCATCTTCATTTGGGCGTCGGCCACCGTGAAGTCCAGCACGGGCTCTCCTTCGCGAAAACCTCGATAGGCAATCGACGGAATCCCGCTGCACGCGGTAAACCCGTACTCACGCATCTTGCGGAGGCTGCGCTGCATCATACTTCGGTTCCAGGCTGCGGCCGCCGGATCGTCACCGTACCAGGGTGTCGAGATCGAGTGACCCCACGGACCGGCCGGAATGTCGACCGGATCCAGCGTGCCCGTGCGGACGCGGAACTCGACGGGCACCTCCGTCGTGGCCCCTTGTTGCGGCTTGATCTCGATCGAACCGGTGTAAAGCCCCGGTTTGGCGTCGGCAGGTGTGTTCACTGTCAGCCAGAATCGCCGCGTGATGTCTTTGGGCACGTCGGCCGCAGCCGTCGGCATGATCAGCCGCGGGCGGATCGTGTAGACGGAGCCCTCCATGGTGACACGGCTGATTCGATGCGAGACGAACCCTATGTCGATGGCGCCGGCCGGGATCACGCCCGCCGGACTGCGCAGGTCGCCCGCCGTCACGGCGACCCGACCCAAGTCCCGCAGCGGAACCAGGCTCAATGTCACCGGCTCCTGTTCGCCGGCAAAGGCCTCGCCGCGTAGCGGACGGTCGATCTCCGCTGTCCGTGGCGTGTCGTTGTAGTAGACGTCTCGCATGTAGTCGCGCGCAAACACGACGTAACCGCGACGCCGATCTTCGCCGGTCGGCTTCAGCCCATGTCCCGTCGGGCGGTGCAGCACGCGTTTGAAGTAGTTGTCGAAGTAGAACCGGCGTTTCTGCTCGACGTATTTCAGAAACGCCTCGCCTTGTGCCGCCTTGGCTACGGGATAGAGCACAACGGCCGAAACGCAACAACCCCAGTTTTCGCCCGCAAGCTCGAGGTTCAACTGTCGGTCGGTCACCTCGACGTCGAACGTCTTTTCCCGGAAGTAGGCCTTCTGGTACTTGTCGAACGTGTCGTCCGCAGGCGAGTCTTCCACGCTCCAGAAGCGAAAGTACTCTTCTTGGAACTGTTCGAAGTCCATCTTGTCCGTCACCACGGGTCGCCCTTCGGCCAGGATCGCCCGCTGGCGATAGACCTGGTACTCGCCCCAGAATCCGGACGGGCTGTCGATGTTCACCAGTACTCGGTAACGACCGTTGGGTACATCGACGGCCAGCCCGCCGCGCTCGATGCAGATGAAGTCCTGGTACAACGGGTCCGGCTGCAAGGCGTCGAACACCCGCCAAATCCGGGCCTCGTTTAGGCCGTAACCACGTCCCCGACTGTAGATCGTGCCGGGCGTGATGCGCACGAAGCCTTCCATCACCGGGCTGGAACTCGAGCCGAAATCGAAGGCGTGAAGCCCGTCAAACGTGACTCGCTGCGTGGAAGCGTCGCGCTCCAGCCGCACGTTGTCCAAGAACAGCGGCGCCTTCGGCTTAGCTCCGATACTGAACACGAGCCGTGTGATGCTGCCGAGCATCAACATCCGCCCAGGCCGCGACTTCTCGCCCACGTAGAGCTGCTTGACCGGAATCGTCAAGGTGCTCTTTCCCGGCGGCGCAACGGTCTGGTAGTTCACCCGCGTCCAATAATCACGCGTGGCGGTGTCCCGGACCTCAACGTACAACTGAAGCGGATCGTCCGTCTCGACGTACAAATCGGCCTTCAGGTAGTCGTAGCCCGACCAGTCCTGCGGCCCGTCCATGACCGCATACGATTTGTCGATGCGCAGGGCTTTCGTGCCGTCGGTTGCGTGCTGCTGTACCACTTCGCCTCCGCTGAAGGGATTCTTGTCCTCCAGCGACGCAATCAGTCTCACCGGCGGACCGCTAGGCGCCGTGCGTTTTGTCTCTAGCGGCGTGCCGCAGGCGTAACACCTCCTCCAGACAGGCATGCTGCGGTAGGCACACTCCGCGCAGCGAACGGCGCCGGCGGCCAGCTCTCCGGGCGGCGCGATCGGTGGCTCTTCCGGGCCAAGGACCGGCTCATCCGTCAGCGGCACGTCGTTGCCCACATTGGCCAGCGATACGTCGTCGATCCACAGATAGCCGGGGGCAAACATACCGAACGAAGGCCCGGCCTGCTTCTTCTCCGTGATGTCTGCAACGTAAGTC
>Ga0180438_10011779_pt1 | contig 10507 bp, 7 predicted proteins | sample SS_ome_12_FD_132455 | JGI IMG/M metagenome (GOLD analysis project Ga0180438, IMG submission 132455) | Hypersaline lake sediment archaeal communities from the Salton Sea, California, USA - SS_3_D_2 metaG | ecosystem: Environmental > Aquatic > Non-marine Saline and Alkaline > Hypersaline >... | reverse complement strand
GCAATGTGGGCAACACTGCGTCGAGCGTGCTCTGCATGATAACGGGCGACGGCAAGAATAACAGGGTTTACAAGTCAGCGCAGTTTCTCATCGATGCTGATTTGGAACGGGAACAGGTGGGGCATATCGGGAAGGAGATTCTCTACAATGGTCTCATCGAGGAGATAGATATTCTGAGCTTCGAGGAGTACAGGTTGGACGGCGGCTTTCCTGTCAGGGAAAGGCACTATGTGGATGATTATGTGCCCCGCACCGAGCAGATAGACCTTCGCATTTCCGATGAGAGACTGAAGGCACTCTCCGCTGAGCGGACCCTCGCGCTTACCCTTGAAGAAATGAAATACTTAGCCCGCTACTATGAACGGGATGATGTTGTGGAAGCGCGAAAGCAGGTTGGGCTTGGTGTTTTGCCCACCGATGTGGAGCTCGAGGCTTTTGCGCAGACACAGTCCGAGCACTGCAAGCACAAGATATTCAATGCCAGTATAGCGTACAGCGAAAACGGAGAAAGCGAGACCATACACTCACTTTTCAAAACCTATATTCGTGGTGCAACGGAAAAGATCGGCAGGAAAAATGGCTTTCTCGTTTCCGTGTTCGAAGATAATGCGGGAGTGATCAGATTCAACGATTCTTACAATCTGGCATTCAAAGTGGAAACGCACAACTCGCCGTCTGCTCTTGACCCCTATGGAGGGGCGATTACGGGCATTGTAGGGTGCGACCGCGATCCCGCAGGTACGGGATTGGGTTCGCGGCTTATAGCACACACCGACGTGCTCTGCTTCGGTGACCCCGAGATGGAGGGTGAACTTCCGCCCCGTATGATGCATCCGAAACGCATCATGGAAGGGGTGGTCAAGGGTATTGAGGACGGGGGAAACAAGTGCGGCATTCCCACGATTAACGGTGCTGTTATTTTCGACAACTCCTACAGCGGCAAGCCCCTCGTGTTCTGCGGTTCAGTGGGCATTATGCCCCGGTCCATAGGAGAGGCGCCTTCCCATGTAAAGGAGGCCCGTCCTGGAGACAGTATCGTTATGACAGGCGGCCGCATTGGCAAGGACGGCATACACGGCGCCACATTTTCGAGTGAAGAGATATCGGAAAGCTCGCCAGTGCAGGCCGTACAGATCGGAGATCCCATTACGCAGAAGAATATGCTCGACATGATTGTGGAAGCGCGGGATCGGCTGCTCTACAGGGCGATCACCGACAACGGGGCCGGAGGGCTCTCTTCATCGGTGGGGGAAATGGCACAACTCGCGGGAGGCGCCTTTCTGGAGCTCGACAAGGCACCCCTCAAATATCCTGGTCTCGATCCCTGGGAGATTCTTCTGTCAGAAGCACAGGAACGCATGACCCTGGCAGTACCTCCAGAGAAGCTCGATGCCTTTCTGGAGCTCGCCCGTCGCCGGGATGTGCTTGCACTGCCCATGGGAGAGTTTACCGATACGGGCTATTTCCATGTGACCTATGAGGGAAGGACTGTCTGTTATCTGGAGTTGTCTTTTCTTCACAGCAGCATACCCATGTCGCTGGAGGCGCGATGGGCTCCTCCCGTGTTCGTTGAGAAAAGCCCGGCTGGGAGGCCATCCTTGAGGGAGACCATGCTGGAGATGATAGCCGACTTGAACTGCTGCAGCAGAGAGCCCATCATAAGACGCTACGATCACGAGGTGGGGGGAAATACGGTGCTTAAACCCCTTGTCGGTGCCGATGAAGCCGGTCCGTCTGACGGAGGGGTGATTGCTCCCATTCCCGGAGACCATCAGGGTTTCGTGCTTACAGCGGGTATCAATCCCTTCTATTCGGAGATAGATAGCTATCACATGGCAGCGAACGTGGTTGACGAGGCCGTTCGTAATGCGGTCGGTGTGGGAGCCGATCCGGAGCGCATTGCGCTGCTTGACAACTTCTGCTGGCCCGATCCGGTATACGATTCTGTAAAGACACCGGACGGAAAGTACAAGCTGGCACAGCTGGTGCGGGCCGTTCGGGGGTGCCACGATGCGGCAATAGCCTATGGCACACCCTTTATCTCGGGTAAGGACAGCATGAAAAACGACTACAAGATCGGTGACCACAAGGTGAGCGTGCTGCCCACCATACTCATATCGGCTATAGGCATGGTGCCGGATGTTCGCATATGCGTTTCGTCCGACTTCAAGTGTCCGGGCGATAGCGTGTTTGTTCTCGGTGCAACCCGAAGAGAGCTTGGACACTCTTTTTACCACCGTTTGTACGGAGGAGTGTCCGACACTGTACCGCGGGTGGATTTCGATGCAAATAAAAAGCTGTACAGGATATATCATGAGCTTGTTATCAAAGGGCTTCTTGCGAGCGGACACGACCTATCCGAAGGAGGGCTTGCGGTGGCGCTCATGGAATCATGTCTGGGAAGCGGGATCGGTGCGACAGTGGACGTATCCGGTCTCGCGGCATGCACCGATCTTTCAATAGAAGAAACCCTTTTCACCGAATCGGCGGGGAGGTTTTTAATAAGCGTCGATCCGGGAAAGGAACAGCAGTTTTTGTCCGTTGCCGTTGATGTACCTCTGGTAAAGATCGGCGCGACAGCCGAAGGCCCCGCGCTCCGTATACAGGATGGAAAAAAACGTATGGCGTCTCTTTCAGTGGAGGAAATCGTCCGTTGTTACCGAGAGCCCCTGTACCGCATACTGGGCATGGAGAGGGGGTAGCAAAAAGGATATGACAAAACCAAGGGCACTCGTTCTGACAGGCTACGGCATCAATTGCGACTATGAGACCACACAGGCCTGCGAGACAGTGGGCTTTTCAGCCGACCGACTGCATCTGAACGACGTGTTTGAGAAACCCGGAGCACTCTTTGAATACGGGCTTGTGGTATTTCCCGGAGGTTTTTCCTACGGAGACGATCTGGGATCGGGCGTGGCCTATTCGTCGAAGATACGCTTTTCAGATTCCGGGAATGGCGACCGCCTCTTCGACATGTTCATGGATTACGTGCAGCGGGACGGACTCGTGCTCGGCATCTGCAACGGGTTTCAGATCCTGGTGAGGCTCGGCATGCTGCCTGCCATGGAGTACGGATACGGTACGCAGCAGGTTACGCTTGCGCCCAACCGTGAGGGTTACTTCATCAACCGGTGGGTTGAGCTCGTGGTTCAGCAGGACAGCCCCTCCATATTTACACGCGGCCTGAGGAGAATCAGGCTTCCCGTGCGCCATGGAGAGGGCCGGTTCATACTTCCTGATGAGGAACTGCTGCAGAAGCTCGAACGGAATCGTCATGTGGCACTGAGGTACTGCGATGCCGATGGAAAAGCCACGCAGACCTTCCCCAGAAATCCCAACGGCTCTCAGAATGCAATTGCGGGTATATGCGATCCAACGGGAAGGGTTTTCGGTCTTATGCCGCACCCGGAGGCGGCGATGACGCTGTACCACTTCCCCGACTGGATGGCTATTAAGGAAAGGGCGATCCGTTCAGGCGAGACCCTTTCCACCACGGGAGATGGTCATGCCATATTTAAAAACGCCTTTGAGTATGCGCTGAGGACTGGTTCGTGATCGAGCTCTATCTTGTACTATTTGGACTCGCCATCTCCAGCTTTCTCGGAAGCCTCTCATACCGTATTCCACGGAAGATATCAATGCTGAAACCGCCCTCCTACTGCCCCGGCTGCATGAGGAAGCTGAGTGTGCTTGAGCTCGTTCCGGTGTTGAGCTATGTTGCACTCAGGGGCCGATGCCGGAGCTGCGGAGCCCGCATACCGCTTAGGTTTTTCATTGTCGAGCTTGCGACACCCCTGCTCTACCTGGCCCTCTATAAAAAAATGGGTATGGGTCCATCCTTCTTTGTCTATGCTTATCTCGTATCCCTTCTGCTCTATCTTTCCCTGGTGGATATCGACACTGGTTCGGTTTGTGTGGGAGACATTGCGGCTGTCTATGGTGGAGGCTTCGTTTCGCTCTTTCTCTCGTTCAGAGGTATTTTGGCCTATGGTCTGTTTCAATCTCTGTACAGCTTCGGGCTCTGTCTTGGGCTTATTTCCATTAGCATGCTCATACTCTCTGTAGCAAAGCGGAGAAGAACGCTCGGGATCGGCGACCTCGTCATACTGCCGGGGATTGCTTTGTACTTCGGTTTATACGGTATCATTCGCATTCTTCTTTTTACCTCTGTTCTCGGTCTCACAACCGGTGTGTTGCTCGTTACACTTAAAAAGGTGGAAAGAGACTTCAAGTTTCCACTCCTGCCATTTGCAGCGACAGGGGTTTGTATTGAAATTTTATCATTTTATAGTAAGATTTCAGTATAGGGATGTTGTGCTTGGATGTGTGTAATCCGATAAAATAAACATGAAGAAGCTTTTCTACCTCATATATATTGCCCTAGGTGTTCTGATTCTCTTTCAGACATCAAAACTCATCGGAACCGCTGTCGAGAGGCGGCTTCTCCGCGAGCTCAAACCGAACAGGCTTGAACGGGTCCCACAGCAGACGCGCTGGCCCGAACCCGGCATCGATTATGATATCTCCATGTTCAGCTCCCCGCTGTTTTCCCTCAGGCAGCCGGGCACGTCACTGCCGGAAGAGGGAGGGGAAACGGATGAGGGAATGGATTCCCCTCTGGTGAAAAGCTACGAGCTCAACGGCGTCATCATACTGCCGGGCGACAGATCAATGGCCCTCATACGACGCACCAGGGAGCGCGAGAGTCAAACATACAAAAAGGGTGACATGATTGACAGCTATGAACTGGTGAAGATCGAACGCCACCGTGTTTTTTTGAGCGATGGACTGTCTACTTCCGTACTCCCCATGTTCCACAAACATACGGTCAGAAGAGTCAGAACGGTAAGGGCGTCCACACCAAAACAGGAAGCATCATCCGACTTTGCAGATGCGAAGCAGTTCAAGAAAGTGCTGAGCCGGAGCGATGTGGAAAACAGGGTGTTCAGCAAGGTCAATGAGATACTGACTCAGATTGCGATCAGTCCCTACATGGTAAACGGCGAGATGCAGGGGCTCAGGCTCATCAGGGTTCCCAACGAGAGCATTGTATTTGAGCTCGGAGGCCGGAGCGGTGATGTTATTAAAAGAGTCAACGGCCATGAGCTGAATCAGGTTGATCAGATGTACAAGCTCTGGGAAAATATCAAGGACGACTCTTCCATCACTGTTGATCTGGAACGAAAGAAGCAGATGTTTTCATATAATTTCGAGATACGCGAGTAGTTTCACCCCTCCAAAAAGTATGAAACACGGTATGCGAGAGCGAATCGCCTCCCTTGTTCTCCGCGAGGAAATCCAGGGTGAAAAGTGTATCTACTACATACGCTGGGGCCTTATAGCTTTCGAGGCCATAGCACTTGGCCTTCTTCTCATCAGAAAGCTGTACTTTCCCGCTAGTCTCCACGCCACCTACTTTGTGGGATTTGCAGTCGCATACAATCTGTTTCTCCTCTATATATTCAAAAGCAACCGCTACTGGGGTGTTGTAAAGTATGTGTCCGTTTTTCTCGACACGGTCATAGTATCCGTGGTGCTCTATATCAGCTCCATTACCACCGTCACCTTTGCCCCCATCATGGGAGCCCTTACCTTTATGTTTCTCATCATAATGGTGGGAAGTGCTCTCAGGCTCAGGAAATCCCATGCGGTTTTTACAACCGTTCTTATCATCCTTGCCTTCAACACGGTTTATTTTCTGCGATATCCGGCGCTCAGTGAAGTGCCTGAATACGGGATAATTCTCTCCTCTGCAAGGATAGAGCAGCTCTTTAAAACGGTATACATACTTTTTCTTGGCGTCATTCTCTACTACATTATTGCAACCCTGCAACGACTTATCGAGAATGTGGCGCAAACAACGGTTGAGGCAAATGAACGGGAGGTCGAGGTACAGCGCAAGTATGAGGAAATCATAAATGGTATAAGCGACGGCATTGTGGTGACCAACGGAAAACGGGAAGTTCTGCTCACCAATCCGGCATTTGAATCGCTTACGGGTTACGGGAATGTCGAGCTTCATGGAACGGATGTGTGGCGGCTCTTTCCGTCGAGTGAAGTAAAGAAAAAGGAGGATGTTACACGTCGTTTTTTCAGGGATGAAGAGGGAGATAATGCCATAACCGCTTTTGAGTCGAGGATTGAGAGGAAATGGGGAGGGGAGCTCCCTGTTGAGATTTCTGTGTCGGCCGGTCGCATTGGAGAAGACAGGGTGTACCTCGCCACGTTTCGGGACATCCGCAAGCGCAAGGAACTGGAACATCAGCTGATTCAGTCTCACAAAATAGAGACCATAGGCAAGCTGGCGTGCGGGTTCGCCCATGACTTCAATAATCTGATAACCGTCATGAGCGAGAATATCTATCTGGTACAGGACGAGAATGATCCTGAAGCCATTCGGGAATGTCTGTGCAACAATAAGAATGTGGTTGAAAAGGCAAAGGATTTGATAGAGCAGATACTTGTGTTCTCCACGGGAGGCGGGGTGGTCGAATCGGACACCTCTGTGCCTGTTATACTCGACAAACTGGAGAAGCTGCTGTTAAATGCCATTCCTTCGCACATAGAGTTGCACTTCGAAAGTGATGTTCCCGAGGGCCTCATATTCCGTGCACATGAAACGAGTGTCGTGCAGATACTGTTCAATCTCATCATAAATGCCCGTGATGCAATAGAAAAGGAACAGGGGCGCATAGAAGTCAGGGCCAGTCTGGAAGGTGCCGTCAGGAAGGGGCAGCCCATACTGCGTCCTCGCGAGGACAGGCAGGGGATACTCGTCCATTTCTCTGTGAGCGATAACGGCATGGGCATAAGCCGGGAGCTCATCCAAAGGGTCTTTGAGCCCTGTTTTACCACCAAGGTGGGCAAATCCTCGTTGGGAAACGGTCTCGGGCTTGCCATTATATACTCGATTGTGGAAAAACTGGGCGGCGGTATCTTTGTTGAGACCGCCCTGGACAGAGGAACCACGTTCTCCATATACCTGCCTTTCAAAGAGAAAGTGGCAAGAGCGGCCCTTGACAGAAGTGGTGAGTCCGGTGTTCATAGCATACTGTTTGTGGATGACGATGAGGACATAAGGCATATCGGGAAGCGGATACTGGAGAAGCAGGGATACAGGGTATTTGTGGCAGAAAACGGCAAGAAGGCTTTTGAGTTTCTCGATCATAACGGCAGCCTAGACCTTCTCATCGTGGATTTCCACATGCCGGGCATAGAGGGCACAAGCTTCATCGAGCAGCTGACCGGTAAAAGCAATGCACCCATACTGCTCATCACCGGTGAGATCACGGAGGAGCTGGAAAAGGTAAACGGTATGCCGCACATCGTGGACGTGGTGAGAAAACCGCTTGACATAGAGCGCTTTCTTCAGATCGTGGAAGAAGCGGTGCAAAAATAACTGTTTGTATTGTTTAATGTTATATGGATATTTTTCTTGACACCCTATGATTTCGATGGTAATATTGGCGAAATTTTGAATTGATCTAAAGAAAGCGCCGGGTAGTGACGAAGAGAGACTATAATCCTGCGCAGTTTCTGAAATCTGAAGTTAGATAAGTATATCTTATGCATTTTCTAAATGGATAACTATTCTTTATATTTTAAGGTTTATTTACATTTTTTATCAAAATTTGCTTGCAATTTCAGGGAAAAGCGATTAATCTTTGTTTGACCTGTACCTTGTATAAGGAAATTGAAGCTTCGCTACGGCGGTTAAAGATACAGTGTGTAAGAACGGTTGCGAAACCTTAGAAACTTGAAAAAGGAGGGTGCGAGGGCTTCAGATTCCCGTTGGCCTGGCAAGCCGTGTGTAACACAAGATTCTGTATATTATTCGGGATAATCCTGAATAAAGGGTCGTTGACCCTAAGGATACACTCAATATTGAGGAGGAAAAGGGAACAATGAAGAAACTAGTCCTTATCTGCTCAGCAGTAGTGGTGCTCATTGCTTTTGCAGTGCCTGTTTTTGCAATGGAAATGTATGCACCTGAAGTGAGAAACGCCAAGCTGGAAGAGGAAGAGATCAACCCCGGCGGATTTAGCGGTGAGCTCACCTTTGGAACGAGCACGGATTTTGACGCCGCCAATGGAACAGCAGCGTTCGCCAACATGTATGTGGATGGGCATGTCTATCCAGGAGAATACAACTCCATCTTTTTCAGAATGAAGGGAAGTGGGACATTTAGTGCAGCTTCCCAGTCGCTTGGATGGAGTGTCCCATACTTCTCCCTGACCACCGATCTGGGCGGGTTCTTCGAACTCCCCATCGGCCTGGAAGCCACAGGCGGTATGGACAGCCTGTACTCGAGAGAGTTTGAGGTGACAGGCCATACCTGGGAGTCAACCGCCATAGAGACAGGGATTGATCCTCTTGCATGGAAGTTCGCCGCTGACGTAGGCATAGTCACCGTTGATATCGCCCTGGGATTCGGTGAAGGCAGCGATGATCTGAACGACATTGGTTTTATCGTGACCGTCCCTGAAGTAGGTCCTGCATCGGTTGAGGCTTTCTATCTTGCACAGGACAATGCTGACTTCAAGGGCACGTTCGGTGTCGATGCTCAAGCCCTCGACCTGATGGGTATGCTGGGTGTGGCTGGCGGTTTTGCATATGACACGGTTACCGAAGTGTGGATGTACGGTGTCGGCGCAAGCGTTGCCTACATGGGAGCCACCATTGGCGCCGGTGTCCGTGGTATGGACGGTGCCGAGCTCAATGACATCTGGGTCGATGCCGACTACTCCTTTGGCGACTTTGGTGTGACCGCTGCATTCGCCATGAGCGAAACACAGGCCGCAGGAGACGGGATTGAATTCCTCGGCGCAGATATCAGCGCTTACGTATCACCTGGAGCTTCTACATGGAGAGCGGGCTACTGCATCACCGATTATGCGTACACCTACGGCGCTGCAGCCATGGGTCCCGAAGGCGGACTGTACGTAGTCTGTGACGTCGATTTCTAACAGCTGTACTGAACGGAAGTATAAAAAAACCCCCTCCTGCGAGGGGGTTTTTTTATACACAAAGTTACAAGAGATGGCGGGGACTTGTCATGCACTCACCTCTTCTTGTCAGAAATTGAAACCTTCACGAAACACACCGATGATCTCGTTAGTCTTTGTATAGGCCGCGATCTCCACCTCTCCCTCTCCCCCTCTGGGGAATTTGCTGCTGAATACCAGTATTCCCGTGTAGGTTGAACCGGGTTCTACCGTGAGTTTGGTGGGAAATACATGCTTCTGCACGATGTGGAGGAGTTTTGACATATCCCGAACCTGCGAATCTCTCTCGTCAATCGCCTCCCAAAACTCCTTCAGCTTGAAACGTGTAAGCGGTGGGACAGCCTTATAGGCGTAGAGCACTCTGACTGTCTTGAGTGGAACCTTGATGGCGTTGTCCTCATCTGCCGAGTTTTTGGTATTGTTGGCGATGGTAACTTCAAAGGATTTGTATGTTTTTCTGTTCATGAAGAGTTCCGGCATGAGGAAGGGATTGTTTCTGGTACCGAATCTTGCGATGAGCTCCTCTTCCGTGAGCGGGTTGAGTATCATGTCAATTTCATAGTGGGAAACCGCCTGAGGATTATACTCAACTGCTTCACGGGATACTCGCTTTGACGCACAACCGCCCAGTGCGATAAGGAGAAGCATTCCCACGGCACAGCTGTAGAGCAGTATGTTTCGCTTGTTCATATCTTTGTTCCTCTGTTTGATTCTGTGAACTGCAGCAATTCTAAATTTGACTGAAAAGTGCAATCTATCATCACTTAACAAACGTATTATTCTGTAAAAGAATTCGCTAGACTTTTCACCCACTTATTTGTATACTCCTGTCAAATGAACAAACTGGGAGAGGAGAGCTTTGGGATTCTGCATTCCTTTCTCAACAACAGTATCGAAACATTCCCCGATGCTCGTCGTGCTAAGAACACCCGATACAGCATAAAGGATATCGGGTCGTCTGCATTTGGGGTGTTCTTCTGTCAAAGTCCATCCTTTCTGGCATATCGGCGTCTTATGCAGGAAGCACAGGGTAACAATAACGGGAGAACACTGTTTGGGATTCAGAAGCTTCCCACTGAGAATCAGATTCGCAATCTCCTGGATCCCGTAGACCCGGAGCTGTTGGACAAACGATGCGCCCTGCTGCGAACAACCCTCTCTCGACGTGACACCTTCTTCCAGCATATCTCCGCACTCACGAAATACCTGTGCTTCGAAAGTTGGCAGCAAATGATGCTGTTCATGATCACTGGACTGAAGTTGCAAGACCCTTGTGCCAGTCCTCCTTAGTGTGGGTAGGCCCACATTTCATCAAACCCTTCCTACAGTCTTCTCATACTCCCTGTTGTGTTTGGCTGTTGAGTATCCCCCCTACACAAGAAAGCATAGTAGCTCTGCTTCAATGTGTCCCTTTAGACCGTGTGCTCCCTTTCTTTTGTCAAAGAACCTGCGCGATAAATCTTGAAGTTTACTCTCAATGTTGCTCGCGCTTTATCGATTAT
>Ga0180438_10011777_pt1 | contig 10507 bp, 7 predicted proteins | sample SS_ome_12_FD_132455 | JGI IMG/M metagenome (GOLD analysis project Ga0180438, IMG submission 132455) | Hypersaline lake sediment archaeal communities from the Salton Sea, California, USA - SS_3_D_2 metaG | ecosystem: Environmental > Aquatic > Non-marine Saline and Alkaline > Hypersaline >... | reverse complement strand
TGTCTTGATCCGCGGGACTGAGGCACGCCTGAATGCCATGATGATGAACGGGGAGGTCCTTCCTGCACCAGAGGGCGAGATCCGCAATGTCGCTTTGGATGTTATCCCTTCCGACCTCCTGGAATCCATCGAAGTGAGCAAAGCCCTCACTCCGGATATGGATGCGGATGCCATCGGCGGCGCTGTGAACCTGATCACCAAAACAGCTCCAAACCAGCGCCGGCTGGGTTTTACAGTTGGATTGGGCTACAACAGGATCTCCGAAGACACACTCCAGAATGCCAATTTCACCTACGGGGAGCGTTTTTCGGACGGAAAGTTAGGCCTCATGCTGGGAGGAAGTTATTTCAACACGGACCGCGGCAGTCACAATTTTGAGGTGGAATACGATGACGGAGAACTGGACGACCTGCAGCAAAGACACTACACCGTGAACCGTAAGAGGTATGGAATTGCGGGAACACTGGATTATCAGTCATCCTTGAGCTCCAAGTTCAAGCTTCAGGGAGCTTTTAATCAGTTCGATGACCAGGAATACCGCAGACGCGTTCGCAATCGCTTGGGCGATGAAAGGATCGAGCGCGAGATGAAGGACCGTTTCGAATCCCAGAGGATATTCTCACTCAACGGTCTCTGGGAACAGTTGTTCGGCAACGGGATCAAGATGGACGTCTCACTCACCTATGGGTATGCACATGAGGATGAGCCCGATGCCCGCTATACAACCTTCAGACAAAATGATGTGGAGTTCTCTCCCAATGTATCGCCAGACTCCATCGATCCCGATAACATCCAGGCGAACCCTCTCAATGAGGATTTCGGAGAGTATGAATTCGATGAACTCTCGGTCGAAAATAACTTTACCAGGGAGAGGAGGTATGTGGGAGCACTGGACTTTTCCATTCCTCTGGCAGTGGGCAGCGACCTGAGCACGCTGCTCAAAGTGGGCGGAAAGATCAAGATCAAGGATAAGATGCGCGACCAGGAAGTTCTCGTTTACGAAGCCGAGGATGACCTGGCTTTCCCTACCTTTCTGGACCAAGGATGGAATGCGAACGATTTCCTGGACGGCCGCTATGATCCCTTTGGGCCGTTCTTTACGACAGACACTTCGACTCAGCTCCTTAACGATTATGCGCTTGAAAGCGAAAAGGACATCGAGGAGGATCTGGGCGACTACGACGCCAAAGAAAACACCTTTGCCGTTTATGGTCTGGGTGAGTTCTATATCGGGAAGAATCTCATGCTCCTCCCGGGACTCCGATATGAGGCGACAGACCTTGACTATACGGGTTATGAATTGGTCTATGACGAAGATGGAGATTTTGAATCGATACGGGAGCAGAACGGGACAGATAATTATGGTGTGTTTCTTCCTCACTTCCATGTGCGCTATCGGCTCAGTCGAGATGGAAACCTGCGTGCGGCGTTCACACGCACCCTTGCCCGTCCGAATTATTTCGATATCGTTCCTTACAGGCTCTTGCTCCGCGAAGATTCCGAGATCGAGCTCGGAAATCCTGGCCTCAAACCCACAAAATCCTGGAATTTCGACCTCATGTACCAGCACTATTTCCCGACGATCGGTGTTTTTTCCGTAGGCGGGTTTTACAAGAACTTGAACGATTACATCTACATTTTCCGCACTCGAGCTACCATCGACGGAGAAGATTATAAAATCTTTCAGCCGCAAAACGGAGAATCGGCCAATCTGTATGGATTCGAGATCAATTTCCAGAATCAGTTCACCTTTCTTCCACCCGGCCTGGATGGATTCGGCCTCATCCTGAACTACACTTACATCAATTCGAGTGCAAAATTTCCCGAAAGGGAAGGGGAGGATGCGACGCTTCCCGGGCAGTCTTCGAATGTGGGCAATGTGGCCTTGTCCTATGAAAGAGGCTTTTTTTCGGGCCGATTGTCTCTAAACTATCATGGAAAATACATCAGTGAGGTCGGGGAAACTGAGGATGAGGATATCTTTTACGATAACCATCTCCAACTCGATTTCAGGGCCAATTTGACGATCAACCGTCTATTCGGTGTCTATGTCGAGTTGATCAACCTGACGAATGAGCCGCTGAGGTATTATATCGGGACAGAGGATAGGACCATTCAAGAGGAATATTACAGATTCTGGGGATCCGTAGGATTGCGTATAAACTTTTAAGGTTGTTTAGAATAGATACGAAAAGAATCTCCTTTGTACTGGTTGCGGGGCTGATCGGATTCCTCTGGAATTGTACGTCGGATCAGCCCCTCTCCTCCTGGTTGATCATGGAGGCCTGGGTCAGCCAGGCTTTCCTGGATGACAACCTGGATTCCCTCGTTTATTGGCCGAAAAACCAGTGGGTGATCACAACGGCAAAAGGAACCCATGACCTTGTAGTCTTCGCGGCCCGTAGAGGAGAGTTAGTGACTCGCTTTGGCCAGGCCGGTTCTGGAGCGGGACAGTTTTTAAGGCCCAACGGGATCGCCGTATCCGACAATCTCCTTTTTGTCGTGGAGAGAGATAACCACAGAGTTCAGGTTCTTCGGCTTCCTGAGTTTCAGCCATTGGGCACTTTCGGAGAGGATATTCTCCGGAAGCCGTACGGCATTGCGCTTTATCTCTCCGAAGAAGACAGGTATGAGGTTTTTATTTCCGATAATTACGAAACCCCGGGTGGAAACATACCGCCTGTTTCCCGATTGGGTGAGCGTGTCAAACACTTTCAGCTCGATCTCCATGGTATGGGAATAGAAGCTCGATTTGTGCGATCTTTCGGCGAAACACAGGGAGAAGGCATTCTTCACAAGGTCGAATCCTTGGCCGTTGACAGTCTGTACGATCGTGTTCTTATCGCCGAAGAACTGCAAACGGAGATGGCGATAAAAATATATACGCCGGAGGGCGAATTCACCGGCCGAATTTTAGGACGTCAGATCTTCAAATTCGAGCCGGAGGGTATTGCTCTGTATACAGAAGGAGATGGGGGATTTTGGGTGTTTACGGATCAGGAGGAGAACCGCACGATTTTTCATGTGTTCGGACGAGTGGATCTGGATTATTTGGGATCTTTCTCTGGCGAAAAAGCGGCCAACACCGATGGGATCTGTATCACCGATCTCCCATTCCCCGGTTTTCCGAGAGGTGCCCTCTTTGCCGTTCATGATGACAGACAGGTGGCGGCGTTTTCCTGGGAAAGGATTTTAGCAGGAATGAAATTGTCGCAATGAGTGGATTTTTCAGCTCATTGATTCATTTTTACACGAGCTTGTTGGAGGATGCGCTCAGCTTCGAGTTTGTCTCCCCAGCCTTTGATGAATATTTCGTTATTTCTTTTGTAATGAGTGAACCAGATTTCTATGATGTCTCGCACTCCGGGAAATTGTTCTTCGAGGTCTGTTATGGTTTCGATATTGGAAAAAGGAGACATTGGAATTACGCCGACGATTTTATCGTCGATATCCCCTCCATCGATCATCTTCAAAACCCCGATACATTTCGCTTGAATGACGGAACCTCTGGGCACAGAGGGGCCGAGAAGGATGATGTCCAGAGCATCTCCATCCCCGCCCCGTGTGTTGGGGATGAGACCGTAATTACCGGGATAAGCCAGGTATTGAACGACGCGGGGTTTTCCGTTCTTGAACTCCCACCGGAGTTTTCCGTCGGTGGGCTTGGTGCCGTCTTGGAGCGTCGCATTCACTTCCCATTTGGCGTTCGTGCCTGCCGGGATCTCGACAACGGCATTGACCGTTCCGTCTCGATTCTCTGCCGGATACCCGGCCAGGAGATCTTTGCCGCAATCGAGCGCGTAGATGCTTTCGTATTTGCAATCCTCGAATATTCCGGGCACAGCGCGTTTGCAGGCCAATGAGAGGGCTACGAATACGAACAGACATATCAAACAATTCGTTTTTTTAAACATTCTCCATCCTCGATATATTTTTAAGGATATTTCTATGATGAGGCGGATGTGTTAAGAATGGGTTAAGGCTGTGTTAAAATTCTGTGTTTTTTCACACTTCAAGAAAGCGCCAGTTTTCATTTCTTTTCTTCATATTAAGAAAAAGATATGATAAACAAAGAACCTGTTGAAAAGGAAAAGGCCATGCTTGAATACATCGATCTGTCACAAACGGTCAAAAAAAGCGAGTACAAACCTGCAATCACTGAGCTCGAACGAAGATTGGGCACCCTGCAAAGAGATGTCAAACATCACCAAATTCCTGTCGTTTTCATATTCGAAGGTTGGGATGCGGCGGGTAAGGGGACCATCATCAACAGAATCACCCTCTCCCTGGATCCCCGCGGGTTTAAGGTCTATCATATCAACCCTCCCAACGAAGAGGAAAAAATGAGGCCTTTTCTGTGGCGGTTTTGGAGAAAGATTCCGGAGAGGGGAGAGATCGCCATCTTCGATCGAAGCTGGGCAGGTCGGCTCATCGAAGAACGGGTGGGAAAAAAGATCAAGAGCAAGGCTCTTGTAAGAGCCTATGACGATATCAACTCCTGTGAGCGGCAGCTTTCGAATGACGGGTATCTGATCTTGAAGTTTTTCCTTCATATCAGCCAAAAAGAGCAGAAAAAACGTTTCAATGCCTTTATGGAAAATCCCGCGACACAGTGGAGGGTGACAAATAGGGACTGGGACCATCACGAGAAGTACGAAAAATACATCAAGTATTTTGAAGAGATGCTGACGAAAACAGATACGGAAATCGCTCCCTGGACCGTTGTGGGCGCACACGACAGACGCTTCACGACACTTCAGATCTTCAAGACAGCTGTGGAAAAAATCGAGCGAGAGGTCGAAAAAATCTCAAGTCGGAAAATTTCAAAGACTGTCAAAAAGCCATCGGTCCGATCTTTGCCCATGGTCCAGGAGTCGATCCTCGATCGTGTGGACTTGTCGCTTTCTTTGAGCCGTGATAAGTACGAAGCCGATTTAAAACAATACCAGGAACGGATACGAGAGCTGGAACATGAGGTCTACGTAAGACGTATCCCCGTCGTGATCGTCTATGAAGGATGGGATGCCTCCGGAAAGGGGGGGAACATCAAGCGGCTCGTCCAGCGGATGGACCCTAGAGGTTACGAAGTTATTCCCGTCGGTGCCCCCACTGAAAATGAGCTCCAGCACCATTATTTATGGCGGTTCCGGAAAAATTTTCCGAAAGCCGGGCATTTCGTGCTCTTCGACAGGTCCTGGTACGGGCGGGTGTTGGTGGAGCGTGTCGAAGGCTATTGCGCTGAGGAAGAGTGGAAAAGAGCCTATTCGGAGATCAACGAGATGGAGGCGCATTGGGCGAATTTTGGCGCGGTGATCGTCAAATTCTGGATCCACATCAGCAAAGACGAACAATTGAAGCGCTTCGAATCGAGGGAATCCCTGGAATACAAGAGATGGAAGATCGGCCAGGAAGATTGGCGCAACAGGGAAAAATGGGATCAGTACAAAGAAGCTGTGGACGAGATGCTCTTCCGAACAAGCACACATTATGCCCCCTGGACCGTTGTGGAGGGCAACTCCAAACTGTATGCCCGCATCAAAGCTTTTAAGACAGTCATTCAAGCCGTAGAACAGAAACTCTGAACACTCCGGCTCTTACTCCTTAGGAAGGGACTAGAGAGGGGAAGGAGGAAACCATGGCGCTTCCTCCTTCCGATTAACAAAAAGGAGAGTCATGAGCGTTTTCACGACTGCTGATACTCTTTGAAGGTGGGGGAGAAAGGAGGAAACACGGTATCGGGTGATCACGTGTTTCCTCCAGGAGCAGTATTATGGGAGGTAAAATAAAGGAAGGATTTTTTTTCTTCTCCATCGTTAGTAAGACAAATATCTACTCCGAATGTTAATAAGGAATAAATTCTCTGTTAATATTTCGTTAAAATCCTTGGACGACCAGAAAAACTGTCCGACATGTGCCATTAAAACCCTGCCGTCGCTAAACGCCTGCAGCCGGAATTTAGTTCTCGATCTTTTTTTGTAAAAAAAAACCATAATGTCGCGATATTCGTAAATAAGGTTAGCGGAAAAAATATGTTTCACGGAAATTCAGTCTGGATTTGAGAGGAAAGGAAAACGAATGAAAAAGTGTAACTGGATGTTTTTGGTTCTGATGGTCTGCGTAATTTCGGTTTCCGTACAGACAGCGCAGGAGATCCCGATCAAAACACAGAGGCTCAGCGACCGTGTTCTTTTCATTCGAACGGGCAATTCATCCGTTATGTCCAATGTGACAGCGGTGGCCACAACAGATGGCATCGTTATGATCGATGCGCATTACAAGCCAGCAATGGGGGAAAATATCCGGAGTGTGGTGGAGGACGTTTTTGACCGATCGGATTTTGCCTATCTCATCTATTCCCATGCCGGAGTGGATCATATCGGCGGGAGCCCCGCTTTTGCGGATGCTGTTATTATCGGTCACCAAAATTGCATCGATCACATTGAAAGCCTTCATAAGACCATCGAAGACATCGATGTCAAGGAGGGCATGGCGCCGAGGCTGAAACTGATCCAGGAACAGATCGATGCAGGGACAGACGATCCCTCGCAAATGACAAAACTTGAGGAAGCTCTGCTCTATTGGAGCGAAATGGCCGACCTTCTGGCTTCCGGCTTCAGGTATGCCAAACCGTCCATTCTGTTCAGCGAGAGGATGAACCTTCAGATGGGGAATCTGAGCTTTGAGCTTTGCTATTGCACACCGGGATATTCAAAGAGCGATATTTTGATCCATGTACCTCAGGAAAAACTTTTAGTGACAGGCGATATTTTTGTCAAACACAGGATTCCCCTTTTCGATGAGAGAACGGATTTGGACCGATGGAAGGCTGTGTTCAAGCCCTTTATCGACAAAGAGATTGAGATTCAGCATATCATCGGCTGCCATGGGGAGTTGATGACCATTGATGATATCGGGGCGCAGCTTGATTACCTGAACGATCTCTGGGAGGCTGTTAATGCAGCCAAACGGGAAGAATGGACACTCGAACAGGCGAAGCAGAAGCTTTCTTTCAACGACAGGTACGCTCATCTCAGCCATCTCGAAACCCGTTGGGTCAGCACGCCGTTCGATCTCCATGAACGCAACATCGAACAGGTATGGAAAGCTCTGAGCAAGTCTCCTCAAACAAAATAACATTTGTTTTCACCCATCCATACCCGGTAACGAGTGTGATTACGGAGATCATCGAGCGCTACAAAAAAGACATCTTTTTCGTCCAGAAAAATGTTCTCCAGTTGATCCAATCCACCGAAAAATTCAGCCGATGACCCATACTTTTTGTCGTTGCGTCCTGTGACAATCACAACAGCAAATTTTGACTCGGATTATTCTCTGTGATATAAGCGATTTGAAAGGGAAAACTGAAAGGTATCTCGGCCGAAACGACAGATTCGGATGCATTCATCGGAGAATTTTTACAGACGTCACCTCACCCTGTTTAATTTCATTTTCCTTCTGTGTTATTTGTATCTATTTCTTTTCAGTATCGAGCTCATGGGGGCCTCTCTCAAGATGCTCGGACAGGGTCTGGCCGAAACCTTGATAACGACAACCACCAATCCTTTGGTGGGGCTGTTCGTCGGGATCCTTTCGACGTCCATCGTCCAATCGTCTTCGTTCACGACGTCTATAGTCGTGGGGTTGGTTGCCGGTGGGGCTCTGAACGTGGCCAACGCCATTCCCATTGTCATGGGAGCCAACATAGGGACATCCGTCACGAATATCCTGGTCTCTCTCGCACAGATAAGACGCAGCATAGAGTTCAAACTGGCATTTTCTGCGGCCATTGTCCATGATTTTTTTAACGTCCTGGCAGTTCTGGTGTTGTTTCCTTTGCAATATTTCACGAATTTTCTGGGCCGTTTGGCCACATTTATGGGGGTGAAATTCCAGAATATCGGTGGCTTGAAATTTTTAAGCCCGGTCAAGGCTTCGACAAAGCCTTTTGTGGAGGTCCTGAGAGAATTGATCGGCGATTATCCCTGGATTCTTTTTTCGCTGTCCCTTATTCTTTTGCTCGTTGCCCTGACGAGGATGGTGAAATCTTTAAAGACTCTCGTCGTTCAAAAAGCAGAGGGGTGGTTCGACCAGTATTTATTTAAGAACGCTTTGAGGGCATTTCTTGTGGGGGTGGTGTTGACAGCGTTGGTTCAGAGCAGCTCGATAACGACCTCACTGGCCGTTCCGCTTGCGGGTGCCGGGATCTTGACCCTGGTACAGATTTTCCCTTATACTCTAGGAGCCAACATCGGGACTACTGTCACAGCCATACTGGCTGCTTTGGTAACGGGGAATCTTGCTGCGGTCACAGTGGCGTTTTCGCATCTGTTATTTAATCTGTCAGGCATCGTCGTTTGGTGGCCGTTCAAATTCGTCCCCATAACCTTGGCAGAAAAATTCGCAGAGGTTGCCGTGAGAAAAAAGGTCATACCGCTTCTGTATGTCGTCATCGTCTTTTTTCTCGTGCCGTTATTATTGATATTTATTTCGAAGTGAGGAGAGATTTTTATGTTTAAAAAATGGCTTATGATCTTTAAGAAGGATAGTTTGATGAACAAGGCGTATCAGCGGTCATTCGAGATGCTGGACATCACCCAGGCAATGTTTTTGGAAGCCAAGGAATCCCTGAGGCAGAGGCAAGACTGCGAGATCGATCTCGGGATCAAAGAGACGGATAAAAAGGTCAATAGCTACGAGCGGGAGGTCCGAAGGATGGTGCTGAATCATTTGGTCGTTATAGGACCTGTGGATCTTCCTTCGGGATTGGTATTGATCAGTATCATCATCGATATAGAGCGCATCGGAGATTATGCGAAGAATATGGTTGAGCTCGCTCTCGATCATCCCGGCAAGCTCCATGGAGGAGAGTTCGAGATAATGATTTCCCGTATCGAAGAAGGCTTGGGCGACAACTTTATTCAGACAAAGAAATGTTTCAAAGAAGCGGACGCAGAAGCTGCTCTTGAACTCTTAGAAAAATATGCCTGGGTCAATGACGCTTGTGATAAAATCGTAACGGATGTCGTCAGGGAAAAAGATAAAAGCATCGAACCCGGAGACGCCGCCGCGCTGGTCCTTTATACGCGGTGGCTCAAACGGATCAACTCTCACTTACGCAATATCACGACCAGTGTGGTCAATCCCTTTGACCGCGTAGGATTTCAACCTGAGGAAGATTAAGTCTTCCAGCTTTACTAAATTGGGAGTTATTTCTGACTCTCAAGAATTTCGTCCAAACACAGCATCTAAAATGAACTGATTTTCCATAAAAATTTTTTGCCTTCGATTTTTGTGTCAACATGGATGCTTTTCCCGCAAAACTTATGCCAGCTGAACAAGAAGCTAAAATCAATGTGAAGTCTGGGGACAAAATTGGCTGAGGTTCAATAAAGAATTTTGGAACCAGATCTTCCAGGTTCATCATGGGAAGGGCTGCTTTATTAATAGAACTATCCCTATCAGTAATATACCGATTTAGCGTAGCATCACTAGTCAATGTATTGATTTAAAAGGAGATACATCTGCAGATATTGAATGCGGCTCGGTTTTCTAAGCGGAAAAAAACGTATTGACTTTCAAGTGTGTTGTTAACTATATTATTAATCATCTTAAGGGGTATAAATCCAATGCAAGAATAGAGAGACATTTAGTATGGCAAGATGTCTTTTGTCTTGTTTTGGGCGTTAGGAGAGATGGAGGTCGTCATGAAAGCATTGATTTCGAGGGGATTTCGATTGTTTTTTTTGTTAGCACTTATCGGTATTCCTGGATTGATGAGCTTCAATAGAGATGTTCCAACGGCAGATAGTCTTGGCGCCATCGACGCCGTTTTGAGCTGGCACTCCTTCATGGGATCCTCGGAGTGGGATTATGGCTCCGACATAGCTGTGGATATAAGCGGGAATATCTATGTTGTGGGCTATAGCAACGCATCCTGGGGCTCGCCCCTCAATCCCTACACAGGAGATTATGATGTCTTCGTGGCGAAACTGGATAGCAACGGTGTTCTCCAGTGGCACACCTTCATGGGGTCTTCGGTATGGGACCATGGTTATGCGATTGCTTTGGATGGGAGCGGAAATGTCTATGTGACGGGTTATAGCGAAGCCACATGGGGCGCTCCAGTCAATGCTTTCTCAGGAGGTCAGGATGCCTTTGTAGCGAAACTGACCAGCAATGGAACGCTCGTGTGGAACTCGTTTGTTGGATCACTTTATGGGGATATCGGCTATGGCATAGTTGTGGATGGGAGCGGAAATGTCTATATCACCGGTCAGGGGATTGAGTGGTTGGGGGGTTCTTCTTACGATAGCTTTGCCTTTGCGGCGATGCTGAACGATAACGGAGTGCTCCAGTGGAACACTCCTTTGGGACACAATGATTTAATCGAAGATGGTGGCCAGGCTGTAGCCGTGGACGGGAGCGGAAATGCTTATGTGATCGGGTGGAGTTATGCAGCTTGGGGGATCCCGATCAATCCCTTTGCCGGTTACTCCGATACTTTTCT
>Ga0180438_10011776_pt1 | contig 10507 bp, 10 predicted proteins | sample SS_ome_12_FD_132455 | JGI IMG/M metagenome (GOLD analysis project Ga0180438, IMG submission 132455) | Hypersaline lake sediment archaeal communities from the Salton Sea, California, USA - SS_3_D_2 metaG | ecosystem: Environmental > Aquatic > Non-marine Saline and Alkaline > Hypersaline >... | reverse complement strand
GTAGATCGCCTCGAAGAACGGAACCCCGACGAGTGCATCAAACCTCAACGTTCCGGCCGGGTTTGCCGGCACGGTCGGGTCAGGCGGACCCAGCCCGTGGCAGGTCACATACCAGGGCGGCGCTGCAGGATAGAGCTGAAAAGTCACGAGCCCCGCCACGTTCAAGATACAGAAACTCCACCCAAGCAGTCGCGCCTTCCTGTAATCCTTGAGCAGGATGTAAAGGAGAAACAGGAGGAAGACTGCCAGATAGCTCACATACAGGATCCCACCCACCAAGTCGAGCATCGGTGTGTTGTAGATCTCGAAGACTTCAGGCAGGATCAGCCTCTTTCCGTCCACCGTGACACCGAACAGGGCCTTTTCCCTGAGGTAGAGATCGGCCACATGGATCTTCCCCATCCACTCGGACGGAATGAGTCGCATGGAATCATAGAAGACGCCAAAAACCCATATCGGGACCGCTGCCGTGAAGAAGCGCCGGGTCTTCTCATTGCCCAAAGCCAAGAAGAGGGCGAGAAAATAGAAGAAAAAATGCTCGCCCCTGAGACCGATGAAGAGAGCAGTGTACCAGAGGTGCACGGTGAGGCCGACGGGGAAAAAGAAATACCAGATGAACCACCTTTCCGGAACCACAAACAAGCGGAGGCCTTCTCCTGTCCGATCCATCCTCTGGTCGTCAATAGCAATCAAGTTCCCGTCGCCTGTCTTGCCCCTGATCATCGAGAGGGTACCGAAAACCACTCGCCGACACGGGCACTCACACCATCTCCTCCGGGTGTTCCAGGAGATACTGTAACCGGTCCAGGCCGAGGGCCCCGTTGAAGCCATCCTCGGTCCGCTCGTCGTACGTGACCTTGATCTCCGCAACCCGCCTGACCACAACCTCGTCATCCCTCACCACGGGCATCTTCTGGACCCTGCCGAGACTGAGGAAATGCGAGACGTTCCCGTACTCATACGCATGGTGGTAGCCTGACTCCAACCCAACACTCCCCAGGTTCGCCACGAAAACGCTCGCGTAGAAAAGGTCGTTTTTGATGAACGACCCCGGCAGCAGATTGAAATAATCCAGCGTCCGCAGGAACCACACCACAAAGCGAATCCCAAAACGGGGCAGCATGAGAACGAGGTTCGTCTCCTTGTCCGTGTAGCTTTTCTTGTCTGACCGCCCCTCCGAAAGCCTTGCGATGATTCTGTCGACCATGTCCTCCATGGATTCCTTGGGGTCGAAGTCCATCTTGATCACAACCAGCGGGGCCGCCTGGTCAAAGGACTTCTTCGCCGAGAAGGAGAAACGGATCGCGTCTCTCTGGTACAATCGTCTCCCGCTAATGAACCGGTTCATTCGGGGGTACTCATCGAGCACCAACGTCAGCGCCCGCAAGAGGAGCATGGTCAGGGTGACCTTTCCCTTCAAATTGCCCGGCGGGTTCTCCAGGAAGGCCAGCGCGTTTTCCATATCGATCGTGTACTTGATGTAGACATGAGATTCGTTCTTGTTCTTCATCAGGTAAGGCATCATCTGGCGGTACCCCGGAACACGTTCCACCCGCGTTCCGTCCGGCCTGTTCTTCCGCATAGGTCCTCCTCTGCACGTAGTCAACTTTCGCGCAATCAACGCATGCCAACCATCCGATGGGTATTCCGTTGTATATCAGGAACCACAATCCTCCGCAAGCACGGCTGATTCTTCGTTTCCCGGAAGTTCAATCCGGTCTTCGGGCAGTGCTGGCCCATGCAGTTCGGGCCGATGATTCGCGTTGTGCCACTCCTGGCGATTTCAAGGATTTCCTACTGAAGCCATGCGCAAGAAGGTCGATCCGGTATATGTAGCGTAGGCTGGGTAAAAGGCCGACTCCCTGGTGGGAACCCTGCATGCCTATGGGCGTTCAGGGTCGCTCGGAGGCTGCCACGCTTCGCTCGGAGCCTTCGATCTTCCTCAAGCGCTCAATTTCCGTCACTTGGAGACGGGAGGATCGGAGACGGATTCGCCCTTTGTGTCGGACTCGGATTCCCTCGCCTCTTCGAGACCCTGCACCTTGGAGAGCCGAAAGGTTCTCGTCTTGATATAGAGATACCCTTCCAGGGTGCAGGACTTACCTTCGATCTCAGGATTCTTCAATTTTTCCACGAGTTCCTTGCCTCCCACAAAGGTCATCAGCGGGGGATAAATCTTCTTGATGATGCTCAGGCCCTGGGCCGCGCCAAACAACGCGTCCGCCCTTTCGATGTCAAATCTCCACTTCTTTTCCTCTACCGAAATCGTGTATGCGTTCACGCCTCCCGCATTGGGATCCTTTTCCGGATCGTAGAAGTCGCCCACGAACCGAAAATGGAGCGGCTGATCCGGCGACATCGGCTGAGCAAACGATTTCCCTGCTGTTCCCAGACCGTTGAGGATCAGAATGAGCACGGCGATCGTCCCAAAAGCTCCCACACCATTGCGAATGGATCCTTGATTCTGCTTCATGTCTTCCTCCCGGCTTTTCCATTTCTGATGCGATCGCTTTGGCATAGGTTACGCCTAGGATGCATAGTTTTTGAGCCTGACTAAGAAAAAAAGATGATCCGGGAGTGTGGCTACAGGAAGTGGGCAGGACTTCGGGGGCTCAACGGTTCCCAAAAGGCTCAACCGGGTTTCGAGCAAGTGGAATTCCCTGTTGCGGGGGCGCGATCACATGCGTCTCTGCCTCAACACGTTTTTCCTTGAGAAACGGGAACATTTCCTTCCCGTAAGCGTCGAAAAGGTGTCGTGCCGTCACCCCGATCAACAGACAGACTACGGCTACAACGATCAGTTTGACTGCGTGCAGGATTCTTGCCAGCCCTTGCATCGCTCTCGTCGTCATATCTGGCATAGTTCCATCCTGTCTGTGCCACATCGTGATGAAAAAGGTCCGCAGAAAGGCATCCCCGGACGTTCAACCTCAACTTCCACTATTCTATCTGTCAATCCAGAAATTTGCAATGGGACAAGACGGCCAAGGTCAAAACTGAAGAGCGTGACCGTGCCCACCGGCCGCTTGAGAAATGTGCGACTCACAAAGGACCCTGACACATACTGGAGCAGTTCGTCCAACCGGACGGCCTCACCAGCAGGCAGCTTTCCCGTCGATTCCTCTCAGACCGAGTCGAGACTCGGGCGTGACCTGGAATTCCACAAATCGGTCCTTCTGATCGACAATTGGGAAACCAAGAAGTCCCCGTAAAAGGCCCGACACTCTGCCCACCTGTGGCCCAACAAGGACTTTGTGAAAACGGATGACAGGAAGACGAACCATTGGCACTCCCTAGACACAAAGACATTTAAGCAGTTCGTATGGAAGAATAGTCAGAGTGAAGAAAACCAGGGGATCGGACATGAATTGACGGTCTGTTGGGCGAAACCGTTCCCTACTCTTCTCGGGAACCGGGACTCTGCTTCCGCAGACCCTGAGCGGCACTCTCTTTGAGCAACCTCAGTATTTGGTCTTTCGGCAGTTTTTTAAGCTCCAGGCGGAGCATGCTGTTTTCTTCGGCGATGATGACTCGAATCTCTGCTACATCACTCTTCATCTCCGGGAACATGACCCCGATAACGAGAATCAGGAAGAATGCCACGATGCCAAATACCGAGACCTCGCGAAAGTACAACATGAACATAACGCAGAGCATAAGGGGCAGAGAAGAACCGAGCTGGATTACCCGCCATTTCCTAATACTCTCCTCGGCCGCCTGGATTCTTCTAGCCTTTTTGTCCACCGAAGTCACTCTATCCCTCAACAAAGCTGCTCCTTGGGCTCGCGTTCCAAGAAGCCCAGGTTGCCCTCGTCTACTTCCCTGTCTGCGTTTCCTCGAACCGCTTTTCAATCAGCTTCAGCATCTTTTCTTCGAGCTTCAGTGATCTTTTCTCAAGCTCCCTTCCGAGGACAATGTGAGAAAGGATCAAATCTCCTCTAACCTGTGGCAGCAGAATGCCAACAATCAGGACGAGGAAGAAGGCCATAATGCCTAGCGGAGAGGCCTCCTTAGGTTCATATGGCACCAACCAAAATACGAACGAGCGCCTGGCAGAGGTCAGTCGAGCAGCAGACTGTTGTCACCTCGCAGAGTTTATCACCCCTCATCCAGTGACGTTGGTCTTGCGTCTGCTTTCTCACGCCTCGGAATCCTGATCCTCTGACCGACGTATATCGCATTTGCATCGGCAAGATTGTTGAACTTCAGCAAGGTCTTCCATGAAACACCATACTTGACCCCAATCCTGTAAAGATTTTCGCCTGCTCGTATGATATGAACGGTTTCATTGACGGGTTTTTCCGTCGAGGCCTCTTGACCTTCCGATGCGGGGTGTTCACCGGTTTTTCCTGGCGAGGTTGGTTGCCTGCCAATCACCTTCCCTGTTGCACCGGGGTCCCCATGGACTTTCTTAGTCACGGATTCTTCCTGCAGGCTTTTTTCCTTCTCAGCTTCTTCTTCCAGTCTCTCCACCGTCTGTTCATACTCTTTGCGTTGGGAATCCAGCTTTGCCTGAAGCTCAACAATGGCCTTGCTCGCGGCCTCTGCCTCTGCCCTGGCCTCATTGAACTTTTCTAGAGCGGTCTTCTTTGAGATGTAGTCGGCAGCGAGTTTCTCCTCCAAAGCTTTCCGTTCTTGCACCTCTTCTTGCAGCATGGCGATCGTCAGATTGCGTATCTTTCGTTCTGAATCCAGCTTTTCCTGAAGCTTTTCAATGGCCTTGTTCGCAGCCTCAGCCTTTGCCGCGGCTTCGTTGATCTGCTCAAGACCAATCTGTTTTGAGATGTAGTCGGTTGTCCCCCTTATACCGATCTCAGGGAGCTCTTGCCGTCGCGCACTCGCTCCGCCGCCTTCATTGTCTATTTCATCAACTTCTTCCAGGCCGTCACCTTGAGCTACATCGGGCAAGTCATCCGTCGTCATTGTTTTATTGATGACGAGTACCTCTCCTCCAACGAGAGGATCGATCTGCTCGATACTGTTCCAACTGCAAATCTGTTCTACAGAAACACCGAATCGGTCACTGAGTCGAGACAGACTGTCTCCGTCTTTTACACGATAGATGATCTTAGAGACTCTCGATGGTTTGGCTGAAAGTCTCTTTCTCACGGCACGAGGTTTCTCAGGAGCAGATTTGGCAGGTATCGGCGGTTCGCCCTTAATCTCTTCGTTCGAGCGAAGAACTTTTTCCTCCATGGATTTCAACGTCTCTGCAAGTCGAACGTTTTCTTGAGCGAGATCTTCCACTTTCCCTCGCAAACTGAATCCCTGGAGTCCTATTTTGTATATTGCTACTAGAAGTACGACTGAAAAACAAAGGCTTGCAATCAAGACCGCAGAAAGACTCGTCTTGAGCCTGGTTTGCTCCCCTTTCTTGTCGGGATCCTTAAAGCCGTGTAACAGGCCCGTAAGGGATGATTCACTGGATTCTCCGGATTCCACCGCATCGTCTTGATTCTGCCCTTCCCTCGTAAACATCTTTGACAACCCTTTCGTCACATTCCTGTCTCTGTGGTTCTAGTCGGCAGGATATGGGAAGCCACTGTTGTGTGTCAATCGAACAGGTCCCCGGAATCTGGAGGTTGCTGCGAAAGAGCTCGATCTGAGTGGGTCTCCCTGTCCTGTGGAGAGGGGCGTGTGGTGTCATGCCGAGTGGGGCTGTTATACCTGATGCCTAAACCTCTGATAACCTGACTGTAAGAAAAGCGGTGAGAAAATCTCCTCGCCGCTTTTCTTAGGTGCGCAATAACGTCACTCGACAGGATACAGCGAGTCGATTTCGTTCGAATATTTCTGGTTGATCACCTTTCTCTTGACCTTCATGGTGGGGGTGAGTTCGCCGGTGGCCTGGGACCATTCCTTCTCCAGCAGTTTGAACTTCCGGATTTGCTCTACCCTGGCATACTCTTTTGTCTGTTCCGCGATCTCCTGCTCCATGAGTTCGAGGACCTCGGCGCTGGAGATAAGGTCCTTGGGGATGGAGAAGGTAATGTTCTTTTCTTTTGCCCAGATCTCAAGCGCTGCGAATGACGGAACGATGAGTGCGGAGAGATACTTCCGGTTGTCGCCGATTACGGCCACCTGCTCAATAAAGGCCGAGGCCATAAGGGAGTTCTCGATGTTCTGTGGAGAGATGTTCTTGCCGCCTGAGGTTACGATGATATCCTTGATCCTACCAGTGATCTTCAAATAACCGTCCTTGTCGATCTCACCGATATCACCGGTTTGGAAAAATCCGTCCTCGGTGAAGGCATCCTTTGTTGCTGCCTCATTCTTGTAGTATCCCTTCATGACCTGCGGACCCTTGATGAGTATCTCTCCGTCCTGCCCGATCTTGACGATCGTGTCCTTCACCGCAGGGCCGACCGTGCCGGGCTTGATGAGTGTGGGTTTGTTGCCGTTGGTGACAGGGGTCGTCTCTGTGAGTCCGAAGCCTTCGAGAACCTTGATACCCATCCCCAGGAAGAACTCGGCATCGGAAACCGACAGCGGACCACCTCCGGAGATGGCCGCATGCAGTTTGTCCAGGCCAAGGGAAACCTTGAGTTTTGAGAAGACCAGCTTGTCGGCAAGATTGTACTTTACGGCAAACAAGCCTTTCCTCGGCTTGTTCTGGCATATGTAGGGGAGGTTCCCCCGGGCGACGCCCATGGCCCAGTTGAACATGGCTTTTTTCACCGGAGGGGCAACAGCCACCTTGGCAGTTACGCCGGAATGCACCTTTTCGTAGATCCGCGGAACGCTGATAAGAAAAGTGGGTCTGATCTCCTGGAAGTTCTCCAGCAGTTTGTCCACGCTCTCGGCAAAGGCTACATTGTGGCCCAGGAAGATCGGGCAGTAGTAGCCCACGGTTCTTTCCAGTGAGTGAGCCAGCGGCAAGAAGGAGAGGAAGGTATGATCCCCGGAGAGAAAATCAGCATCGATCGACTGCACCTGGTTCACGTTAGAGACGAAGTTCTTGTGCGTGAGCATCACACCCTTGGGATTTCCCGTGGTTCCCGAGGTGTAGATGATCGTTGCCACGTCCTCAATATTGATGGGCTTAAGCCTCTTGTCGAATTCGTCCTTGTTTGTGGCGGCCTTGCCTTGCTCTTGGGCTTCCTTCAAGGTGATCACGCTGGCAGGGGGCTTCTCGATATCGTCCAGGATGACGATGTCCCCCAAGTCAGGAAGTTCCTCCTTCGCCTTGAGGATTTTCTCCAAGTGTTCTTTTGTTCCCGCGAAGCACTTCTTTGCGTCGGAATTGTCGATGATATAGCGGCATTCTTCCGCAGAATTGGTGGCATAGATAGGGACATTCACCGCGCCCACTGAGATGATGGCAAGGTCTGCGACCCACCATTCGTACCGGTTGGGCGAGAAGAGGGCCACTTTGTCGTTGGGCTGTACTCCCTTGTTGATGAGAAATATCCCCAGGTCCCTGACCATCTCGTTCAATGTGCTCCATGAGATATCTTCCCAGAGGCCCTGTTTGTTCTTGAAGCGGACAAGGGTCTTGTCTCTGTAAAGCTGGGCCCTGTTTTGGAAGATCGCCCCCATCGACGTTTCTTCGAACTGTGCCATTGAGACCTCCTTAATGAGAATATTGGTATCTTAAGAACAATCCGGAATAGTTACTAAGCAGTAAGAGATCTTCTTTTCAAAAAGATAAGACGCTAACACTTGATGAGAGCAGTATGGGATCGAGGTCAATTAGATGTCAAGGGTGTTGATTGTGCTGAGGATCTGGCGGAGAAAAAGATACGAATCAACTGGATTTCGACTCCGTGTTCGGGCGGTATCCCTTGTGGCTACCGACTTTCTTGCCTATGGCTAGGGCATAACTGAAACTGAACATATCCCGCAACTACGACCCAACCCCAGAAGTCCTTCCGTTATCGAAATCCGTTGCAGATGGCGAACGAGAGGCAGCCAAGAAAAATCGCCATGTCCAGATATGTTTATCTCCTACCAATCTGATAGGCGGTAGCTTCCGGGGCGATCTTGTGGCGTAGCGGGGGCCGACCTGGGACTCAAACGTTCTGCCTGGACTATTCAGTTTCCTTTCCGATAGACTAACCCCCAGATATAGTGCCTTCCCCTCTTTCCAAGTGTTGTCGTTATGCCTCATTCTGAAACGTCCCATTCATTTTTAGAACCAAAGAGCGAATATTTCACAAATTTTGTGAACTAGTTCAAAGACTTCGCCTCAGATTCTTGGGTATTCTGAGACCGTCGACCGGTTCATTTCTTAGGTACGACGAATTAGATGGGAAGAACAGCTCCTCGGCAGAGGAGCGGGCTGTGGAATTTCTGGTTGACACAACTCGCTAAGATTGTGATTACCACGAAACGCGGCAAGGGGATGCTAGCCAAGCATCGACCTGGCAGAGGCAGCAATGCTCTCGGCGTCCAGACCGACCAACTTCAGGATGTCTGGATAGGGGGCGACTTCCATCACGAATTCATCCTTGAGGCCGAGACGCAAGAGACGTCCCTTGCCGAGTTCAGCCAGGATCTCGGCCACGGCCCCACCGAGACCGCCGTTGACGAAGTGCTCCTCCACGGTCACGATTCGACCGATTTCCTCCGCTGCCTTCTCGATGGCCTGCCGGTCGATGGGCTTGATGGAATGCATATTCAGCACGCGCGCTGAAACGCCCTCCCCCTTCAAGAGGTCGTGAGCCTTTAGCGCCTCGGTCACGCTGGCTCCCGTGGCCAGGATGGCCACGTCCGAGCCTTCACGCAATACCGGTGCCCGCCCGATGACGAAATCCTCCTCGTATCCTTCTATGGGCTGAATATAGCCAAAACGGATGTACACCGGCCCGTCTATCTCGGCCGCCGCCAGGACCGCCCGGGTCGCCTCCCCTGGATCCGCGGGGCACAGGACGGTCATCCCCGGAATCAACCGAAGTAGGGCAAGGTCTTCGACCGCGTGATGGGTGGCACCCCAGTGCCCGGCTTCCAGACCGGAGCAGGGGGCAATGATCTTTACGCCCTTCCGATTGTAACTGCAATCGTCGCGTATCTGCTCGAAGCCCCTCATGGTCACAAAAGGCGCCATTGCCACGACGAAGGGCAGTTTGCCTCCGTGTGCCAGCCCGGCGGCTACACCGACCAGATTGGCCTCGCTGATACCAACGTCGAAGAACCGGTCGGGAAACTTCTCCGAAAAGGGGCTCATCGGCCCCATATCCTGAGAGACCACCACGAGGTTCGGATTCCTCTCAGCCATCTCCGTCAACACGGCACCCTGTGCAAAAGCCCATACGAATCCCAGCATTATTCTCCCTCCAGCCCCTTCAGGGCATCTTGAACCTCGTTGTCTTCCAGCGACGTGTAGTGAGCCCGCGCCGTTCCCTCCACACCGGGCACGCCCTTGCCCTTTACCGTATTGGCGATGATCACGGTCGGCCCCTTCGAAGCCGGGAAGGCCTCCAGGGCTCCCAGGATCGACCCCATCTCGTGTCCGTCGATCACCTGGGTGTTCCAAGAGAAACTCCGCCATTTCTCCTCGAGTGGATCCAAGGGGAGGATATCACCCACCGGCGCGTTTGCCTGAAAGCCGTTGTAATCGACGATCGCCAGCAGGTTCTCCAGGCCGAAGCGGGGCGCGCACAGGGCAGCTTCCCAGACCGACCCCTCCTGGAGCTCTCCGTCCCCCATCAGGACGACGGTCCTGGAACCCTGTCCGTTCAACTTCTCTGCCAGGGCTATCCCGATCCCAACCGAGAGCCCGTGCCCCAGTGAGCCGGTAGCGAATTCGACCAAAGGTGCCTTCAGGCTCGGGTGCCCGGCCAGGCAGGTTCCCATCTGGCCCAACCTCGTGAATTCATCTGCATCGATTTTTCCCAGTTCGGCCAGGCACGCGTGCAAGGCGTGCACGGTATGTCCCTTGCTGAGGATGAAATGGTCCTTCGGCCTTTCCTTCCCTTCCACCTCGAGGAAGTGGAAGAACAGGGCCGCCATTATCTCCGCGATGGACATAGAGCCTCCGAGATGGATGAGCTGTCCGTTTGCTGCCATCGTCAGCATGTGGCGGCGCAAGACCGCCGTACGCTTTTCAAGGGTCTGCGTGAGTTCGGAGTCCGGCATCCTTTCCCTCCCTGTTTCGCTGTGCTTTCGTCTCCTGACGAAAACCCCTTCAAACCAATCTGCCCTTGGTATAGTATAAGTCTGGGACCGGAAATGCCAGCGCGAGAAATGGCCGGGATTCCCTCGCTCGATCCTTACTAGATATTAAGTATAACATTAAGTAATTCTATTAACTACATGTATTTATAATATATTATTTATTCTTCCTGGCGACTATTCTCGTGTCCACCAGGAGAACGCCGAATGGACCTGATCCTAAAAAACGCAAAGGTCCTGACCATGGACCCGGCCGGTGACCACACCAAGGTCATCGACCTCGGCGGGAACCGTAACAGATTGCCACTTGAAGATCACTCTGTGAGGTCGAAGATCCGAACATCATGAAAGAGCCCTACTTTGAGATGATTGCTTCCGAGTGCTCCCTTCGTCC
>Ga0180438_10011774_pt1 | contig 10508 bp, 10 predicted proteins | sample SS_ome_12_FD_132455 | JGI IMG/M metagenome (GOLD analysis project Ga0180438, IMG submission 132455) | Hypersaline lake sediment archaeal communities from the Salton Sea, California, USA - SS_3_D_2 metaG | ecosystem: Environmental > Aquatic > Non-marine Saline and Alkaline > Hypersaline >... | reverse complement strand
GGCTTTTGAGAAACGCGTGGTAATTTGAGATTAGAAAATTATTCTAATGATAAAAAGTGAAATTGCTTGAAAACGGTTTTTCTTTTAAAAGAAGTCAGGATAGGACATTCGGATGGTCTCAATAGCTTCAGCTAGGAAAATGAGCATTCTATCGTTGTTCTTAAAATCAATGCTTTCGGTAAGCTTGTTCAAGATATGATTTGCGATGGATCTATCTAATTCTGAATACTTTCGGCCATTCGTTCCATAAAGTTCGTTAAATTCATCAACATACCATTCTATTTGGTGCTTTAAAGAATCCTCCAAAAGCTTGTCGAAATCTGCACTTATATTCATTTTTTTTTCCAACTCCCATGCCAGTTATTAGAGAAAAATTATTATAAATTATATTATCTCCATGTTACAAAAAAAAATTCGCGCATTTATATTGTGGAGTTTATTTCATTTTTTCATTCTACTGAAACGAACTAATGAAAAATGGAAGTATTTATATTTTATTTCATGCGATAGATACTCTTTATGTTTTAAAATAAACTTAAATATACAGACTTGTATATTTGGTTTAAATTATATGATATAATACTATACTGTAAAAATAAAAATGAGATAATTGTAATGGATCTATTTTACTTTCTTATAACTATTGCATTCATGCCTTGTTTGTTTCTATTTTCATTATTTTGGGGTGTTAAGTCAAGGAAACTCGAAAAGAAATCATTATCATTTAAGGCACTTTCATATACTACCTTTACATCTATAATATTTGTAGAAATAATTACCTTTACGTTTTATCAGTACGAATTAATATTTTTAACAGCGATCTTGTATGCGGTAGCATTCCTAATTTTAGGGCGTGGCAATACTTTTGTTATAGATAAGATAGAAGCCCAAGAAGGGATAATAAATACTAAGAACAAAGATCTAATAAAAATTATTAGTGCCAGCTCGGAGATTTCCGTAAACGTGGCAAATAGCGTTACTGAACTTGCAGCAAGCGCGAGCGAAGTTAACGCAACGGCAGAAGAAATTGCGGCAACGACGATGGAAGTTGCTCGAGGGTCACAAACGCAGGCTCAAAAACTAGCAGAAATCAATTCAATGGCTCAAGACATTAGAGATGTTATTAAGATCGTCACGAACATATCAGAGCAGACAAACCTTCTAGCGCTTAACGCAAGCATCGAAGCGGGAAGAGCGGGCGAAGCGGGACTAGGTTTTGCAGTCGTTGCCGAAAAGGTGCAGAAATTAGCCGAGGAATCTAAAAATTCAGTTGAGAAAACGGTTGACATCGTTACAAATATCATTGAAAAAATTGAAACCGTGGCGAATTTTAGTCAAGAAATCTCGCATTCGATGGAAGAGATCAGTTCAGCTTCAGAAGAACAGACAGCCTCGATGGAAGAAATCACGGCAACCTCAAATTTTATTGGCGGTACAGTTCAATCCCTTAAAGAAGAACTTTCAAGATTTGAGAAATAGAAATCTTTTCTTAAATATCGGATAAAATTCTCACCATACTTACAAAATCTGGCTCTTGTCATCAATCCTGAATAATGCCCATGTGGTATCTCGTGATGATCTTCGAGAGTTTTATTATCGATTGAGCCTGGTTTTGATAGATTGCCTTGCTAAGGTTCATGTAGTGCTTTTCTATTTTTTCCTTGTTTTTTAAGAAAAAATCGATTGTCTCAATTTTCCTTTTTATATCATCTTGATCCATACCCAAGTATTAAAACTAAGGTTTAAAAAAAAAAATAATATCGTGATATTATTCCCTTAGTATAGAGAATAATATTCACTTTTTGAAATTGTATCTAACTATATAGCCCATATATTCTCTATCGTAATATATAGAGCATGTGAATAAACTTTAAAATACTCATCACTTTCATTTTAATCAAGAATGAAGAAAAATAGAGGAAATAACATGAGACTCGCTAACTTTAAATAAGAACCTATTATTTAGCCAAGAACGAGGAGATTTTAGTAATATGAAATCAAGAGATGAGAGAATAAACCATATTCTAAATTCTAATATATTTCAGAGCAAATATTAATCTCTATGAATGATTCTATAATACTTCAAGAATAAAAATCAAATTAAAAATTACTAATCTAATGAATGGAAAGCCCATGGATCGTCGTAAAATCCGAAAAGTGAATAGACATCCAAATTAGTGAGATCAAAAAGCGAAACTGAGGAAGACACTGGTTGAGTTGTATCATCTCCATAATAATCATAATTTGGTGGGTGGAGAAAATCAATAAGCTCGCGACCTTTTGCCACATCAATCGTACCATAATTATCCAATATCAAATTTGTCATCGTTTCGTAACGCCATGGTGAATCTTCGTCAAGCGCCCAACTACCAGCACCAAAGTTCATTTCAGGATCGAGATAGTGGTTGGTTACTGTTACTATATCGTCTTCATGCTCTATTTGAGGGTAAGGAGACCAGCAGGGTTGTTCGTAATCAGAATATCGCACCACGCATTTATGAGCTGAAGTTTCTGCGATGGCTCCTCCGATTTGCTCGCCAACACCATCACCAAGCACGTACAACCATGAAACTCCCCTTTTAGAGGTATTGATCATATCAACCGCTTCGCTCAATTCTCCGGCGTATTGAACAACATTTCTACAGGTTAATAAAACGCCCATTCCAAATTCTCCTGGAGTGCAATCAAGGGCAGGCACCATGTCACATCCGATACCAATACCTCTTGAATTCATAGCGGCAGTTGCTCCAACAAATCCCGGATACGACACGCTAACAAATGAATAACCGTTATCAGGTACTTGTTCAATTAATAGAGCAGTTTTGTGAAATCCATAGGAGCTAAACATGAAATCCCTACCAAGTAAAACCCTTCCATCAACGGTTGCTTCCCCATGGAGAACAAATCCATTACAAGCGTGAAGGTTTTCAATAATTTTTGCAATAAGCGTAGCTAAACCGGGGATGAGGGTAACTATCATTGCAATAGGATAGCCTAAAGTTAACAACGCATCAAAACCCATGTTAAGAATTAAAACATTCTTTTGAGTCGTAGCTACGCCTGCGTCAGTAGCTCCGTCGGCAACTCCCTGCATTTCTTCCAAGAATTCTTCTGGAACATGCTGAAAATTATCTTCCATCATTGACCACGTGAGGTTTATCAAGAATTCTTTTAAACCTATTATTGCGCAATGTAACAAGTCTTCAATTACTTGACAATCGTCAAAGAGCTCCATGATTTTTGCAATTATTTCATCTTTATCCATTCCAATAAGCATGTCAAGAATTAGGTTAAGAAAGTAATCTTCGCTTGTCATTATACCAACACCCTCAGATAATAAATATCCGTGCTGATATCCCATTTCATATGGTGATCCTTCAACATGTAACAATTTTTTTCCATCAGAATTAATTTTTAAATAACCTTTGCCATCGGGAGAATAATTGAATGTATCTTCGGGTCCACATGACACCGTTAATCCTGAAGGTTGTGCAAAAGTCAGAATAGGTATGATTAGAACACTGATCATGATTGCCATTAAAGCCGATCCTTTTAGGAATTTTGGATTTCTCATAATATGCAATATATGATAGCAATGTTATTTTTATATCTTTTGGAAAACTCGATAGCCTATTAGGGTAGTAATAGTGAAATGTTGAATAGAGTTAATATCAATAAATTTTATCTCAATTTTTTCATTTTATATAGCAATTAATTATTTCTATTAATAAGCATGATAAAAAATAAAATTTTATTTGGTTTTTTATCGTTTTTCTTAACATGTGGGGCTTTTATAATTGCATACATGACGCAATCGGAATATAATGAGTTCATATTATGGTCTTCGTTTGAAATCATCATTATATCAGGGATAATTAACATTTCTTTATGGAATTTCCTACATTTATTCATTGGTTCAATTATATTTTTTATATCTTTATATCAATGTTTCATTATTATTCGAATCAATCAGGAGGTTCATATAGCAAAGAATCACCCAGGAAAAATAATAAAGGAAGGATATTATGGAAAAGTTAGGCATCCCATGACAGCGCGATTTATATTTATTACATTTTCTTTCTTTTTTATGATGAGATCCTTATTAGGATTCCTTATCTTTTTATTCATTCTAACTCTTTTAATAGGTATTACATTCTATGAAGAAAAGAATATATTAATTCCTATGTTTGAGCAAGATTATAAACAATACATGATTCAAGTAAAAGAGAGGTTTTTTACTTATAATGTTAAATTTGTAATTTTACTTCTTTTATGTTTTATTTGTTTTGGAATTGTGTTGATGTAAACTAAGGGGAGTAAAAGAAAAAAAAGAATGTTAGTTAAGTGAATGAACGATTAAAGGATCGTCGTAATACCCGTAGAGCGAATAAATGTCGAGATTAGTGAGGTCCATTAGCGATTTTGCTGCCTTGACGGTTTGATGAGGATCATCGCCATAATAACCATAATTGGGAGGGTGGAGAAAATCAATGATTTCCCAACCTTTATCCACGTCAATTGTACCATAGTTATGCAAAAGTAAGTTGGTCATTGTTTCATAGCGCCAAAGCGTGTTATTATGCGCCCAAGAGATTGTCTTGAGGTTCATCCAAGGATTAATGAAGTGGTTGGTTCCAGAAACTAAGTCGTCTTTATCCTCAATCTGAGAAAAGGGTGCCCAAGATGGTTGTTCATAGTCACATCCCCTTGCAAAGAAATTGCGCGCTGATGTCTCCAACATGACACCCCCGATTTCGGGTCCAATACCGTCTCCAATCGAATAGATCCACGGGTTCCCTCTCTTAGAGTTACGTACCATCTCTATGGCTTCGCTTAATTCTCCAGCGTATTGAATTACATTGCGAATCGTGAAGAACAAGCCCATGCCATAATCTAAAGATAGATCTAAGGCAGTTAACATTTGGGCACCCATTCCAATTCCTCTCGAATTCATACCAGTTCCTAATCCAACAAATCCTGGGGCACTACAGGTAATGAAGTTATATCCTTCGTCTGGAAATTGCTCGATCATTAACGATGTCTCGTAGAAACCATATTCAGAGAATTGAAAATCTCTTCCCATCAATACCCTTCCATCAGTTGTGGCGTTACCATACACGACAAAACCGTTACACGCATGAAAGTTCTCAAATAAGCGCTTAATAAACAATGGAATCCCTGGTATGCTTTCCACGATGGCTAAAAATGGATACATCAGACCTACAGCTGCGTCCATACCCATGTTAAGTAGCAGGAGATTTTCAAGATCTGTTGGATACCCCGCATCAGTCGCTCCATCAGCGACACCCTGCATTTCTTCAATGAATTCTTCCGGAACATATTGCAAGTTGTGCTCGATTATTGGCATCATGAATAATTCCCTTCCCGTTTCAAGAATGAAGTCAGAAGTGTCTTCAACAAATGCTTCCAATATTTCAGGATCGATTAACCATCCAAGTAGAGCAATCATAGGTTCTATAAACATCTCTTTCACGTCAAATACGGTCAGATCTATGGCAAAATCCATCATTAGAGAGCATAAATATTCCGTGGAAGTCATGTATTGCACGCCTTCTGCTAATAAATATCCGTGTTGATAACCCATCTCGTAGGGCGACCCTTCCAAGTGCATCAGTTTTTTTTCGTCGGAGTTCGTTTTTAAATAACCCTTTCCATCTGGGGAATACACATAAGAATCACCAGATACAATTAAGGATTGATTATCTGGGACTATTACGAGAAATAAAGAGATTAGTGGTGTAATAAGGATTGAAAAGACGATTATCAATATCAAAGTCGTACTAAACTTGTTTATTCTAAATGTCTTCATTTTATTACCCAAATATATTAATAAATGATTATTATTATAAATTCTTCATACCATATTTAAGGATTTGGTGAAATATTAGGGGAGTAAACTTGATTTTGAAAAAGAATAAATAAAAAGAAGATTCTTCCTTTTTTATTGGAGCTATATTTCTATTTTATCAATTAACATTTCCATAATTGATTGGAACAGCATTGCTTGGCTTAAATCTCCGTTCACCGTGATCTGTCCTGCCATATAGGCCGACACCGCATCTCCATCAAACATCACATCGGTCATAGTAGATAAGGGCATTATCAATTCTAGCGAGGCATTTCCATCAAAAGGTTGTTCTGAAACACTCATTTTATTATCCGCAATTGTTATATAAAAATCACCTACATCCTGAAATTTCAGGGCAATATTAAGCTCGGAGTCTTCAATCTCCTCTTGAGCTTCAGGATTTAGGTTTATAAAAGCAGCCATTACATTAAGGAATTGAGGAACATGTTCGGGCTTGATGGCTTCGTGACCTTCTTTATAAGCTTGCAAGAGCTCTTTCATAGTATCTATAGGTATTATGGTTTTCATTTCACCCTTGGGGACGATTTTCAACAGGTCAAGCGCTATTTCCATGACGCCCATAAACGTGATCATCTGCTCTAAATCTCCGTCTGCATCAACAACCTCTGTAAAATATGCAGTAACGGCGTCAAGTTCACCTAGTAAAACCTTAGCAATTGTCACGAGATCTCCGCGAAAGAAAAAATCTGGATTCGCCATAGAACCCTTGCCATATGTAGCTTTTCCATTATCAATGGACATGTTTAGAGTTTCGTTTATATCTGTTAATTCAATGACACCAGTTAACGTGAGACCTTTTACCAATTCTTGTATTTCAGGATTTGTATTTACAAGCTCAACCATGAGATTCAATGACATAGGTATGTCGTCCTTAGTTGCGGTTTCTGCACCTTTTTTTTTTATTTCAAAAATTCGATTTATGTTTTCCATTTAATTATCACTTCTTGATATTTTGTTAAGGTTGAAATTGAATTTAAGAAAAAATATGTTGATTTATATTTAAACTTATGCGTCTTTAGGGGCGGAAATTAGGGGAGTAAGCTTTTAGGGGAGTAAAACGCACATTTTTATTTACTTCGATTATTCTTCTCCTTTTATTGGTTAAATACAAAATTTTTCTAACTTCTGATCCCATGTCACTTTCTTTATCTCTAGGTTGTCCCATTCCTTTTTCAAGATGAATTTCTTGATTTGTTCTGTGGGAGTTCTTTCCAATGTTTTCTTGAATTCTATATATCTTGGTACCATGTAATATGCAAGGTTTCTGTTGAAATAATCCGCAAGCTCCTCATGAGATAATTTATTTTTTAGGACTACACAAATTTTTATTTCTTCCTCGCCCTGTCCATTGGGGACGCCAAACGCAGAGCTTTCAAGGATGAAAGGGTGATTGTTTGCGACATTCTCGATGTCCTGCGTCGGTATTAGTCTTGTTCCTTTCTTTAAGATGTCGTTTACGCGACCACGATAAAAAATAAAACCGTCTTTATCTATGTATCCTAAATCGTTAGTGCGAAACCATTGCGCAGTATCAATATATTCGGATGCGTTTTGATATTCGAGATTCAAGGGTACTCGATTTCGAGCAAGTATCTCTCCTATGTTATCAGGCCCGGGAGGTAGCTCGTTGCCCATACTATCGACAATTTTCACCTCAAATCCAATAATTGGTTTTCCAACCGAACCGAGCTTTCCACCTTTCGATCCTGCTATATTCACCGTGATTCCCGAAGCCTCCGCAATTGCCCACGTTTCATAAATTGGGATGCCGAAACGAGATTCGAACCGTTCCCAGATAGCTTTTGGAGTCACAGCACCAAGTGCAAACTTTACTCCGTGATTTCGCTCGTTCTCGGTAATGGGCTGGTCCATCAAGATCGATAGCATTCTCCCAAAAGAAGTGATTCCCGTTGCCTTGTATCGTTTCACATCGTTCCAGAATTGGGATGGGTGAAGCTCAGTAAGGATCAAGGACGCGTCTGCAAATATCGTTGGAAAAACCACGACCATTTGGATTATACCATTATACAAGGGAAGAGGACAGTAAATTCGCTGATTTTTATCGAATCCTATTTGTTCGAGTTCTTTTGAAATCAAATAACCCCCTAATACCATGAAATGTCGATATATCACCCCCCTAGGCTTGCCAGTAGCTCCAGAAGTGTAAAGAATTTCCATCTCTCTTAAGGGATTTTTTCTAAACCTTGGGTTTTTAGTTATTTTCGTGTAGATTTCTTGAAAGTTCAAGAATTTTTCGTCGTAATCGAATTCAGGTGCGTTTCGAATGATTACTCTTTTGATGAGCGGTAATTCAGGTATTATATCTTTAAACCTATCGTAAAACTGGTAATCAATCATCAAGATTGAAGTCTTGCTATCCTTTAATACATCTTTTAGCAGGTCACTATCCATGTTTTTGTTCAGTAAAACAACTACGCTTCGAGTTTTTACAGCACCAAACCAACTGAATAGGAAATCCGGGCAATTAGGCATCATTATCGAAATCCGTGCCTTGCTTTTCTCAAGCCTTCTATTGATTCTCAAGATACCATGTGCTATTCGATTGCAGTATTCGTTTAAATCTTGGTATGAATAGACATCATCTTCGTAGTAAAGAAATGGTCTATTTTTGTTTTGCTTCGCTTTCGATTCCAATAAATACGAGAGTGTTCCATTTTCAAGACCGTAACCGGTAAGAAAGTCAAGCCAATCGTCTTTTTTACTCATTACAAGCTTTCCATCCTCGATCTCAATGTTGATCTTCTCTTTATCACTAAATGGAAACGAGCTATCTTTTGCTAATTTTGAGGGAACATAAATCCAGAGTGCCCCGTATTTCCCCTTCCCAGAACTTTTTATAGAGACTTTTCCAATCCCTTTTCTGTTAGCCATCTTGATCAACTAATTACTTACTTTTTTTACTAACTAATTTTTTAGGTGAGTAAAATGTGATAGTAAACCCAAACAACTAAAATGAATTGATACTATATAACATTTTCTAATTTATTGAATTTCAAAAATCATCAGAAATTTATGAAAAGGGACAGAGAATACCCTAGTTATCTGGATTTCTATTGATCAAGAGTATTGATACAACGACAAGACAAATTGATATTATCAATGTTATTGAAGGAAGTTCTGATAGAATAATAAAAGCCAAAATTGTCGCAAATATTGGTTTTAAAAACGCTAAAGATATACCCTTTGAGACTTCAACGACATGTTTTAAACCGTAAAAAAACAAGTAAAGCCCTAATCCCGTAGAGATCGCACCCATGAATAGAATCCAAATCCAGGATTCTAAGGGATATCCTGAAACAAACACGGGAAATTCGGGAGAAAAAACAAGCACGATAAAAACAGGACTGGCAGCAATGAAACTCGAAACCATCGTAAATTTCAATTCTACATCTGTTGTTTCTATTTCGTTATTTTGTATCTTCTTCCCTAAGACGCTATAAAGCCCCCAAATGATCGAACTACTCAACACAAGGATGTTTCCAAACAAAAATTCTGGCGAATACAACGTTGTAATGTCGCTCATTAACAGAATCACGCCAATTAATCCGATCGCTATTCCTATGAACTTTAACTTCAAATTAGATCGCTCGTGTAAGAGGAGCATGGAATATATCGTTATCCAAATTGGATAGGTCGTGTAGATCGTTGAGGCGGTATTTGCTTGAGTGAAACCAACCCCGATAAAATATACGATGTTTGAAATTCCCCACGCAAAGAAGCTCGAAATGAAGAAAAGAAGCCAATTATTTTTTAACATGGCGGTAATTTCTGTTAGGTCTTTCTTAATTACTAAAATAACAAGTAAAAAAATACCCGCGATGAAGAAACGGAAGAATGAGAGTGCTACAGGTCCTACCGAGCCGTGTAAGAACTTCACGATAACTTCGCTAAACGAGAAGGTCAACACGGCTATAATTATGATGAAATAACCTTGAATTTTCCCATCATTTTTCATATATTTTAGAATGTTTTGTTAGGTATAAAATTGATTCTTCTTCATGTTATCAAGATATATGTTGAGATGTCCTATAGGTATAGCGAAAAGATATTGAAATCCATCTTTCACGAAGAAATATCGTATATTTCCCATGGTAAATAATGATTGGATGTGCTTCAACTTATGTTGTTTTTATATAGGGATATTACCTAGAATGTATAGCAGGTAAGTTATTGCTACTACGATCGTGACAGATATTATTACTTGAGAAATTTTTCTCCATGTTGAATTTTTTTTGACTTCTTCTTCTAATTGTCTTATTTTTGTCTCTAAATCAGACATGATATAATATTTCTTATTATCATATTTAATACTTACTTCAAACTTCAGGAAAAATCAGTATTAAAAGTAATTCTATTCAAAATATTGATAATAATAAAAAATCATACATTCCCCATGGTAAATACTGATTGTATGTGTTTTAATTCCTTTACCATTTCTGCGACTATGGAACTTGCGTTATTAACTCCTACATTAGCAAGCCTATCTTTAAGTTTATTATTAAACGCTTTCAAAGTATCATCAAAACTAGGATTTTCAGCGGTACCTAACTCATCCTTGAGACAAAATCGTATTAATCCACGACAAGCTATCGGAGGT
>Ga0180438_10011772_pt1 | contig 10508 bp, 7 predicted proteins | sample SS_ome_12_FD_132455 | JGI IMG/M metagenome (GOLD analysis project Ga0180438, IMG submission 132455) | Hypersaline lake sediment archaeal communities from the Salton Sea, California, USA - SS_3_D_2 metaG | ecosystem: Environmental > Aquatic > Non-marine Saline and Alkaline > Hypersaline >... | reverse complement strand
TGCACCATGGCCGAGTACTTCATGCATCAGGGCGGACACACGCTGGTGATTTACGACGACCTTTCCCGCCAGGCCCAGGCGTACCGCCAGCTTTCGCTCTTGATGCGGCGGCCCCCCGGCCGCGAGGCCTATCCCGGCGACATCTTCTACGCCCACAGCCGGCTCTTGGAGCGGGCGGCCAAGCTGAGCGACGAGCTGGGCGGCGGATCGCTGACGGCGCTGCCGATCGTGGAAACGCTCGAAGGCGAGGTCTCTGCCTACATTCCCACCAACGTGATCTCGATCACCGACGGGCAGATTTACCTCCAGCCTGACTTGTTTTTCGCCGGCCAGCGGCCGGCGATGAACGTGGGCATCTCGGTCTCCCGCGTGGGCGGCTCGGCGCAGGTGCCGGCGATGAAGAAGGTGGCCGGCGGTCTGCGGCTCGACCTGGCGTCGTTCCGCGAGCTGGAGGCGTTCGCCCAGCTCGGCACCGATCTCGACGCCGCCACCCAGTCGCGGCTCGACCGCGGCTACCGCATGACCGAGCTGTTGAAGCAGGGCCTCTACCATCCGATGCGCGTGACCGACCAGGTGCTGAGCATCTATGCCGGCACGCGCGGGCACTTGGACAAGATCCCGGTGGCCGAGGTGGCCGCCTGGGAGAAGGCGTTCCTCCAGTTCGTCCAGGAGAAGAAGCAAGACGTCTGGCAGAAGATCAGCGACAGCCGGCAATTGGACGACGAAACCGCCGCCGCCATCGAAGAGGCCATCGCAGAGTTTCAGAGACAGTATGCGGCGAAAAGAGAAACGGTAACGGTTTAACGCCGAATGGTTGGCCCGTTGGGCCGAGATAGAATTGCGGTCGCCCCCAGTCCCCAGGGCGTTGCCCTGGGCTGGACGAACCGAGGGCCTTCGGCCCGGAAGAAGGAACTAACACGACGCAAGGCCATCGGCTCGGAAGACGACGCTGATGGATTCTCCCAGGCCGGCAACCCTCAACTCTCAACCCTCAACTCTCAACTCTCAACCCTCAACTCTCAACCCTCCACCCTCCACCCTCAACCCTCCCCCATGGCCAAAGCCCGAGCCCTCGACAAGCGCCGCAAGTCGATTCGCAACATCCGCAAGATCACGCGGACGATGGAGTTGATCTCGACGGCGCGGTTCAAGCGGGCGATGGACCGTGCCACGGCCGCGAACGCCTACAGCCGGCGGATCTCCGCCCTGGTGGCCCACCTGGCGCACACCGGCCTGGAAATCAGCCACCCGCTGCTGGAGGGCCGCGACGAGGTGAATCGGGCGACGCTCCTGGTGCTTTCGGCCAATCGCGGGCTGTGCGGCGGATACAACGCCGGCGTCATGCGGCTGGCCACGACGCGAGTCAAATCGCTCCGCGAGGAGGTGCCCGAGATCCGCCTGGAGGTCTCCGGCAAGCGGGGCATCTCGGCATTCCGCTTCCGCGGCATCCGGCCGGACGAGGCCTTCACGCACTTCGAGGATCGGCCCGGATTCGAGGAGGTCGAACTACTGGCCGATCGCTACTTGGACGCTTATGAGAACGGCCAAATGGACCGCCTTGAAGTCGCCTACACGCGGTTCGAAAGCGCGGGCCAGCAAACCGCAACGGTCGAGACGCTCTTGCCGTTGAGCGATTTGGCGAACGGGGAGGAAGAAGAACCGGCCGGCCAGTGGCAGTACGAGTTCCTCCCTTCGGCCGAGAGCATTCTTGCCGAGGTCGTGCCGACAAGCTTCAAGGTGAAGCTCTTCACCTGCTTCCTCGACGCGGCCGTAAGCGAGCAGATCGCCCGCATGCTGGCCATGAAGGCCGCCACCGAGAACGCCGACTCGATGATCCAGCATTTGACGATGACCTATAACCGCGCACGGCAAGGCCAGATCACCAACGAACTGTTGGAAGTGATCAGCGGGGCCGAGGCGCTGAACCAATAGGGACTGCCAACGCCATGAGCACAACCAAGACCGCCCCTGCTGCCAGCCGGAAAATCGGCCGCGTCACCCAGGTGATCGGCTCCACGTTCGACGCGGAGTATCCCGAGGACCGGCTGCCGGCCATCTACAACGCGGTCCGAGTGGTGGGCGAGCACAAGGGGGTCCGGCTCGACCTGACCGGCGAAGTGCAGCAGCACCTCGGCGGAGGCCGCGTCCGCTGCGTCGCCTTGGGCAGCACCGATGGATTGGTCCGCGGCATGGACTGCCTCGACAGCGGCGGCCCGGTGAGCGTGCCCGTCGGAAAGGGAACGCTGGGCCGCGTGTTCAACCTTCTCGGCGAGCCGATCGACGGGCGCGGTGCCGTCAAAGTCGAGGAACGCTGGCCCATCCACCGCGACTCGCCGGAAGTGACCGACCTGAGCACCAAGACCGAGATCTTCGAGACCGGCATCAAGGTGATCGACCTCTTGACGCCGTTCGTCCGCGGCGGCAAGGCCGGTCTGTTCGGCGGGGCCGGGCTGGGTAAGACCGTGATCCTCACCGAGCTCATCGCGCGGATCGCCTCCAGCCACGGCGGCTACTCCGTCTTCGCCGGAGTCGGCGAGCGGACCCGCGAAGGCAACGACCTCTGGCTGGAAATGCAGGAGACCGAGATCGGCCAGACGGGCCGCAAGGTGATCGAGCAGACGTGCATGGTCTTCGGCCAGATGAACGAGCCGCCCGGGGCAAGGCTCCGCGTGGCCCTCTCGGCCCTGACGGTGGCCGAGTACTTCCGCGACACCACGGGCGCGGACGTGCTCTTGTTCATCGACAACATCTTCCGTTTCTCGCAGGCGGGAAGCGAGGTCTCGGCTCTGCTGGGGCGAATGCCCTCGGCCGTCGGCTACCAGCCGACGCTGGCCACCGAGATGGGCGCCTTGCAGGAGCGGATCGCCTCGACGTCCAAAGGGGCGATCACGTCGGTGCAGGCGGTCTACGTTCCGGCCGACGACCCCACCGACCCCGCCCCGGCCACCGCCTTCGGCCAGCTCGACGCGTTCATTTACCTGGAGCGGGCGATCTCCGAAAAAGGCATCTACCCGGCCGTCGATCCCTTGGCCTCCTCCAGTCGCGTACTCGACCCGCAGTACGTCGGCGAGCGCCACTACGCGATCGCCCGGCGCGTGCAAAAAACCCTCCAGCGATATCGCGAGCTTCAGGACATCATCGCCATCCTCGGCGTCGACGAGTTGAGCGAGCAGGACAAGCTGGTCGTGCACCGGGCGCGGCGGATGGAGCGGTTCTTGTCGCAGCCGTTCCTGGTCGCCGAAGCGTTCACCGGCAAGGCGGGCGAGATCACGCCCCTGGAAGACACGATCCGCAGCTTCGAGGAGATCGCCGACGGCAAATGGGACCACCTGCCCGAACAGGCGTTCATGTACGTCGGCGCGATCGAACAGGCCGCCGCCCAGGCCGAGAAACTGGCCGCCGGGAAGTAACCGACCCCCAACCCTCAAACCCCGGTCCTCGAACCTATGCTCACCTGCTCCCTCGTCACTCCCGAGCAGACCGTGCTGGAAGAGCCGGTCGACTTCGTGGCCTTGCCGCTTTACGACGGCGAGATCGGCATTGCCCCGGGCCACAGCCCGATGATCGGCCGGCTTGGACTGGGCGAAATGCGGATCACGGGCGAGGAGGGGCTTCGCTGCTTTTACGTCGAGGGCGGCTTCGTCGAGGTCTTCAGCGGCGTGGTCACCGTGCTCACCAGTCGTGCCGTGCCGGCCGAGGAGCTGGACGAAGAGGCCACCGGCGAGCAACTGGCGACCGCCCGCGCCCGCCCCGCCAACACGCCCGAGCTGATGGAGCAGCGCGACCGCGCCGTCGCCGTCGCCAGGGCCCAGCTCCGCGTCGCCCGGCGGGCCAAGTAGTCGCCTCTCGTTCTTACTCCTTGCTGCTTCCGGTGGTAGACTGGCGGTTGACGCGGCTTGCCTTCGGCTCTTCCGGCAAGGCGACGGCACCAAGTGGCACCCGACAGGCTCGGCCCGTTCCCCGTGATCAAAGCTCGTTTTCTCGTTCTGACCGTGATCGCCGGACTGTTTGTCTGGGTGTTTGCCGATGCGCTGTTTTCTTCCGGCGTGTTCGTGTTTCGCGATTCGGGGCATTTCTATTATCCGCTGTTTGAGTTCGTCCAGGGCGAGTGGGCGGCCGGGCGGGTGCCGCTTTGGAACCCCTACGAGAATCTCGGCGTGCCGCTGGCCGCAAACGCGACGGCGAGTGTCTTCTATCCCGGCAAGCTGGTCTTTCTCCTGCCGCTGGACTACGCCACCGCCTACGTCTGGTACGTGATGGGCCACGTGCTCCTGGCCGCCTGGGCCGCCTTCCGGCTGGCCAGGGCCTGGGGTGCGAGCGTCGCGGCGGCAGGCGCGGCCGCCTTGTCTTACGCCTTCTCCGGCAACGTGCTTTACCAGTACTGCAACGTGATCTTCCTGGTCGGTGCGGCGTGGCTGCCGCTGGCCGTACTGGCCGCGTGCCGCATGCTACGGCAGGATGGTCCAGGCGAGGGGCAAGGGCATGGGTTCGGGGGCCGGCTGCGTTGGGCGGCTGCGCTGGGGTGCGCCCTGGCCGTGATGACGCTCGGCGGGAACGCCGAGATGGCCTACCACGCCGGGCTCTTGGCCGCCGCCTATGCGTTGTGGCTCTGGTGGTCCGAACGGCGTTCAGGAAGCAGGGTTCAGGGTTCAGGGTTCAGGGTTCAGGACTCGGGCGGCGAGCAAGTTGCTGCCGGCACCCCAGTCTTCCCCTTGCCCTTTCTCGCCTTCTCCCGCTCTCTTCCCGCACGCCCTGTCCTGCTCGCACTTGCCGTGGCCGTGGCACTTGCCTTGTCGGCGGTCCAGGTGTTTCCTTCGGTCGAGTTCGCCCGGCAGAGCGGCAGGGCCGCCAAGAGCGTGCCCCGAACGCCCTACGAGCTGCCGGGCTATTTTGCCCTGAGCCACCCGCCTTCGGACGATGCCGCAAGGTATTGGAGCGACGGCCTGACCTGCCGGCGGCTGGAGCCGGGCAGCCACCACGAGCACGTCTATCACTTCAGCGTGGGGCCGTGGCGGCTGGCCGAGTATGTCTGGCCGAACGTGAGCGGCCGCCAGTTCCCCGTCCATCGCCGCTGGCTCGACGCCGTGCCGGCCGAGGGACGGATCTGGGTGCCGTCGCTCTACATGGGATTGGTGCCGCTGGTGCTGGCGGTCGCGTCGATGCGGCTTGGCGGCCGCCGGGAGACAGCCTGGGGACTGCCCCGGTTTTCGCGCAGCGAAAACGGGGCTGTCCCCTTCCCGGATACACAGCAAAGCTGGCTCACTTGGATGGTGATTTTGGCGGTCGTGGCCAGCTTCGGCTGGTACGGCCTTGGCTGGCTGGCAACCGAGATCCGCGCGGCGATGGGGGCCGACCCGACCAAGCCGTGGCTGATCGGCGGGCCGTTCGGAGGGCCGTACTGGCTGGCTACCGTGGTGCTGCCCGGCTATATCTACTTCCGCTACCCCGCCAAGCTGCTGGTGATCGCGGCGCTGGGGCTGAGCATGCTGGCGGCGGTCGGCTGGGACCGGGCTTTTGGCGAGCCGCGGGTGCGGCTCCGCCGTGGGCTCGCGTGGCTCAGCGCGGCCAGCCTCGCGGCGGCAGCCGTCGCCCTGGCCGTCCGGCCGTTTTGGGACGGCTGGCTGGCGGGCGTCGAGCCGAACGTGATGTTCGGGCCGCTGGACACGGCCGGCGCTCACCGGGACCTGCTGGCGGCGTTTCTGCACACGGCGGTGGTCGCCGCGGTTTTCTGGTGGCTTCTCGGGCGGACGGACGGCGGCGCCCGCTGGCCCGCCACGGCGGCTTTGCTCTTGGTGGCGGTCGATCTGGGCACGGCCAACGCCTGGATGGTCGAGTGTGCCCCGGCCGCCTTGTGGCAAGAAGAACCCACCCTGGCCGCCGCGATTGCGGAGCATGAAGAAGGGCTCCGAATTGAGGGTTCAGAGTTTGGGGTTCAGGGTTCAGCGGGTTCGACTTGGGGCTCGCCGCTTTCAACTCTCAACTCTCAATTCTCAACTCCCTATCGAGTCTACCGGCAGCGGCTTTGGACGCTGCCATCGTGGCGATTGACGGCTTCACCCGACCGGATGACCGAGGCGGCACGCTGGGACCGGCAGACGCTTTGGCCCAAATACAACCTCGCCCAAAGAATCCCGCTGGCCGAAGTGTACGGCACGATGTCACCGTACGACTACGAGGTGTTTGTGGCCCGGCGCGGCCCGCCCCCCTTTGCGGCCGAAGGCGTGCCCGATCTCGTCGCGCTCTCGAACGTGAGGTACTACATCCTTCGCGGCGACGAGCGGCTGCCCGAGGGCGTGCCGATCGAGTTGCCCGGTAGTCGTGCCCTGGAGGACGTCTCGCTCTGGTACTGCCCGGAACATCTTCCCCGGGCGTGGATCGTACACGAGGTGGAAGTGGCCGAGCCGCTTACGTCGGCCGAGCCGGCGGAGGTCCGACGGCAGACCGACCGCGTTTTCTCCGCCGACGGCGGCCCTCGCGATCTCCGCCAGTCGGCCCTGGTGGAGTTGGACCGGCAGGCGGAGTTGGAAGGCTTGCCGAGCACGGGACACGCGGCAAAGCCGTCACCGCCGGCGGCCGCCGACGGCGAGCACTGCCGGCTGACACGCTACGATCCCTTGTGCGTGGAGATTGAAGCAAGCTTGGGCCGCCCCGGGCTGGTGGTCCTCTGCGACCAATACTATCCCGGCTGGCGGCTGGAAGTGGAGACCGAAGGCCGGCGGCGGACGATGGCGGTGCTGCGGGTGAACCGCGTGATGCGCGGCGTCTGGCTGCCGGCCGGCGAGCATCGGCTGACGTACCGCTATCGCCCGGTGAGCTTCCTCTTCGGCGCGGGCATCACGCTGGCCGCGTGGATCGGGCTTGGGATGCTGCTGATTTTCGGCGGGCGGAGATTCCGCGTCCGGCTCAGTCTTCTTCCTCTTCCTCGAGCTTGGCGGCCTTCATGATCTCCTGCTGGACGTTGGCCGGCACGACGTCGTAGTGGCTGAACTCCATCGTGTAGCTGCCCTGGCCGCCGGTGATGCTCGAGAGGCTGCGGGCGTAGGTGGTGACTTCGGCCAGGGGGACTTCGACGCTGACGACCTGCATGCCGCCGCCGGCCGAGTCCATGCCCAGCACGCGGCCACGGCGGCTCGACATGTCGCTGTTGATGTCGCCCACGTTGCCCGCCGGGACGGTGATCTCCATCTTCACGATCGGCTCCAGCAGGGCCGGCCTGGCCTTCTGGAAGGTGTTTCGGAAGACCATCGAGGCAGCCGTCTTGAACGCCTGCTCGGAGCTGTCGACCGGGTGGTGCTTGCCGAAGTGGACCTCGACGCAAACGTTCTGGACCTGGTAGCCGGCGATCACGCCGCGGCCCAACCGGTCGCGAAAACCCTTCTCGACCGCCGGCATGAAGTTGCTGGGGATGGTGCCGCCGACGACCGAGTCGATCCAGAGGAAGTTGTTTTCCTCGTCATAGTGATACTCCTTCATCGAGGCGAAGCGATCCTTGACGGCGTATTCCTCGATGTCCGTCCCCTTGGGCAACGGGAACATGCGGATGTGCACCTCGCCGAACTGGCCGCGGCCGCCCGTCTGCTTCTTGTGCCGATAGCTGGCCTCGGCGTTGGCCTGGATCGTCTCGCGGTAGGGGATTTTGGGCTCCTTGGTGAGCACCTCGACCTTGTCGCGGCGTTTGAGCCGCTCGCGGATGATCTGCAGGTGCAGCTCGCTCATGCCGGTGATCACCGTCTCCTTGGTCTGCGGGTCGCGGTCGAGGCGGAAGGTGGGGTCCTCCTGGACGATCTTGGCCAGCGAGCCGGAGAGCTTGGTCTCGTCGCCTTTGCTCTTGGGTGATGCGGCCAGCCCGACCATCGGCGTGGGGAAGGGGATCGGCGGCATGACGCACTCGCCGAGCGTGCTGCCGGTTCGCAGCTCTTCCACCTTCGTCACGGCGACGACGTCGCCGGGAATCGCCTCCTCGACGGCCTCGGTCTGGTCGGCCTGGACGCGGAAAAGCGCACCGATCTTGAGCCCTTTGCGCTCGCCGACCACGGCAACGGTGGAGTCTTTGGCCAGCGTGCCGCTGAAGACGCGGATGAAGCTCAGCTTCTGCACGAAGGGGTCGATCCGCGTCTTGAACACCTGGGCGACGAGCTTGCCGACGGGGTCGGCCTTCACTTCCACCTCGTTCCCCTCGGCGTTCTTGGCACGGCGGACGACCGCGTCGGGCGGCAGGGCGCAGCCGGCCATCGCGTCGAGAAGCTCCTTCAGACCGACCTCCGTCTTGCCGGAGACGCAGACGATCGGGATCAGGCTCCCCTCGGCCACCGCGCGGACGATCAGCCGGGAAAGCTCCTCGGCCGTCGGCAGCGCGCCCTCCAGGTAGCGCTCCATCACCTGCTCGTCGGCCATCACGATCGACTCCAGGAGCGACTCGCTGATCTCGGCCGGATCGACCAGCGCGCCGTGCGTGTCCTCCGGCACGCTCAAGGTGCCGGCGACGCCGCGGAAGCCGCCGCCGTGGCCCAAGGGGACGTTCATTGGCACGCACTGGTTGCCGAAGACCTCCTGGATGCTCGACAGGAGCGCGGGGAAGTCGACGTTGTCGGAATCCATTTTGTTGACGACGATCATCCGGCCCACGCCGGCCTTCTCCGCCTCGGCGAACACCCGCCGCGTGTTCACCTCGATGCCGGCCTGCGCGCTTATCACGATCACCGCCGTGTCGACGCCCCGCAGGGCCCCGATCGTCTGCCCGATGAAGTCCGAGTAGCCCGGCGTGTCGATCACCTGGAAACGCTTGCCGGCGTGCTGGAAATGGACGGCGGCGGCCTCGATCGTGTACTTGTGCTGCTTTTCCTCTTCGTCGAAGTCGCAGATGCTGGTGCCGTCGTCGACGCTCGCCTGGCGCTTCAGCGTGGCGGTCGTGGTGAGCATCTTGTCCACCAGCGTCGTCTTGCCCGAGCCGCCGTGGCCACACAACGCAATGCTGCGGATGTCTTGCACTTCGTACTTCGCCATGGATGTTCTCGGTTGAGAATTGAGAGTTGAGGGTTGAGAGTTCAGCTCGTTTGGCTGCCTGCGCGAATCGCCTCGGACAGCCTAATGGTTCCTTCGTACAGTGCTCGGCCGATGATGCAGCCGGCCATCGGCACGCGGGCGAGCCGGACCACGTCTTCAACCGTGGTCACGCCGCCGCTGGCCACCACCGGCACGTCGACCGCGGCCTGCATCTGGGCCATCGCCTCGACGTTCGGTCCGGCCATCATCCCGTCGGTGGCGATGTCGGTGTACACGATGGCGGCGATCGGGCAGCGGTTCGGACCACCTCCGGCGGCAAACTGCCGGGCCACGTCGGTGGCCGCCAGCGAACTGGTCTCGAGCCAGCCGTCGGTTGCCACGCGGCCATCGCGGGCGTCGATCCCCAGCACCAGCCGGCCGGGAAAAAGCCGGCACATCTCGCGGAACCACTGGGGCTCCTTGATGGCCAAAGTGCCGATCACCAGCCGCCCAAGGCCCAGGTCCAGAAGCTGCCGGATCGACTGCTCGCTGCGGATGCCGCCCCCTAACTCGCAGGGGACCTCGACCGCCCCGAGAATCGCCGCAACGCTTCGTAGATTGCTCGGCCGCCCCTCCCTAGCGCCGTCCAGGTCGACGAGGTGGAGCCGCTCGGCTCCCAGGGCGACCCAGTGTTGGGCTATTTCGGCGGGGTCGTCGCCGAAGACGGTTTCCTGACCGTAATCCCCCTGCCTGAGGCGTACGCATTTCCCTCCACGGACGTCGATCGCCGGCCAGATCTCCACTTCAGCACTACTCCCTGCCTGCTCCCAGGCGCGCGGTCAAAACGCGTAATATGACAGAGAAGCCGCCTGACTGCAAGCCGCCCGGGGCGATGCCTTGCCGTGGGGTGCGGTGGCGGCTAGACTGCGTATATGATCAAAATTCGCTTTTCTACCTCGGAATCGGAACGCAAAGCACTCGGCTTTCTTGCCGGACGCTTTGCGTTTAAGACCTACGCGGACGGGTACACGCTGGTGCCCGAGGCAGCTCTTTCTCGCTTGGCTGTCGAAGGGATTTCGTTCACGGTCGAGGGCCCAGCCCCCTATGAGCAGAACATTTCGACGGTTCGAGATCCTTCTTCCGCTCCGGTTCAATGACGGGCGGCCGGTGCCCGACGAGTTAATCGCCGAGACCCTTATCGAGCTGCGCGAACGGTTCGGCGCCGTGTCCTGCGAGACACAGACCATACGAGGCATCCGGGCCCATGAAGCCCAAGTCTACCGCGACGATCTCGCTCGCGTCTTCGTCGACGCAGATGATGTCCCGGCGAGTCGTGAGTTTTTCATCGAATTCAAGAAGCATTTGAAGACGAGATTTGAACAGCTTGACATTTGGATGACCACCTATCCAATCGAAGTGCTCTAGGCGGATGCGGCCATGGGCGGGATGGCGTGCCTTTGCGGGGGCGTCTGCCCTTGGCTAAGCGCGAGCGATTTTGGCCACTTTGCCACGTGATGAGCGAAAGC
>Ga0180438_10011770_pt1 | contig 10509 bp, 12 predicted proteins | sample SS_ome_12_FD_132455 | JGI IMG/M metagenome (GOLD analysis project Ga0180438, IMG submission 132455) | Hypersaline lake sediment archaeal communities from the Salton Sea, California, USA - SS_3_D_2 metaG | ecosystem: Environmental > Aquatic > Non-marine Saline and Alkaline > Hypersaline >... | reverse complement strand
AGCCTGGCAGCCCTCAGGCGATATAGTGAACACCCGACGTGGATCGAGAGTGCGGACCGCATCCGGGAGTTTCTGCTTGCCTGCGTCGAGTAGGTTATGGCCATACCGCAGCTCTACAATTTCGTCCGGTACCTTGCCGCCAAAAAGAGCGTTGACGACCGCGCCCTCAACCGGCATGTCCTACAGAGCCTAAACCGTGCCTTATCAGACAGGGCCGCGAAGAACCCTCTTCGGGTATTGGAGGTCGGTGCGGGAATCGGCACCATGGTGGAACGGTTGCTGGACTGGCAGGTTCTGAATAACGCCGTATACACTGCTGTTGATAGTGATCCCGAAACCATCGCTGAAATGTTTCACCGCTTTCCCCGTTGGGCGAAAAAAAGTGGGTATGCTCTGAACGGCCAGTACCCGGAAAAGATGGTTCTCCAGAAAGGAAATCAAAACATTCTTGTGGAATTTGAGGTCATCGAAATGGGCGATCTCTTCGCCCGTGAAAAAGGCCGCCGATCATGGGATCTTTTGGTCGCCAATGCCTTTTTGGACCTGGTAGATATCCCTTCGTCCCTTCGCCTCCTCTTTTCCCTCCTTCGACGAGGCGGCTTGTTCTACTTTAGCATCAACTTCGATGGGGTGACGATCTTTCAGCCTGCGATTGATCCGGTTCTCGATACAAAAATAACCGCCCTCTACCATCAGACCATGAACCAGCGTGTCACCTCCGGAAAGCCGTCCGGCGACAGCTGCACTGGGCGTCACCTCTTTGCCAATCTGCAAGCGTGCGGGGGCGAGGTCCTCGATGCTGGCAGCTCGGATTGGGTGGTCTTTGCCGGTCCCAATGGGTATCCTGAAGACGAGTCTTACTTCCTCCATCACATCATCCACACGGTGCAGATCGCCCTGAATGGACATCCTGACATTGATGCCAACCTCTTTGCGTCATGGATCGGAGAACGCCACGGCCAAATCGAACAGGGTATCCTCGTATATATCGCTCACCAGTTGGATTTCCTCGGACGGCTCCCTTGAGCTTGACCTGGTACCCCTGATCCGATATCTTGTTATCATATGGCCCCTGGGTCACATGGAGTGAATGTATCTCTATTCCAAGCCTTGAAGAGCGAGCAATGCTGAGCCAAGGTAAAAACTAAGAGGAGGCGTGTTATGGACCGAAAGGAGTTGATGGAACTGTTCAACAAATGGCCGAGGATAGGAACTCTCAGCACCGCCAACAAACTGGGAGAGGTCAATGTTGCCGTCTTCGGATCACCCCGTATGACCGATGAGAACACCGTTGTCATGGGAATTAGAAACAACCGATCTTATCGCAACCTCCAGAGAAATCCCAAGGCGGTTTTCATGGTCATGGAACCAGCTCCAAAAGTGCATGACTGGAAAGGGGCAAGGGTCTATCTGGAAGCGGTTGATTTAGAAACCGAGGGGAAGTTTTACGAAGAGATCAAACGGAATATCGCCAAGGCATTCGGGCAGGAGGCTGCCGATTTCGTCCATGCGGCCATTCGTTTCAAGATTACAGAGGTTCGGCCAATTGTTGACGTGGAATGAGTCAGCCGAGAGTTCTTGCTGGATTTGGGGATTCCCTCTCCTGCTGAGCTCTTTTTCCCCCTCCCTCCTATTTTGAGAGGAAATCATTCATCCTGTTTGATGTCATCTAAGAAATCCAAAAGATGATCGCGAACAACAACAAATGATGGCCCCCCGTTTGTCGTAGTATTTCAAGAGCTCATTGAAGCCATGGTACAGATCAGGTGCTTCTTTTTCTAAACCCTTTCTGTTGATAGCTCTCTTTTTAAGAATTTCCTTGGCAGAATTCATCTGTTCCCCTCCCTCTAATTAATCTCCTTATTCTCCCGCAACTCCCGTTTATCCCCTCTTGTCTTTCCACTAATCCACCACAGCTGAACTCAGCTCGGCCAGATACCTGCCGGGGAAAAGTTGATCACAACCCCGCCCTTTTTCCGACGGCTCCCGCAGCTCTCACCCTTTGACTTCAAATTTCGCGAAATCTCGGTGCGGGCCGCTAAAAAGAAAACCGGTCGGACCGAACCTCCCCAGCTTCTTGGCGTACATCGTATGATCATCGAACAGATACGGACTTTTCATGCTTCGCCAGTTGTTTTGCATAAGCCCATTCGATATTTTATAGATAGGGCTATTACACTCTAGTTTTGGACCAACATTGGTCGTCTCGTAAAAAGTCATAAATCAGACGGCACAGTAAAAAGCTCCAAATGCAAGGCGCGCAAATCGTGAGGAATGAGGCGTACTTATAGTACACTGCAGTGACGAAGGATGCAGCGCAACGCAGAAGTTGGACTTTTTACGAAGCCGTCAACATTAATGAATAGAGTTATCAACTTAGGTCAGGATTTCTGACAAAACTTCGGCGTCCTGAAAGGCTTTCCGTGAGATCGACATTGGACCAACGTCAAAGAGTATCTTTTGATTCATCGAAAGCAACCAAGGCATACAAAAAACCGCGACCGAAAACGTATTTCACATGCTACATTAGTAGCTTAGATGATTGTCTAAGGCAAACAAGTCTATTGCAACGACGTGTGAACTATATTCTGGGTCCTGAATGGTGCTGACCTAAATTGATAACTCTATTAATGAAAGAAGCGAGGTGCTACAATGAAGCTAAATGAACGGGGCGAAAACCCAGCAACCTGGATAGGGGCCACGATCAAGGCCTTTATTAACAGCTCTTCTGAGAATTCCCTTAAGAATGAGACAAATGACAGGGCATGGGCAGACCCGCTCGTCGGTTTCTCACGTGGCGACGATCCCCTCTATCATGCATTCAAGGACCATATTGGGTCCTTTTATTGGACTCCGCTGGAAATATTCACCAAGACATTTCCCACCACAAGGGTGAGACCCGACGAACTGACCGTTATAAGCTGGGTTTTGCCGCATATCGATACGACAAAATCAGACAACCGCGAACAAACCGCCTATCCAGCCGAAAGATGGGTGAGGGCCCGGATCTACGGTGAGGAGGCAAACGAGAAGCTCCGCAGTCATGTGGCGGCAACATTGCAGCAGGCGGGGTATGGAGCTATTGCCCCCATGCTCTCCCCTCTCTTTGAGAGGAAAACGTCAGATCGCTATGGTTTCGCCTCCACGTGGTCCGAACGACATGCGGCCTATGCTTCGGGTCTCGGAACCTTTGGTCTCTGTGATGGTATGATAACCCCCAAGGGGAAGGCTATGCGTTGTGGGTCGGTTGTTGCGCGAATTAACATTCCTCCCACAAACCGGCCATATAATGATCATCACGCTTACTGCCCCTTCTTCACTAAAGGTCTATGCGGAAAGTGCATACCTCGTTGTCCTGTGGGGGCAATTACCGAGGCGGGTCATGACAAGGTGAAATGTCGAGATTACCTTCGCTCGAAGGTCACAACATATGCCAAATCTCATTTTGGGCTGGAGGGCGCGGTTTATGGCTGTGGCCTCTGCCAAACGGGCGTTCCCTGCGAGTCCAAAATCCCAACTGAGAAAGATGTTGAATAGGGGAAGTTCCAAAGCGCACATTGCCTTGGGGAGGATTTGAGTTTCCATTCCTAAACTCAACTATTGCCAATTTGGCTCGAAGCTCCCTATGGATAGGATGGCCCCCGGAATATGAAAAGCACTTTGGCATAGTGAGCGCTACTATCTAGGCCAAGTGTTCAATCAGTATTTTTACTCCGATCCCAATCAATACAAAGCCCCCTAGTACTTCAATTTGCTTTTCAAAAAAGTGCCCTAATCTATTACCCACGAAGACGCCGAGATAAGATAAAAGAAACGTGACGATTCCAATAACGAGTACTGGGGTTGCAATAGAGATTTTCAAAAATGCAAAACTCACCCCGACGGCCAAAGCATCAATACTGGTAGCCACTGACAACATCAGCAGGACGTAGACATTCAGCGGGTTGACTTCTTTTTGGTCTGCCTCCATCCCAAATGCTTCATAGATCATTTTGCAACCGATAAAGCTCAGAAGCCCGAAGGCGATCCAATGGTCGATATCCGAAATAAAATCCCTCAGGCTCAGCCCCGCCAACCACCCGATCACTGGCATGAGTGCTTGAAATGACCCAAAGAACAGTGCAATTCTTAAGGCATGATCGATTTTTAGATGTCTTATTGTTATCCCGCTGCTGACAGATACAGCAAAGGCGTCCATTGCCAATCCAAATGCCACAAATGTGATTGTAATTATATCCATTTGATATCGCCTTTTTGCTGCCAGCCCTTAGAGCTTCCTTAATACAGCCTCACCCCTTTTATCTTCTTCTGGCCCCTGACAAGCCTTCTTTAAAGCAGATGAGTTGAAGTGATGGGAACCCCTCTCAAAGTTCAGAGGGTATTGCTTCAACTGGGCTCTTGTCAAGCGGAGGGGTCGGCGGGGGCAGGCATGTCTCTCCCGCCTTCTCACGATTCCCTCGGAACCGTGACCTCCTTCTCGATTGACAATCTCCCGCGGATTGTTGATATAAATGGCTAAAATAACGTACAATGCGTCTGAAGTAGCGGAATTCAGTAAAGATAATGTATTTAACGAACGGGGCCCTCATGGACCGTCTCGCAGATTTGTATGCTTCAAGCCCTTTTTGGTTTTCGGTTCAACGGAAAGGAAATCCGTGATGATAGAAAAGAAGAGCTTTGTGTCAATCGCATTCGGTTTTTTAGTCTTGCTCGGGTTACATTTGACGAGCCTGCACAGCTACCTCCTCTTCCACGGCATTGTGGAGATGTTCAGTATCGTCGTCGCCTGCGGGATTTTCATGCTCGCGTGGAATGCGCGTCGCTTCCTGGAAAATACGTATCTCCTGTTCCTCGGCATCGCCTATCTGTTCGTCGGCGGCCTGGATCTGATCCACACGCTTGCTTATAAGGGCATGGGTGTATTTGAGGGGTATGGCACAAATTTGCCCACTCAGTTGTGGATTGCAGCCCGATATGTGGAAAGCCTCTCCCTCCTCATCGCCCCTCTTCTTCTTGGCCGAAGGCTGAAGGTGAAAGTCATATTTTTCGGCTATGTTTCGGCCACCTCCCTTCTGCTCGGGGCTATTTTTTATTGGAACCTCTTCCCCGCCTGTTTTATTGAAGGAGCGGGACTGACCCCATTCAAAAAGATCAGCGAGTATATCATCTCCCTGATCTTATTGGCCTCAATCGCCGTATTGCTCAAGAAAAGTCGCGATTTTGATAGAAGTGTACTCCGATTACTGATTGCGTCCATCGTGTTAACCATTGTATCGGAGTTGGCCTTTACGTTTTACGTTCACGCCTACGGGCTTCCCAATATGATCGGACACTATCTCAAGATTATCTCCTTTTACCTCATCTACAAGGCCATTATCGAAACTGGTCTGGCGAGACCTTATGCCCTCCTCTTTAGAAATCTGAAGCAGAGCGAGGAGGCGCTCCGGGAGAGTGAGGAGAAGTATCGTTCTATGATGGAGGGCATGAAGGATCCTGTGTACATTTGCTCACCAGACTATCGTGTAACGTATATGAACCCGGCTATGATCCAGAGGACAGGAGACGATCTTACGGGGGAGCCCTGCTACAAAGTGATACACGACCGTGATGAAAGATGTCCATGGTGTGTCCATGAGAAAATACAAAGAGGTGACCATGCCGAGACGACGGTGGTCAGTCCGAAAGACGGGCGTTCTTACCATGTCTCCAACTCGCCCTTATTTCACACGGATGGTTCCATCTCAAAGATGACCATTTTCACCGACATCACCCAACGAAAACGGACAGAGGAGGCACTGCAAAAAGCCCGCGACGAACTGGAACGGCGTGTGGAGGAGCGTACTGCTGAATTAAAGCGGGAAATTAAAGAGCGCAAGCAGGTGGAGAAGGCATTACGCGAATCAGAAAGCCATCTTAGATATCTCTCCTCCCAGCTCCTCACGGTACAGGAAAACGAAAGGAAACGAATCGCCCTGGAACTTCATGATAGCATTGGACAGACCTTGAGCGCTCTCAAATTTGGCGTGGAGAATAGCCTAAAACAAGCCGGTGATAACAACCCCAACGCATGTGTGCAAGCATTGAGCGCCGCCATCCCTCTGATTCAGGAATCCATCGAGGAAGTCCGAAAGATCGCCATGGATTTGCGACCGTCCATCCTGGATGATCTTGGCATCTTAGCCACAATTTCGTGGTTTTGTCGGGAATTTCAAACCATCTATTCCGGAATCCGCATCCAACAAAAGCTCGATATACAAGAGGATGACGTGCCCGATCCTCTGAAGATAACCATCTACAGAGTCTTACAGGAAGCGTTCAACAATGTGACCAAACACAGCGAAGCAGATCTGGTACGTCTTTCCCTGAGGAAAACGGACGCTACGATAGCCTTAGCCGTCGAGGACAATGGCCTGGGATTCAATCCGGAGGATGTGCTCTCCGTGGAGAGTTCCAGAAGGGGGATTGGACTTGCCAGCATGAGGGAGAGAACTGAGTTTTCAGGCGGGGCCTTCTCGATTGAGTCCACCGAGGGAAGAGGAACCATCGTGCGGGCGTCATGGCCACGCAGGGAAAATTAAGAATGAAGAATTAATAGTGAAGAATGGGAAGAAGCCGAAAAGCGAAAAATTACTCTGTTTTCCTTCCATGTTTTGCCGTTAGAAGAATATGAAGATAAAATCTTAATTAATTGGTCAGTTTCACGAGACAGATCGCTGATCCGATTGGCCGAAATCAACTCCGTCTCTTGGATCAGGCGTAGCCAGTAAGCAGATTCGAGGGCCTCTTTATGAGCGATGGACATTTTGGCAATAAAATCAGCTTTGCCCACCCTGTGCTTCATGGACATTTGCTCCAACAGCGGTTCCTGAGCGCAGCAATTGCTTTCCCAAGATACGGCCAACACTATCCTTTTCCAACTCCCGATAGAGCCCAACAATGCTTAGCGAATAGTTTACCGTCCTTTCAAGGATATCCTTCTTAATTCTCAACTCTCAATTCTTAATTCTTCATTCTTAATTATTACTTTGTAACCAGCCCCTTCTCCATGGCAAAGGCCGTTAATGCCGAGCTCGTATGGAGGTCCAACTTCTTCATGAGGTTGGCCCGGTGTTTCTCCACGGTTTTTACGCTGATATAGAGGTAATCCGCAATCTCCTTGTTCTTATACCCTTCGCCAATCAGCTTGAGGACTTCTCGCTCGCGTTGGGTTAAGGTATCCCATGGGGTATCTGTTCTCAGACTCTTTCTCCCCTCCAAGTACCCCTCTATCACCTTATCAGAAACCTCGGGACTAAGATAGGGCTTCCCCTTCAAAACGCTCTTTATGCCCATCATCAGTTCGGCGTGCGTTGCATCCTTTAAGACATATCCATCGGCGCCGGCCCGAAGGGTAGCGAGAATGTACTCCTCGGTTCTATGGACGGTAAGCACGAGCACCTTTGTCTCTGGACATCGCCTCTTGATTTCCGTGATCGCATCCATGCCATCCATCCTCGGCATCGAGAGGTCCATCAAGACAAGGTCTGGTAAGAGGCCCTCGACACATTGGACGGCACCACGGCCGTCTTCGGCCTCTCCCACGACCTCGAATTCGGGATCGGAGGAGAGCAGCGCCCGCAACCCTTCCCTGAGTATCGTATGGTCTTCGGCAATAACGATCCGCTTCTTTTCTCCCACGATACGATCCGTCGAGGTTCTTTTAAAAAAAAGAATAAGAACGACGCACGACAGCTACTGCCGTCCATCACCCTACCGTAATAATCCCTAAAAATACTGTATAAACCAGCGCCATATACAGTATATACCCTATTTACCACAGGAATGGCGATTAGTAAAGTTGAGGTGAAGATATTATCGCCTTGGCATGAGTTCTGTTTGGATGAGTCGGCATGGCCAGAATATTGATCGTTGAGGATAACGCCACTTTTCGAAAATCGCTTAAGGAACTCCTGTTTACTCGGTTTCCCTCCATGGCCTTTGAGGAGGCCGGCGATGGAGAGGAGGCCTTGAAAAAAATCGACGACGGTGTTCCCGATATCATCTTCATGGATATCAAGTTGCCCGGCGAAAACGGCCTTCAGATAACTAAAAAAGTTAAAACAAAATACCCCCAGGTCATCATTATCATTCTTACGTATTACGATTTGCCGGAACACCGAGAGGCAGCATTTCAATGCGGAGCGAACCACTTCCTCTCAAAGTGCACCTCGACCCAGGAAATTGTGAACTTAATTCAATCCATCCTATCCGACAAAGGCCTTGATTCTCACTCCTCATCAAGGGATTAATGGCCACTTCATCTATTCCAAGGCCTTGGAGGGAAACCAATTAAGAAACGGGAGAATAATTGATGGGCTCAATAAGAATTGGACCAACGCTTTCCAAAAAGGAAGCAGCAGATATTGGGGAAATACTGACTGAAATATTGCTGGACACCTTACCAGAGGAGATTAAGAAGACCGGAAGGGGAAGAGAATATTTTGAACAAAGAATGCTGGGGGATTGGTTCCCGGACCTGACCGAGGACGAAAAGGTGCTTGTTCTCGCACTGACAAAGGCAGTCCTGGATAAGGCATTTCCCGCATAACCCTTCTTCTCCATTCCGTGCCTCAAGATACGGGATTTATAAGCGTAAAATACAGTATTCACCCCATTTATTTCTCATGCCCGTATGAGTAGCCTAGAGTTAAACATGTGTGAAGCATTAGGTTAATGCGAGGAGGAACCATGAAAGCCTTACCCCGTGAACAAGAGGTGTTATCAACGGCGCTTAATCTGACGCCTTGGATTGCATTCGCGGAACTGGCTATCTCTGAAGAAGGAGCCGATGAAGATCCCTACGTGGCGAGCGAGGAAGCTGAGACACCGGATTCCGAAGATAAGCCCGACCGCAATACCAACATCGCTGGGATTTATTTCAGAGAGGTGAGTAAGATCCCTCTGCTTACAAGGAAGAAGGAGATTGAACTGGCCAAGCGGATTCAGCTTGGTGAGCGGAGAATTCACACTCTCCTCCGGGAATCTTCAGCCGCCGAAGAGGAGATTAACCGGCTGAGTAAGGAATTGGAGAAGCGCGAAACAAAGCCTCGAAGACTTCACCGGTCCCGCGAAGAGGTTCTCAGAGAGTTAATGCGAAAGCTCGAGGAACTTTCCAACCCTTCTGGGAATGGCGGGGATAAATTCCGAGAACTGCTGACAGAGCTGAAGAAAACGGAGGCCGACGTGGAGGCGGCAAAGGCGGAGATGATTCAGTCAAACCTTCGACTGGTCGCCTGTATCGCTAAACGGTATCTCAACAGGGGCCTATCCTTCCTGGATCTCATTCAGGAGGGAAATCTGGGATTGATGAAAGCCGTGGGAAGGTACGACTACAGGAGGGGATTTAAATTCAGCACGTATGCTTCCTGGTGGATCAGGCAGGCCATTACCAGGGCCCTGGGCGACAAATCCAGGACGATACGGATTCCCAACCACCTGTTAGAGATGAAGAGCAAAATTGTCAAGGCGTTTCATCAGTTGGTCAAGGAGCTTGGCCGGAAGCCCCTCCCGGAGGAGATTGCGGCACGGACGAAGATTCCCCTGGCCGACGTTCAGAAGGTCATTGAGCTCGCTCACGAGCCGATTTCCCTGGAAACTCCGGTGGGCGATGATGGTGGTAAACTGGAAGATCTGATGGAGGACGGGAATAGTTCGAGTTTTGGCGACGATCTCCTCGATACCATGGATCAGGAAAGAAAAACGCAAGATCTTCTTTCGCTTCTCAATTGGAGGGAGGCGCAGATTTTGCGCCTTCGATTCGGCATCGGTGAACCGTCAACCTATACATTGGAGGAGGTTGGGAAGCGATTCGGCATATCGCGCGAAAGGGTTCGGCAGATCGAGGAGAGAGCGCTCAACAAGCTCAAGGCACAACGGAAGGACGCGGCAGTTCAGGGTGCCCCCTAGGTCATCGCTCACCTCCCCTCTTGAGAGCTTCGATGCACTTTCCTGCCTCTCTTTGGCATAACTGCTGACACCGGTGAAAAAAGGGGTTACGCCGATCGCGTAACCCCTTGAAATCATTTGGTAGCGGGGGGTGGATTTGAACCACCGACCTCCGGGTTATTAGAGGCGTTAGCGTCATCCATTATCAGTTCTTGATTATTGTCCAATCGCTTTTGCTCGGGTAACGGAACCAAGGGACGCTTAAAACTTACCTGAAGCAATCCTCTCAATCAGGTACCTAAGCTCTGACAAAAACGCTTGACTAGCTTCATCCCCTCGAAGATGGCCAGAAAGAAAATGAGGATAATTTTTCTCCGATACCAGTTTTTTGAATTGATCAGAGATATATTTCTGAACATCCTTGTCAGCTTGTTTCAACTCCTCCTCAAATGTGGAGACCTCTACCAATATTGTAATTATGTCTTCCAAGTCCGGGCTTGCCATAACATCGCCCTTACCGCGGTCCCTAAATGCCTCAAACTTGGTAGCAACAAAATAGACTGATGTTACCGTTTTGACCGTTTT
>Ga0180438_10011769_pt1 | contig 10510 bp, 7 predicted proteins | sample SS_ome_12_FD_132455 | JGI IMG/M metagenome (GOLD analysis project Ga0180438, IMG submission 132455) | Hypersaline lake sediment archaeal communities from the Salton Sea, California, USA - SS_3_D_2 metaG | ecosystem: Environmental > Aquatic > Non-marine Saline and Alkaline > Hypersaline >... | reverse complement strand
CGGCGTTTAACTACGAAGCCAATATCTGGACTGTAAGAATCCCGGAACAAAAGCCGGTTTCCGCATCGGAGGCCACGCCGATCACTCAGGGAAATCAGATCGTAGAATCCGTTCAGATCTCTCACGACGGTTCCTGGCTGGCCTATGACTCGGATCTTACCGGAAATACAGAATTGTATAAGATACCGGCCGCCGGAGGGGACTCTATCCAACTCACCTCACATCCCAATGAAGATTTTGTCCCGAACTGGTCTCATGACGACGAATGGATCGTTTTTCACTCTTTCAGGACAGGGAACAGGGACATATTCTGCATGGATAAAGACGGAGGCAACGTCCAGCAGTTGACGGATGAACCGTCGCACGAATTCGGGCCGAGCTTTTCTCCGGATGACTCTAAGATTGCCTTCATGTCCGACAGGACCGGGCAATATGAAGTGTATGTCATATCGAAAGAAGACGCGGCTTGGGGAGAACCGGAACAGGTCACATCTGAGGGGGGTACGCTTCCCCGATGGTCTCCGGTTGAGAATATCATCGCTTACATTTCGGAAGCAAGCCTAAAAGTCTTGTCTTATGACGAAGGAAAGACAAGGATACTTGTCGACCCGAACCTCACCCCGCAGTCCGGGAGACCGGCAAGCATTGCCTGGTCACTGGACGGGAAAACAGTCTATTTTCAAGCTCATGATGAACTTGGGATGGGTGGCATATGGTCTGTGCCGGTGGAGGGCGGCGAACCCGAGCTTAAGATCATCAGCGATGATCCGCGCCTCAAACTCGGCTTGTATAACTTCTGTGCGGATTATGAGAGTGTCTATTTCTCATTCCGCGTCGTCGAGAGCAACGTGTGGATCATGGATCTTTTATCACAGGAATAATCAGCTCAAAAGCCTCGCGACAAATAGTTATCTGGATTGCAGAGCGGTTGATCAAAACGGCGTGGAAAAATTATTTGAAATCCATAATATTCAGAAGATAGACATCGGTCGGATCATCATAAGCCAGAAAATACAGCTTTCCCTCATGAATATCATAGGCATTGTCTATGGCGGGGAAATCCGAGAATATCCTTGCAAAGGGCTTGATGGGAAAGCTGAAGGATCGAGAAAGTTCATTCCCTTTCAGGTCCATGGTTATGATTTCATGCCGACTATTTTTTTCGGCGTACGTGACCACATGAATCCGTTTCCCATCGGTCTTGAATGAAAAAAAGGCCGGGAAATTATCTCTAAAGCGCACGTTGAAAAAATCTTTCAAGCGGTCCCACTGGGGCAGACTCTCGAGCTTGTCCATAAACGATCGCTTATAACGCGAAGTTACCTTGAGGCTCTTATGAGGTTTTTCAATGGTGCGCAGCGGTTCGCCGTTCTTATCGAACACGGCAATAAGGAAGCCCTTGCGGGTGTCCGCCAGATATATCATCTCCCCGATGACACAGCAAGCAATGCAGTCGGGAACGGCCGGGTAATCCTGTTTGGGTATCCGAATGCCTCGGGCCCCCGGCCGGGGCGCCGGGGGAGGTGGTGGAATGGAAGGTACGATCCTGTCGGCCAGCACTTTGATAGGCTCGAATGCGGCATCGTAGATCCGAAAGACATGGAATACTTCCCCCTGTGGTGTGATTTCGAGCATGTTCGCGACGTAGTTTTCTCCGGCCGTTAGAAGTGGCCAGGCCCAGTAATTGTAGCTGAAGGGAAGCTTTATCTCTTTGATGAACTCTCCTTGATGGGAATAGAACATGATCTTGCTGCTGTTGTTTATAAGCAGATACTCCGGATACGCGGTGATATAAGGCGGGTAACGAAACTCTCCGGGCCCCTCGCCTTGTTTCCCGAATCTTCGTGCCGGGCCGAAATCCTGCCTTGAATACACCGAGATAACCGATTTCTCCGGGATGTAGATGGACGTTTCGGTCACCTCGATGGCGATGGGCTCCAAGAGGTCCGGCAGCGGGATGATTTGGACGTCGTTTTGCCGGGCATCGCCTCCGGCCCCAAGCGGAAGGTATAGAAGGCCTAGAATCAGAAAACAAACCGAGCCGGCCCCGGATGCATATCGATATTTCATTCCGGATCTCCTGTTCGAGAGGGCTATGAGTTATTACGCTTCAGCGCCGGGACATGTTTACACGGAGAAGAATCCCGACGCGGCTAGAGATTTCATGAAAACCAAGAAGGTGTATTTCATGTGTTATTCTTCTTGGGAACGCCAATCCACCTTGAAGTCCGGCTCATATACGCCTGATAGGCATTACCGTAAATGTTGAGACAGTATCTTTCCTCGATATACGCCTCTTGATAAAAGCAAAATGCCATACACAGGCTGAAAAATATAAATAGCCAAGATAAAGCAGCGATACCAGAGCCCAGGCAGATGAAAAACGTGGCCAAATACATTGGATGTCGCGAATACTGATACGCTCCATTTCTAATCAACTGATCCGCGGGAGTTTTAATGAAGTTCAATGTGGCTGTCGCCATTAACGCCAAACCAATAAGAAAAACAGTGAGGCCGATATAAAACCAGATAGTGTCAATCTGAAGAGGTAAAAAGACAGAATAACCCAAGGCAATAAACCAGATAAGATTGCCGATGATGCCTATATATCTCTCGAGCTTGTTTTGTCTTGCCTCTATTGGGACATGACTTCTTGCCCGTACACGGTTTTCTGCCAAAATTATGGCTAACATCTGTAATACAAAGACAGTCATGAAGATCCAGGCGTTACATATGCCTATTTTGAAAGCTGGGACCAAGGCCATTTTGTCACCTAACTCATATCTCTGAATAAGATTTCCGAACCAAGCGTCATTGCCGTCCGTCACCGGCCTGCTGATTTCGCAAGACGGTCTCCTGGTTTCCGGAATTTGGATGCCGCCCGCATAAATAGTATCAAAACTGATGGTTATGGTTCAAAGAATATATGAGAATAAATATAGGCAAACCACCAGCATCAATTCTTTTGCTTCCTTTATTCGGAGCTGGAATTCTGGATTAATATGTGGCAGGAAAAGTAGGACTCGAATCTATTGGCCTGAGTTTCGAAAGCCTCCGAGCATGCTGATCTCCGCCACGTGCAGTTCGCACCACTCCTCTGTTTCGACAATATAGTAGTATTTGCTCTGATCGATGCAAAAAAGCCGGACACCGGTCCCCATCATCTGTTCCGTAAAACCCGGCCTCCGGACTTCAGGAAGATACACCTCGCCCAGAGTATGTCCTTTCAAGTCCAGGATGATAAACTGGTTCCTGCTGTCACGGCGCCTAAAGGTTTGAACATAGATCTTGTTGTCGGCAATGAAGAAATCCTGGATGGCCGGAAAGGAATTCGGATAGATCATCTTGGTCTGAGATTTAAACTGCGCCCAGCTGTCCGGGCCAATGTTCATATAAGGATCCAAGCGCAGTGACTCCTCCAGCTCTCTGCGCTTCTCCCTCGTGACAGGGACCTTTTCATAGTCGTGTCGTATGGAATAAAGAGAGGCCCCTCGGTTGTCGAAGACTTCGATCACAAAACCTTTCAGACTTTGTTCGATAAAGATCTTGTCTTGATAAGCCTGGTAATGAATAGCATCAGGAACCATTTCCACCTGACCTGCCTGCGCGGGAAAAGGCTGGCGAAAGAGTTCTTTGGTTTCATCCGCCGCAGGATCAAACCAGCTGACGGTGGAGTACTGCTTTTTTTCTTTGGGATCCTGCAGGCGTTTTCTGACCACAAAATATTCATCCACCGGCATCATCTGGGTAAACTGTTCGGATCGTCTGACCTCCTTAATGAACTTACCTTCCCGGGAATATTCCACCATCTTATTCACACTATCGATCAAGATCCTATCGGGGAATACATACAACAGATTGGACAGCCAGGGCGTTATCATGACCTCGCCCGGCCCCTGCCCTTCCCGGCCGAACCGGCGCTTGAGGTTGAGGTCCGACAGGCTGAAGACAAGCACAGTAGCGCCCTCGAGAATGAGCACCTCTTCCTGGGATACCATAAAGCCTTCAGGCACCTGTACATCCTTTAAAACGCCCAATTTTTCGGCTGTGAGGCAGGGATTCCACAGCACAAGAATAACCAGCAGATAAATCGAGCTTTTAGGAGTCATGCTTAGGACCTCGCAAGGTATACATCTTTTTTTTCTTTATCAAATGGGGGCAGTATCCATTATATTAAAATTAAATGGGGCTGTCCCCATAAATGGGGACTGTCCCCATTATTACAATTGACCTTTCACCGCGTCCTTGATATCTTTTCTTCAGTCGAATTAAAGGGGAAGATCATGGCCATAACATGCCCCAAGTGTCAGGCAGATAATCCCGATACACTGAAATTCTGTGGTGAATGTGGGACTCAGCTCCTCTCTGCCGCGGAATTTAGTGCGACCAAGACCATGGAAGCGCCTAGAGAGGAATTGACCACTGGATCGACATTTGCCGGCCGATACCAGATCATCGAGGAACTGGGCAAAGGAGGCATGGGCAAGGTCTACAGGGCCATCGATAAAAAGCTGAAGGAAGAAGTGGCGCTCAAACTAATAAAACCGGAAATTGCCTCTGATAAGAATACCCTCGAACGATTCAGCAATGAACTCAAGCATGCCCGTAAAATTGCCCACAAGTATATCGGTCGCATGTATGAGCTCATGGAGGACAAAGGCACGCATTACATCACGATGGAATATGTGCCGGGACAAGACTTGAAGGGACTCATAAGACAATCAAAACAACTCACCACCGGAACCACCATCAGCATAGCCAAACAAATCTGTGAAGGGCTCGCCGAGGCCCACAATCTGGGAGTCGTTCACCGCGACCTGAAGCCCAACAACATCATGATCGATAAAAACGGCAACGCCCGGATCATGGATTTCGGCATCGCCAGGTCCCTGAAAGAGAAAGGCATAACGGGTGCGGGGGTACTGATCGGGACGCCCGAATATATGAGTCCTGAACAAGTGGAAGGGAAGGGCGTTGATCAGCGTTCGGATATTTATTCTCTGGGCGTGATCCTCTACGAAATGGTAACCGGTAGGGTTCCCTTCGAAGGGGATACGGCGCTGAGTGTTGCCCTGAAACACAAAACAGAAGTCCCCAAAGACCCCAGAGAGTATAACCGGCAGCTATCCGAAGTTCTCGTTTTATTGATCCTCAAATGTATGGAAAAAGACAAGGAGAGCAGATATCAAAATACCGGGGACCTCCTTCAAGCCCTGGCAGACACCGAAAGAGAAATCCCTACTACGGAAAGAAGCGCTCCGGTACGGAAGCCGTTGACATCGAGAGAGATCACCCTACAATTCAGCATGAAAAAGCTCCTGATCCCCGCACTGGTTCTTTTGGCCGTCATCGTGGCCGCTCTCATCATCTGGCAGATCCTTCCCCATAAAAGCTCTATCCCCGCTGTGTATGACAAGCCGACTCTCGCTGTCATGTACTTCGAAAACAATACCGGCGATGAAAGATTGGATCAATACAGGAAGGGGATCTCCGGTCTTCTCATTACCGATCTCTATCAATCCAAACACATCGACGTGGTTCGAGGTGATAAACTCTTTAACATCCTCAAGACATTGGATTTGGAGGAAGCCCGTGCATACTCCTCTGCGGACTTAAAAAGGGTGGCCGTCGAGGGTAAGGCGACCCACATCTTACAGGGAAACTACACCAGAGCCGGCCAGAACTTACGGCTCAACTACACGCTCCTCGATGCCAACACCGACCAAGTGATTGGGTCCGAGAGGGTGGAAGGAATCGGGGAAGAGAGCATATTTTCCATGGTGGATGAACTGACCAGGAAGATCAAAGCCGACCTCAAGCTTACCCGAAAGCAGATCGCCAGCGACATCGATAGAGAAGTGGGAGCCATCACAACCAGCTCTCCCGAAGCCCTTAAGCTTTACACCGAGGCAAGACACTACCATATGAATAATGAATTCCGGAAAAGCATCGATGTCATGAACAAGGCGATCGCCATCGATCCCGAATTCGCAATGGCCTACCGATCACTGGCCGTGAGTTACGGGAACATGTATCTCTTTTCGGAAAGAATGCAACACATAAAAAAGGCCATCGAGCTTGCGGAACGCCTTCCGGATAGAGAACGATACACAATTACGGGTAGTTTTTATCAAAGCTCCCAAAGCACGCACGACAAGGCCATCGAAGCCTTCACCGAACTATTGAAGCTTTACCCCGATGAATCATTGGCCCTGGGGAATCTTGGCTCTATCTATTCTGGGCTAAACGAATATGATAAAGCCATCGAATATTATCAAAACGAGATCCAATACGGGATCGACACTTCCCTGCCCATTACCAGTTTGGCCAGCGCGTACAGGGCCCTGCAGAGATATCAAGAAGCGCAGGAACTTCTGGAAGGCTATATCGAAAAATACGCAGATAATGAAGGGGCCCATCGGTCGCTGGCTGTAAACTTCATCGCCCAAGGTCAATTGGATGCAGCCATGTCCGAGGCGGAAAAAGCCTACCTCATCAACCCCAAAGACTACCGTAATCTTAGGCTTCTAGGGGATATACACCTGTATCAGGGCAACCTATTTAAAGCAGAAGAAGAGTATCAAAGGATGCTGGAGGTCAAGGAACCCGCAGCCGCCGGATATAGACTGCACAGATTGATTCTTCTTAGCTTTCTACAGGGAAAACTCGCCCGAGCCATAGATTTGTTGCAGATGGGACTCGATCTATCGAAGCAGGTCAGGCAGAATATCTGGGAAGCCCTCTTTTTAAATTTCCTGGCAAGGGGGAAAGACCTGGTGGGAGACTATGACGGTGCCCTGGAAGCGTGTGATACCGCATGGGGCTTAGCTGTGGAGGCGGATTATCCCGGAGCCCAAAGAAATTCACTCTATATTAAATCTCAAATCTATCTCAAGATGGGTGCCGTCAAAGAAGCCCAGCAAACGGCCGATGAGCTAAGCTTTTTGATCGAAGGCGGAATCTATAAAAAGATCATCCGGCTGTTTTACAACTTGCAGGGAAGAATCGAGCTGGAAAAGAAAAAATACCCCGAAGCCATCGACTATTTCGAGAGGGCCATAGACTTATCCCATGGTGGTCCTCTCACGATCAGGGCCGATTTTATAGAGCCCCTGGCCCTGGCCTATTATGAGTCGGGTGACCTCGAGAAATCCCGCCAGGAGTACGAAAAAATAGCCAGGATGACAACCGGAAGATTGGGTTACGGAGTCATCTATGCCAACAGCTTCTACCAGCTAGGAAAGATCTACCAACAGCAGGGCATCACCGAAAAAGCCGGCGAGAACTACCGGAAATTTCTCGACCTGTGGAAGGATGCGGATCCTGGAATAAGCGAGGTCGAGGATGCGAAAAGGAGGCTGGCCGGTTTATCGCCATCCAAGGAGGAATAAAAGTTTTCCTTGACTTTCACTTCGCGTCATCCACTACAATAATCCTTACGAATTATGAGACGAAAAATAGGTGTGATAAATGATGCGCTTACTCTGGAATAACGGCGGAATCCATTTTATCATCTAAAGACTGACCAATGAGCATAAATTTTATTTTGCTGAATGCAGCGATTATCATCGGCCTGGCCGTGTTCATGGAAGCCGTAGCCTGGTTCACTCACAAACATGTGATGCATGGATTTCTCTGGATTTTTCACGAAGATCACCACCGGCCGCGCGGCCTGGGATTTCAGAAGAATGACCTGTTCGCCGTCTTCTTCAGCGTGATCGCCTTCGGTTTCTTCCTGGCCGGATACCTATCTCGTATACAGCCCTTCACCTCGGCCGGAATCGGAATCACGATGTACGGTGTGGGATACGTGCTATTCCATGACATCATGTTCCACAAGCGGATCAGAAGGATCCGCATCCCGGCCAAGACGCCCTATCTCCGCCGGATCGTCCATGCCCACTCCGTCCATCACCAGAGTCAGGGCCGGACCGATGCCACCGCCTTCGGTTTTCTTTATGCCCCGTCCCGATACCGGGTGGAATAGGTGTATACGGATGGATATCGCTATATCTACCAACATCAGCTATTGCGTCGGCGTCCAGCGCACCTTGAACTTGGTGGAAGAGCTCATCCGGAATAATCCTGAGAAGACATTCTACATGCTGGGGGAAATCGTCCACAATGAATTCGTGATTCATGACCTCGAATCCCGGGGGCTCCGGATCGTCAGGAGCCTGGAGGCCATCCCGGAGCGTGCGAATGTGATCATCCAGAGCCATGGGGCCTCGCGGGCGGCGGTCGAGCGCCTGCGAGCGAAAAAGGCCCGGATCATCGACGCCACCTGCCCCATGGTCAAGCTGATTCATAAAAAGATCGTCCGCCTGGTTCAGGACGGATATTTTCCCGTGATCATCGGGCGTAAGGGGCATGATGAGGTCATGGGGATCGCCGGCCAGGTGCAAGAATCCATCATCGTCGGATCGGCGGAAGAGGTGCGCCCGGAGAGTTTCGATTCCCTCTCCAAGGTGGGCATTGTGATCCAATCCACATATGTGCGCTCCGATGCCTTAGCGGTCGTTGACAGAATCAAGGCTCTCGTCCCCGAGGTCAAGCTGGAGGATACCATCTGCCGCCCGACCACGGACCGCCAGGAGGAGGTGCGGCGCGTGGCCGATGAATTCGACTGTATCGTGATCGTCGGTTCCAAGACCAGCGCCAATACCAGACACCTCTATGAACTGGCCAGCGGACACAAGGCCTGTGTGTATCTGGTGGACGATCCCGACCAGGTGCCCCTACTTGCGATCCCGCCGGAATCGTCCATATTCGTGACCTCAGGAGCGTCTACGCCCATGTACCTGGTGGAACGCGTGCTGTCACATCTCCAGGACCGGGATCGGATCACCGCTTAAACGGAAATGAAAGGATTTCTAAGATGCCGCACAAGGCCTTGATCATCGGCGCCGGATACAGCGGATTGGCCGCCTCCGCCCTGTTGGCCCGGGAGGGCTGGGATGTTACGCTCTGCGAAAAGAACAGCATCTGCGGAGGCCGCGCACAGACCTACCGGGACAGCGGCTTTCTCTTCGACATGGGACCCTCCTGGTATCTCATGCCCGAGGCCTTCGAACGGATCTTCGCCCGGCTCGGCACTTCACCCCAGGAACAATTCACGCTTAAACGGCTCAGCCCATCCTACCGCATTTTTACGGCTGATCAAACCGTCGATATCCTTCCCGATCTGGAGGACAATGCGGATACCTTCGACCGCCTGGAGCACGACGGCTATCAAAAGGTGAAGGACTATCTGGCGCGGGCCGAAGAGCAGTACAAGATCTCCGTCGACAGCTTCCTGTACCGGAGCTACCCCAACTTCGCTTCCATGCTCAGCCCCGGATTTCTCTGGAAGGGCATGAAGCTGGGGCTGTTGCGCAATGTGGAGCAGCTGGCGGCCCGCACCTTCGAGAGCGATCTGCTACGCAAGATCATGGGCTACACCATGGTCTTCATCGGAGGAAGTCCGGACCGGACGCCCGGCTTCTACAGCCTGATGAGTTACATCGACCTGCGTCTCAATGTCTGGTATCCCATGGGCGGGATGAACGTCCCGGCAGCTGCCATGGAGCGGATCGGGAAGAATTCGGGAGCCAAGTACCTCTACGACCTGCCGGTGGAAAAAATCCTGGTCGAGGACGGCTGCGCCCGTGGGGTAAAGACCACCCAGGGTGAACTGGAGGCCGATATCGTCATTTCCAATGCCGACTATTTTCACACCGAGCAGGATCTGCTCGACGAGGAGCAGAGAGGCTATTCTCTGTCCTACTGGAGATCCCGGACCATCTCTCCATCCGGTTTCATCATCTATCTCGGTGTTTCAAAAAAGATCGACCGGCTTCTTCACCACAACCTGTACTTTCACGGCCAATGGCACGAGCATTTCGAGACTATCTTTGACGAGCCTGCCTGGCCTGACCGGTTTTCGTACTACGTATGCCGCCCCTCATGCACCGACGAGGGCGTAGCCCCCGCTGGCCATGAGAACCTGTTCTTTCTGGTGCCGGTGGCTCCCGGGCTGGACGATCCGGATGACATCCGGGAACGCTTTTTCAATCAGGTTCTCGATCATTTCGAAGACCTGATCGGAGAGAGAATCCGCGATCACATGGTGGTCAAACGCATCTTCTCCCATCGCGATTTCGTATCCTCCTACAACGCCTTGCAGGGATCCGCCTTCGGGCTGGCGCACACCCTGCGGCAGACGGCCGTATTCCGCCCGGCCCAGATCAGCTCCCAGGTTAAGAATCTGTACTTTACGGGCCAGTACACCCATCCGGGAGTGGGTCTTCCCATGACCCTGATTTCCGCCGAGGTGCTCTGCGACCTCATCCATAAAGCCCATGCATGATTCCGAGCATCGAGCCATCTTCCGCCGGGGCAGCCGGACCTATTTCAACTCCAGCCGCTTTTTTCCCCGCCCAATCCGGGAGGATGTCGTCATCCTGTATGCGTTCGTCCGCACAGCGGACAATTTCGTGGATGCCGAGCCCCAGCAGGAGGATGCCTTCCT